>CENZ01103681.1_pt1 | contig 10960 bp, 13 predicted proteins | sample 361341 | NCBI WGS metagenome assembly CENZ01 (sample SAMEA2619782, study PRJEB7988) | marine metagenome | biome: marine biome (ENVO:00000447); feature: deep chlorophyll maximum layer (ENVO:xxxxxxxx); material: "saline water (ENVO:00002010), including plankton (ENVO:xxxxxxxx)" | depth 50 m
AAAAAAAGGTTGTGTAAGCGTTTACACAACCTTTTTTAACCAATTGACTTGATAATCTATTAATTAATAGATTTAATGCTTTCAATTTTGAGGAAAAATGAATAATCGAGTAGATGAACGACGTAGTAGTGATCGTAGAGATAATAATGACCGTCGTAAAGAGAACATACCAGTTGCTGTCGATCGACGCTCTAGTGGAGATCGAAGAGTAAGCCTAGACCGTAGGCTAGGGTCTGACAGACGTCAACACTAACTAAATGTTTTTTAAAGTAAAAAAAATTACCGCATTTCTTCTAACGATTTGGCTGAGTATTTTCTCCCAGTTGTCGGTTTTACATTCTGGACACGCTCACGACTTATTTCCCTTAGAACAAAATATGTGCGATCAAAATTGTGAAGATGCAACGCACTTTAAAGCTAAAGACTCTTGCGAGTGGTTTTCCACTCAAAGACTTATTTTAGATATTGGGTCTTCTTTTCAGTATTTATCTCAATCGATTCTAGTTTTTGCATATAAAATTCCAAATGTTTTAGACGTATTTTATTCATCCCCTGAGCACGTAATTTTTTCTACACGTGCCCCCCCTAATTTTTTCGCTTAAAGAAAAATATCAGCAGTTGATAGCTGTCTAAAAAACAAATTTAAATAATATAACAAATAAAAAGGAGATATTATGTCATTCAATGATATAAGTATATCACGCAGACACATATATTCACTGTTTTCAGTGTTTATGTTGTTGTTCGTTGTAGCATGTGAAGATGAAAATAAAGAAGATGAAGATCATACTGATGCAGATGGCTTCATACTTGAAACTGAAGATGGTGTAGAAGCATACAAAGAGTTTAAAGGGACTGTAACAGGATCCGTTTCACTTGGAGTAGGTGATACATTACACTTTATGGTTCATTTTCTTGATCATGATGGTGATGAAATAGAGCACGATGACCATGACGATCATGGACACGATGATCATGGCGATGATCATGGAGATGATGAAGATGGAGTAAGAGTTTCCGGTGCAAATGCTTCAGTAGCTGTAGTTGAAATGATTGAAGAAGAACATGATGGACACGAAGAAAAATTGTTGCAGGTAGTAGGCGTTTCAAAGGGCTCAACAACCTTTAAGCTTGAGTTGATGCACGGTGATCACGCAGATTATACATCAACGAATAATGTACCAGTCACTGTTAACTAAAATAAATAGTCACTATAATTTATAAATATGTAATTATTTTGCTTTCGGTTTTGAGCATTGTACATGCTCAAAACCGAAAGATATCCGGATTTGTTTTTAGCGGCCAAACAAACTCCTCCCTAGAAAACGTCAATATTTTCATAAAAGGTGAAGATATTGGAACCTCATCAAAGTCAGATGGTTCTTTTAGTCTTGAAAATATTCCTTTTGATGATTTTGAATTATCTTTCAGTATTATTGGCTACGAAGACACATCTGTTTTTGTTGTTACAAAAGATATTCAGATTAGCATTGGTCGCATTTATCTTAAATTAAGCGTTCTCAATTTTGAAGAAATACATGTAGACGCTCACCCTGAATTGGGCAATATTCAATCCTTATCTAATATTTCCCTCTCAGGATCTGCAATTCAGGAGAAAATGAAAGGCACTTTAGCTGCATCATTACAAAACGAGACTGGTATTGCGATAACTTCAATGGGTCAAGCTACCGCAAGGCCTATACTTCGAGGCTATGGTGGCGATCGCTTTTTACTGACGGACGGAGGGTTGGAGCTGGGAGATTTATCCCAAACATCCGGAGATCATGCAGTAAGCATGGATATGTCTTCTGCTCAAAGTGTAAATATCATTCGAGGTGCAAAAGCGCTTCTTTTCGGCTCAAATACTATTGCAGGAGTAATTGATATTAAAAAAAATTCTTTGCCTGAACTGCAGTTTTCACGTTCGCATTTTCATGGTGTCTTGGGAGCTTCTAATGGAGATAATAGTTCTTTTGTAAATGCAGTTTATCACTATCCATTTAAAAATAATCAAATAACAGCTTCAGCTTTGTCTCGAAATACTGGAGAACAGATAACACCTAAAGGTGCTTTGAAAAACACTTCAAGTATTAATAATGGATTTTTTGCAGGGATTGCTAATTACAGCAATAATGGCAGGACAGGCATATCAATAGAATCATTAACCATGGATTATGGAATCCCAGGAAGTCCTGAGGGGCATATTAATGGTGTAGACATTGAAATGGAAAAAATCACTCAAAAATTTGAACACCATAGAGACATAACTTTTTTCCCTAATTTTAAAACATTTGATCTTGAGCAGCGGTTTGTTAAATATGAACATCAAGAGTATGAAACTAAAAAAACATTCGCAGCTGTAGATCTCGGACAGCAGATTTTTTCTCTTCAAGGAAAATTCACTGGAGAAGATAGAGTAGTAGGTTCGCTACTTCAATATAGAAAATTTATTGCAGGAGGCTTTTATTGGACACCTAATACGGATGAGATAAATCTTTCGCTTTTTGGTTTTAGAGAAAAAGAATTTAATTTTGCAACCTTTCAAGCATCAACAAGAGTAGAATTTTTGACAGTAAAGCCTGAAACTTCTACTCAATCTTCAGTCAATATTAATCAAGAAGATATTAAAGAGCGAAATTTTTATTATGGATCTTATGCACTGAGTATTTTTAAAAACTGGCAAAGTTGGAAAATGTCATCCAGCCTAATGTTATTGCAACGAGCGCCTGGAATTGAAGATATGTTTTCAGATGGACCGCACTTGGGAAGCTATTCGTATGAAATTGGGGAGCCTAGTCTTGGATTAGAGCTCACACAAGGCGCAGAAATATCTTTGAGCTATGAAAAAAATAGATTTGCATCTACACTCACAACATATAGTAATTACAGCCCAAACTTCCATTTATCATCGAAGATAGGTGATGGTTATGTGCCAGGTTCAGATTGGATTGAGTGGGGAAGCGGAGCGAGTGGATGGCTTTATAAGTATAAAATGAGAGGTTTGAAGTCTCGCATATATGGAATTGAGTTTGATGTTAACTACAAGACAGATTTTGCTACTATAAGTGCTGATTATTCAGCGATTATTGGAAATAATATTAGTGAAGAGATACCATTACCTTATATTCCCCCTGCTAAAACAAGAATAAGAATCGCGATGGGTAAAATGAAAAATTTTAGCCCTACATTACAAGTTACTAAAGCATCTTCCCAAAATAGGTTAGGCGAGTTTGAACAGCCAACTGATGGCTTCACGCTGGTTGATTTGTTTGGAAGCTATGACCTCAAGCTGGGCAACGGTTCTCATAAAATCATTTTTCAGTTTGATAATATTTTAGATGAGGTTCACTACAATCACTTATCTAAAATAAAATTAATTATGCCTGAAATGGGTAGAAGCATAAGTATTCAATACCGTTTCTTATTTTAATTTTTAATCCCCTGAATAAAAATAATCACTTTTTGACATATTATTTTAAAGTCTATGGTGTTTAATTAGACATTTAATTTGGTATATTTATTTATGAAAAAAACACCTTTAATAATTGTTTATTACCTTTCAATGCAATTGATGGCTCAAGGTGATAAAACCCCAGCTGAAAGTATTTTTATGGATAAAGTCGAGAAGTCAAAAAAAGAATGGCAAACTTGCCTAACCCCAGCAGAGTTCCAAATTCTGCGTGAAAAAGGCACTGAGCGCGCTTTTACAGGTGAGTATTATAATCATAAAGAAAAAGGAGTTTATGTTTGCGCGGGTTGTGATAATCAATTATTTAGCTCAAACACTAAATATGATTCAGGCTCAGGTTGGCCCGCTTTTTATGATGCACTTGATAAAACAAAAGTAAATACAAAAACCGATCTCAGTTTTGGGATGAGGCGTGTTGAAGTTACTTGTGCAAAATGCGATTCGCATTTGGGTCATGTATTTGAAGATGGACCTAAGCCTACTGGTTTGAGATACTGTATTAATTCGCTGGCATTAGACTTTGTCTCAAAAAAATAAAATATTATTAAATTTAATTAATGAAAAAAATTCTTATTTATAGTACTAATTGGTGCAGGTATTGCGATTTAGCAAAAATGTTTTTCGATAAAAAAGGATGGAATTACAAAGAGATTAATATTGAAGAATTAGGATGGGATAGATCAAAATTACTAGAAGTGGGTAAAGCAACAACTGTTCCCCAAATAGTAATTGATGATGAGCCAATTGGCGGTTACGACGACTTAATTAAGCTTTACTCATAGAATTTAAGTGAGTTCTTTTCTTAAGCCTGTTCAGCCTCAGGGCATATATAAAACTCTTTATGCATTTCATAAAATCTTTGGGTCTGCAATGGGCTCAAATAATACTTCTCCTTGGACACAGGGTAGCCCTTTAATTTCGCAAATTCCTGGTGGGCCTAAACCGATTGAATTAATTAAAATAAACTCAAGTGATTTATCGTATCCTAAATCTTGGGGGCATCCCAAACTCAGATCGAAAATAGCAGATTATTACAACTATTATTATAAATCTAAAATTTCAATGGAAAATGTGATGGTTTTTGCTGGAGGACGTCCTGGGTTACTCGCAGTATTAATGTTTTTATCAAAGGATATTACAGTTCGCGTACCATCTACTGAGTACACACCTTACTATGATATCTTGGAATTTTTAAAAGTAAAATACTCACTTGTTAATAGCACGGAAGACAATCTGTTTTCACCAAGCGTTGAAGAGCTTTTAGGTGAAAAAGGTAAAGACAGGCAGCTTGTATTTTTAAGCAATCCTTCTAACCCAACTGGGATAACGAAAAGAGGAGAAGAATTGAAAGAGCTTGTAGAGCGTGCATCGTTCGGAAAAAGTGGGCTTTTGATCGACGAAGCTTATGAGCTAATTAGCAGTCCTCCATGCAGTGCAATGCGCTATATAAAAAATATTGATGATTCTAATATTTTTGTTTGTGGAGCTGCCACAAAAGGACTTCAAGCGCCAGGAATAAGATTAGGTTGGGTTGTAAGTTCAAAAAAAAATATAGAAATTCTTGGCAACTTTTCTTCATTTGGCATTGGTGGTGTTTCCAGATTGTCTCAGATTTATGCAGAAGAGTTGCTGGAAAGAGGTCGAACCGATTTAGCTCACTATGCTATTCCAAAATTTTACGATGAACAAAGATTAAAATACGGTGAGGCGTTTAAAAAGATGGGTTTAGGGGTTTTTTCAGGAAACGGCGGTTTTTACCATTGGTGTAAGTTGAAAAATGGTATGACAGCAAAAGATCTTAATAGTATTTTATTTAAAAGTGGAGCTGCTATTTTAAAGGGAAATGATTGCGATATGGAAAGAAAGGGTAAAAATTCACTTTTGAACAATTTTTTTAGATTTTCATTTGGCTCGCTTCAACCTGATTCATTTGATAATGATATCAAAATACTCAGCAAAGCTTTATTAGGTATGACCCAATAAATTTATATTTTTCTTCAAATTTCAAAATTAAATTAATCCGCACAATAAATTAGAAACATGTCAAATCAAGATAATAGATTTTCAAGTAGGTTTACATTCTTATTGAGTGCCCTAGGTATTGCAGTTGGTACTGGTAATATATGGCGCTTTCCTAGAATAGTAGCATCAAACGCTGGAGATGAAGGCGCAGGAGCTTTTCTTGTTGCTTGGATAACTTTCCTTTTTCTTTGGAGCATTCCATTGATAATTGTTGAATATATAATGGGTCGTCAATCACGAATGGGTACAGTAGGTGCTTTTGCTAATTTTATGGGTAAGCCTTTTGCTTTTTTGGGGGGTTTTGTTGGCGTTGTCTCTACAGCAATTGCTTTTTTCTATTCGGTTATAGTTGGGTGGAATATTTATTATTTTGGTTCAATATTAATTTCAGATCTACCACTAACTAATGATGCTTCCTGGGCATTATGGTCTTCATTTCAAAATAGCTCATTTCCAATTATATTTCATGGCATTGCAATGTCTGTCGGAGGATTGGCTATATATAAAGGTGTATCATCGATAGAAAAAGTAAATAAGGTTTTAATTCCCGTTCTACTTGGAATTGTACTTTTATCTCTTTTTCGAGCACTAAGCCTCCCAGGCTCCTTAGATGGCATTACATACCTTTTTACTCCCGACTGGTCTCAATTAAAGCGCCCGGGCATTTGGGTGGATGCTTTGGCGCAGAATGCTTTTGATACTGGTGCAGGTTTTGGATTATTTCTAACGTACGCTATCTATATTAGAAGGCGGTATGGAATTATTAAAAATGCATTTACCACAGCTATTGGCAACAATTTAGTTTCGTTAATAGCTGCAATAATGATTTTTAGTACAGTATTCTCAATACTTGGGAATGAAATGGGTATGCAAAAATCTGAAATACTTGAAGTGATGAAGACGTCTGGCCCAGCAGCTACAGGTTTAACATTTATATGGATGCCACAACTTTTTGCAAAGATGGCTTTTGGCAAGTCTCTTGCAATCTTATTTTTTCTTGGGTTAAGCTTTGCAGGTTTCTCATCATTAATTTCAATGCTCGAATTAGCAGTTAGAAACTTAATTGATTTTGGTGTCCGACGCTCAACCGCAGTTGTATGGATTGTAGTCTCATCTTTTATTCTTGGCATTCCATCGGCTATGAGCTTAGAAATTTTAGGTAATCAAGATTTTGTTTGGAGCGTTGGGTTAATTATTTCAGGAATACTAATGGCTTTCGCTGCAGTTAAGTATGGGATAAATAAAATGATGGTAGAAGTAATGGATGAAAGTGAAAATGATTGGCCTTTTCCTAAGTGGTGGCCATTTGTCGTTAAGTATATAGCCCCCATAGTTGGTTTTACATTAGTCATGTGGTGGATGATTGAAAGTCCTAGCTTTTTTGTTACTTGCATGATTCAGTGGGGAAGTATCTTAGCTTTCTTTTATTTAATAAATAATTATATCAGTAAAAAACTTCCCAATGATTTTTCCAATGAATGATAAGATAAAATCTAGCGCCGTTCCCTGTATCAGTATTATCTCCATAATGGTAGCCCATCTATTAATAAAAAATTTTTAGGAATCATTCGTTTGTCGAAAATAAATTTTACACCCCTATCTTAGTTTTAGAAAAATTTAATGAAAAAAAGAATTATAGTAATTGGTTCCGGTTTAGCGGGAATGGCATCAGCAGCTTATTTGGCTAAAGAGGGGCATACTGTTAAAGTTTTAGAAAAAAATGAGACTTATGGCGGAAGACTGCAAACATACAAAGAAAAGGGTTTTACCTTTGATTTGGGACCTAGTTGGTATTGGATGCCTGACTTATTTGAATCATTTTTTTCTGACTTTGGTAAAAAACCTAGCGATTACTATACCCTAACCAGACTAGATCCAGGCTATCGAGTTTATTTTGAAGATGAGGAATTTTTTGATGTTCCTGAGAATTATGAAAAACTAAAAGCTAATCTTGAAAAAATTGAGCCTGGAGCAGCTAGCGCTTTAGATAAGTTTTTAAAAGATGCGAAAATAAAATATGAAATAGCCATAAAGAAATTTATATATAAACCCAGTCTTTCACCATTTGAATACATACGATTAGACCTAATTAAGCATCTAGGTAGGCTTGCAATTTTTAAACCTATTAGCAGGCATATCAGAGAGTTCTTTACGGATAAAAGGATTATACAAATGTTTGAATTTCCAGGACTACTTTTAGGCGCAAAACCCTCAAAGACTCCTGCGCTTTATAGTTTAATGAACTATGCAGATATAAAACTTGGAACGTGGTATCCTAGCGGAGGAATACGATCTGTTGCAACTGCTGTTTATAATGTTGCAATTGAGCAAGGTGTGGAATTTGTTTTTAACGAGCCAATAAAAAAAATTGTTAAAAAAGATAAAACAGTATTTAAAGTTTTATCAGAAAAAAGATCTTATGAGTCTGGAATAGTTATTGCAAATGCTGATTATGAACATGTTGAAACAAACTTATTAGATACGAAATATCGTAATTATTCTAAAAAATATTGGGACAAAAGAACGATGTCTCCTAGCGCTCTTCTTTTTTATTTAGGGATAAATAAAAAAATTAATATTCCACATCATTGCTTGTTTTTTGATACAAATTTTAACAAACATGTTGAAGCTATTTACGATGATCCAAAATGGCCAGATAACCCTTTATTCTATGTGTCGTGTACATCAAAAACAGATTCAGATGTTGCGCCATCAGAAAGCGAAGCATTGTTTATTTTAATTCCAGTTGCACCTGACTTAACCGATGAGCCTGCGCTTCGAGATAAATACCTTGAGCAGGTATTAGATAGAATAGAGCGAAAAACCGGAGAAAGCATTAGGGATAACATTGTTCTTTCTCGGTCGTATGCTCACAAAGAATTTATTTCAGATTTTAATTCATTCAAGGGCAATGCTTATGGTTTAGCCAATACGTTATTTCAGACTGCTTTTTTAAAACCCAAGATTAAAAATAGTAGACTCTCAAATCTCTATTATACTGGACAATTAACTGTGCCGGGACCTGGTATGCCTCCTGCTCTGGTATCAGGAAAAATAGTTGCTAATCAAATTATGAAAGATAACTCGTGACGAACTTAGAGCGCTACTTAAGCGCCAGCGTCAAATCGTCAAAATTTGTAACGAAAGAATTTAGCACCTCATTTTCATTGGGCATTAAATGCCTTGGAAAAGACATAAGGAGTTATGTCTACAGTATTTATGGATTTGTTAGAGTCGCAGATGAAATTGTTGATACTTTTTTCGATTCAAATCAAGAAGCAATCCTAGATGAATTTGAAGCTGCAACCTTTTCTGCAATAACGGAGGGTTTCAGCACCAACGTAATTTTACATTCCTTTCAACATGCCGTTAATCAGTTTAAAATAGATAACCACCTTGTGAAGGCATTTTTTTCAAGCATGAGATCTGACCTCAATAAAAGCAAACATACGCAACAATCTCTAAATGATTATGTTTATGGTTCAGCGGAGGTAGTAGGTCTAATGTGTTTAAAAATATTTGTTAATGGTAATCAAAAATCATATGATAATTTAATTTATTCTGCGAAAAAACTTGGCTCTGCATTTCAAAAAGTCAATTTTTTTAGAGATATGAATGAAGATTATTTTGAAAAGGGGAGAGTATATTTTCCAGGATTTGACCTTGAAAAGAACTTAGATGATAGTCTAAAGAAAAAAATTGAATTAGAAATAGAAAGTGAATTTGTTGAAGCTAAAAAAGGCATATATAAACTCCCAAATTCAAGTAGGTTTGGAGTCTTATTGGCATATAGATATTATTTGAAGCTTTATAATAAACTTAAATCCACTTCATCAAAAAAATTGCTAAATAAAAGAATTAGGGTGAACAATTTCCAAAAAATTATGCTGATTCCGACTACATACGTACTATCGCTTTTTAGCTTTTCAGCAAAAAAATTGTAAATTAACTTTTTAAAATTTTTTTATGTAAATTCCAAACTCAAAAAATTGTAAAATTTATTTTAATATAAAAAGGAGATAATAATGGTAAATATGTTATTAGCCTCAGGCCTTCAAAGCGGGGATCTAGTTGGATTCACTTTTTTTCTAGGCTCAGTTGCTATGCTAGCTGCTACTGTATTTTTCTTTGTTGAAAGATCGTCAGTTAGTGATGAATGGAAATTGTCAATGACAGTATCTGGTTTAATCACATTAATTGCAGCAGTTCACTATTACTACATGAGAGATGTATGGGTTAGTTCTTACATGAGCCCTACTGAATTCAGATACATTGACTGGATACTAACCGTTCCCCTGATGTGTGTTGAATTCTATCTATTAACTAAAACCGGATTAAGTAAGATGATATCAGCATCTATTGTGATGCTTGTAGCAGGTTACTTTGGAGAAGCATCAGTATTTTCTGTCTTTGGTGGATCAAGTCCTGCAGTTTGGGGACTTATAAGTGGTCTTGCATACTTCTATATTGTTAATGAAGTATACCAAGGAGACGTTGCCAAAGCTGCAAAAAAAGCTGGAAAAAAGATTGAAAACGCAAATGGACTTCTACTAAAATTTGTTGTCATTGGCTGGGGTATTTACCCTCTAGGCTACTTGATTGGTACAGCAGATGGTCAGTGGTATTCGTTTATGGCTGGCCTTGTAGATACAGACGCACGTGATTTAGTTTACAATGTTGGTGATGCGATAAATAAAATTGGATTTGGCCTGGTTGTATGGTCAGCTGCAAAAGATAGTTCTAAGTAGTAATTCAATCTAATTAACTATGAATGATCAACTATCTAAAATTGATCACTTAGCGATTATAGTTGAAAATATAGAGAAATCTGTAGAATACTATTTAAGTAAATTCAACTGCGAAGTGAAGCACAAGGATGCTACTTGGGCAATGTTAAAATTTGATAATATCAATTTAGCATTAGTAACTAAAGATGAGCATCCAAATCATTTTGCGATAGTTGATCGTTCAATAGTTAAAGAAAAAAATATCCAATATCACCGCGATGGTATTGGATATATTTATGAAACTGATCCAAATGGAAACTTCATTGAATTATTAGATCAAGAATCATAAACCTCGCTTTAGCTTAACCCACCCTTATTAAAAAATATATTCACATTTTTCTGTACAATGGATTGGTGAATAAAATTAGTACGTTAAAATTTATTTAGTCTTAAAAAAGCTCATAACGCTCATTAATTACTTGCAAAGCTTGATTTATATTTATAATATGGGGTTATGTCCTCAGTTAAAATTAACAAAAAAGAGACCTATTGTATCGTATCTGCATTTGCAGATGACATCATTGACTTTACTGAAACTATTCAGTCTTTAGTAAATGAAGGGTGGCACATCATCGGAGGACTCAGCGCTGCAAATAGTATGCTTTATCAATCGTTAATAAAAAAATGAAAAATAAAAATTTCATTATTATTGGATCGAGCGGGGGTATTGGCAAGCAACTTG
>CENZ01032295.1_pt1 | contig 10930 bp, 13 predicted proteins | sample 361341 | NCBI WGS metagenome assembly CENZ01 (sample SAMEA2619782, study PRJEB7988) | marine metagenome | biome: marine biome (ENVO:00000447); feature: deep chlorophyll maximum layer (ENVO:xxxxxxxx); material: "saline water (ENVO:00002010), including plankton (ENVO:xxxxxxxx)" | depth 50 m
GATCGCTGGACTACCTCTACAGGCGGTGGGTTTACGGCAACACAGCTTGCATACGATTTGGGAAAGCTGACACACCTTCAAGAATACGGTGTAGATTTATCACGTATCTAAAAAAATTTCTTGACTTTCACTTCATATACAGGTATAATATCTGTATAAATTGATAGGAGACTTACAAATGGAATTTTTAGCAGGATACTTCCTGTTTCTTACTCTCTCGCTTATTTCATTTCTATGGATTGAGCAGATTCAGAGTGGGCGATAGGTTCTATCAACAACAACTAACGGCTACGGGAAACTGTCCCGGGGCTACCATTTCACAACGTAGAAGGAAACGAAGAATGGCATGGGATGACGAAAAGAAAGCAGCAGTAATTGAACAATACGAAGCTGCAAATCCAACTCCAGAGAACAGCATGGAGATCGTCGCGGAGCTTGCGGAAGAATTTGAAGAGTCACCAAACGGTGTTCGTATGATTCTTACTAAAGCAGGCGTGTATGTAAAGAAAGCCCCCGCTTCTGGTGGAGCAAAAAGCACAGCCTCGAATGGTGGTAGTGGCGGGCGTGTATCAAAAGCTGCCGCCATTGAAAGTTTGTCTGCTGCAATCTCTGATGCAGGTCAAGAAGTTGACCAAGAGATTCTTGACAAGCTGACTGGCAAAGCTGCTGTATACTTTACAGGTGTTATTTCAGCAATTAATTCATAAAGTTTTGCTCCTAAGATGATGAGGACCGCAGAAAATTCTGCCAACCCGCTTCTTAGGAGCATTTGTGAAAAAAGAAGAACTAGCACGACTCGTTAATGAGTATGGCGATGCTGTAATAAGCTATAGAAGCGAGAATAGTGGCAAACTTAAATATAATGTTTGCACTCTAGACTTCTCAACACCTTATATCCAAGACAAAAGAAATCGGGCAAAAGAGTCTGACAGCACTCTTTTGCTTTTTTGTTGGGATACTGACTCATATAGACTGTTAAAACCAAATAATGTAACTAGTGTTATTCCTTTGGCTTCCGTTTTGAAAAACGGAGACTGATATGGAACTGTATGAATCTCCAGAAATGTATGAAAAAATTGTACATTATGACGAAGAAAAAGAAGTTCAGATACGATTGACGGTAAGTACGTTTCGTGGAATAGAATATCTACACCTTCGTAAGTATTATTTGAGTTTTGACGAAGAGTGGTGCCCTACTCCAGAGGGAGTAGCCTTTCCACTAGATTTCAATAATAGTAGAGAACTTTTTGCAGGATTAGTCGAGATACTAAGCCTGGCGGAAAGTAAAGAAATTATTGAAGAGAATTTTTCCGATCTTATCCAAGACTTATACATAAAATAGTTCTTGACTTTTCTTTCTTCTTTCTGTATAATATATGGTCTGAGTGAGGAAATATATGAAAGATTTTTTTGAAAAATGTGAAGCCGCGTACTTCTCGGGCTACCCGATAATCTCGGACGAAGAGTATGACGCGCTTGTAGCAAAGTGGAATCACCAATCTGTAGGCCATATCGTTACCGATGGTGTGCCTCATTTGTATAAGATGTATTCTCTACAAAAATATTTTGATCTTGCCGAAGCCCCCAATACTTCAGAGTATGTTTGTACTCCGAAGCTAGACGGGGCTGCTGTGTCTTTACTGTATGTAAATGGACACTTTGCACTCGGATTGACACGAGGCGATGGTAACTTAGGCCGAGACGTTACCATAAAGCTAGAAGAGCTAGTACCTGTTACTATTCCTATGAAGGGTAGTGTGCAGATTACTGGAGAGGTAGTTTTGCCCTCGTTTGTCCCCAATGCTCGCAATGCTGCAGCGGGGTTGTTAAATGTCAAAGACATACAAGAGTTTCGAGATCGCTCTCGAGACTTGGTCTTTGTCGCTTATGACCTCCAGTTTGAAAAAGACTACTCAGACTATAAGTCAGCAATGTATGCATTGGCCCATGAAGGTTTCAATGTCGTAACAGACTTCGACGCTACTGATTATCCTACGGATGGTTTAGTATACCGCCTGCGCGATCAGAGAGCCTTTCAAAAAATGGGACATACAGCCCACCACCCTCGTGGCGCTTTTGCTCTCAAAGAGCAGAAAGAGGGGAAGATTACAGAATTACTCGATGTTGTGTGGCAAGTAGGTAAATCGGGCGTAGTCAGCCCTGTTGCTCTACTTGATCCAGTCGAAGTAGAAGGTGCTCTCGTGGGCAGGGCAACTCTACACAACATCGAGTACATTCGCTCTTTGGACCTGGAAATCGGTTGCAAAGTAGAGGTAATACGTAGTGGAGACATTATTCCGCGAATCGTTCGCAGAGCAGACCTTCAGAAAAATAGTTCTTGACTTTTACCTCAGTTTTTCGTATAATATATTCTACATTTTCGGAGTTATCTAAATGCTAAGAGAGATCCTACCGCCAACGGAATGTCCGTCTTGTGGTGGCGAGCTTACTTCGGTCAATGATTTGTTCTACTGTTACAGTAGTAACTGTTCAGCACAGAAACAAAAGAAGATCGAGCATTTTGCAAAAACTCTGAAGATTAAGGGGCTTGGCCCCGCAACAATAGAGAAGCTAGAAATAGATGACTTCGATCAAGTTTATCTGTATGATGAATTTTTACTATGTGATAAGCTGGGTGAAAAGCTCGGTACAAAGTTACACGCAGAAATTCAAAACTCTATTTCGGCTCCTCTTGATTTGGTATTACCTGCTTTTGGTATTCCACTGATCGGAAAAACGGCAACGAAGAAGCTGTCTGAGACTGTCCAATCTATTACTGAAATTACACCAGACACTTGTGAGCGTGCCGGATTAGGCCCAAAAGCAACAGAGAATCTGTGCAACTGGTTAAATGAAGAGTTCTATTGTTTTTATGATGGCTATCTTCCCTTTGACATGAAGTTTGCACCCCCAGGTGTATTACCTGCAGAAATGAATAGGGGGGTTGTCTGCATAACCGGAAAGCTTAAGAGTTTTAAGACGAAGGCTCAAGCAGGCACAGTACTCGCTAGTCTTGGCTATGTAGTAAAGTCAAGTTTAACAAAAGATGTAACGATTCTCGTAAATGAAAGCGGTATTGAATCGGCAAAAACTAAACAGGCCAGAGAATCTGGCATTGAAATAATTACGGATTTACAATCCTATTTGGAGAAAAAATATGGCACTTCCCAAGTGGACGGATGAGCGTACTGAAGCGCTCACTACCTTTGTCGGTGGCGAAAGCCCCGTATCTCAAGCTACTGTTGCAGAAGCAGCAGACCAGCTTGAAACTTCTACTCGTTCTATCTCTAGCAAGCTGCGAAAGATGGGTTACGAGGTAGAGCTTGCTTCTGCTGCTTCTGGTAAGTCTTTTACCGAAGCCCAAGAAGCTACCCTCCGCGCCTTTGTTACTGACAACTCTGGTCAGTACACTTATGCTCAAATCGCTGAGCATTTCGAAGGCGGTTCTTTCTCACCTAAGTCTATTCAGGGCAAGATCCTGAGTATGGAGCTGACTGACCATGTCAAGCCTGCTCCTAAGGTAGAAAGCGTACGTACCTACACTCCTGACGAAGAGACAACTTTTGTTTCTATGGTTAACGACGGTGCCTTTGTAGAGGCTATCGCTGACGCTCTTGGCCGTTCGGTCAACAGCATTCGTGGCAAGGCTCTGAGCCTTCTGCGCTCTGGCGATATCGACGCTATCCCCCGTCAAGAGAGCACTAAAGGTGCTTCAAATGCAGATCCTCTCGCAGACGTAGACGTTGCGTCTATGACTGTAGAAGCTATCGCTGAAGCGATTGGCAAGACTGCTCGTGGCGTTAAGACTATGCTTACTCGTCGCGGTCTGACTGCAGCCGACTATGATGGTGCCGCTAAGGCAGCTAAGGCTCAGTAAAATTTTTGATGTGGGCGGCTGACTCCTTCGGGAGTCGGCCTTTTTCTGTTCGGGGGAACGATTGAATATTTCCAGTGCTTTAATAAAGCAATGTGTTGCTGTGGGCGACTTTGAAACGTGGACTTACCTGCGCAAAGAGTACTTGCCCACAGAATATCATTTGCTTTATGACCACATTGACAAGCATTGTGAAAAACATCATGACTTCCCTTCGTTCGACGATCTTAAATTAAGTATTCGCCACGGCTTAACCCGGGATAAAGTATTTGCAATAGAAAATATTTCAGTAGATATTGATGCAGTTACTTTATTAGAATATCTCAAGAATGAATATGCACAGAGAGAGATATTAAACTCTCTTGACAAGTACATTGATAACTCAGTATTGTTCGCAGACGCACAAGAGTCTGTAAATGAACTGCATCAGATTGTCCTTGACGTAGAAGAAAAGGTTGATCTCGAACCTCCACAAGAGAGTATGCAACATATTGAGTTGTTTGAGAATGAAGAAGATATTGCAAAGTATCTTCCACTTGGTCTTAACGGTGCATATGACAGTGAGATTACTTTCAGTCCAAGAGATTTGGTTCTCATCGGCGGAAAGCGGGGTCAAGGCAAGTCCTTAACTTGTGCTAATATTGCAAACAATGTTGTCGAATCTGGCCGTTCAGCTATCTATTTTACCATTGAAATGGACAGTCGTGCAATACTGCAACGGTGTTGCGGGATCGCTACTGGCATACCTCAAAATCGTTTACGTTCAAAGAACTTGACCGTAGATGAGTGGGAACGAGTAAGCGCATGGTGGGCTGCTCGATATGATAGAGGCCTGGAAAGGTTGGAAGAATACAAAGAACACCGTAATTTTAGCGACTTACATCATAAGCTACGTACCGAGCATGAGCTTCTCCCGACTCAACAGCTCGACGTAGTTTATGACCCAGGTCTAACTCTTGCGCGTATTCGTGCAGAATTGGATAAGAAAGTTGGTAAAATTAATGCTGGTGTAATCATTGTAGACTATATCAACCAAGTACGTAGGTCACATCTTCCTTCACGAGGTGGGCAGTACGACTGGACGGAACAGATCGAAGTGAGTAAAGCACTCAAGTCTATGGCACAAGAGTATGATTGTACAGTAGTATCCCCCTATCAAACTGATGCTACTGGAGAGGCAAGATTCGCAAAAGGTATTCTCGATGCAGCAGATGCTGCTTTTGCTCTCGAAAGCTGGGAACAAGAAGATAACTGTTTAACATTTAATTGTGTTAAAATGAGATCTGCCAGCATGGAGAGTTTTACTTCTACTATGAATTGGGAGACTCTGAAGATAGGGCCTGAGTCAGAACTCACTCCCAAAGAACGAGATGCAGCTTCCGAGAAAAGCGACGAAGACATTCACGACCTCTGATAAAAATATTCCTTGACACTCCTGTCATTTTCATGTATAATATATCTTGAAATTGATGGGAGTTTTTTATATATGGGGATGATATATGGATCGTTACGCCACGATGTCACGGGAAGAAAGAAGCGTAATTATGCGCGAAAAACTAAGGTTAGCACGAGAGGGAGTATTCATGAGCCTCAACGAGTTAATTACCGCAGGTGTGTGCCTGAGTACCCCTCAGCTACCGACACAACTGGAGTTGCCGCTAGGGTGGAAAGCCCACGTTATACGGGAACCCTCGTTAAGGGTATCGGAACCATGCATAAATCCAATGCGATACCAATTATCAACGAAGAAGAAATGAAAGATTTAGCGAGGATGAGAAGATAGTGCTTGAGTATGTACTATGGCACTTATTTGGATGGGAGAAGTCGGATATGCACGATGCACTTATAGAACATTGGAACAGTAGAGATACCTGCCCTAACTGTGGAGAAACTTTAGAAGGGGACGGATATAGTAATGGCAATCCTGTACGATGCCCCAATGCTTTAGAAGAGGACTGGTGGTACAGCGAACCAGATAGCGGACCGTGGCTGTGTAGTATTGATGAAGATTATGACGAGCCTACCGAAATGGATGAGTGGGCATCTTTTGATCCGGACTGTTAATGAACGTAGAAGATTTACTTAGCACTAAAGATATTCCTTTCATACCAAAGGGAAAAGACTTTGTTGTTCGTTGTTTGAACCCCGAACACGATGATCGCAACCCTAGTATGAGAGTGGATCAAATCACAGGCATTTTTAACTGTTTTTCCTGCGGCTATAAAGGTAGCATCTTTAAGCACTACGGAGAAAAAGCAGATAAAATGGAATTACGGCGGCAGCTTTTGAAAAAGAAAATACAAGAAAAAAGATTAGAAGGAGTAGGACTCTCTATGCCAGAGGGCTATGCTCCGTATGTAGGAAACTGGCGAAACATTCGTCCAGAAACTTATAAAGATTTCGAAGCCTTTATACATTCAGGTAAAGACTTTAACGGTAGAATCTGTTTCCCAATACGAGACAGATCGGGTAGAGTTATTGCATTTCAATCAAGAACAACAACAGATCAAACACCAAAATATTTGTTCAGTCCTCCAGGGGTAAAGTTGCCCTTGTTCCCTGTAGTAGAACCAATACACGACACCATTGTACTGGTAGAAGGAATCTTTGATGTTATAAATTTACACGACAAAGGACTGACAAATGCGGTATGCTGCTTTGGAGTAAAGAATGTAACTACAGAAAAGTTACAAGTATTATCTGTACAGGGCATACAAAGAATAGATGTATTTTTAGACAATGATGAAGCAGGACAGAAAGGGTCAGAAGCAATAAGAAAGCTATGTGAAGAAGTAGATATAAGTACAAGAAACATTGCTTTTGGAGATAAATATGCAGATGCAGGATCGTTGTCACAAACACAAGTTGATAAATTAAGGAATAAACTATATGGCTAAGGTAGCTATTGTTGAGAAACAACCTAGCAAAATTAAGTATGGACAATACTTTGATTTTGACTTTGACCAATATCAGTTGTGTTCAGACCCGACAATTAAAAGAATCTTAAAGCGGGATACTGATATTGAAATAGATATAGATTCTTATGACTGGCTAGTCCTCGTTGGCTCTGAGCCAGTAAAACATTTTACTACTGTAAATTCAGTTCAAGAATACTCAGGTAAAAAGGTAGATAAGAAATTTCTGCCTGTTATTAGTCCTGCTATGCTTGCATTTAAACCCGAAGCAAAGAAAGCTTGGGACGAAAGTGTAGAAAGTATTCACGGATATATCTCAGGCGAATTAGAGGATGCAGTTATTGACGATAGTATCGCCTTTGGTATTCAAGATACGGAGGAGGCAAATGAATTTATTCGTCGTGCCATCAAAGATCCATGCGGATACGTTGCTCTCGACTCTGAGACTACTGGGCTATACCCTAGAGATGGCTATATGTTGGGCATTAGTCTTAGTTATAATGGCAAGTGCGGGGCTTATATTGATACCGACTGCTTTGATGACAGCACTGAGTCACTTTTACAAACTTTATTTAATCAAAAAACCGTAGTATTTCACAATGCTAAGTTTGATATGGCATTCTTTGAGTATCACTTTCACTTTAAGTTTCCTCAGTTTGAAGATACTATGTTACTACACTATCTTGTGGATGAAAACCCAGGTGGTCACGGTCTAAAGCAGCTCGCAATCAAGCATACTAAGTACGGCGACTATGAGAAGCCAATGTATGATTGGATTGCTCAGTACAGAAAAGAGCATGGAGTTCTCAAGGATCAATTTACTTGGGATAGTATTCCTTTTGAAGTTATGAAAACTTATGCAGCTATGGATGCTGTAGTTACTTTCTTGCTGTATGAAAAGTTACTTGTTGTAAAAACTAATAAAAAACTAAAGAGTGTATACGATAATATCTTAATTCCTGGAACTCGATTCTTAATTGATACTCAGGATAATGGTGTTCCATTTGATAGAACTAGACTGTTATTTGCCCAAGAAGCAATGCAGACAGACATTGATAATGCTATCTCTACACTTTATGAGAATGATAAAATACGGAGGTTTGAAGAATTAAATGGAAAATCTTTTAATCCTAACTCTACCGTTCAGCTTCGTGGTCTTATGTTTGATTATTTGGGCCTCAAACCGACTGGAAAAAAGACTGGCACGGGCGCAGATTCTACTGACGCGGAAGTGCTCAAGGAACTCAGCCTTCAATCACCTGTACCGCAACTTATCTTGGACATACGACAAAAATCTAAAATCAAGAATACTTATCTTGACAAGATCATACCTCAATTGGATAGAGATTCTCACCTTCGCACAGGCTTTAATCTGCATGGTACTACTAGTGGTCGTCTCAGTTCTTCTGGTAAGTTAAATATGCAGCAGTTGCCTAGGGATAATCCTACTGTTAAAGGGTGTATTAAAGCATCGGCAGGACATAAAATCGTTGCCATGGATTTGACTACGGCGGAAGTATACGTGGCCGCAGTGTTAGCAAAAGATGAAGCTTTAATGGATGTGTTTCGTAGTGGAGGAAACTTCCACAGTACAATTGCACATAAAGTATTTAGACTACCCTGCGCTGTCGAAGAAGTAGCAGAACTATATGCAGATCGAAGACAAGCAGCAAAGGCTGTTACCTTTGGTATTATGTATGGTGCAGGGCCCGCCAAGATTAGCGAACAAGTTACAAAAGATAGCGGAAAATTCTTTTCCAAGAACGAAGCAGCAGAAGTTATTAATGATTACTTTGCTGCGTTTCATAAGCTAAAGGCATGGATAGAAAAAAATCAAAAATTTATTTTAACAAATGGCTTCACTTACAGTCATTTTGGACGCAAGAGGAGATTACCAAATGTTAAAAGTACCGATCAAGGCATACGAGGTCATAGCGTTAGGTCTGGTCTTAATTTCTTGGTTCAGTCTGCTGCTAGTGATATTAACTTACTCGGAGCTATTGATATGGGAGAGTTTATAAAAGGGCAAAAAATGAAGTCTAAAATCTTTGCTTTAGTCCATGACTCGATTCTTGCGGAAGTGCCAGAAGATGAAATTGATTTCTACTCAGAGCATCTTCGTAGATTTGTTCAAATGGACAGGGGTGTCTATATTACAGGAGCTCCTGTCGGCTGTGACTTTGAAATAGGGGAAGACTATTCAATGGGTAAATTTAGTAAACTTTATGGCGATCACATATAGAGATATACGTTTAGTTACTTTTCCTGTCTATGCTTTACCTTCAGGTAATTGGCATGGGCAGGATGGATTATTGTTTTTGGATGATAAAATATTAGATGATAAAAATATGAAAGGAGCCAATCTAGGCACAAGAAGATTACAGACTCCGCATAAAAATTTATATCCAATAAAGTATAAAATACATGAGTTGATAGGTATAATTAAATCAAGTAAAAAACATTTTATAGATAGCAAGGGAGCCCCTTTTGAATATGAAAAAGTTGACTTTTTACGGCTATCTTACTATAAAATAAATAGAATAGATAATTTAACAAAAGTATCTAGGCTACATTTACAAAATGTTAAAAAACCTTTCATAGTACCGAGACCTCCGCCCATAGAAATACAATACGCAGGAGTTCTGCACAATGGAGCCAGGCCTTGGATTTTATATGATTATTCAGAAACCAAACTTAAAGACACAAGAAGGAAAGTATGAAACTTAGTAAAAGATTAGACATAGTAGTATTAGTTTTAATAATACTTTATGTTCTTACAGGATGTACGATTACAACAAATCCTGGGTTAGACTTAAGTCCGTGTATACAATGGGCGGATATTCAAGTAACCGACAAAGAATGTACACGGCCACTTTATGGCGGAGAAAGACTGTGCGTATACGAGCCTTATATAACTTCAGTTTGTGTTGCTCGTGAAAGCAGTACTTAGTAATCGTATTTACATGGATGCTAACTTGGAACTTCGTGAGAAGTTATCCAAGGAATTAACCTACAAAATAGCACCTCAGAATCCTAATGATCCTCCGATCATTATTAAGAATCTGCAGCGGGTGCGCGAAAATCTGGTATCCATACCAATCGGACGAGGAGATCTAATACCAAATGCGTATGAAATGGTGGACAAGAGGGTTATGGTTCCTGTTGATTTTCCTGAGTTTCAGTTTGTACTCCGCGAGTCTCAACAAGCCGTCTATGACGAACTCGACGATAGCAGTATCATCAATGCGTGGGTAAGTTGGGGAAAAACATTTACAGGTCTTGCAATCGCAGGAAAGCTAGGACAGAAAACATTAGTAATTACACACACTGTTCCCTTGAGAAATCAATGGGCAAAGGAGGTAGAGAAAGTATATGGAATTACTCCAGGGATTATTGGTAGTGGTAGTTGGAACACCGATCCTTGTATTGTGGTTGGTAATACCCAAACACTCTACAGAAACATCGATCGAATTCGAAAACTTTTTGGAACAATTATCTTGGACGAAATGCATCACGTATCTTCGCCAACGTTTTCAAAAATTATCGACAGTAGTCACGCACGGTACAAAATCGGACTGAGTGGCACAATCGAGCGAAAAGATGGAAAGCATGTAGTCTTTCGTGACTACTTTGGTAGCAAACTGTTTCAACCTCCGAAAGAAAATTTTATGACTCCGAAGATAAATATTTATCGCTCGGAAGTACGCTTTATGGATGGTGCAAATATTCCATGGGCAAATCGGGTAAATAACCTGGCAAACAATGAGGAATATGTTCATAGTGTCTCGTTACTTGCATCCTACTATGCAGCACGAGGGCATAAGGTACTTGTAGTATCAGATCGCGTGCACTTTCTTAAGACTTGTGCACAATTAGTAGGAGAAAAAGCAATTTGTGTAACAGGGGAAGTGCCCCACGAAGAGCGCGAAGTTCTGATTGATGAGATAAATTATGGAAATAAAGAAATACTTTTTGGTACTCAAGCGATCTTTAGTGAAGGGATTTCAGTCAATTCCCTCTCTGTCCTTATACTCGGTACCCCTATCAACAACGAACCCCTCCTCACCCAGCTCATCGGAAGAGTTATACGAGAGCAAGAGGGAAAACGAGACCCTGTAATTGTTGATATTCATCTTAAAGG
>CENZ01029740.1_pt1 | contig 10921 bp, 8 predicted proteins | sample 361341 | NCBI WGS metagenome assembly CENZ01 (sample SAMEA2619782, study PRJEB7988) | marine metagenome | biome: marine biome (ENVO:00000447); feature: deep chlorophyll maximum layer (ENVO:xxxxxxxx); material: "saline water (ENVO:00002010), including plankton (ENVO:xxxxxxxx)" | depth 50 m
ATACGGGCTGAGCGACGCAGACCTCGCTGTCGGTGCTGTAAGTCAACGAGAATGGGCAGTTGACGTGCCCCGGGCTACGTTGCGTGAACCGACTTCGGTAGACGAAGTGCTGGACTCTCCCATGGTTGCATGGCCCATCCGACGTGCCATGTGCTGCCTGGTATCGGATGCGGGAGGAGCAATTATCGTCACTTCAGCAGATCGGGCACGCGACTATCCCAAACCACCGGTTTACGTCCTCGGAACAGGCGGAGCCCTAGAAGCAGGCGTTATGAGCCCTGCAGGCGTTCGCGAACCCCTGCGACCGGAGTTCATTCGTACTAGCGGTGAAGCGGCGTTCTCTGCTGCTGGAGTTACCCACGGTGACATAGATCATCTCATGATTTACGACGCTTTCATCCATACACCGATCTTCGGACTAGAAGGTCTCGGATTCGTTGATTACGGAGAAGCAGGACACTTCATAGCTGAAGGACATACCGCTCCTGGGGGGAAACTGCCAATGAATACCAGTGGGGGAGGCCTGAGTTACGCCCACACCGGTGCTTACGGAATGTTGTGCATGCTCGAGTCGATCCGCCAAGTACGAGGCGAAGCAGCGAACCAAGTTGCAGATGTCGACATTGCTTTGTGTCACGGATGGGGTGGCTACTGGTCTGCCTGTTCCACCTTGATATTCGGAGCATCTGCTCCCTAAACACATACCGGGAGTCGCTAATTGATTTAACGTTCCGGGCGCCACATACCCCACATTGTTGGCCCGTTAGGCAGATTGATCTCTTTGACTACGTCGAATCCAAGACGTTCGTATAAAGGGACGTTTCGTGGACTTGAGCTTTCCAAGTAGCAAGGATGTCCAGCGTTGTCGGCAAGATCCAGCGTGTGATGAATGATTGTTCCGCCATGGCCTTGCCCTTTGCAGTTCGGGGCTACTCCGACGGTGTTTAAATAAAAGTGGGGCTCAGCGGGGTGAGTATCACCGAGCATTGACAAGCCTTCGGCTAATTCTGAGGTGCGGTCGGGGTTCGCTCCCAGAACGAGGTACCAGAGTTGGTTGAAAATGTCTCCTTCGTGGAGATCACGGCCCGGTGGCGCCCAAATAGTGCCAGCAATAATTTCGCCGTCATCTACTGAAACCCAACCGGACGCCATCCCGATGGCGCTGTTGACTTCAACTCGCATCCAAGCCTGAATCAGTTTCAGTCGAAACTTCGGTTCGGGAAACATCCACGACATAAAAGGATCTTCTTCAAAGGCTTGCGCGAGAACGAGACTCACCGCGCGTGCATCTGCTAACTCAGCCATTCGTATCTCTGTAGTCAATGGTCCCCCTTTCGCGAACTGCTTTGCTATGGGACCAGAGGATTTTCGTTCCTCCACCTGTCGACCCCACCATCTTCGACCGCCTCCATAATACGGCTTACCGTTAAGTCGACATCGGCGAAACTCGTGTACAGGGGGGCAAAGCCGAACCTCAGAAGATCTGGGGGACGGAAATCGGGGATCACAGACTTTTCGTTAATGAGGACTAAACCAACAGCTTGAGCATCTGGGTGGAAAAGAGCGACATGGGAGCCCCTGTCCTCTGGGTCTCTTGGAGATCTAACTTCGAACCCCAAAGAAGCCAGATGTTCATCGCACAGTTCGATGAAACGTTGAGATAACGAAACTGATTTTTCGTAGACCCTCTCCATTCCGGCCTCGAGTAGCATCTCCACGCCTGGCCTGATGAGAGCAGCAGAAACCACGTGAGGTGTCCCCGTCAGAAACCTTTCAATACCCGACGCCGGTGGGCTCGAAGGATCAAAGCTGAAAGGGTCGGCAGTTCCGAACCAACCTGTGATCGGGTTGACGAGATTATCCTGGTCGGAGCGAACGTAGATGAACGCAGGAGCCCCAGGTCCACCGTTCAGATATTTGTAGGTGCACCCAACAGCGAGAGTTACCCCATCGGATTGAACATCAATAGGAACGGCGCCAACCGAATGGGAGAAATCCCAGAGCACCTGCGCATCGACCTTTGCTGCCGCATCATTAATTTCTTTCAAATTCCAACGCCAACCGGTCTTGTAGGACACATGACTCAACGACACCAACGCTGTTGAATTGTCTAGGACATCAAGTAGTGCGCTAGTCGGATCAGAAGCAGAGCTGGTATCCACCACCTTGACACGGTGACCCGATCCTGCGCTGCGACAAGCAGAACGAAGAATTTGAATATCAGAAGGAAAGTTTTCGCTATCGGTAAGAACCGTTGCTCTATGTGGGTGAGAACGAAGAGCACCTACCGCAGTCTTATACAAACAAGCTGAGGTGTTCTCAGCCAGGACCACTTCGCCGTGTTGAGCGCCAAGCAGTTCACCAATCAGGTCGCCAACGGACCCCGAGATATTTAGCCACCCTTCGTTCCATCCACGGATCAGGCGTTCACCCCACTCGTGGTCGACGACCTGGCTAAGGACCTGACTTACAGCTGTTGGTTGTTTCCCCAAAGAGTTGCCATCAAGATAAATGAGATCTGCTTCGTCGGAGCTATGAACAAAACGGTTCCGAAAATCTGCCAACGGGTCCGTGCTGTCAAGGTGAGATGCAGGGTTCACTCCATGATGCTCACACTCTCAGCGGTTCAGGTCAATCTGATTGACACCGACGTCGAGTTACTCAGCGGCTGTTTGGCTTATGACTACAGGAACCCAGCCGACCTCAGCGCCGGGCGGCGGTTCAACAATCAACTCTTGTTGTAATTCCACTAGTTCACCCTGGCTGGGAGGTTTGATGAACTCGGTTTGCTGCCCCCATTGGGTGTGTATTCGTTCAACTACGGACTGCAGTTCAGTTTTCTGTTGCGCGGTTAGTCCAAGTGTTTCGATTGCAGGCTGATCAACAAATCGGTACCACGTGTAGCGAAGGAGCGAACCGTCGTTTAGCTGGACTTCGCGGACCTGGGGGACCGGACCATCATCGAGTGTTGGGGCGTACCCAGATCGTCGTGCTGCTGTTGGGAAAGCCGCTTGTCTTGTGTTCAGCTCAGGAGGCGAGTTGGTCTTATTTTCGGCTAACCATTCGCTTTCAGATGCCCTGTAATGGGTTGGGAAAACCCCTGAATAGTCAGACCATTGAAGCCCCCAAGCCCAACCTTCTTTTTCGTTGGTGTCCCAGTCATCGAGCACCACGAAATTTTCTAAACCGGTTACCTCTCGTCCGGCTGACTGAAGTTCCCATCGATGGGTTTGCAGTGGCGCGTGCACCAAAGCTGTGTCGGCAACACCAAGTGGTAAAGCGCCGCCCTTAGATGCTTCGGTGAACTGGTCGAAGATCGCGTTGCGACCATAAAACGTCACGTCTTGATGAAAGACGGTGCGCCCTTGTTTGTCGACGGGGAAGCTAAGTGCGGCTACTCGAAGCCAGTCTTCATCGGGGGTGCCTGCGGTCAGGCCAGGTAGGTCGATGTGCGCGGCGAAGATTCTGTATTCGGTGTCAATCGGTCGATGATCAAGTCCCCGAAAATGAGAAGAAGGATGGTCCGTTGTGATTCGGCTCCATGCTTCAGGAGCCCAATATGCGACAGGGCCGCTGAAATTCTCGGACTCTAGGAACAATGTCCAGCTTTTATCGCCCACCGTTACCGCGTTGCGCTCATATGGCTTCGATAACGGAAGGGCTACCCAGGCAGTTCCTAGTAACGCTCCATCATTTGGTTTAAATGTGATTCCGTCAGGTGGGACAACGATCCGATTAGAGAGTTGCACTAACCCAGGAAGTATCTCTTGTTGGTTGCTCCAAGCCCACCCAGGGTTAGATGTGTCGGTGGTGTAGCAATCGGTATTTCCTGTAAGGCGGAACTTTGGTTGAGTGGAAGGGAACCGAGACTGCTCCCAATGTCCGACACCACCTTCAATGCTTTGAAAAACATCACGATAGGACGGCCCTCGTTCGGTGAGGAAATCACGAGCGAATGTGCCTTGAGGGCAAAGGGTCTCTAGGTAACGCCAGTTGTCGGGTATTAACCACGTTCCGCTAGCAGTCAACAGACCATGTGGTGGAAGCGTTGGAAAGGAACCCCAGAGAGCGGTGTAATAGCTGAGACCCCAGCCGAAGTCTCCTTGGGGACCAAACGCGGTGGCGCGAATCTGGCCATGTAAACCCGAAACAGAGGTGTCTACTCCTTGCGGCAGAGAAACCTGCTCGAGTTGAGCATCAGGCAAGAGAGGAGCTGGCCCTAAGAGGGCATCGGTACTGGGAACCGATATTTCGGAAGTGGCCCGAGGAGTTGTAACCGGGTGCTGCTCATCGAAGCTGCTTGTAGTGGCGAACGAAGGATGACGTTCGAACGCCTGATCAGTCTCTATGTCAGGTGCAGCGCAGCTAGTTACTGCGAAAAGCAGTAGCAGTATGAAAAGACGTGCGTTCGACAGAGAAACGAAATGTACCCGTAGTTGCGAGGAATGCAGTACCTCTAGCCGAGAGAGCAAGCCATGTCTGCGCCGCAACACATTGGCGATTTGATTTTTCCGCAGCTGTCGTCGCTTGGGCACAATGAAATTTGCACTGTGGACCCATCATCTTTGGTTAGTACGTCATTCACTAATGGAACGTTGCACTTAGCGCAGGACGCGTTGACTGCCATTCCGCATGAAGGACAGGAGTAGGTGGCCATGATTATCTCCTAATCGTATGAATTGTTAGACCGATCTTAGATTATTTAGGCCTAGTAAGACAGGGGAGATAACACGAGGAACCGACCATAGCGATTCGCAGCGGCCTGAACGGACTGATCTCCCTGCTTGGTTTCACAAACCTGGAAAATTTTTGTTACTAAGTGGGTGTACGCCCCCTGGGACTCGCACCCGAACAGGAAACCAGGTCCGGAGCTACATGTTCGCTCGCCAGGGTGAGGCCTAGCAAGCATGTTTCTGCACCGAGCTCGGCACCTAGAGTCTCCTAGCTTGTGTGATATACGAATTCGCGTTGCGTTACTCGCATTTCACGGGTCAGTTATTTTACGGTAATGGTGTGTTCATTGAAGAGAGCTATTGTCCTCATGATTTCCTTAATTAACACATAACGAAAAGGTGGAAAAAGTGGCGTACCTAAGTGGAGTAGTTGTTCGCGTCTCAGACCAGGACAAATTCGAAGAGGATTGGAGTTCTTCCAGTCGACAGATGTTTCTCGACTCTGGTGCGACGAGCGTTCGCGTGGCGCAAAATGTAATGGGTGGGGATCAAGCAGGTGAGATAAACATCGCTTGCACTTGGGACTCGCTTGACTTGGCACTACGAGCGCCAGGAGATCTTAGGAAGAACCCTGAAATGATCGCTACGATGCAAGCTTCGGGCGTTCAGACATTGCGTCGCAGCCTTATGCTCGTTGACGCTGAGCGAGGCGTCCAAGAGGGCGAGTTTCTGAGCATGTTGGTGACGAGCGCCGATCAAGCTGACCCGGCGACTATGGAAGCCAATGCTGATGCCTTCTGGACACACATGGAAAGCGGAGCGAACGGCATCATGTGGTGTCGAGGCCTTGCTGCTGGTCCGCTAAACGGACTCTACATAGCGCTGACTGCATCGGATTCGGCCGACGCATTGATGGCCGCTAGTGCTGCAATGTTCGCAGACGCCAGTGTCCAGCAAATGATGGCCGAGCAAAACGCGCAAATGGTCGGTCGGGCCATGATGCGGGTAATCGGCTAATCCAAGCGAATTACAGTCAGAGGCCGCCCTTCGGGGCGGTCTTTTGTCGTTTTAGGGCTACTTGACCAGCATCATGATGACGAACACAACGCCGAATCCAATGAGTAAGAGATTGCCGGTTTTCATTATTCCTAAGCCTAAGACGAGCCCGGCCTTCGGGCCACTCTTTGTTGCTCTAGGCGACCGCCTCGTCTTCTATAGCTGTATTGCATATAGACATGGACGGTTCTCCCTGGTTCGTTTCACAAACCTGGAAAAATTCCATTACCTGTTCGGGTGTACGCCCCCTGGGACTTGAACCCAGAACCTGCGGATTAAGAGTCCGATGCTCTGCCAATTGAGCTAGAGGCGCTAGAACTGCTCAGGGTACCGCGCACCTCAACCCAAAGACACTTGGTATTCGTTCAATTGGCATTTCGTTGACGCTTGCGTGCTGCTCTGATTGAAAATTTATGCCACAAGCAAAGCTTCTTGAAAGGTCAAAGGCCTCTAGGCCCCCAATAAAATAGGCCTAATGATTGGGGTGACCGAGGGGAATTGAACCCCCGACCTCCTGTGCCACAGACAGGCGCTCTAACCAACTGAGCTACGATCACCAAGATGCACAAATCTTGCCACACTGTAAGAGTGGAAGTGAAGTGCAATGCATATCCTCACCGCTAAGCAGTAACAGACATACAGAGTGAACTAGGACAGAAGCAAAATGCCAACTAATTATCAACGTCTTCAGCCACCGGTCGATTACATCCCTCGGATCACAGCTCAGTACTCTGGTTTGGGGTACGGCGAATACCAATGGCTTCAAAGCGAGGATGCACCCGCTTGGACTCCGCTATCGAAGCCGTTGAGCGAGTCGAAGCTGGGATTCATCTGCACTGGCGGAATTTATTCAGCTGGCCAAACTGCGTTCCATTTCAAAGATGACACCAGCTACAGAGCTATCCCGACCGACGTCAATGTCGAAGATCTGAGAGCTACCCACTTCGCTTATGACCTCACCGATGCGCGCAAGGACATCAACGTAGTTTTCCCAGTTGAACAGCTACGAACCATGGTTGACGAAGGGGTAATCGATTCGTTAGCTCCTGATGCCTACACGCTGATGGGCGGGATCTACAGCACTCGAAGAGTCGTAGAAGAACTTATTCCGGCTCTTGTTGACCGCGTTCTTGCCGACGAAGTCGATGTAGTGCTTCTGGTGCCGGTCTGACCCGTCTGCCATCAGACCGTGGGTCTGATCGCACGAGCAATTGAAGAAGCTGGAGTTCCGACGCTCTCTATGTCTAGTGCCCGGGACATAACTCGTTCCGCATGGCCAGCACGGTCAGTTTATTTGGACTACCCGCTAGGGCATACGGCTGGCCAGCCGAACAAGCCTGAGCTCAATGAGGCCATAATGCGAGACACACTTGCAGCATTTGAATCGTTATCAGAACCAGGTTCGATGGCCCACCTACCGTACCGCTGGGCTGACGCCGACGATTGGAAAGACAAAGTCTTCGTTCCGATGGAATCGAAGAAAGGTTCGGATGATTCACCAGAATATGACGATGACCGAGTGGCCAGATATGACACGCCTCAATATCAGACCGATGACGACCAGACTGCTGCCGAACACAGCCATGATGGTGAAGAGTGTTTAGTTTGCGTGGGCATTGATTACTGATGACTGACCCGAGCCAGACTGCTTCGACAGGGCACGCATCGCCAGGCTCGGGCGGAGACTACGACCCAGAGTCGATTCCTGTTCGTTCGGCGGCAACGGTGCTCATTCTTGCTGACCGTCCGGACTTGCAGGTTCTGATGCTGAAACGGAACGCGCGATCTGTCTTCGTTGGTGACATGTGGGTTTTCCCCGGTGGTGCCGTCGACCCTGAAGATGCAACACCACAAGCGGATGCCGTCGTCGAAGGATTAACCGATGTCGAAGCAAGTAGATCCCTCGAACTCGAAGAGGGGGGTATTGCCTACTGGGTTGCTGCCTTACGGGAGACATTCGAAGAAGCAGGAATACTTCTTGCTCGACTTCCCGGAGACACAGCGCTTGTAGACCTCTCGCTACCTGACGTTGAACAACGTTTCAATACTTATCGAGCAGGTGTCAACGCCGGTAACGCAGATTTTGTTGATGTAGTGCGAAAAGAAGGACTTGTCCTTGACGGGTCCGGTGTTCATTACATCAGCAGATGGGTCACTCCGCTAGGGCCTCCGCGTCGTTACGACACACGCTTTTTCGTGACCGAAATGCCGAAAGGGCAACAGCCACTTCATGATGACGATGAAGCCGTGCATCACGAATGGATACGGCCAGCCGACGCATTAGCGTTAAACGAAGCTGACGAGATGCTGATGATGACCCCAACTGTGTCAATGTTGGACCGTTTGGCTCGATATCAGAATTCTGCAGAAGCGATAGCTGCGGCAACAGGTAATGACCAGCAGCAAGATGAGATGGTGCGAATTCGCTACGGAATCGAAGGGCCGAGAAGAATAGCTTGGCCAGGCGACAGCGACTACGAAGCATCTGATCCTCGGGTTGAATCGGGAATGGTTCGATGGCCGAGACGAAGACCGACCCAATAAAATTGTTATAGGTGCATTTTTGATTCGGAAATTGGCTTCGCTAATGGCACCCTTAACAACAGGCCTCCGTGGCGCAACTGGATAGCGCAGCGGGCTTCTATCCCGACGGCTGCAGGTTCGAGTCCTGCCGGGGGCGCTAAACTATCTTCAACACAACCGGGGAGCTCGGAATTACCGGGCTGAGAGGTCAGCTAACCATGCTGGCGACCCGATATCACCTGAACTGGGTAATGCCAGCGGAGGAAGCTATGAAAAAACTATTTGTATTAGTGGGCTCAATTTGTTTGGCTGCCCTGATCTTCGCAGCTTGCGGAAGCGATGCAGTTGATTCTGACAGCCAGCAAGAACCAGACGAAGTCACGGTGACGCTAGTAACACATGATTCTTTCGCAATCTCAGAAGGCGTATTCGAATCTTTTAAAGCGGCAACGGGCATAACCGTCGAAGTCTTGACGTCGGGTGATGTTGGGTCCCTAGTGACTCAGACGATACTGAGCGAAAATAACCCCGTGGGAGATGTCGTTTATGGCGTCGATAACACCTTTATGCAGCGACTCCTCAACAGTTCAGCGCTTGAACCATATGAAACGCCAGCGCTTGCCAACATTCCAGACCAATTCGAACTCGACCCAACACACAACTTGACACCAATCGACTATGGGGATGTTTGCGTTAACTATTGGAAAGATGCGCTCGACGCACCTGTGCCCACCTCACTCATGGATCTTCTTTCAGATGAATACAAGTCGACTCTGGTTGTCCAAAATCCTGAAACCTCATCGCCGGGTATGGCGTTCCTTTTGGCAACTATCGCCGGCACACCTGACTGGGAAGAGTTCTGGAAACAGTTACGTACGAATGATGTGACAGTCACTAACAGCTGGGAAGCCGCCTACTACGGAGACTTCATCGCCGGTGGCGGCACCAGACCCATGGTCGTTTCCTATGCATCGAGCCCCGTTGCGGAACTGATCTACGCTGATCCACCAGTTGATGAGCCCCCAACAGGAGTTCTTCTTGACTCATGTTTTCGGCAAGTTGAGTTTGCCGGTGTCCTAGCAGGAACTTCTCACCCATCAGCAGCTCGGAAGCTGATCGATTTCTTGTTGAGTGACACGTTCCAAAACGAGATCCCGATGAATATGTTTATGTACCCAGCATCAAGCACAGCCGAACTCCCACCAGAATTTGCTCAGCATTCAGAGATCACAGACAGCCCACTGTCTCTTTCGCCAACCGAAATAGAAGCGAATCGTCAAAACTGGACCGAACGTTGGGTCGAGATCGTTCTCGGATGAGAATGTGAAGCGTCCCGCCAACTCTCGCGTTGGCCGGCAGATATTCGGAGTTGTCTGCGTTAGCGCTCCTCTAACCTTCCTAGGTATTTTCTTTTTCTATCCGGTCGCGAACATCGTGACCAGTTCATTAAGTGAAGGTTGGGGCGGTTTTTTCAGCATTTTCAGCTCCCCTCGGACACGAGATGCTATTTGGTTCACTACATGGCAAGCAGCGGTCTCGACAGCGGTCACGACTGCGCTAGCGATACCTTGCGCTGCCTTGATGGCCCGAGCCTCGGGGAAATCGGGGATTTGGCTCAAAGCGCTTGTGACCGTTCCTTTCGTGCTGCCAACCATCGTTGTTGGTGGAGCCTTTAAGGAATTGTTCGAGCGACTGGATTCATCTTTCGGTTTGCCCAACTTCAACAACTCGGCAGTAGCGATCATTGTCGCTCACTCTTTTTTCAACTTTGCAGTAGTTGCGAGAACTGTCGGTGCGTATTGGGCTGGACTAGATCACCAGCTAGAAGAACAGGCGCGAACCCTTGGTAGCTCTAACGCCGGCGTCTTTTTACGGGTGACGTGGCCGAGACTGAAACCAGCAGTATTGGCTGCCGGAGCCATCACGTTTCTTTTCTCGTTCACGTCCTTTGGGGTCGTTCTTGTTTTAGGCGGGTTGCGGCAAGCGACGATAGAAACTGAAATCTTTCGTCATGCGGTGGTTAGAGGCGACTTGACAAGCAGTGCCTCAATGTCGGTTATACAAATTGTGGCGGTGCTGTGTTTGGTGGCAGTGACCTCACATTTGGAACGGAGATCAAACGTAAGTACTCAGATGGTCCGAAGCGTTATCGCCCCTCTTAGTCGTGCAAACAAAATAGTCATCTCGGTCTTTACGTTTGTTTTCCTTGGAAGCCCACTTCTGGTGATGATCGAACGGTCGCTCACCGTTGGTGACCGATACAGCTTTCAAAATTACGTGGCCCTATTTGACAAGATCCCACAATTGCCAGCAACGGCTGCCGAAGCTTTAACCAATTCTATTATTTACGCCTCTATAGCTACTGCGATGGCGTTGGTTTTAGGAGCGTTATGTGCTTTAAGCATTGTCGCTAAAACCGATAGAACAGGACGCTTCTTTGACGTACTGGCGACGTTGCCTTTAGGTGTATCTGCGGTAACCGTAGGGTTTGGAATTTTAATTTCCCTAAATAGATCGCCAGTTGACTGGCGGACTAGTTGGTGGATGGTCCCCGTGGCTCACGCGGTAGTTGCTGTCCCATTTGTCGTGAGATCAATCGTTCCCATGTTGCGACAAATTGATCCATCTATCCGAGAAGCCGCAGCGCTGCTTGGATCTTCTCCGTTGCA
>CENZ01066045.1_pt1 | contig 10912 bp, 9 predicted proteins | sample 361341 | NCBI WGS metagenome assembly CENZ01 (sample SAMEA2619782, study PRJEB7988) | marine metagenome | biome: marine biome (ENVO:00000447); feature: deep chlorophyll maximum layer (ENVO:xxxxxxxx); material: "saline water (ENVO:00002010), including plankton (ENVO:xxxxxxxx)" | depth 50 m
TCAAAACGCTTTTAAGGCGAGAAGGATAACATGATTATGATTAATAAAAGAATAATTGCGATCACAGCTGTATTAGCATTCTCTCTAAATGCCTTATCGGCTCAGGGAAGATTCGAATACGGTGGTGATTTAGCTGGTGGTGCCAGAAACGGTACCTCATCAGCTGTGTCTCTACTCATCCCACAGGGCGCTGCTTATTTAAGTGGCGGTGGTGCTGTTGCAACTGCTACTGGAGTAGGTGCAGCGTACTGGAACCCTGCTGGAATGGCTAGGGCAACTAACAACCTAGAAACAACGTTCTCACAGCGTTCACACTTTGCTGACATGTCAGTAATGTTTGCTGGAGCAGCTGTAAAACTGGGCAAAAACTCATTCGGTGTATCGGTAAGATCACTCGATGTGGGTGAAATACCAGTTACTACAGTATTTGCACCAGATGGAACCGGTGAGAAATTTTCACCCAGCAATTTTACTGCTGGTTTAACGTTCTCTCGTATGATGTCAGCTAAGACATCTATGGGTGTAACAGTTAATACAACCTCAGAAGGCTTTAGAAGGGTCAAAGGTAATGCAATGACAGTTGATGCTGGTGTGCAATACCAGGACTTTCTAAATGTCACTAACTTAGACGTTGGTGTTGCGGTAAGAAACTTTGGTAGACCTATGCGCTACGAAGGCTCTGGTCTGTTGACAAAAGCTGTCGAAGTTGGTACTGATCGTTTAACTCAATTTCTAAAAGTTGAACCTGCTGAGTTTGATGTGCCAATGTTATTTGAAATCGGTATGGCTTACGATGTTATGCCCGGTCTTCAAGTTGCAGGTACTTACGAAAGCAACAACTTCGAACAAGATAAGTTAAAGTTAATGGGTTCATACTCATTACCTGGGCTCTTGACTGTTCGCGGTGGTTTTCTTTTAGAGACAGAAACTGTTGAACGTACTGACGACTCCAGAACTACTACTGTTGATGAATCTAATAGTAAAGTAGAGATCGACAACATGTATGATGGTATGTCATTTGGTGGAACTGTTTACCTTCAAAGATACCTCGGAATCAATGCATCTATAGATTATGCATACATTCCAACAGGGTTTGATGGTTTTGACGCAAGTTCAGTTTTCACCCTTAACGTTGGATTCTAGATATAACTAGATGACGCTTTAAAAAGCCCTGCATATTTTGAATGTGCGGGGCTTTTTTTTTACATTAAATTACCAGCAATGCTTTATACACGTTTCACTTCAATTATTTTATCTTTTTTTGGTCTGCTTATCGTTAGTTGTTCAAGCGATAAAGATTTAGTACAACTATCGAGCTTTACGCATAAGGACCCTAAAATTAACTTTGCAGACTTCATTGGTAGCAATCAATGTCAAGCTTGTCATGCAGATATTTATGATCAATGGAAAGGATCATCCCATGCTAACGCTGGAGGTCCTGCAAATCCAGCAAATGTGATTGCACCATTTGATGGTAAACCAATAGAGCTAAAGGATGCAATCATATATCCAGAAATTGTTAATGACGTTTATCAATTTAGAATCGAAAAAAGAAATGGTAACCTAATTCAAACTATCGTTGTTGAATCTGTAGTTGGTAAAGGTTTGATGATTAACGGTGGCACGCAGACTTTTTTTGGTAAATACCCAGATGGAACCTATCGCTTTCTGCCTTTTGATTATAGTAAACATGAAGGTGTATGGTTTATACAGCTAAGGTCAGATGAAAAGTGGGTTAAGATAAAACCTGAATTTGTACTTGACGATCTATATAACTGGCCACCGCATAGAGTGATTGGTGAAATAGCAGACATGTCAAACTGTCAACAATGCCATGGTAGTCAAATTATTGCTAAAAAAGTAAATGATGTTTATGATGTAAAGTTCACATCTCTTGAAATAAATTGTGAATCGTGCCATGGTCCTGCAAAAAAACATGCTACGATTATGTCAAATATTGTTGATGGTATAATTAAGTCTGATTCGGACATTGCTATGATATCCGCTGTTGGTTTAAGCACTGATAAAAGCTTAGATATGTGTTTTCAATGTCACGCAGTTAAAACACCTCTACGTGAAGATTATCTACCCGGTGAGGATCTCCATGAATTTTATTCCCTAAAACTACCTTTAATAGGCAATGAAAATCCATTTGGAGCAAATGGTCGGATCAAAACATTTGGGTATTCGTTAAACCATTTGTACAGCGATTGTTATATTAATGGCTCTATGGATTGCACCAGCTGTCACAATCCGCATAGCAACGATTATCAAGACATAGCTGGAAACGCCTTAATCGATCGTTTTGATGATAACCAGTGCCTATCATGCCATGTGACTAAATCTCTTGATATAACGGCTCATACGTTCCATGAAGAGGAATCTGAGGGCAGTAGTTGTATTGCTTGTCATATGCCCACACGACAACATCTTGCAATAGGCAGTGAAATAACATACAAGCGCTCTGACCATACAGTTTCTATTCCACGTCCAATGTTTGATGTTTCTCAAGGATTTGAATCAGCGTGTCAACAATGTCATGCTGATATATCAGAGCCTCAGCTTCAATCGATTTTAGAGGATTGGTACGGCCCACTTAAACCGTTAAATCCTGTAATTGCAAATAGACTAAAAATAAATGAAAATACATTAGGTGGTGATGCTGCAAAAATATTGCTTCAACCAGACCACTTCCACCCTATGGGGCAATTTTATAACCTTAGCTATTTTATTAAACGTTATCTCTCGCCAGGAATGGACTATTTAGATACAAATATTATTGAAAAGTTAAAGGATTATGCCAAGTATGAAGACATAGACATTAAAGCTCTAGCATATGCCGGTTTACACTATAGTCAATATAATAACCCTCAAATAAAGGAGTTCCTAGTTCGAGAGGTAAACAGCTTGAACGGTAGTGAAGAAGCGGTCCGCAGAAGATGGGGTCTGATACTTGACTATTTTGGTAGCGTTTATTTTTTATCTGGCGACCGGGAAAAAGCCAAGATATGCTATGAGCTTGCATCAGAAGTTTTACCTGATGATGAAGCTATTTCAAGTAATCTTAAAAGGGTGCAATCCTAATTCTCAAAAATACGATCCAGAGCTACGATAAGTGATTCATACTCAAGGTCTCGCCCAAAGTAGTATTCTCCTCCAGCATCTTGTAGGATAAGCTCCCAATGTAAATGCGACTCATTTCTAGTACCTAGTGTACTTGGCTCTGTTCCCGAATTACCCGATTTTCCAAATATTTCGCCTGCCGTTATTATGTAGCCGGGTTGAATATTAGCATCAATACTTGATAAATGAGCATAAATGGTGATTGCTCTATATCCTGCAAATAGTTTAAATCCATGATCAATTATAACAGCTTGACCTAGTAGCAGTTCATTGAAGATATCTGAAGGGGTACGATTGAGTGTCGCTGCACGTTTGAGCATTTTTTTTCTAAAATCAGGAGACACTTCTTTGTAGGATAAATCAGATCTAATAATTATACCATCAGCAACAGATCGTACGTCTGTTCCCCAATTTGAAAAAAAATCAATACCCCTGTGCGTGCCAGATCGATAGCTTCTTGGTGCATTTGGAAGCCTCGAAGCTTTTAATGGAAATCTAAGGCTATCAATTGGTAGCCTTAATTTAGTGCTAGGCGTTAGTTGGGTAAATTTGGGAACAATTGGATTAGTGTTAAACATCGGTTGAGCGTATTGATTCTTAGCGATTTGATTGATATTATTTTTGATTAGCGGAATTATAAATGCCGTGTCTATTTGAAAAGTGAATTGATACGATTCCTCATTTTTTTTATAATTTTTTAAAGATCTTCTAAGCATACTCTCAGGAATTTTTTGTGAAAGTTCTTTCGAGTAAAGCATTTTTGTAGAATCATGAATATCAGGATATAAGCTATCTATGAAATATGTAACAGGTAAGGGTGTTTGCGCTTCAAGGATAAGCTTTTCAAGCCCGGAAAAATCACTACCTGTTGTAATTATGGCTCTTAGGCTATCCTGACTAAATATAATCCCAGAATCAATTGAAGGTTTATTGTTTACAATTTCTGGTTGATTATTTATCTGGGAACAGCTACTTAAAAAAAGAGCCGTAGTGAAAAGTATAGCTTCAACGCACTTAAATGAATTTTTGAATTTCGCTGATACCATCAACATATACCTCTAGGGGATCCCCAGTTAATGTTTTTTTACAAAAATCATTAAAAATCGAATTCATATCATTATCAATCAAGCTGTAGTTTTTGCTAAGCGCTATTTCTATTGTTGTTATGTCTGCAGCGATGAGACATTCTAGTAGTGAATATTCGTATTTTGACCATGAAGCGGGATTAAATAATAAGCCATCTGCCCATTTGCGATTGCGCTGTATAAAGTTGATTGCACCAAAAACCTTGTGCGTTTGCATAATTTTAAGATTGATATTCGATTCTCTTGCTACACGCTTTAGCTTAGAATCTATTTTGGACAACGTGACCCTCTCCCCGTTTCTCGAGGATATGGAACCGATAAGATTAATATTAGGACCGTGAAGAACCAGTAAATTCATTTTACATGTTATCTAATTGGCACAAGGTGTCCAATTATATACCCTATAAGAATTCCAATTAGTAAAGCCAAGGTAAGCACACGTGACTTGACCATTTCCTTGGTGTAGCCTTTTTTAATTGCTACCGCACCTACAAGAGATCCGCTTGCTTGGATGATCCAGAAAAATGGGATTGCAAATAACTTTACAATGAAAGGTCCAATCAACGGAAGAGCGCCAACTAGAGCAGACAGACTTGCAAAAGCTTGTGTAAATACACCAATTGTTACAGTTCCAAAAACAACTGCTTTTCTATCTACGCCATACCTTAGCGATATTATTATTGCGGTAATAATTATTATCCATATAATTAAATGCTTGTAGTAAGTTTTAAAAAAATTACCCTTTTTCATTTAACCTGCCACCAAAAGTGAACGTGCTATAATAAAATAAAAAGCTACACCAATGACATCAATTGCTGTTGTTACAAAAGGACCTGTTGCTACGGCTGGATCAATATCAAATCTATTTAAAACAAGAGGTACTAAGGATCCAATGGTGGCAGCTAAAATCATTGATACACATATACTCAGTCCAACCACAACACCTAAGAGTGGAGAGGCATCAATAAATTGAAAAATAGCGAAGATTCCCAAAAGAATACCATAAAGTGTCCCGAGTATTAAGCCAACCCGCACCTCTTTAAATAATACTTTTATTGAATTTTCAAAACTTATTCGTCCCGTAGCTAACCCCCTGACAATGATCGTGGATGATTGTGTACCAACATTTCCACCCATACCAATAATAACCGGTATAAATGCAGCTAGCGCTATTGCACTTTCTAAAATATTATTAAATATGCCAATAATAAATGCTGCTAGAATACCTCCAACCCAGCTTGCAAACAACCAAGGCAAGCGAATTCGTGCGTTTTCCCACGACGACTTAAGCAAAATTTCTCTATCTTTACCAGCCCCAGCGAGCTGTAAAAAGTCTTCAGTGGCCTCTTCCCTTATAACATCAACAACGCTATCTACAGTTACTATCCCTAGGAGTTTTTCATCTGCATCAACTACTGGAACAGCGAGGAAGTTATATTGAGAAACGATTCTTGCAACTTCTTCCTGATCTGTCTCTGGCCTAACCGCTTGTATATTTTTAGACATTATATCTTTTAACATAGTTTCACCTGGAGTTGTTACCAGATCTCTTAATGAAATAACGCCAGTAAGGCTGCCATCGTCATCTAATGTATATAGATAAAAAACCATTTCAGCATCTTCTTGGTCTTGTAAGGCATATATAGCTTCTCTTGCTTTAGTTTCTTCATGAAGAGTAAAAACATCGGTATACATCAAAATTCCTGCACTATCCTCAGGATATGCCATCATTTCTTCTAGCTCTTCTTGCTCTTCAGCTTGCAATAAATCAATTACTGAGGTTGCGAACTGATCGCTGACCAGTCCCATTAAAAATACCTGCTCATTGGAACTTGCTTGCTCCATAATCTTAGCAAGCCTTTCCGGTGTTTCGTTTTCAATTAGCCTTGTTGCGATTGATTCATCGAGTTCATATAGAAACTTTACAGTTTCCTCGGAGGCTAACATATTTGAAAAAATTGAATCTTGTTCCACATCATTAAAATATCTAAAAATCAAGGCAAGGTCTGATGGGTGGGTTTTGTCAATCAGCTTAACAATGTTGGTTTTAGCATGTCTTCGAAGAAGCCTTCTAAATGTATCCCTTAAAAGAGTAACCTCTGAACTATACATTTCTTTTTTCATAACACAATTTGTTTTTCTTTGTAGATATTTTTAAGACTATACCACGCTGCAAAAATTCCAATAGCTAACAATATAGGGTTAATATGACCTTTCCACAAAAGCGAGCTTTCAGCGCCTTCCCCTAAAAAAATGAACAACATGGACGTTCCGTTTATTGACATGTGCAACAATATAGAGGGATAGATTGATTTTGTCAACCATGACAAATATCCCAATATTAGACCCATTAAATAAATCTGAATTGCCCAATATGGATTGAAGTGAATCAAAGTAAAAAATAAACTAGACACCAAAACAGCGCGAGTAACGTCGTTCCAGGATTTTTCTAAAAAATTCTGTAAAAATCCCCTAAAAACCATTTCTTCTCCAACAGGGGCAACAATCACAACTGTTAAAAAAACTAAAATAAGTGAAATGGGATTATCGGGAGATAAAAGTGAATCTAGGTTTAAAAATGAATCCGGTATTGGAAATATTAAATCAATGATAATATTTAACTCACTTGAAACCAAAACAACACCAAAAGATAGTATCAAAGAAAGATATAGAATTTTTCTCGAAACAGTCTTAAGTCTAAAATTGTCAACTAAATTATGTCCATTTCTAAATAAGAACAGTGCGATAGGAGCAGCAAGAAATATTTGAGCAAAAAATAGAGCTAGATAAGAAAATAGTCCAAGATCTGAACCAGATAATATTGCTGGATCTAGAGAGCTAAATATTCCTGCGATTAATAAAGAGCAAAGGAACGAAAAAATGACGATTCCAAAAGCAAGTGGCGTTGATAGCATTCGGTTCATAAGGCTCAGTATCCAGATTTTCCATAACTACTTAAATTAATACTTATTTAGTTAATGGTGAAAGCTACCAATTATGAAACAATCTTGCTCAAAAAAATACCCATCGCAACTCCAACATTTAAAGATTCTCCTTTGCCTAATTTAGGAATCGTAAAGGTTTCATCTAGTCTTGGTTTTAGTTTATTATCAATTCCATGTGCTTCACTTCCCATAACTAGCACCCACTTCTTATTTAAAATTTTTGAATGTGAAAATTTTCCTCCATCCAAAGATGCACCTATCCATATATAGTCATCTAGTTTATTGAGATTTTCTTCTCCTAAAAATTTTAATTGGAAGTGACTTCCCATGGCAGCTGCAACAACTTTTGGGTTAAATGGATCAATACATTTATCCGAAAGAACAATTTGCTCAACACCGAACCAAGATGCTGTGCGAAGTATAGTTCCCATATTCCCAGGGTCAGAAATTTGATCTAAATAAATAATATTCTTTTTTGAATTTAATTGATCGTATTTAGGAAAGTTTGTGGTAGCCAAAACACCAGATGGGGTTGTCATATTGGACAGGTCTTCCATTTCTTTTTCAGATACTTCAAAAATAACTTCACTATTTATATTTTTAATAAATTCTATATTTTTTGATCTAAAGATTTTTGTAGTAATTAAATATTCTAATCTTGCGCCATCATTCAATATTGTTTTTATCAGTCTTAATCCCTCAACAATAAATTTTTCTTGAGCGTAGCGAGACTTCCTGCTTTTCAAAGACCTTATATTTTTATATACTTTTTTACTTATCAATTGGATCTATATTCAATTTTGCCATTAACAATGGTATATAAAACTTTAGTATCTAAAATCTTATCATCCGGTACAGTAATTAGGTTCTGTGAAAAGACGGCAAAATCTGCAACCTTTCCAATTTCAATAGTTCCTTTATTTTTTTCTTCGAATGCTCCATATGCACCGTTTATTGTATAGCTTTTTAAAGCTTCTAATCTGGTCATTTTTTGTGAAGGCTCAAATCCGCTATCTGGGAATCCTTTTAATGTTTTTCTAGTGGTGCTTGCATAAAATGAAGCAATAGGGTTTATAGGCTCTACTGGTACATCGGAACCGTTTATCAAAATTGCGCCATTGTTAATAAGATCTCTCCAAACATATGCGCTTTCAATGATCCGCTTTTCCCCCAACCTATCTATCGCCCAAGGTCTATCGGAAGACATATGAATTCCTTGAATTGAAGCTATAACTTTTAAAGATCCAAATCTAGGAATGTCCACTGGATCTATGTGCTGCGCATGTTCAATCCTCCACCTGTGATCTTTGGATAAATCAGGAAATTCATTAAATACAGTTTCATATTGATTTAAGATTTCTCGATTTGCTTTATCGCCAATTGCGTGAGAATTAACTTGAAAACCATTTAAGATTCCGTTTTTTGCTACTTTATAAACGTACTCCATCGATTGGGTTGGCATGCCATAATGTCCAGGTCTATCCGTATAGTCGTCAATGAGCCAGGCTCCCCTAGAGCCTAGAGCACCGTCAGCATTGATTTTTATAGAGCGAATAGTTAAAAAATCATTACCGCTGCCTATCTCGGGACCTTTCTTATACCAAGCGTTTAATAAAGTAGTGTCTTTGCTTGTAAGCATTGCATAAACACGAACCTTCAAAAGATCGACATCAATAGCTTTTCGTAAAAGATCAATTCCTTGACTGCTTGTTCCAGCATCATGAAATGAGGTAATTCCATTTTCTAGACATGCGCGCACAGCTAACTCAATTGCTTTTAAATCAGCATTCTCCCCAAGGTTTGAATCTGCATGTTTGCTTATTAATCCTTGCGCTCTTTCATTAAAAACTCCTGTTGGTTTTCCAGATAGATCTTTAATTATTTCGCCACCAAAACCAAACTCCGTTTCGGAGCTAATTCCAGCAACATTCATCGCTTTTTGATTTGCAAAGCCTGCATGCCCGCTTGCATGTTTTAGCCAAACTGGGTTGTTTGGAGAAACCTCAGAAAGCCTCTCATGCGTTTGAAAGCCATTAATAAAGCTATCTTTATTATCGCTCCACTTGCTTTGGTGCCATCCACGTCCCAATATCCATTCTCCAGGTTGGGCCTTGCTAACAGCATCAGATACCATGCTTATTAGATCTTCGTAGCTTTCTGTAGATGAAAGATTTAGCTGCATTTCTGCAAGACCTAGACCATAAAAATGACCGTGCCCTTCAATGAGTCCTGGAGTCATCATTGCTCCGTCTAAATTAATAATTTGGGTGTTTGGAGAAATTAAATGGTCTAATTCTTTATATTTACCTAGTGCAATAATTTTTCCATTATTTATAGCCACTGCCTCTGTAATGGGCATCAAATCATTCATGGTATATATTTTTCCATTGTGAATAATCATATCTGCCTTTTCAACTTCACAGCTAATCAAAAAAACAACGCAATTGATTAATAATAATTTAAACTTCATTTAATTATTCCTTTATTTGTCACCTAAGAGCTTCATTATAAAGCAATATGCTTATTATTTCAAATTACAAATTTGATTGGAACACCTACAACAAACCGGTAATTTATAGTAGAAGTTATTAGATTTTAATTATGTCAAAAAGTATTAGATCTCAAAATAAAGATTATGCATCCTGGTATACAGATGTTGTTGTAAAAGCAGGGCTTGCTGATTATGGACCGGTAAAAGGTACTATGGTTATAAAGCCTTATGGTTTTGCTTTATGGGAACTAATCAAAGATTCATTTGATAAGATGATCAAAGATACTGGGCATGAAAATGCTTATTTCCCTTTATTTATACCCAAGTCATTTTTAGCAAAAGAAGCAGATCACATTGAAGGTTTTGCTAAAGAGTGCGCTGTAGTTACACATACTAGATTAAAATCAGATAGTGAAAAAGGCATTATCGTTGACCCTGAATCCCGACTTGAGGAGGAGGTGATAGTTAGACCAACATCTGAAACGGTAATTTGGTCTATGTATAAAAAATGGATACAGTCATATAGAGACTTGCCTTTATTAATAAATCAATGGGCTAATGTTGTTCGCTGGGAAATGAGAACACGCTTATTTTTACGAACCACAGAGTTTTTATGGCAAGAAGGTCATACTGCTCATGAGACTTACGAAGAGGCAGAAAAAGAAACATTGTTGATTTTAGAATTTTATCGAAGCCTTGCTGAAGATTATTTAGCAATGCCTGTTCATACTGGACTTAAATCTGAATCTGAAAAGTTTGCGGGAGCAGAATTTACATATTGTATTGAAGCAATGATGCGAGATAAGCGCGCTCTACAGGCAGGTACATCTCATAATTTAGGACAGAATTTTGCAAAAGCATTTGATGTAAAATTTCAAACCAAAGATAATGTTGAGGAGTATGTTTATGCTACTAGCTGGGGAGTAAGCACCAGGCTGATTGGCGGTGTAATAATGACGCATGGTGACGAAAAAGGCCTAAGGCTTCCACCAAAAATTGCACCATTTCAGGTAGTTCTCATTCCCATATTTAGAAATGATGAAGATATAAACACAATCAAAGAATATGTTGAACCTTTAATTGATGATCTAAAAAATAAAAATGTTAGAGTTCATCAAGACTGGAGAAAAGAAACCCCCGGCTTCAAATTCAATGAATGGGAAATGAAAGGTGTACCTATTAGGTTGGAAATTGGTTTAAGAGATATTGAAAAAAATTGCGCTATGGTTGCAAGAAGAGATACTAATGAAAAAATTTCTATAGATAAA
>CENZ01202216.1_pt1 | contig 10860 bp, 3 predicted proteins | sample 361341 | NCBI WGS metagenome assembly CENZ01 (sample SAMEA2619782, study PRJEB7988) | marine metagenome | biome: marine biome (ENVO:00000447); feature: deep chlorophyll maximum layer (ENVO:xxxxxxxx); material: "saline water (ENVO:00002010), including plankton (ENVO:xxxxxxxx)" | depth 50 m
TCTTTCTGACTAAACCTGCACTTTGCCTCTCTTGTTTCTTGTTCCATAAGATTAGGAGCATCAAAATCAGAAAATTCCCCATCTGCAGCTTCACAGTCTCTTCTATCTGATTCAGAGTCAAGATTATCATTCCTAGTTGTTACAACAGCATATTCGTTGTAGGACTTTAAGTTTTCGTTAGTAGAATATGCTTGAGAGGCAAAAGAAAGATTCCAATAAGGGGTGGGTATTGCCCACGACGGACCAGCAGCATAATTGAAATTAGTATTAAGAAAATCTACATAAGCAATTTCAAAAGTGGCTTGTTCTTCGTCGGTTTCAGCAGTATGGATGTGTTGTCCAATCCTATATTGAGGCGTAGAGACAGAAGATTGCGTGCCCTCAAAAGGAACGAATGCGCCCCCTCGATTCACGTCGTTAAGACCGTATTCACCTGAGTCAAGACGCCCGACTGCTTCTGGGTTAAAGTCTGGGTCATCTGGGTCACCTACTCTACCACCGGCCGTCGTGCTTACAATTTGTCCGTAAGTTTCTAGAAAAGCTGCGGCTAAGTCTTTAAATTTCTCTGACTCTGACATTAATCACCCATGCTTTTTTGGTTTTACTTTTTTGCCATCAATTGGAGGTCTTATCAAAACATTATTATTTTGCCTTCCGTAAAAATTTGATATTTCTACACTGTATCCTCCCCATGCTTCAAATATGCTTCCCGCTTTATCTTGATGCTCTAACGCTTCGTCATATACGCCTGCAGCACACTCTACTCGTTCATCCTTTTCTTCGTCTTCGTCTCCATTCCCTTCTTGTGCCTCTGCTGCTTGCCGTTCCTCAAAGGCTATCAAATCTCGCCATTCTTGTGACCACTTAGTAAGGCCGCAAACTATTTGACCAGGAACGGGCATAGCTCTTGTAGGAGGATTTATTAGAACTGCCGTTTTCCTCTCAAATTCTTCAAGCCTTGTGGTTGGTGTCGATGTGTCTACATTATCATCGGCATCACCGCCGCCATCGCTGTCTGAATCGCCATCATACTGAAGGCCCTCATTTTCATTTTCATTTTCATTTTCATTTTCATTTTCCCCTTCACTATCTTCTCCTTCTTCTCCTGCCACCTCTCCTTCTTCTGCATCATAACCTAGTGTTTCCATTATCTGCGCTCTTGTGCTTCTCCAAGTCCTAACTTTAGGATAAAGAAAAGTTTTGCCTCCATCTAAATCACTGCCAATATCTAATTTCTCATCTTTAAACATCATAACGGTTGGACCACCACTTGGGTCTGACGTCCAACTGGCAAAATGAGGAAAAGAAAGCTGAGTAGGAGGCATGAAAAAATTCAAATCGTCGTCATCACTTATATAAACCCCTCCGATTGCCGGACATGTCGAAGATGGGTCCATTGGGGGGCCGCATCTCCAGTCCGTAGGCCTTCTATCGCTACCTTCCTCCTCTCTTGTGTGTTCTCCACACTCTCCCAAATGTGCTACAAAGGTATTACCAAGAGATGTAGTAAATAATTCAATCTCATCGCTTTTGCATGATTTAGCACGGTCGTCCGGTGCAGTGCAAATCCCATTCTTGCAATACCAGTTTTGAGTGCCTTTAACATCTGGAAATTGTGGGTTACTGCAGCAGCTAATTTCTGCAACAATATCTTCTTCGCAAGGCGGCTCAGCCTCATAATAGCCACCCGTACCACAATCCCCACCATCTCCACATCCGTCAGCATCCCCAAACGGGCAGCAAGGGTCTCCGTCTTCTCCCCTGCAAGCTGCGCCACTTTCTCTGCCGCACTCTGCAAGGTAGCTTGTACTAACAACCTCTAGTGAATCATCTAAGGCAGCCATTATTCATCCCCTCCTTCTGTGTCACCTTCATTGTTGTCTTGGCCTCCATTTTGACCATCGCTTTCTCTGGCGTCAAGCATTTCTCTTACAATTTCTTCTATGCCTTCCCTACAGTTAGAATTGTCTTCTACTGGACAAGAATCGCAACCCCTTACTTGAGCCCATCTAGTCTGAACGGCAATTGTTGGAGGGGATTGAACGTATATTATTCTTGTTGTTGCAACTAAATCTACACAACCTTTTGTGTTTTCACCCTCCTTTTCATACGCAGCCATATCAGTTACAACCGTCACAGGAATAAACTCTGCCTGTAATATGACAAACTCGCAGGAAAATGGATTATAGTAAGCAAAAATTCTTTGCCCCTTACACAAAGGCTGTCCTAATCTATTTGTAACTACTGCTGCGGATACTGTTGCAGTGCCTTGTGGAGGATTCTCCATGACTGCTTCTCCGGTTCCTCCTGGCGCAAGGTCCTCTTTTAGTTTTCCCTCTATTATAAATCCTACAGGTCTCTCTGGAATATTGGGAACCCACATACCTTTCTTTTCGTTCCATCTTATGTCTAGGGGTCCGGCCTTCCAGAGATGCGGCTTATTTATCCAGTCATCTACAAATTGGGAACTTGGTTCCTCGTCAGAGGAGCCGCCATTGTCATCTTGGTCTTCGCTGTCCGTGCGACCCTTTCCGGGAACAGGTTTGCCTTCAATATCATAGCCCCAACCCACAATCATTAGTGGTCCAGAAAGACCAACGCTTCTAACGTCTGCAAGCCCTTCATTCTCTTGCTCTTCCTGGGGAGCTTCAGCTATTGAGTTTCCTTCTCCAGCCGTCAGACCTTGCGATGGATATGAAGAGCCTCTAGTAACTCTTTTCACAGGCGCTGTTCCAAAATTTATTAAACCAGCACTACCTGCAGCCTCTTTGGACATAAAAGGATTCATGGCGGATGCGTCTATTTTGTAATGAACAGTCGCACCATCTTTTGGCTGTATCCCAGCATCATCGCCATTTTCATCGAATAGATTAACAACACTACAGCAACCTTTATCAGCATAGTATACAATGCCATTATTAAAAGAAGCAGTTTCGCCATAACCAACATCGTGTTCCCCAACACAATCAAAACTTCCCTGTTCTACAGTTTGAATTGCCGCTGAAACCATGGTAGGCATAAGGAATTGGCCGCCGGTATCGCTACCAATCATATAAGGTCTAAAAAAATTATCTAGGCTGCAGGACGCTTTTCTTTTGTAGTCTCTTTTCTTTTCTTCGCTCCCATCGGTTGCTCCAGTTGTAGATGAAGAGCTATTAAGATTTTCTACTGTTTCATGTGTTGTTTCTATACTAACAGAAGTATTAAATCTAAAATTGCTTTTAGAAACGCTACTTCCTGATGAACTAAACCCATCAGATGTTTCCTCAACAGGTTTTGAATCTATTCTGTGGTTTTGTGTTACTATTGATGTATTAGATTTTGGAGAGTTTTTCTTTTTTGACTCTTCGTCTTCTTCCTTTTTATCTTTTGCGTTTTCCATTTCTTCAAGCTTTCTTGACACTCCAAGAGCATATCTTTCAGCAATTTTAGTGTTAAAAGCTTTCTGCAATCCTTGTTGTGCTTGACCCATTCTTGAAAGCATATTAATTTTATTTTGGGCTAGCTCTCCAAAACTTCTTGTATAGGTTCTAAAGGTAACATCTGTAGTAATTCCTCCCATTCCAACATTAATGCTTACCCCAGTTATGTTTGGCCCGCCAGAAATTAATGCGTCTCCAAGCCTATATATTCCAATTTGTGCAGGAGTTCCCGTAAATTTAACGCTTCCAGATTCTAGCAAAGTTTGACTTGAAACTTTGGTTTGTCCTGTAAGGTCGAATGCGGCGTTCATAGCGGTGATGCTTCCAAATTCCCAAGGAACTAGAGATGTGTTTGATTCATATTCGCTTCTTCCGTCTGTTGGGCTGGCACCGTCGGCGGAAGATGTGTATTCTTTTGGTCCGTATCTAAGTTGATTACTTTTTAATGGAACTGCGGCAGAAATAGGAGATATGAAAAACGGACCTAATTTATTGCCTTTTAAGTTGCTTCCGTGCCTTCTGACTAAATCTTGAAATCTTTTATAAAGAGACTCAGCCTCCATTGGTTCGCCATCTTCATCTACGGGAGTCACGTACTTTCCTGGCTTTATCTGGTCGTCACTGGCAACTCTATTGTTATAGGTAACAGCAAGGGTTGCGTCTGACAAACCGACTACTTGTTTAGATGGGTCTTCTTTTATTTTTGCTTGAATTCCACCGCTAATCTTTAAAGTCGCGCCAGAAATTTTAACTTGTTCTTCACCGACAGTTTCGGCAAACGCATTAGCGTCACAAGACCTATATACCCTATCAAAAGAAGCCTCAAGAAAAACTTTTTTGCTGTCTAAGTCATGAAATTGTGTTGCGCCTGATATTTTTTGAAAATCAAGCTCAACTTCTTGCTCAGTAAGAGGGTCCAATAGAGCTGTTTTACCTGGTTCTGGATTATAATCAAACTCTAATATTGATTTACATTTTCCTTGTTCGTCGATAAAGTTTGAAAGTGCCGCGCCACCCCATTTCAATTTTTGATTTAAAACAAAAGCGTTTGAATTTCCACTATCATCCGTAGCGTCGCTTTGAGGATGCCATCCACTAGCTGTTTTCTCCCAGTTTCCAGGACCTGGATTATCCGTAAGCACACCCTCTAAGTCTGTTGTGCAGCAAAAAAACAAATCGTCTGGAAATCTTACAAAATATTCTTGTCCGTATTTCGCGGCAAAGCTGGACACAAACGAGTGAAGAGCTTTAAGTTTTTTTAAGTTTCCATTTTCTTCCATTTCTTTTTTCTTGCTTGCAAAAGTTTCTTGCATGTTTGCAATTCCACCACCGTCTGGGTCAGCATCAACGGCTGGCATGTTTGCTTTTAGAACGGCTTTTATGGCCCTGTTTACATATGTTGATTGAGCGTATGTCGGCAATCCTGTAAATTTAGATAAAATTTTAGCTTTGCCCCCTGGAATATTACATACTTCTACTGTTTTATCTTTGCCGTCAACTTCAATTACATCTTCTTCCCATCCTCCACCAAGAGCATCAGGGTCATTGGCATCTACAGCAATTGAATTATCACATGTATTTGCCATCCAATCATACCACACCTCATATCCTTGAGACGCAACCCTCATTTCAAACAAATCAATTGTATATGTATCTACTTCTAGCAACTCATGAAAAATCTGCTTTTGAATACCAACCTCAATCTTTGTGTCTGGTTTAATTTCACTGATTAGAATACCGTTAGTGTCTGGGTCATTTCCCCAAAAATGATAAATTTTTGAATCAGTTATCTGGGCTGTCTCAAAATTAATTTCTGGGTCATAGGTGTCCCCGTCTTGAATTCTCCAAATGGCCTCAACTGGCCCGCCGTTAATTACTGCGTGAGTGCATACATCTGCAGACTCAATGCCAGCAGAAAAAGACGTTAGTGAGTTTGGAGGATAAAAGCTCTCAGATATTACTTGCCCACTATCATTCTCTACGACAACAGAACAATTCTGTGTTATTACTCCATTAGAGTCAATGGATGCTCCAGGAATAAACGCCAGTAATCCCTGTGCGCTTAAAACGCTTCCTTTGGTTGCCCTAGCAAAACCACTTGAGCCAGCATTACTACCCGCAGTATCATTAATTGCCGTTGCAAAAGTTAGGTTCTGGGAAGCGTCATGGGTTCTTACCTTAATGAAATTACTACCTGCAGCAACGACATGCGTGCTTCCATCTGGAAGTTCTACTACAAAATTTTTATCACCAGTTATAAAGTCTAAATAAATTTGCAATGACTGGGCTGAGGCTGCTCTATTTATAGCCTCGAGAACACTAATTGAGTCTCCATCAAAGGGAATGTCTCCTGGAATGTCGCTACAATCTACAGTAAAGTCGTTTCCTTTGTATGTAAATGTTGCTGTTTGTATCTTTGCTTTTAATGCAGTCCACCCTATAGAGACCTCTCTGCAAAATGAATCTCCACCAGAAACGCTTATCATATTACCGGCAGGCTCAAAGTCGTCAGCTCCCTTGAGTATTATCTGCGAGTTAGACAAAACAACAGAAGGACTTCTGACTGTTGCGCTTATCTTTCTTCCAGATGTATCTGTTCTTGCCTCCCAGTTTGTTAATAGTCCGCCAAATTCAAAGCTAGAATATTTAAAATTTACTGGAGAACCTATGGCTGGAGGAAGAAATTTTTCAGCTCTACAATCATCTTCCACTAATTCAACAGAAAGCTCGCTTGACTCAGCCCCCCACCCAACACGACAGGTAAAGGATATGATACTAGCCCCCAGAAATTGGTCATTAGTAAAATCAGAAGGGTATCCAGTAATTGTTGTTCTATTATCACTGCCAACTACTGCTTTAACTACTGAACCTTGAAGAGTTTGGTTTCCTTCAGCGTCTACAAAAGTTCTTTTTTTACCTGTAGCCATTTAATTTCCTTTCCTTAACAATTTTGAAATTGCCATGTAATAGACCTAGTGTATCTTCCTGTCCAGGGTTCCCAACTTTCCTGGTCAGCAGTAATGAAAACCAAAGAATATCTACTTTCTAAATCATTTTCAAAATAATTCAGAACAGTTTCCACATCGTCTCTGGGAGACTCATCGTCAACGTCCGTCAGACTTCCTGATGTGTTTAAGTGTTTTGGAGGCATTACAACCTCCATGTTTACGGTTCTGCTAGGAACAGAGGTTGTTCCAAGGTTTTGAAAAACAGGACCACCAACTCTTCCGGGGACTTCTATTGTTGCAAATTTTACCGTTGGATTAGTGTCGCTAATAGAGATTGTTTCTGATATTGCCCCTTCAATATTTGTTTCTGGCCTATCATCAAAACTAAGAGAAAAGCTTACCGTGCCAGCTAATGGATTTACACCCACAGTTTCTGTTATTGGGAGAGGATTAAAAGAGCTTCTTGGAAAATAAGGCGCAAGTATTTTGTATATTGGACTATAATTACTAAATGTGTCTTTAATATTTCGCTTTCTCCATTTAACGCCAGAAGGTATCTGTTTGTTAATTAAATCTATTTCAAATGTGCTATCACTAACGCTAATAATTTTATAGGAACCTTTGTGAACAGATAATTTTGATTGCAATGCGTTTATAGCGCTTGTGGTGATTCCGTCCCATTCACCCGATGAGTTGTAGCTCAAGCTGGCGATATCCACAATCTCTATAACATCTCCAACTTTTAGCCCATGCCCGGAGTATGTGATTGTTGTGTACGCAGAGTTCGCAGAGTTAGCAACACCAGAGGCTGTTTTCCATGGGTCATAGCTTCCTATCAAGTATTCGTATCTTCTTTTTGCTGCGTCATATTTTTCTGTTGGCTTATTATAATAGTTTGGGCTTCTTTCATAAAAACCAGTTAGTGTTCCATTTATTGATACCTCTGTTCTTTCTCCAGATTTATTTATATCAATGGTAAAATCTTCTTTTACGTTGCTGCTTATTATTTTGTAACTAAGGCCAGATGAGCCTGCGCTTCCTGTGGTAACGCCTTCTTTTAAATATATTATTGTTGTAAAGTTATTTCCATCTTTTCTAAGAGCCTTAGATTTAGCAATAGAAGCGCTACTTTGAGACCAATGCTCTATATCATAGTACACAGGATTAGATGTGGTAAGCTCGTAAGTATTTTCTGTGTCCTGAAAAGTGATTTTTCCACCAGCAACTGTATTTGGTATATATTCACCGTTAGTAATTGTGATGGCTTCTCCATATCCAGACGAACCAGACGAAACTGCAGCGGACCCCTTGCTATAACCAGTCCTTACAAATTGCCAATTTTCTGTAACAGAATAACTGCCCTGGCTATCATCGACTTGCAAAGACCTTGTTGCGTTTAATGCGCTATAATCTTCCCAATTTTTTATTCCAATATTAGCTCCATATTGCGATAAATTTCCAAAACCTGGAGGAGCTGTGCTTGGCATTTCTGAATCATCTATGGCAACGGGCCTTCTGAGTTCATATTCTTCAATTTTTGGGTTTGAAGAGGTCGTTGTGGTCAACCCAGGATTATCGTTCGCATCCAGAGTGACGGTTGTTCTATCTGAAGATAAGCTACCAGGAGTTACGTTATAGAGACCGCTAAATTTTCCATTTGTTGTTCTTATATATATTTTAACATTTCCGTCTCCAGCCCATTTTGGAAAAACGGCCGTAGCCCCAGTTATGCTGTCTGTTCCGCTAATGGCAACCTGTCTGCTACTTTGTGTATAAGCAACAACTCCTTGCTTGAAAACCCCTCCTCCGCCAATATCAAGAACTCCAGGGACATTTGCTTCTGTAGTCGTGTTGGGCGTTTGTTTTTCAGGGTATACATAATTTTCTGTGTTTGGGTTAATGCCTATTCTTTGAGACGCCCACATTTTGGCGTTTTCCATCGCGCTTCTTATTAACCCCTCTGGCCCAAAAGCTCTTTTGCCAGTTGCAGACACTGTATGGCTAGCCGTAAATGTTTCATAGCCACCAGGAGTGGAAATTTCAGAGGTTGAATCAATTGACCAGTTGTCGGTGGCATCGGATATGTATATTTTATTATCGGCAAAATCTTTGTCTTCATTTTCGTGGTCTGCTAAGTCGGCGTCAGAAATGTCTGTGCCAAGAAAAGCTGAAACGTGAAAATTAGTATGCCCTTCATGCTCAACATTTATTCCGGCTTTTTTGATGTCTTCTTCGCCAAAACTTGTGGCCAAGTCCTGAGTATGAAAAACTTCATCAACTTCAAAATTAACAGTGTAAGGAACTACAGTAGAATACCTATTGTCTGCAATTTCTACGCCTGTAATTCTTGGGTAGCAATAAATTCCAGAATAAATAACTAACTTCCATTCTTGACCGGCTCCTCCGTTTTTGCTGAAATCTGAGCCGGGATTAAATTCTTTATCGAGAATTAAAACCGTGTCACTTATTCTTCTGTAAACATTGTAGGTGGTTCCGCCAATAAAAATGTATCCGTGTTCAGCAGAGGCTGGCCATGTGGCTCCAGACAGAGTGAGCATTCTTTCGTAGGTTCCGCCGGTGTGGTCGTAGGTAATTGTGTAGCTTCCTTGAAGCTCTGTTTTTTTCCATGTTCTGATATCTAGTCTTTTTCCCTCTGTGGCCATTAATAGTCTTATTGCAGAGGCTTTATTGAAAAGGGAATATTGTATATCGTCTATGGTTATATTTTCATCGGAGGGCTTTGCGGAGAATGCACCCGTACTATTGGGCGAGCCCTTTTCTGGAATCAAAGTTCCTTCGATGGATATTGTGTATGTTGCTCCCACTTTTTTTCCGTCACCTGTTTTTATATATTCTTTAGATATATTAACAAATGGGGCCGGAATAAGTGGCTGTGAGTTATATGATATTGGCATGTTTATTTCCTCTATATAATATACACAATTTTAAGAGCCGGATACAAAAAGGGTTGGTTTTGAATTTTCTGAAAATTGTTGTAGGTAATTTTTGTAGTCAGAATCAAATTGTTCTTCCATAGCCGCTCTACTGCAAACCTTATTTGACACAATAAGCTCATCTATTAGGAACTCTTCTTGTCGTCTTTCGTCGCTAGAAGTATTGTATCCTAAATTAAAATATGGAAGAGTGGCTTGGTTTCGCCACAATCCGCCGCCAACTTTAAGCTTTAAGTTGTCTGCATCAGTTTTAACTTCATAAGAAGAGCCCCAATCCTGACATTTATCTGTGATTGGTTTAATTTCTGGCATATACCCAGACTGACCTGGAGTTCCTTTAGCAGGGGACGCAATTCGGATAAATGAAGAATTAAGTTCCGTGTCTACCCAAAACTGCATATAATACCATCTGTCTTCTTGTATGGGAATCATTGTGTCTGGAGCATTTTCTGCTACTAATTCGCCGTCTGAGTCAGTTCTCAAAATACGACCCATATTTCCACCCGCTGTTGTGTTTACTATGGGAACCATACCGCCGAGAGTCTTGGTGTCTACTTTTAGTCTACCCTCTTTATCTTTTTTGAGCAAAGATTTAAATGAATTAAACGGTCCAATTCCACTAGGTTGTACCGTACTAGGAATATAATAAATTCCCCATTGACCAGAAGATGCTGCGGTGACATTATTAAGTTGTAAATTTCCTACAACGCCTTGAACTGCCTTGATAGTCTGCTCGCTTTTAATCTCTTGGCGTTTGTTTATCCAAAATGACGTTGCGACCCCTCTTCTGTCTGAAATAATTCTATGTTGGTCGTTTTGAGAAGGAGAGCCAGATTGAACAAGAATTGTTCCATGATAAGTGTTGTTCGAAATCATTTTTATTCCAGCAGTTGTTCCTCCAATAAATCTAGCTGAACCTGAACCGGCCGTGGATGAAGCTGGGAATCTAGTGCTTTTCTGATAAAACCCGGACTCTACCATTGGGGTAACGTCAGTCCCAGGCCCGTCAGCATAAAATCCGCTGGCATATAATTTAAAGACATAATCTGAAGAATTGTCATTTACATTGTTATCAAATTTATAAAGTGACCCGTCAACGCAATTTTTCTCAGATGACGAGAATAAAAACGCACCTCTAGTTGTAAACTTAAAACCTTGACTTTGAAATCTTCTGTTCCTATTAAAATCAACTTCTTTTGGAAATAATGTGGAGCCCCCAACGGAAAACAATGATGCGGAACCTGTTCTGAATAGCTCGTCATCTATTTTAAAGGCGGACAAAGCCCTGAAATTGCCGCTTCCACCCAAGGACGTTGATTGACCAATAACTCCAGCGCCTGTCCCGACTCTGTCTGCAGACGCGTCTTGCTCGAATTTATACTCTTTTAGTCTCAAAGACGACTCTAGGCTAGAGGAATTAATTTTTGCCTCTAGATATAAGGAGGAGGTTTTATTGTCACTCAATTCGCTTAAAACAGATTGATAATCAGATAAACCTCCTAAAGCGGTGGATTGTCCAGCAGAGATGAAAAGGGG
>CENZ01125651.1_pt1 | contig 10844 bp, 12 predicted proteins | sample 361341 | NCBI WGS metagenome assembly CENZ01 (sample SAMEA2619782, study PRJEB7988) | marine metagenome | biome: marine biome (ENVO:00000447); feature: deep chlorophyll maximum layer (ENVO:xxxxxxxx); material: "saline water (ENVO:00002010), including plankton (ENVO:xxxxxxxx)" | depth 50 m
CTCTTCCTTACCAAGGAAGTGCTCTACCGACTGAGCTATATGAGCATCAACTAGCCTCTTCCTTATATGTTCTCTCTCTTTATGCCTTCTCTAACCGCTTCATCGGCCTTGCGGTTTGTCGTCTACCATGACCGTCTTCGTTCCGATCTGTAAGGCTTCAAGTACTTTCCGCTACTTTCGTTGGAGCGGGTAGCGAGGATCGAACTCGCGTCATCAGCTTGGAAGGCTGAGGTTCTACCGCTGAACTATACCCGCTGAAATCTCTTCTAAACCCTTGGACCCTTTGATGCTTACCTTCCCAGCTGCCCTCAGGATTCCTGGAACCCTCTTCAGATCACTTACCAGGCCTGCCTTATTTACCCCCGCCTCTCTGAGCCACTATCTCAGCGACTCTCTGAACTAAAGCTTCATCCACCAAATACACTCGATAAGTTGGTGGAGGGGGGTGGATTCGAACCACCGAAGCTTACGCGTCAGATTTACAGTCTGATCCCTTTGGCCACTCGGGAACCCCTCCAAAATGAGGCGCTAGATTCTGCCTTCGAGGTCAGACCATGTCAAATGAATTTTGGGCGAAAGAATCCCGCCAGATACGCAGGCAAATGCCTGATCTGGCGCGCATTTTTGCTCGACACCCGCTCGGTCACGTTCAGCCGGAAAATCACGGCTCAAACCTCGCTCCAGGCGGCTGCGATGCAAATCTAATTCTGGTGCCGCCACCAAGAATCGAACTCGGGACCTACTGATTACAAATCAGTTGCTCTACCTGCTGAGCTATAGCGGCTCGCGCCGCATTGTAGCCACTGACAGCAGCGTTTTCTAGCGATTCCCTCAGCGTTTCAGCCGCTATCTCCATCATCGTCACACTCAGAAAATGACACGGTCACCTCCGGTGCGCCATCTCGAATCCTGTTCCATACCTCTGCACCGATCGAAGGTGCATCGTCGGAATAGAGCCAGTATTCGCGATGGTATCTTGGCATCGGGACAATCACCGTTTCGTAGCCACGTGTTTCCAGTTGTATGCGGGCGTTTTGAGCGGCACCCCTGGTAGAGAAAACACCCAGGGAGATTCCATTCGCGTTGGCACCGTCGGTGATAGCGTAGCTGTCGATCTTTCGAGCCTGCAGTTCTCTCAAACGACGGAACGCCTCCTGGGCGGTTTTCTGCGGAGGAATCAAGACACGGTAATCTTCTGTACCAGTAGGCTGGTCGACCGCCCTCAGTACTACTGCGACATCGGGGGCCTCCAGTAGCGATTGTCCATCCCTGGCTTCAACAAGTCCTTTGAATGGCCCCAGCCTCAGACACTCCGGTACGTCTTCTACCCTGGGCGCAGCCACTATATTGACAACCACTCGGTCTATCATCCCCTGTTCCAGGATTATCTCGCGCTCCAGAACCAATGGCGCAACGACTTTCGTATCCAAAGTAGACTGCTGACGCCGCGCGTCCCCGCTATCGATCCGGTCGGGCAGGTCTCTCTGGAGATACAGCCAAAACCCGATATTGCCGGTGGCCAATAGTAAAACAAGATATTTGACCATCGCCGACTTCAAAGCCTGCTCGCGTTGAGCGCAGGATCCGCGGCTCTCAGGCTAACTTCACCCGCGTTGAAGGTACGCCGTAGTCCATCAATATCAACGATCAGCTGTCCCTCCTGATCAATGCCGCGATGTATGCCCGTAGTCTGCTGATCTGCGATACGGACGAATATCTGCCGATCTATGTAGAGATCAAAGCCAGCCCACAAGGGTGCAAAGGGTGCAAAACCTTGTGAACTGTAACGCACCAGGTCTGGAATCAGAGTATTCATAATCGCTGCGGTCAGAAGGTTACGACTGAACTCCGGCAACGGGGTGCCTGCCACGGCCTCTGGCGTCAATTCCTTCAAAGTCGCGTAGGGTTGGTCGATCAGAGTCGAGGCGCTCTCCGACATCTCCACATTGAGACCTACTCCAATCACAATGATGTGGTCACCGCCGACGGGTGGTCCCATTTCCAGCAGAATACCCGCCAGCTTTCCATTACTCCCGCTTTCGCTAGACACGAGCACATCATTGGGCCACTTCAGTCCGATATGTCGATATCCAAGTGTCCGCAAAGCGTTTGCGATCGCCATACCGACAACCAGGCTGATACCAGGGATAGCGATTCCTTTAGGGACTCGCCAGCCAAGGCTCATGTAGATATTCTGGCCGAAAGGACTCTGCCAGCTACGGCCACGTCGGCCACGACCCGCCGTCTGCGACTCCGCAAGGCACAATCGTCCCTCAACAAGTGATGCAGGCATCGTCATCAGCCGCGTATTTGTTGAATCAATCTGCAAATGACACTCAACATCTCCAATCGCCTTGTTCGCTTCCGCAGTCAGGTGATTCCGTATGGATGCCGCGGCAAGCAATTCCAGGGGTGCAGACAGGCCGTAGTGACCATCCGTATGCGCAACGACATCCAACCCCAGATCCTGGAGTTCGTCGACCTGGGCCGACGCAATTTCAGTGTTGCGGAGTGATTCGCCGCTGGCGAGGGCCCGTATCAATGGTTCTAGTTCTGACATCCTCGCCCTCCTGAAGAACGACCACACATCCGCATTCATACTCCGTTGTATTAGCACCCTGCCTGCGTATAATACGCCGTCCCGACGGGTCTGTAGCTCAGTTGGTTAGAGCGCACCCCTGATAAGGGTGAGGTCGGTGGTTCAAATCCACCCAGACCCACCAGTCAGTCGTACTCAAGCGACCGCAGAATTGAACGCACGCGCAATCAGGCGTCGTCAGTGTCAGTGCAGCTGACGGTAAGGACACGGTGATGACAGCGTGGTAGAGTCGCTACCTGTCTTCCGGGACGACAACCACGACGGATATCACGTCCGAACTGGTTGATGTGTGATTGGGGCCATAGCTCAGCTGGGAGAGCGTCTGCCTTGCACGCAGAAGGTCGGCAGTTCGATCCTGCCTGGCTCCACCAATCTCTTCTCCGGCGAATTTCCAACCGGTCGGCAGCCTGGCCGGCCGCGTTCGATCCCGCCTTCGCAACATCTACTTTCTCGACGACCACCGTCCCGGCCCTACTCGGATGCGACAATAACGAGATGATGTTGTTTCTTACCTTTCTGCACGACGTTGAACCGTCCATGAAGACTGTCGACGCTCGTTAGACGCGCATCTGTATCTGTCACTTTCTCGCCGTTGACGCTGATCGAGTTTCCCTCGATTAATTTGCGAGCCTGCCCACGAGTCACTTGACCGCGGGGCGTCACTGCCAGACCACAATCCACCAAAACATCCATCAACAATGCCTGATTACCGACGGTGGTACTCTCCATGCCATCCAGCGCAAGCTGCGCCATATCGCTGCCGTCGAGCGCCCTCAGCTGATTTCGAAAAAGGGCTTCGCTGATTCGCTCCGCCGCGTCAACGCCTTCGTCGCCATGAACCAGGCGTGTCACCTCACGGGCAAGTGTCCGATGCGCCTCACGCGCACCCGGATCCGCTCGATGGCGCGTTTCCAGATCTCCGATGTCATCAACCGACAGAAAAGTAAATGTCCGAAGGTAGTTGACGACATCCTCATCAGTCACATTGAGCCAGAACTGGTAGAAGCGGTATGGGGAAGTCTGCGCTGCATCAAGCCAGACCGCGTTACCCATACTCTTGCCGAATTTCGTCCCGTCAGACGCGGTGACGAGCGGATAGGTGATTGCAAACCCCTTCGCGGAGGACATCCGTCGCATGAGATCAATACCAGCCGTGATATTGCCCCACTGGTCACTGCCACCCATCTGAATAGTGCAGTCGTATTGATCATGCAACGTCACGAAATCGTAAGACTGCAGAATACTGTAGCTGAATTCCGTATAGCTGATGCCGTTGCTGTCGTCCTCGAGCCTGCGACGGACTGTTTCTTTCTGAATCATCGCGTTCACGCTGAAATGCTTGCCGATGTCTCTGAGGAAATCGATCACATTGAGCGGCGCTATCCAGTCAGCGTTGTTTACAACAACTGCCGCGTTCTTGACCTGGTCAAAATCGAGAAACTGCATCGCTTGATGTCGGATCCGCTCCACCGAACGCCGAACCTCTTCAGCTGGTTTCAGCTCGCGCTCCGTGTTGCGCCCTCCAGGATCTCCAATCATCCCGGTGGCACCACCCACCAGCAGCACCGGTCGATGACCCGCCAGCTGAAACCGTCTCAGCGCCAATAAGGGCACCAGGTTCCCGATATGCAGACTGTCCGCGGTCGGGTCAAAACCGCAATAGACGGTCCGCATCCCCGATGACAGGTGTTCTATCAGGTCGTCTTCATTACTGACCTGCGCCACCATTCCACGTGCGCGAAGATCGTCTATCACCTGGGAAACCATGTTTCCGCCTCGATTGTCTGAGTGTTAGGGGTCGAGAGGATCGTTAAACCGCCTCATCGGGGGAGTGCGGAAAATACCCGAATCTGGAGGTTTTTCAACGCAAGCATCGTGCGAATTCCAGTACTTTCCATTTATCTTTTGTTTTTATATAGTTATGTGCGTTTTGTCACAAGTTACAAGAGAAACTCGGGCCACAGGACTGGTTTCTCTCGACAGCCAGGTCATAGACGGCACTACTGGTGATGAAAATAACAGGTTATGGCATAACACACCTATCTGAAACGGCCCTTTGACAGCCATGCGCAACTATCCCACAACCCACCTGAAAGCCGCCGCATTCATGGCCGTATCCCTGGTGCTCATCATGGCACTGGCGCCTTCTGAATTGCCGGAAGCCAAGACACAGGTACCGGTACCACTCTCGCTATCGCTGCATGATGCCGGCCTGGTTACGAAGACCGATCCCGTGGTCGTTGATCCAGAACCCACCCGGTCGGATGAGCACCAAGCTCTCGAAAGAACCAAAGCCACTTTCACCGTACGACGCGGAGACAACTTATCCAATCTGTTCGAGCGTGCCGGTCTTACACCCCAGGAACTCTACATGGTCATGAGCCTGGACAACGACGTGGGCCAGCTGAGGAAAATCCAACCTGGACAGATGTTGACGTTCACCAAAGATGAAGAAGGTCGATTTGTTGCATTGGAGTACAAAGCGAACCCTGAAAGAACGCTTCATGTCGAAAGCACCGCCAGTTCGTTGATCGCTCGATGGGACCAGGTTGAACCGGAAGTACTGATTAGTTTCCGGCATGGGGAAATCACGCGCGATGCCCCCAGCCTGTTTCATGCCGGCAAGAAGGCCGGACTCTCCGACAATATCGTGATGCAACTCAGCTACATATTTCAGTGGGATATCTCGTTCGCGCTTGATCTCCGTCAGGGTGACCAGTTCACGTTGTTGTTTGAGGAGAAATACGTAGGGGGGGTCAAAACCGGCGAAGGCCGCATCGTTGCTGCGGAATTCATTAATATGAAAAAGCGGTTCCAGGCAGTCCGTTACACTGACAGCCACGGAGATACCAACTATTACGCGCCGGACGGCCGCAGCCTGCGCAGGGCCTTTATACGGGATCCCGTACACTTCTCCCACGTTAGCTCAGGTTTCAATCCGAGGAGACTCCACCCCGTACACAAGCGCGTCATGCCTCATCGGGGAATTGACTACGCCGCTATGACGGGCACTCCGGTACTGGCCGCCGGTGATGGCACTGTGGCCATCGCGCGCCAGAACAACGCATCCGGGAAGTACATCGTGATCCAGCACGGTGAACAGTACACCACCAAGTACCTTCATCTGTCCGCATTCGCGCGCGGCATCAATGGTGGATCAAGGGTCAAACAGGGTCAAACCATCGGCTATGTCGGAGCGACCGGTTGGGCGACAGGTCCCCACCTTCACTACGAGTTTCTCGTGGGCGGGGTTCACCGCAATCCAAGAACTGTCAAACTGCCACAGGCGGAACCCGTCAAGAAGGCAGAACTGGACCGGTTCGAACAGAAAACCCGGCTACTGCTGACACAATTGGCCAGTATGTCGGGCGATCTGCAGTTCGCGGCCGCTAGGCATCAGGCCCCGTAATCAAAGCCAAGTCCTGAGCACCTCAGGTATGTCGTTGGTAAAATTCAGATTGAGAACGAATTTCCACAACCGCAGGTGGTGTCCGCGTTGGGATTGTCGACCACGAAGCGCGATCCCTGGAGGTCCTCACGATAATCAACAATCGATCCCACCAGGTATTGATAGCTCAGCGAATCGACAACCAGATCAACTCCAGCATTGTGGAATGTCGTATCATCGTCCTCGAGATCTTCATCGAATGTAAAGCCGTACTCAAACCCGGAACATCCTCCACCGGTAACAAATACACGAAGCTTCAGGGCATCGTTCGACTCTTCTTCGATAAGCAGTCGCGCCTTCTCAGCCGCTGCGCCTGACAGTCCTACTTGAGGCTCTGCGATTTCAACACTCATGATTTCCAAACCTTAAAAACACCGTGCGCCAGACCTTCTATCCCGTCGCCGCCTGGTCGCCCTTACCTGAGCCCTTTGAGTTACCCGACACTGATGCGATGGATTCACGTGTCTTTTCCTGGCCCTTTTCCGGGACCATGTTGCCGCTCCCGTCACCCTTGTCCCTGGTTTTATCCGTACTGTCGACGTTCCTGTTTGCGTTCTCCATCGCTTGACGCTCCGCCTTGACGTCACCGATGTTGCCATCCTTGACATGCACCAGGGAACCATCGACCCGGCTGCCCATCACCATCTCTATCAGATGGTAGAACACATTGCCCTTGATTGAGGCCTTTGCCGATAGCTCGACGTGGCTGTCTGCGTGGATGTCTCCGATGACATTCCCGTTGATCACGACATTGGGTACACGAATATCACCACGTACCCGTCCACGTTCGGTGACCCGGACAATCGCCTCCGTACCCGGCTCAGCCAGAACGCTGCCTTTGACGTAGCCATTGACAATGAGCTCGTCTGTAAACCTGACATCACCCTCAATCTCACAGTTCTCCGTGATGAGCGTAGCGCCCCGACTCGGCTTGTTGTTTCCGAAAATGGTCATCCTTCACCTACCTGCCAAGTAAATCGCCGTTCCAATCGTTGTGAAGATCTGCCCGCTGACTCCGCCACGACCATGATCTCTCGTGGTGCAAATCCATCTGGCAACGTCAGCTCGCCGTCAATGTTCTGGAAATATCGAAACCTGAAGCGGATGCTGGCCTGCTCCTGGGGTGAAATGTCTGCCAACCGCAGGCTCGACTCCGACTCTGCGCTATCGCCCATCAAACTGATTTCCACATCGCCCTGCACATAGTCATGTTTGTCCACGACCTGAGTCAGTAACATATTGTACTTGAAACGATTCGGTTCACCCGCATTTTCGACGCGAAGTCGCTCGATTCGCAGCCCCTTGTCCTCGACGTTGGGCAACATGATGCCTCTGTAGAAACGCACCTCTTCCTGAACTTGCGCCAGCTGATTCTGAAGATCAGACATTGTCTGCTGTACGTTCACATCAGACTGAACATCAATCTCATCAGCCAGCTTCAGAGCAGCGACCTCTTTCCGATACGACTCGGTCAACCGCACACTCTGTTTCAGCTTCTGGGCCAGATCATCTCGTTCCTGAACAATCCAGACCCGGGTCGAAAGCCCATCGTCCCTGCCGAGTTGATAACTGCTCCAGACGAGGGAGGCACCCAGTGCCACGATCAGCAAAACAAGGCCGCCAACAACATACCAGGGACGTTGCTTTACAACGACCATATCGTAGTGTTTGGAACCTTTAACCGCGCGCATGTCTCTTAACAGAGCCCTCCGGGCTCGCTAGCTTAGCACGATCGTTTTGCAGTTTAAGCGCCTCCCGTCGGTGCCTGTTTCGCAGGACACAGGTGACCAGTGCCCTGGCACCCACTGGCCAGGCACGGTCGTTAGCGCCTATCATGCGTCATGTGCGTTTCAGAAAGCCCGACGTAGATCTCACCATCCGCGGTTTCCGTCAACGGCTGGCGAGTATTGATGCGGTGCCACAGTTCGCAATGCTCGGCGTGATAGCCGGTATTGTCACAGGCGCACTGATTCTGCTTTTCCAGAGCCTCAACGAGTGGCCCCTCATCCTGATCCTCGGTGATCCTGAAGATTTCGAGATGCTGGGACCCCTGTCCCGCTTCACACTGCCTGTTGCCGGGTCGATTGTACTCGGACTGATTCTCACATTTACCCGCGTACCGGCGCTTCGTGTCGGCGTAGTCCATGTCATTGAGCGCCTTGCGAGATTTCAGGGACACCTGCCGTAGCAGACCATGATGACCCAGTTCATCTGCGGCGTCATTGCGCTCGCAAGCGGACAGTCAGGTGGCCGAGAGGGCCCCGCGATTCATCTCAGGGCGGCGGGAAGCAGTCTGCTGGGACAATGGCTGAAGCTTCCCAACAACAGCATCCGAATCCTGGTGGGCTGCGGTGTCAGCGACACTGATCATGCAGATGGTGTATGGCAACGAACCCGCATTCAACGTACCTGCGCTGGCGCTGTCTTCATTCTATGAACTCCCGTTCCTGATTCTTGAAGGCATCCTCATCGGTTGCCTCGCCGCTGCGTTTATCCGAATGATCCACGCGTTCCATCGTCACGCGCCCTCGCCAATATGGCTCAGGATGACATATGCCGGTGTTGTCACAGGAGCGTGTGCCATGGCTGTACCCCAACTGGTTGTCGGTTAAGACACCGTCGATGCATCATTGCTGGACGAATTATCACTGATCCTGCTGTTATCCATTTGTGTATTCAAGATGCTCACGAGCGCGGTCTCCGTCGGGATGGGCATGCCCGGCGGGGTCATAGGTCCCGCAATGATTATCGGTGCCACTGCAGTCGGCTCGCTGGAATATCTGGGCTACATGAAGGGATCCAGTCCAGGGCTGCACGTTATGCCCGGTATGGGCGCAATGATGGGCGCGGCCCTGCAGGCACCTCTTTCGGCCCTCATGGCCGTGATGGAACTCACCCATAACCCCAATATTATCCTGCCTGCCATGCTGGTGATCATCACGACAAATATGACCGCCAGCCAGGCATTTGGTCTGCGCTCGATTTTCCATATGCAGATGGAGATGCTGGGACTGGAATTCCGTCAGAATCCTCTCTCACAGGCCCTCAACCGGGCCAGCGTCGCGAGTATCATGCCGCGCTCCTTTACCAGGGTGAACTCGACGCTCAGCAACGAGGATGTGACGGAGCTTCAAAACGCTCAACCCACCTAGCTTCTCGTCCACGATTACAATCGAGGACCGCTGTTTATTCTCCGTGCCGAAGACCTGTTCGCTCATCACGACAAGGTTGGCCCGGACCAGGAGATTGACCTGATCAAGATACCGGCGACCCGAAAGGACGTCTCCCGGTCCTGCTGCAGGCGACACTCGCCTAGGCACTCACAATCCTGGAGGAAACCGGTAAACAGGCGTTGTAAGTCAATAGGATCAGCGCACCCATGATCGACTCGGTGGTTAGCGTTCTTCAAGAGAGGACATCGAAAGTTACTACCAGACCTGATCAGTAGCCCCTAGGTTTGAAACTCGCATGCGGCGGTGTTTGAATGCCGTTTTTCCCACGGCCCGTGCCACCATGACCAGAGCCACACGCAGATCGGATTCCCTGTTCCAAACCTCACAGGGGCTGATGCCCGGTGGCGTCAATTCTCCCGTTCGCGCGTTTCAACGCGTCGGTGGCGCCCCTCTATTCTTTCGTCAGGCAAAAGGTGCCTGGGTAACAGATGAAGATGGCCATAAGTACATCGACTACGTCGGCTCATGGGGACCCATGATACTGGGTCACGCCCACGACGCTGTGATCGAAGCTGTTACCAACACCGCAAAACATGGTCTGAGCTTCGGCGCACCCACTGCCATTGAAAACGAACTCGCTGGTCTGATCCGGCAACACATGCCTTCACTGGAGCGCTTGCGAATGGTGTCTTCGGGCACAGAAGCCACCATGAGCGCTATCCGGGTTGCTCGTGGCTACACAGGCAGGGACCGCATCGTCAAATTTGAAGGGTGTTATCACGGGCACAGCGACTCACTGCTCGTTAAAGCAGGCTCTGGTGCGCTCACATTGGGTGAGCCTGATTCGCTGGGTGTCCCCGCCGCTCTGGCTGCGCACACGATTACTTTGCCCTACAACGATTCAGATGCCCTTCGACAATATTTTCAGACTGCAGGGTCAGAGATAGCCGCCGTGATTATTGAACCTGTGGCTGGGAATATGGGATGCGTGCCACCTGTTCCAGGCTTTCTTTCAGCGTTGCGAGAACAATGTGATACCGCGGGGAGCCTGTTGATCTTCGATGAGGTCATGACGGGATTTCGCGTCGCTCGCGAGGGTGCGCAGGGTCTTTACGGCATCGACCCTGACCTGACGACACTGGGTAAGGTTATTGGTGGTGGTATGCCGGTCGGCGCATTTGGCGGTAAGGAAGATATCATGTCGACCGTCGCGCCACTCGGGGGCGTCTATCAGGCGGGCACGCTGTCCGGCAACCCAGTTGCCATGGCCGCTGGCCTCGCCACGCTCGACCTAGTTACTCAAGATGGGTTCTTTGAAAATCTTGCCGAGACAACCAAGGGGCTGATGATGGGGTTCAAGGATCTGGCGGACCAGGCTGGCGTCCCATTTACGACGAATCACGTCGGCGCGATGTTTGGGATTTTCTTCTGTGAGCCTCCTGCCAATACTGAAGGTCGCGTCTGCACATTTGACGAAGTCATGACAGCGGACGGCGATGCGTTCAACACCTTTTTCCACGGGATGCTGGACGCAGGGGTCTACCTCGCTCCTTCACCATTCGAGTCAGGGTTCGTGTCATCAGCACACGGAAAGCGCGAGATCGAAACAACTCTCGCTGCGGCC
>CENZ01042876.1_pt1 | contig 10832 bp, 10 predicted proteins | sample 361341 | NCBI WGS metagenome assembly CENZ01 (sample SAMEA2619782, study PRJEB7988) | marine metagenome | biome: marine biome (ENVO:00000447); feature: deep chlorophyll maximum layer (ENVO:xxxxxxxx); material: "saline water (ENVO:00002010), including plankton (ENVO:xxxxxxxx)" | depth 50 m
GAATTCGACACAGCCTCTGTTTCAATAGCAACAAAACTTACGAAGCAAAGAAAGGCGTTCGAGGCGGCTTTTCGCCTCAGGACCGTGCCAGGCATGGATGCCTGGCCCGAGCCCCCAGGGATGGGTTTACGGCGTGTCCAGAAGAGATACACGGCTTTGGGCGCCCATGCACTGAAAAAGGATGGTTTAGAGAAACAAAACCTACAATGTCTTTGTCATTACACTAATTGATGGCCTTAATAACCTCTCTGGCGAGTCCCCACCGATCGAATCCCTGCCGCCCATAATCCAGGCCGCGTCGCACAATCACCAGATCATGAGATGGCACGATAATGGTGAATTGTCCGCGGTTGCCGTTAGTCATGTAGGCATCTTTCGGCACATCGTTGCGATCATCCGGCACTAGCCAGAACTGGCCACCATACATATTGCCAATTTCTGCGGTTGCAGGTGCTGACGTGCTGACGAAATCAATCCAATCCTCGGACAACAACCGCTCTCCATTCCACACACCACCCTGCAGATACAGCAGACCGAAACGGGCCAGGTCTCTCGCATTGGTATAAACCTGGCTACTAAGCACAAAATCACCAAAGCGATCAGTGCTCACGAGAGTGTTGCGCATACCAATTTTATCCAGCAACGCTTTGCGTGGAAATTCAGCATATTCACGTTCACCACCCAGCGCCCGCTTCATGGCATAGATCGCAAGCAAGGTGTCGTAGTTTTCATAATCCCAGCGCGTGCCCGGCTCGCGAATCAAGCCTCTGGCACGGGCGCCTTCCACTGAACTGTCTCCCGCCCAGTAAGACATCCCGGAACCGGTCGCGTACTCCAGGCGGTTATTGTCGATGGACTCCAGTCCGGTAGACATATTCAGGGCGTGACGCAGGGTAATGCCATTGCGAGGGTCAGTCTCTGGCGAACTGGCTTGCGGAAGCCAATCGAATCCCAGCGGTGCGTCAAGCTCCATCCGCCCCTCATCTACCAGCATACCGATGAGGGTAGAGGCAATACTCTTGGCAGTAGACCAGGTTCGCGTCCGCGTGGTCATATCAAAGCCATCTGCATAGCGCTCGTGCACAATGTCGCCCTTGTACACCACCAGCAGGCTAATGGTGCTCTGTTCCGGAGTTGGGCGGTCAAACGCCCAATCCGAAGCCGCCTTAAGTGCTGCCGCGCTGACATTGGTCGGTAGCGCTTTGTCCTCAATCAGGTCACCGTCCGGCCAGGCTATTTGTGCTGGATTTCCTGGCGGGTAGGGAAGCGTCAATTCCGGCAGACGGTCGGCATCGGCCAGGGTCTGATCCGGGGGTAAGATGACGCAACCGATTCCTTCCCGAAAAACAGCGCGCATGACGGGCACCTCGCCGGGCGCGCCAATTTCAACGCCCTTAAGATCCCTGTCTACGTTGTAATCACCGCCGTCCGCTGTGCCTATGGGGTCAGCGAAAAACGCCAGCTCCCGTTCATAAACCTGCTCCAGAGTTCGATTCGATGTAAACAGACCGTTGCACATAAAAACTGCCTGCTGGCCACGACGAATCATTTCGCGCTGATGCTGCCAGTAGTCATAGTTCAGTTCCTGCTGTGCCAGTGCAGATATGGGTAGCACAATAGCAGCAGTGCTAAGTAGGCGGGTGAGTATTCTCATCTTCTCTCTCCAACTGGTTCTGATTTTATGTCAGTTATTCTAGTTCGCAAGCTGCTGAAGTCCTACTGTTTTTGCGCTGAGTTTGTGGCACCTCCAGTGGCCGCCTTGAGATACATGAGGCCCGCATAATCAAATAAAGACTGCTAACCGGCTTGCTTAAACGGAAGCAGCTGCCTGGCCTCTTCCTGGAAGGACTTGATGTGTGGGCGCTCTTTTTGCAGAAAATCCGCGATTGCCTGGGCAAAGCCCTCATTGGCTATCCAGTGCTCGGAATAGGTTTCGATGGGCTCAAACCCTCGCGGGATTTTATGCTCTCCCTGGGCACCGGAGTCGAAGGACTTTATCCCATTGGCGATCGCATAATCCTGGCCCTGGTAATAACAGGTTTCAAAATGCAGGAACTGGTAGTCAGCTCGGCAGCCCCAATAGCGCCCGAAGAGTTTATCAGTGTTTTTAAAAAACAGGGCCGCAGCGATAGTATTGCCTTCCAACTCTGCGTTGATCATAAAAATCTGCTCCGGCATGGACTCCGCAACCCCTCTGAAAAAGCTACTCTTGAGATAGCCCTGCATGCCCCTGACCAGATAGGTTGATTGATAGAACAGGTAAAAATCAGCCCATTGTGCCTCTGAAATATCGGCGCCCTCAGTAACTTTAAATTGGAATCCCTGTTCCTGAACATTGCGCCGTTCCTTGCGAATGGACTTGCGCTTGCGCGAATTCAGGGCCTCGAGGAAGTGATCGAAGCTTTCATAGCCTTTATTGAACCAGTGGAACTGGGTCGCAATTCTTGGCATCAGCCCTAGTGCTGAAAGCTGCTCATGCTGATCAGGGTCAGGGAAAAGCACATGCCATGATGAGACTCGCATGGACTTCGCTTTTTCCTGCACATTTTTGATGATGACTTCGGTAACTGCCCGCTGCTCATGACCAGCTGCAACAAAAATACGCTTACCCTGACTTGGCGTAAAAGGGGCCGCAGTGACTAGCTTTGGATAGTAATCAAGGCCATGACTCTGATAGGCATTAGCCCAGGACCAGTCGAAAACATACTCACCCCAACTATTGGTCTTGAGATAGAGGGGCATCACCGCGATGGGCTGATCGCTGAGCACACTCGCTTCGCTCCCTGCATAAACGGCTACATGAAAAGGCTGCCATCCCGATGTTTTTGATGTACATCCGGTTCGCTCCAGCTCATGCAGAAACTCATAGCGCGTAAATGGATTCTCTATACCGGTCAGCCCATTCCATTTATTGGCGCCCAGCAGGGTCAATGACTCCAGGAAATGGACAGTGTAGGTCTTGGGGTTTTGTGCCATCGAAAAAAGTGCGCCCGGAGAACTAATTGGGGTAGCATGGTTGAGAAGCCGAATCAGCGCCACCAATTTTACAGACGCACCGTGCAATCACCTAATCTCATACGTCGAATCACTGACAACAGGTCAACCCTGAGGAAATCGGAAGCCAAAGTTGCCGATTTTGTTCTCGCGAATGCTAGCGAAGTCATTTCGATGCGAATAGTCGATTTGGCATCAAAGGCGCAGGTTAGCGAGCCAACGGTGATTCGATTCTGTCGCGCTATGGGTTTAGACGGCTTCCAGTCCTTCAAGCTTCAACTAGCCCAGCTGGTAGGTTCCGGCAATGTTTACACGCAGTTTGCGGTGGACGATAGCGACACGGTCGAAGACCTGCGTAACAAGGTATTCGATACCACCGTTGGTTCATTACTCGCGGTGAAGGATGAGCTGGATCCGGACATCCTGGAGAAAGCGATCGATACCATAAGCAATGCCCGTCGGGTTGAGTTCTATGGCTTCGGTGCGTCGGGCTCGGTTGCAGCCGATGCGCAACACAAGTTCTTCCGGCTGCAGTTATCAACCACTGCCTATACCGATCCTCACATTCAGCACATGTCTGCTATTTCACTGGGGGCTGGTGACGTCATCGTGGCGATATCGCAGTCTGGGCAGACGCGAGCCCTGCTGGAAAGTGTCCGGCTAGCGCGGGAGGCGGGGGCGACAGTAATTGGGCTTGCGCCGGAAGGCACTCCACTGAGCAAGGCCTGCTCAATCCCCATCACGGTGAATATTGAAGAAGACTTGCAGGCAGCCACGCCAGTGTCTTCACGCATTGCACACCTGGTCGTCATTGATGTGCTCGCGACCGGTGTCGCATTGCATCGCAAGCCGCTGTTGAAAGAGCACCTAAAGCGGCTTGAGAAAAGTCAGAAGGCCCTGCGCACCCCTGACCCATAAATTGATTACACGCTTGGATACTGTCTTTAACCAAGCCCGGTTGGATTACCGCGCCATACGATAAGAGCCAGACGATAAGAGAAGTGGCCGTATAGAATTACTCTTCCTGATAGTCCTGATCCAGGATTCCCTTAGATTTTAACTCTCTAATAAGTTTCTCTGTCCTGACCAGCGCCACTACACCAACCAGGGAAAAACAAAAAGCTGCCGCTGCCAGTCCTTCCATAATTATTTCCTTTTAGATTCAGGTCATTGAAAGGGGCACGCCGATGCCAGTTGCATGGCTTAAGTAAGCAAGTAACGGTTCAAGGCATTGTTAGCTTTTGCTCGGACGTTTCCACTCGGCTATCACGCGTTGCTTGCCCCTGGCGACAGCAAGGCTGTCAGCGGGCACATCGCTTGTGACGGCTGATCCAGCCGCGACGAAGGCGTTATCAGCCAGCTTTACCGGTGCAATCAGTACACTATTAGATCCAATGAATACGTTATCGCCTAATTGTGTCTTGTGTTTGCTCACCCCATCATAGTTACAGACGATAGTGCCGGCGCCGATGTTACAACCCGAGCCGAGCTCAACGTCGCCAAGATAGGCCAGGTGGTTGGCTTTAGAGCCGTCACCCATGATGACGTTCTTGGTTTCGACAAAATTTCCTATTTTTGTGTTCGCACCTAGCTTGGTGCCGGGGCGTAATCTCGCTAACGGGCCAATACTTGCTTGTGGTCCTATCTCAGCATCTTCGATGTTGGTTCCAGCCAGGATGACAGTGCCGGCCGCGATGCTTGCGTTCTTGATAACGCAATTAGGCCCAATCGATACGCCGTCGCCAAGAGTAACTTTCCCCTCAAAGATCGCGTTAACGTCTACTACAACATCCTGGCCACAGCGAAGAGTGCCACGCACGTCAATGCGCGCAGGATCTCTTAAGGTTACGCCAGCTTCCATCAGGTCATTAGCAATATTCTTTTGCAGGTGTCTTTCTAACAGTGCCAGTTGTACCTTATTATTGACGCCCATGGCCTCCATCTCATCCTGAGCCATGAAGGCACGGATCGTAACCCCTTCAGAGTGAGCAAGTGCAATGATGTCCGTCAGATAGTATTCGCCTTGGTCATTATTATTGCCAAGTGACTGCAGCCAGGAAGGTAGGGCTTGAGCTGGAATAGCCATAATGCCGCTATTCACTTCACTAATAAGTTTCTGTGCCGCAGATGCATCGCGCTCTTCAATGATAGCTGTTACCGCAGCATCGGAATCCCTTATGATGCGCCCAAATCCGGCTGGTGGGCTTGCTTCAAAGGTCAGCAAAGAAAGCTCGTCCGCTTGTGGCTCGAGCAACATCGCAGACAAGGTTTCTTTGCGAATAAGCGGCACGTCACCAAACAGCACGAGTACCGGATTTTCGTCAGAGTCGGTGTTGATATCAGGTAAAGCCTGCTGCAGCGCATGCCCAGTACCCAATTGTTCAGATTGAGTTACCCAATTAACGGGCACATCTGGAAATTCGTCTTCTATTTTTGTCGCAACCTGGTCCGCTCCATAACCAACTACGATATGAATCTTATCGGGCTCCAGTTCCAATGCGATTCTGATGACGTGGGATAGCATCGGACGACCACCAATTTCATGCAGGACCTTGGGTGATGATGAGTTCATCCTGGTGCCTTTGCCGGCGGCAAGAATGACGACTTCCATAGTTTGGCTCGTTTTTTCGGTGATTTAGTTTTCTGCGGTTAGACTATCAAAAAAAAAGGTAGCTCTCGCTACCTTTTCGTAATCAGTCTTCGTTATGCCCGTGTAACCAAGCTGGTGTCAGCTCGCTATTGCGCCTTGTTTTTCAGCTGTCTGAGCGCTCTTAGCTGCGCAGCCGCTTCCGCCAATTGGGCAGCAGCCGTGCCGTAGTCGAGCTCAGCGCTGGCATCCTGCATAGCCCTTTCGGCCTCTTCCATTGCTTCAACCGCAGCGGCTTCGTCAACGTCATCGGCGCGCAGCGCGGTATCCGTTAACAGGGTCACTACACCGCTTTGTACTTCGAGGTAACCGCCGGAAACATAAAACACTTCTTCGTCCCCACCATCTTTGATCAGGCGGACTGGACCAGGAATGAGCCCGGTTATCAGCGGCGCGTGCCCCGGCGCAACACCAAGGTCACCGAGCGTGCCGGTCGCAACTACCATCTCAACGCGACCAGAAAATATGCTCTTCTCCGCGCTTACGATGTCGCAATGCATTGTCATCGCCATGTGTTTTAACTCCTCTTAGCTAGCACTGAATGCCAACCCAAGAACTTGTTTCCTACTGCAGCCTGCTCTTGATAAGAGCATTCTGGCAATTAAAGCGTCTGTTGTTTAAACCCATTCGAGCTTAAAGCGTTTTGGCTTTCTCAACGGCTTCTTCAATAGAACCCACCATGCTAAATGCCTGTTCAGGCAGGTGGTCATAGTCGCCGTCCAGAATACCCTTGAAGCCGGAAATCGTGTCTTTCAGCGACACATACTTACCCGGGGCGTTGGTGAAAATTTCTGCCACGGTAAAAGGCTGGGACAAGAACTGTGAGATACGTCGCGCGCGAGAAACGGTCTGCTTGTCTTCATCCGACAATTCATCCATACCAAGAATAGCGATAATGTCTTTAAGCTCCTTGTAGCGCTGCAGTACTGTTTGTACGCCGTTCGCCACGTCGTAGTGCTCCTGGCCAATAACCAGCGGATCCAGCTGACGTGAGCTGGAGTCCAGCGGGTCAACAGCCGGGTAAATACCCAGTGACGCAATCTCTCGAGACAGTACGACCTTTGCATCCAGGTGAGCAAAGGTTGTGGCGGGAGACGGGTCAGTCAAGTCATCCGCGGGCACATATACGGCCTGGATTGAGGTAATAGAACCAGTCTTGGTCGAAGTGATGCGTTCCTGCAGGGCACCCATTTCTTCCGCCAGAGTAGGCTGATAGCCCACCGCTGAAGGCATACGACCGAGTAGTGCTGATACCTCAGTACCAGCGAGCGTGTACCGATAAATGTTGTCGATGAACAGCAGTACGTCACGGCCTTCGTCGCGGAATTTTTCAGCCATGGTCAAACCTGAAAGAGCAACACGGAGGCGGTTGCCTGGCGGCTCATTCATCTGGCCATAAACCATTGATACTTTTGATTCGCCTTCCAGATCAATAACACCGGATTCCTGCATCTCGTGATAAAAGTCGTTACCTTCACGAGTGCGCTCACCTACACCAGCAAATACTGACAGACCGGAGTGCTCGGTAGCGATGTTGTTAATCAACTCCATCATGTTCACGGTCTTGCCTACACCGGCACCGCCAAACAATCCTACCTTACCGCCTTTTGCGAATGGGCAGACCAGGTCGATTACCTTGATGCCAGTTTCAAGCAACTCATTAGTGCTGGAGAGCTCTTCATAGCTTGGCGCTTTGCGATGAATGGGCATGCGCTCCTGTTCACCTATATCGCCGCGCTCGTCGATGGGTCTACCCAAAACGTCCATGATGCGGCCCAGAGTTTCATTACCAACTGGGACAGATACCGGTGCGCCAGTGTCCTGAACGCTCAGCCCGCGGCTGAGCCCTTCGGTACTGCCCAGCGCAATAGTGCGCACCACGCCGTCACCCAGCTGTTGCTGAACTTCCAGTGTGATGTCTCTGTCGTCGACAGTCAGGGCGTCGTAAACCTGGGGTACGCTTTCACGCGCAAACTCCACGTCGATGACCGCGCCAATGATTTGTACGATGCGACCGCTACTCATGTTCGCTTCCTCTTTCAGTGCGGCTGCTTAGAAGCAGCCAGTTCAATCTTTAAGTTTAATTCGTTATCTGTGCGTCATGGCACTTTGCCAAGATTTCCAGTTTATGTGTTTGGTGGCCACACTATACCGCTGCGGCACCGCCAGCAATTTCTGACAGTTCCTGCGTAATAGCAGCCTGACGTGCCTTGTTGTAAACCAGGCCCAACTCTTCAATGAGATCGCCGGCATTATCCGAAGCGTTCTTCATCGCCAGCATACGTGCGGCCTGTTCACAGGCATTATTTTCAACTACCGCCTGATATACTTGAGATTCGATATAACGCAGCATCAAGCCGTCCAACAGCTCCTGGGCATCGGGCTCATAGATATAATCCCAATGGTGCTGCAGGTCTTCTTCCTCTGAAGGCAATATTGGCAATAACTGCAGCACAGTGGGTTGGTGAGTCATGGTATTTACAAAATCATTGCTCACCAGTAGAAGCCGATCGACCTCACCGTTATCGAATTTGTCGAGCAACACGCGTACCGATCCGATTACGTCAGTAAGTTCCGGCGTCTCGCCCATATCTCGAACCGAGGCAACAACATTACCACCGTAGTTGTTGAAGAACGTTGCGGCACGTCCTCCGATGGTGACGATATCAATTTCAACACCTTGATCGGCGTATTCCTTCATCGAGGCCACTGTTGCCTTGAACGCATTGATATTCAACCCGCCGCAAAGACCACGATCAGTCGAAATAACAATGTACCCAACTCGCTTCACTTCGCGTGTCTCGAAATAAGAATGTTGGTATTCGGGGTTGGCATTGGCAACATGGCCAATCACTGCGCGAATACGGTGTGCGTAAGGCTTACCAAGCTGCATGGTATCTTGTGCCTTGCGCATCTTGCTCGCGGAGACCATCTCCATCGCCTTGGTGATCTTCTGAGTATTTTTGATACTCGAGATCTTGGTGCGTATCTCTTTGCCGCCGGCCATGTGTCTAAGTTACCTGTCGTTTTACTTACGATAAATATGCGCTTGTTCTTTTAAACCCGGTTTACCAGGTCTGGGTCTGCTTGAACTTATCTAGGCCGGACTTGAACTTGGCTTCAATGTCGTCGTTCCAATAGCCGGTCTCATTGATGTTGGCCAGCATGTCGCCGTGCTCACTGTTCATGTAGCTCAACAGTGACGCCTCAAAATCCAATACCTTATTAAGCTCGATGTCCTTCAGATAGCCTTCGTTTGCCGCGTAAATTGATACGGCCATCTCGGCAATAGAAAGCGGCGCGTACTGCTTCTGCTTCATGAGCTCAGTCACGCGCTGGCCGTGTTCCAGCTGTGCCCTAGTAGCATCATCCAGATCAGATGCAAAGGCGGCAAAAGCGGCCAGCTCGCGATACTGAGCCAATGCGATACGAATACCGCCGCCCAGCTTCTTAATAATCTTGGTCTGTGCCGCGCCACCTACTCGAGATACTGAGATACCGGGGTTCATTGCCGGGCGGATACCCGAGTTGAACAGATCGGTCTCCAGGAAGATCTGACCATCAGTGATTGAAATCACGTTGGTTGGTACGAAAGCAGATACGTCACCAGCCTGCGTCTCAATGATGGGCAAGGCTGTCAGGGACCCAGTTTTACCTTTCACTTCACCGCCGGTGAATTTTTCTACGTAGTCAGCGCTTACTCGCGATGCACGCTCCAGAAGACGCGAGTGTAGGTAGAAAACATCGCCCGGGTAGGCTTCTCGACCTGGTGGTCTACGCAGCAACAGGGAGATCTGTCGGTAAGCCCAGGCCTGTTTGGTCAAATCATCATAAACGATCAAGGCGTCTTGCCCGCGATCGCGGTAGTACTCGCCCATGGTGCAACCAGAGTATGGCGCAATGAACTGCATGGAGGCTGGGTCGGATGCGGATGCTGAAACCACAGTGGTGTATTCCATCGCACCATGCTCTTCCAGCTTCGTCACCACACTGGCGATTGAAGAAGCCTTCTGGCCTACCGCCACATAAATACACTTAACCCCTTTGCCCTTCTGGTTAATGATGGTGTCGATGGCAACGGCCGTCTTGCCCACCTCACGGTCTCCGATAATCAGCTCGCGCTGACCTCGCCCAACCGGCGTCATCGAGTCGATAGACTTGAGACCAGTCTGCACAGGTTCAGATACTGATTGGCGTGCAATTACACCAGGTGCCACTTTTTCAACAGCGTCGGTCATCTTGGATTCGATGGGACCTTTGCCGTCGATGGGCTTACCCAGCGCGTCGACTACGCGGCCTTCCAACTCTGGGCCTACCGGTACTTCTAGAATTCGGCCCGTGCACTTACAGGACTGACCCTCTGTCAGGCCCAGATAATCACCCAGCACCACCGCGCCAACAGAGTCACGCTCGAGGTTTAGGGCCATTCCGTAAATACCGCCTTCGAATTCGATCATCTCACCGTACATCACATCAGCAAGACCATTGATGCGGATAATACCGTCAGACACACTTACAATTGTGCCCTCATTCTTGGCCTGGGCAGTGACATCCAGCGACTCTATGCGCTGCTTGATAATTTCACTGATTTCGGATGGGTTCAGTTGTTGCATGCTTGTTTCCTTTGTTCCTGAACGTTTCAGGAATTAATTGATTCAGTCAACTTGGCTAATTTGCCGCGCACAGAACTGTCAATCACCGTGTCACCGGCTCGGACCACAGCACCACCTATTAGGCTCTGGTCAGTGCGGGTCGCCAGCTTTACTTCCCGCTGCAGACGAGACTTCAGGGCAGCGGCCAGTTGATCCGACACTGCACTGCTGATCTCGTAGGGAGTAATGACCTCTACATCGAGTGATTTTTCCTGCTGGGCTCTCAGGTTTTCATAATTCCTGGCTATTTCCGCAAACAGGATGATGCGCTTGTTTTCTGCCAGTAGGTGTACAAAGTTCTTGGCTTTGTCGTTTAACTCATCGCCACAGATATCGATAAAAGACTCGGCTACCTTATTCGAAGTAAGCGCTGGCGCCTGCAGCAATAATCGCACACGGTCGTGCCGAGAGATGGCTGCCGCCAGCGCGAGCATGCGCGACCAGTCATCCAGGGCATTATCGTTAAGTGCTACCTGAAACGCTGCCTTGGCATAGGGTCGTGCCACTGTGGTTAGTTCGGCCATTTATATTGCCTTATC
>CENZ01203934.1_pt1 | contig 10830 bp, 9 predicted proteins | sample 361341 | NCBI WGS metagenome assembly CENZ01 (sample SAMEA2619782, study PRJEB7988) | marine metagenome | biome: marine biome (ENVO:00000447); feature: deep chlorophyll maximum layer (ENVO:xxxxxxxx); material: "saline water (ENVO:00002010), including plankton (ENVO:xxxxxxxx)" | depth 50 m
TGATGAGAAAGATGATTCTCAAAGTGAGTCAGAAGATTCTGAGAGTGATTCTGATGAGGAAGGTGATTCAGAGTCAAGTAAAAAAAGTGATGATTGGGATACTGATTATTCTTCAGAATCTATTACTGATAAAAACTTAGAAAAGAATTTATCTGAAAAAAGTGATTTGAAAGGTATTAACGATTATGTAACTTTTCCAGATTATGACCTTGAAGATATTATTTGGACTTTTGAGGAATGTCAAAAAATTCAAGATGACTTTGATAAAACATTATCAAGGACTGATGAGGAAAAGACAATATATCAAGATGAGTTAAAAAAATATTTTATGACTTTCAAAAAAGAATCATCAAGTACTATTAATTATTTGGTAAAAGAGTTTGAAATGAAAAAGAGTGCTTCTCTTTATTCAAGAGCCGCTACTTCAAAAAGTGGTTCTCTTGATGTTAACTCACTTCACAGATATAAATTTGATGATGACTTATTTAAAAAGGTAACTGTCTTACCAAATGGTAAAAATCATGGATTTATTATGTATGTTGATTGGTCTGGTTCTATGTATACAAACATTCTTCCGACAATGAAACAAATATTAAATCTTGTCTGGTTCGCGAATAGAATCAATGTTCCTTTTGAAGTGTATGCGTTCTCATCTGAGAGTAAACATAATTCAAGTGGAAGTTATTGGGATACTGATTCTGAGATTTTTGACAGAGGTGAAGGGTCTTTCAAGTATAAACAAAATGATGTGTTTCTTGGAAATCTTGGATTGTTGGAAATCGCCAGTTCAAAAATGAACTCAAAAAAACTTGATGATAGTTTATGTTTTTGGTTTGGTATCGCATTAAAAATGTTGAGAAGTTGGACTCAGATTTTTCCTGGTTATATGAATTTTAGAATGGTCGCCAGTAAATTAGATATGAAGTCTACACCACTGATTGGTACTTTGGTTGTTCATGATAGAATTTCTAAAAATTTCATGACAAAACATAATGTTGAAAAATTAAATACAATCGTTCTGACAGATGGTCTTGGTAATGCTGTTACTAAGTATATGAAGTCCCAAAGTGACACAGGAAGTTGGAAAACAGAAAGTTGTTCTTGTTTCAAATATAAAACATATGACGCAATGACTGGAACTTATATTGATAATCCTAATGTTACTACTTTCAAAATGGGTAACAAAGAATTTAAGATTGATAATTCAATGATTGATGAGTATGATTATAGTGGTGAGATGTTGACAGGTGAAATTGTTAAGTTTCTTAAATCAAACATTTCACAATCTTTTATTGGTCTTCATCTTTTAGAAACTAGTAAAAAAGGAATTCTGACTGGTAAAAATTTTTCTGAGTTTTCTCATTATAATAAATCTATCAAGAAAGAATACAATATCTCTTTTGATGGTTGGCACTTCTGGGATAGTATTGAGGGTAAAAAGTTGGTAAAGAAAACAAACAAAGAAAAGTTTTTATCTTGTGGTGATGTTTTTAACTTTGATGACTATTACATTTTACCTGGCGGTGTTGGTTTGGAGTTAGATAACGATATGTTAAGTGATGAGTTGGTTGGCGCCAGTAGAAAAGATTTGGTTAAGGCGTTTTCAAAAAACAGAGATTCGAGAAGTAATTCAAGAGTGTTCTTAAAAAGATTTATCAGTACAGTTGTTTAATAAAATAAATAGTCTTATAAGGGGGAATTTACAATGGCTAATCCAATGGAAAGACTAGAAGAAATACTGGAAAGACTGGAAGGTATTGATGAAAATATCATACAGTTATCCGAACAATTAAGTGATTTATATGAAGATATGCCTAAGAAATGTGATGATTGTGATTGTTCACATTGTTGTACAAAGACCAAAGATTATGGTTGGGATAACGAAGAATGTGAAGAAGACTGTGATGAAGATTCCTGCACTTGTGACCATCTAACAAAACAAGATGATGAATGGGAAGAGGATGAAGGTTGGAATGATGATGAAGATGATGAAGATGATGATGAAGATGATGATGAAGATGATGATGAAGAAGATGAAGAAGATGAAGAAGATGAAGAAGTTGATGAAGATGATGACTGGGATGACTGGGAAGATGATACTGACCAAAGGCGCAAAGGACATAAATAACTACTGACCATAAGTCATGGTTAAAAAGACTCCCATATCACATGGGTTAAAAGTGTTCCATAAGTCATGGATTAAAAGACTCGCATAGGTCATGCGTTAAAAGATACATCTAATTTGAGAGGTGTAGGTCAATGACAATGTTACACGCATTAAGAAACTATCAAAAACATATGTGGAGAAAAAGACAAAATTCTCTTTTCACTAAACTTGTTTTAAGATAGAATTAAAGGGGAGTGTTTTTACACTCCTTTTTTTTATTTAAGATTTTGGATATTTATCTTTTACCGCTTTGATTGTCGCTTTCCAAGCGTCAATACCTTCATGATATATTTTATCTAGTTGTTCTTCAATAGTTGGATATTCATTTACACGATTTCTTTGATACTCATGAGAGTTATATCTTGTTTGTAGTTCTGATAATTTACTATCAAAAGCGCTTTCAGTAGGTTTGTTTGATTCATCTTCTTCTAACCACACTAAATTATCATAACCATTTCCATTTTCAAAACGAAACTTTGCGGTTGGTGTTAATTCTTTTATCGCTGTGATGTGTAGTGTATTTTGATTTAATAACATGAATATCTCCTAAGAAGCTTCTGGCACCCAATATGCAGTAACATTTTCCCATCCTTCTGCATACACACCATCGACAGTAAATTTGTAATAATAACTTTTTGGAACGACTATCATACTTCCCGCCCCTTTTGTATTATTGTTAATATCATCTCCATTCTCATATACTGTAGTATAACTACTTGTATTTGGGCCTACGAAGATTCTACCACCATTTCTATAACTACCAGTCCAGAATATAACTAAGTATCCATTCTCACCTGCCTGATAATCTGTTGCTGCGCTTCTTGTCGCTTTGTTATCATAATCTGGTGGTCTAATAACATCAAAGGATGTGTTCTTTATCGCTGAATATGTTGACATTGATTACTCCAATTAGTATCTCTTTAAAGTATATTTATACATCCTCTGTAACGAACACAGTAATATATATAAAAATAAAGATTTTAACAGAAGTATAAATACGAGTATTAGGAGTTGAGTAAATGAGTGTAAACTTTGAAACATATGATGAACCCCAACCAACAGACAATTCAGACTTTGATTCACTACTGATAGAATGTCAAGGTGAATGTAGATTAGATGAGAATGATGTTTGTGAAGGTTGTGGTAGAACTATAGAAGAAATAGAAAATAACTACAATAAATAAACTTATGGAAGAAACTTATTTTGCTGGTAGAGATGGATTCTCTTGGTTTATAGGTGTCGTAGAAGATAGAAACGACCCAGATAAATTAGGAAGAGTTCGTGTTCGTTGTTTAGGATATCACACTAGAGATTTGAATCAAATCCCAAGTGTCGATTTACCTTGGGCTGAGGTTCTCGCACCAACGACAAGTACATCAATGAATGGATTAGGATTAACTCCATCACATTTAGTTGAAGGTACATGGGTTATTGGTTTTTGGAAAGACGCAGGATTAAAACAAGAACCAGTAATCATGGGAACACTACCTGGTGTACCAAAATACAAAGCAGATAATCGTTATGGATTTAGTGATTTAAGAACGATGTCTACTGATGTTCCATATCCACCAAAGACTTGGACTTATAATACAGATGGAACAGGAATAACAATCACAGAATACACTGCGAGTGAAAGAAAGAATTATCCAGATGTAAAACTTGGTGAGTCTGATACAAATAGACTCGCACGAAATGATAGTACATCACAACACGAAATAGTATTAAGAAGAAGTACAAATAGAGATACGGATATTCCTACCGCAGAACATATCTCAACTGGACTTGGCACAGATAGCGCAGTCAGTGCGTCTACATTTAATGAACCAACTTCAGATTATGGTTCAACATATCCTTACAATCATGTATCAGAAAGTGAAAGTGGTCACATATTCGAAGTAGATGATACACCAACAAAAGAAAGATTAACAGAGTTTCATAGAACTGGAACAGGATATGAAATTAATAGTGATGGTACAAAAAATGAAACTATTGTTGGTGATAGTTTTACAAAAATTTTAGAGAACGAACATATTCATGTTGAAAAAGATTCAATCGTTACGATTGATAAAGGTAAAAAGATTTATGTTAACAAAGATGGTGGAAGTGGTAATGATTTAACAATTCAAATTGGTGATAATGGAAGTATTAATATTTCTGTTGATAGTGGTGATGTAAATCTAAATGTACAAAATGGAAATGTTAATAAAAAAATAAATGGTAATCTAAATGAAACAATTACTGGAAATGTAGTGAGAACAGTAAGTGGTAATGTTACTGAAACTATTAGTGGTAGTCAAACAACAAACATTACAGGAACACTAACTGAAACCGCCGCCACTGGCAACTTAACATTTACTGGTGGTTCTGTTTCTTCAAACGGAATTGTATTACATACTCACTTACATACTGGTGTTACTCCTGGCATATTAAATACAGGAGTGCCAACTCAAGGATAAGGAGATTTAAATGTGTAAGGATATCGCAGACCAAGAGATGTACAGACCTTTACCAGATAACTTAACTGTTAAGGAAAGTATGGTAGAAGGTATAGGATTATTCGCAACTGATTTTATTCCATGTGGAACAGAATTAGGTTTATCACACATTCAGATTGATACTGAAATTATTAGAACACCAATAGGTGGATTTTATAATCACTCATTAAAACCAAATGCAGAAAAAATTCAAAAAGGATGGAACAAATGGTATTTGGTGACTACTAAAGATATTAATGTTAATGAGGAAATACTTGTAACATATACTTTTCATCATAAATTAGGTCAGAAAGTGAAAGGTCAAATGGTAATGAGATTTCTTGAAGAGAACTAAGTATTACCTTATAAATAAACATTAAGGAGTTCTATAACTAAATGGCGAATTATACAACCTTTTCATCTGGAGCATTCACAGACGCACAAAAGACAAATGAAACTACTAGAAGTGCGAAGATATATACGGATTTAAATTTATATTTTCAAAGAAATAGTTCTAATCAAGATATTAATAAAGTTACAGATGTACAGTCAGTCAAACGAGCGATTCGTAATTTAGTTCTTACAAATCATTATGAAAGACCATTTCATCCAGAGATTGGTTCTGGTGTAATGGATATTTTGTTTGAACCAATGACTCCAACTACCGCATTAATATTAACTAAACAAGTTGAAGATGTAATAAACAACTTTGAACCAAGAGCGAGATTGGTTAATGTTCGTGCGATAGAAAATTTAGATAGAAATGCGTATGAAGTTAGTGTCGATTTTTATGTCGTAAACGCACCAACAGAACTAGCGACATTAGACATTTTATTAGAGAGATTAAGATAAATGGCAACAAACGATAAAAGACTTAGAGTTACCGAATTAGATTTTGATGACATCAAAACAAATTTAAAAACATTTTTAAAAGGACAAACAGAATTTAAAGATTATGATTTTGAAGGTTCTGGAATGTCTGTACTATTAGACTTACTTGCGTACAATACTCATTATCTCGCATTTAACGCAAATATGTTAGCGAATGAAATGTTTTTAGATAGTTCTGCTCTTCGTTCAAGTATTGTTTCGCATGCGAAGATGTTAGGATATACTCCACAATCACCAACCGCACCAAAAGCGACTATTGATGTAACTCTTAATAATACAAGTTTATCAACCGCTTCAATAACAGCAGGAACAAAATTTTCAACAACAGTAAACGGAACAACTTATAATTTTGTTTCAAAGTCAGATGTATCAACTACATCAGTTGATGGTGTTTTAAAGTTTTCGAATTTAGAAATATTTGAAGGAACATATGTAACAAACAAATATATCGCGAGTCCAAGTGATGTAGACCAAAAGTTTACTATTCCAAGTAATAGAGTTGACACAAGTACATTAACAGTTAAGGTTCAAGATTCTGCGACTGATACTGATACAAATACTTACACACTCGCAACTGATATAACTCAGATTACAGATACTTCTACTGTTTACTTTTTAAAAGAAGTTGAGAATGGAGAGTTTGAAGTTGAGTTTGGTGATGGTGTTATTGGTAAAGGTTTATCAGAGGGTAATGTAGTCATATTACAATATGTTGTTACAAACAAAGATGAGGCGAATGGAGCTTCTTCATTTACCGCACCTTCAGCGATATCTGGTGTTACTGATATTACAGTCGCAACTGTTTCTAACGCAGCAGGTGGTGGAGAGGCGGAATCACTCGCTTCTATAAAATATAACGCACCACTAGATTACGCAACACAAGGTCGTGCGGTAACTGGTAGTGATTATAAAGTTAAAGTTAAGGATTTATTTCCAGCCGCAACTACAATTCAAATTTGGGGCGGAGAGGATGGAAACGCTTCTAGTTCTACCGCAGAATATGGAAAGGTTTTTATTTCTATTAAACAATCAAGTGGAGCGAATCTTACAACTACACAAAAAACAAATATTGTGGATGGTTTAAAAAAATTAAAAGTCGCTTCTGTTACTCCAGTCATAGTTGACCCAAAAACAACATTTATATTTGTAACTACTCGATTTAAATATGATTCATCAGAAACAACAAAAGATGTTTCAGATTTAGTATCAGATGTTACAACAACATTACAAAATTTTAATACATCGGAGTTAAATAAATTTGATACTGTGTTTAGATATTCAAAAGTAGTCGCATTAATAGATGGTACAAACAAAGCGATTGATTCAAACATTACAACCATACAACTCGCACAAAAATTTACACCTACATTAAATTCATCAACAAATTATACATTAGAATTTAATAACGCATTATATAATCCACACAGTGGTCATAACTCAAGTAGTGGTGGTATTGTTTCTTCAACTGGATTTAATGTTGGAAGTGATGGTAATGAATATTTCTTTGATGATGATGGTCAAGGAAATCTTAGAAGATATTACTTTGTTGGTAGTTCAAGAACCTACGCAGACAGCACTGCAGGGACAGTAACATATTCTACAGGTACAGTCGCAATCAATGCGTTAAACATTACAGGGGTTTCAAATGTTGATGGTGAAACAAGTACTCAAATAAGACTTGTTGTTAAACCAGATTCAAATGATGTCGTTTCAGTAAGAAATAATTTATTAGAAATAGATTTTTCAAATTCATCAATTACTGGTGAGATAGATACTGTAAGTTCTGGTAGTTCATCTGCAGGAACAGGATATACAACAACATCATCATATAGTTAAATACAATGGCAGAGAATGAATCTACTTTAAAGAAAAAACTTTCTCCTTTAATTGAGGGTCAGTCACCAGACTTTGTTCGTGGTGAACATGATTTATTTGTTAAGTTTGTAAAAGACTATTATCGTTTTTTAGAATCTGGTGAGTTAGTTTTATCTGGAACAATTAACAATATAATTCAAGAAACAGATTCAACAAATTATATTATTGATTCTGAGGGTGATAGAATTGTTACTGAAGATTCAACAATAACTTTTACTGCTGGTGAAACTATTACAGGTTCAACCTCAAAGGCGACCGCAACAGTTTTAGTAAGTGATGTAGATAGTGGTAATAAAAGACTTTTCATTTCCGCACAACAAAAATTTATAACTGGCGAAACGATTACAGGTTCAACATCTAGTTCATCTGGAACTATTGTTTCTTATCGTGGTAATCCAGTTCAAAACATTCAACAACTTTTAGAATACGCAGACGCAGATAATACCATTTATGATTTTCTTGAGAATATGCGTAACTCCTTTCTACAGGCGTTACCATATGAACTCGCCACTGGTGTTGATAAAAGAAAATTAATTAGAAATATTAGAGATTTATATTCTGCGAAAGGAACTTCAGAATCTCACAAAACTTTAATGAGATTACTTTTTGATGAAGAATCAGAAGTTGTATATCCAAATGAATTTTTACTTAAACCCTCTCATGGTAATTGGGAAAAGAAAAGAATCATGCGTGTTGTCGTTAGTGGTTCTAACTTCTCACCAGAAGAATTTATAGGACAAAAGATTACTGGTGAAAGTTCAGGCGCAACAGCCTTTGTAGAATCTGAATTAACATTTGTTGAAGGTACAGATTCAGTTACAGAATTTGATTTAGATGAAAATCAAATCACAGGAACATTTACTTCTGGAGAAACAATCTCTGCGGTTTCAAATACAACAGATTTAACAATCAAAGCGACTGTCAAATCTATTGTAACATCTGCGAGTGTTTCCACAACTGGAAGTCTTTATACAGATGGACAAACTGTAAATGTAATCACAGGTTCAACTGGTGGTAATAGTCTCGCGACTGTTGTTGTTGATGGTATTGGACAAGGTTCAGTAGATGGTATAGTTATTGATGACGCAGGAACAGGATTCGCAGTCGGAGATGTAATTAATTTTAACAACACAGGAACAAATGGTTCTGGTGTTGAAGCGAAAGTTACAGTAGTTGGTGGTGGAATCGCACCAGAGAGTGGAACAGTATCAGCAGGTGGAATATCTGCGACTGACCATATTGTTCTTGAAGATTATACAGGTGTTACAGACCAAGATAGAGGAAATAAAATTGTAGTTGAAACAGGAACATTTGCAAATTTAAGTGTCGCAAGTCAGGCAGGTGAAATAACAGATATACAAATTACAAAATCTGGTAGTGGTTATGAATCATTACCTTTAATTTCATCAGTAACAACTTCTGGTGGTACTGGCGCAAAGTTAAAACCTTTTTCAAATACAATAGGTACAGTTCAAGGATTAAAAGTTACAAACAATGGTTTAAATTACGCAAGTGCTCCAACTTTACTTTTTTATAGAAACGCAATATTAAAAGATATTACTGGAACATTCGCAGCAGGGGATTCATTAACTTCACATACAGGTTCAGTAGTCTCATTTGATTCTGATAGACAACTTCTTGTTGTAAGTTTAACAGTCGCAGGTACTTGGACAGATGGAACTTCGGTTACTACATCTGGAGCGTCTGCAACAATTGGACACGCTGCGTTTGGAACGGGTACATCAAGTGTAGGAATTATTTCAACAAAAGATGGAGATTTCTTAGATGAGAAAGGAAAGGTAAGTGAATCAATCATGAGAATACAAGATGGTGATTACTATCAAGATTATTCTTATGAGATTAAAGTAGGTCAATCACTTTTAGAATATAAAAACGCATTGTATAAAACTACTCATCCAACAGGTTGGAAAGTTTTTGGTAAGGTAACTGTCGCAACTTTAGTTTCCGCACAAATTAAACAACCTACAGGAACAGAGGTAAGTGGTTTTGATGGTGATGATACATTCACACCAGAACTGGCGTCTACATTTGAAACAATATTCTCATCTGTATTTGGTAGAAGACTTGGAACATCAACTGATGGTAGTTCATTAAGTTCATCACCAATGGTCGCAACTGATGGTTTATTAACCGCAGGAAAAAGAGATGTAACATTATCATCAGAATATAAAGTAGAAGTATCATCAGAACCAGATGGAAGAAGTTCTGGATATGGAAAAGAGGTTATCGCGAATATCGCACTCTCTGCGTTTACAGAGGCGCCAGTCATTAGACATTTAGAATTAGAAGAAGACACTGGCCCAGGCGATATTCTATGGAAAGATATTGGTGATAAGATTATTTTAGAGAATGGAACATCAGTTGGACTCAACGCATATGGTAGACAAGTCATGGCGGAATCTGATACAACAAATGATTATCAAAAATATCCACTTCACGCAATTGGTGGTATTGTAATCAATCAAGTATCTATTCCATCAGAATTTTTATTAGAAACTTCACAGGGTGATGATTTAGATAATATTTTATTAGAAGATAATACGGGTGGTGTTTTACAATTTGAAGCTGGTATCAAATCTAAAATTCCTACTATCGCATATACTACAGAATTTAAAGGAACAAAAATACCAGCAAATATTCCAGACAATCAATTTAGTCAAGAACTATTCTCATCAAATCAATTTACATTTGATTCTAGTTCATTGACTTTTGATGATAGTACAGGATAATGTGTTATAAATAGTAGGAAAGGACAATTAAATGGCAAAACAATCTATTAGTATCGGTTCAAGTGCAAATGATGGAACAGGAACATCACTTAGAGATGGTGGTGACCTCATCAATGATAACTTTAATGAAATATATACAAAGTTAGGAGATGGTTCAACTTTAACAAGTGCGATATCAGCGACAGCGACAACTTTAACACTGTCGAATACATCATTCTCATCATTCCAAATTAAAGATACAAGCGCAGACCATACTTACAATTTTACAGTAAAGGAACTTACTGCAAATAGAAATGTTGAATTGCCATTACTAGGTGCTGATGATGTTTTTGTATTTGAGGCGCATTCACAAACACTTACGAATAAAACTTTAACTACACCGACATTGACAACACCAATCGCAAACGCTGGTATACAGTTAAAGAATGGAGCAACTTCCGCAGGATTCCTAGAATTTTTTGAAGATAGTGATAATGGTACTAACAAAGTTACTTTAATAGGCCCAGCATCTACCGCAGATGTTACAATCACATTACCTTCAACCGCAGGTACTGTCGCATTAACATCTGATATCACATCTGGTGGAAACATAGTTATTCCAGATGCTGGTACTATAGGTAGTGCATCAGATACAGACGCAATCGCAATAGGCTCAGATGGTGATGTTACACT
>CENZ01201453.1_pt1 | contig 10809 bp, 9 predicted proteins | sample 361341 | NCBI WGS metagenome assembly CENZ01 (sample SAMEA2619782, study PRJEB7988) | marine metagenome | biome: marine biome (ENVO:00000447); feature: deep chlorophyll maximum layer (ENVO:xxxxxxxx); material: "saline water (ENVO:00002010), including plankton (ENVO:xxxxxxxx)" | depth 50 m
GCTTGCTACCATGGTAGATATGGCCATGTTGGTTGCAGTTTTTAGTTCTCTCAGTCAAAACGAGGAACTCGCTGGAACTGCAGAACTTAATATTAGTTATCTTCGTCAGGCCCACGGTAAGAGGATATTTGCGGTAGCCAAAGAACTTAAACGTGGTAAACAGTTGGTAGTGTGCGATGTGGATATTATCGACGAAAATGACCGTCTATGCGCAAAAGCCAGGGCAACCTATGCTTTCCGAGCTCCAAGGTGATTCATTGATAGAGGAAATATTGTCAGGTACCGCTTTTCAGCAGAAAGTCTGGCGGGCACTTGAAAAAATTCCGCGAGGCCAGACTCGGTCGTATAAAGAAATTGCGATTGCCATCGGTCATCCGAACTCAGCTAGGGCTGTCGCCAATGCCTGTGGCAAAAATCCACGGCCGCTGGAAATTCCGTGCCACAGAGCAATTCGCTCGGATGGGACCCTCGGGGGCTATAGCGGCTTTGGTGGAAGAGATATGAAGAAAAAAATACTCGAGGAAGAACAGATGAGTCTTAACGTTAGGATTATTTAAGGAAAGATAACCTTTCTCAATTACTCTCGTATTGTCGGTAAGCGTTTGCTTGAGAGATCAGCATACCTCTGATTTGTTTGGCTGAATAGCAAGGCTCCGTGAAACTTATGGCGAGGTTAAGAATATTATAGATACCCAATCTGAAATCGTCAGGGTTTCAGTTCGTTAATACTGTAGGCTTGCGAACAACATCCTGCGATCCAGTAAGTTTGTACGACGCTATGCAATCGCCGGTGAACCTAGTTGTCTACGGTCTCTTATCGATTCTGGAGCGGGAAACGAGATTCGAACTCGCGACCCCGACCTTGGCAAGGTCGTGCTCTACCAACTGAGCTATTCCCGCTTAAGATTGATTATAAAGAAATATACCAGTTTTTGCGCTTCGCAAATAGGTTCCAATAAAATAAAGAAACAAAAAAGCTCGCAAACTACTTTCCTCACAAGAACATTTTATCGCATATTTCTGCTATAACTAAAGCTAGCCCAGAACGTCCGAGGCAAAAGTCGTGTTCGTGTTGAGTCTCCAAAGTAGTGATACCGGCACGATTAATGCTTATTATCTGTGTGACGGTTCTGATTTTAAGGTGAGTCCTGTGTCAATTCGCAACCTGCATTTGCAGCCGATTTACTTCTATTCCCTGTGTAATGAAGGGAAGTCTTTTTGAGTACGGGATGGTAGAAATCCTGTGAAGCTCTATACACCAAAAACTAATTTCGATGATTTGCTTACAAAGAAGGGCCATGCGCGCAGAGGGGCTTCACGAATAGTTCGATGGCTTAGGAGTAAATCGCCAGACGTCATGAAACGCTATCGCGATGCGGCTGAGTTGGCTGTAAAGGAGATGGGTATTAGCTTCACTGTATACTCCAATGGCTCTAATATCGATCGATCTTGGCCAGTGGATGTTATTCCAAGAATCATATCTGCAGCAGAATGGAAGAGGATCAGTAAGGGTTTAGCCCAAAGGTCAAGAGCGCTGAATAAATTTATTCATGACGTATATAACCGAAGGAGGATATTGGCGGAGGATGTGGTTCCTCCTGACCTAGTGCTTGAATCTCCAAATTATCAAAAAGCTTGTTTTAATGTAGTGCCTAAATTCGAAGCATGGGCCCATATTTGTGGCACCGATCTGGTGCGAGATCAGCGAGGAACTTTTCATGTTCTTGAAGATAATTTACGAGTCCCTTCTGGCGTTTCTTACATGATCGAAAACCGCGAAATAGCGAAACGTACTTTACCAGAGCTCTTCGCCAATCAGAGTATCCTTCCAGTAGATGATTATTGTAGTAACCTGTTTCAAATGCTGGTCTCTCTCGCTCCAGGCGATCGTAAAAAACCTTGTGTGGTGGTTTTAACTCCTGGAATATTCAATTCAGCTTACTATGAGCATGCTTATCTTGCCCAAGGTATGGGAGTAGAACTTGTAGAGGCGAGCGACTTATATGTAACAGATAATGATGAAGTTTACATGTATACGGTCGAAAGGGAGCAGCGTGTCGACGTAATCTATCGTCGGATTAATGATGACTTCTTGGATCCAGAGGTCTTTAAGAAAGAGTCTGTCTTGGGAGTTCCTGGCCTAATGCGATCATGGAAAGCTGGTAAGGTAGCGCTCGCGAATGCGCCGGGCGCAGGTGTAGCAGATGACAAGGCTATTTACGCGTTTGTCCCTGCAATGATTCGCTACTATTTGAAAGAAGAGCCGCTCCTTCCAAACGTCAAAACATACCTTTGTCGTAATAAGCCGGATCTCGACTATGTATTAAGTAATATTAATAAGCTTGTTGTTAAGCCGGTGAATGAGTCCGGTGGGTATGGTATTTTGGTAGGACCTCATAGTACGGCCTCCGAATGTAGTCGATTCTCCTCGCTCATCGAGGCTGATCCTGAAAATTATATTGCACAACCAACCTTATCCTTATCCACCGCTCCAACGTTTGTTGATGAATCTATTCAGCCCCGCCACCTAGACCTGAGACCTTTCATACTTAAGGGTAAAAAGACATGGGTTACGTCAGGAGGACTAACACGAGTGGCGCTGCGAGAAGGGTCGCTTGTCGTGAATTCTTCTCAAGGTGGCGGTAGTAAAGATACGTGGATTATCGAGGCGGATAGTTAGTTATGCTATCGCGAGTTGCCGAGTCAGTTTATTGGGCTGCCCGTTACCTTGAGAGGGTAGAAAATGTTGCTAGGTTAGTTAGAAGCTATAACCATCTAATTATGGACATACCTGTTGGTTCAGAGCCTTCATGGTCAGTTCTCTTAGATATCTTAGAGGCAAAGAACCAGTTCTCTAAGATATTTCGTAAAGAAACCGAAAAAAATGTGCATAGCTTGCTTATGGGTAAAGAACATGCAATATGCAGTATTCCTTTCTCAATAAATCAAGCACGAGAGAACGTGCGAATAACACGAGATGTTTTTCCGGAAGAAGCGTGGGAACAAATTAATGAGTTATATTTGTATACGATAGATCATAGGAGTGCTGCCACCTCGCGCCGTAACCGCTTGCTGTGCCTAGAAGAAACAATTCAAGCCTGTCGTGCTTTCGCCGGTCTAATGCATAGTACCGCCTCTCGAGATAATACATATGGGTTTTACAAGTTGGGCCAGTTTATTGAGAGGGCTGATATGACCGCGCGTATAGTCAATGTTGGTGCTGGCGACGTATTAGATCGAGAAGGAGAATTTTTTGCCATCGATCCTTTATTGTGGGGTGCGTTACTTCAGGCGCTGTCCGGTCGGAGCGCTTATCGAAGGGAAATAGGCCCGATAGTAGCGAAAGATTCCTTTATCGATTTTGTTTTCAAGTCTAAGAACTTTCCTCGCTCGATATTTTTTTGTTTAAATGAATTGCGGCGCTACGTCAGTCTATTGCCAGGCGGAGACGATACGTTAGTCTCGGTGGATCGTCTTCGACGTCGCCTTAGACGCTTTAACTCGGATAGAAAAAGTCGCGATGAATTAAATCATTTCATCGATGGTCTTCAATCGGCACTTACTAAGCTTGATGATGACTTTGAGGCCCGCTGGTTCCAAAGGCCTATAGGCTAAAAGATGATTAAATTTTTTTGTACTTGCGGTGCTCCGGTTTTCTTCGATAGTAACGAATGTAAAGCGTGTCAAAGAAAAATTGCTTTCAACCCTGCAACACTTCGGTTTCATCCATTAGAGCAAGTTAGCAATAATGTTAGTAGTATAGATGAAGAACCTTCATGGCATCTTTGCGAAAATGGTGTTCACTACGATGTTTGTAATTGGCTAAGACCGAGTTTTGCTGAATCAAAACTTTGTTTTTCATGTCAATTCAACAGATATATACCTAATCTCAGTCGTACCAATAACATTCGTCTTTGGCGTGTCTTGGAGCTGAACAAGCGACACTTGCTTCTTAATCTAATTACGCTCGGTATACCCTGTATTAACTCGTGGAATTCTCCCAACGAAGGATTCTTATTCGACTTTCTTGAAGATTTTCGTGATGGAATAGAGGAGGGAACTTTTGTAACAACGGGATATGCCGGCGGAATCATTACTATCAACATTCTTGAGGCGGAGCCTCTCTCTCGCGTTGCACAGCAACAAGCATCAAATGAAGTGTACCGAACCGTGTTAGGACATATGAGACATGAGATCGGCCACCATTTTTTTCAATGTATTAAGGGCGATCACATGTTGCATTCGAATTTTGAGCAAAAATTTGGTTCAAGTAGTTTGGACTATAATAATGCTCTTGCAGAGTTTTATGCCGCTGGACCAGATGTTAATTGGTCGGAATACTGCATAACGGCTTACGCCAGTGCCCATCCAATGGAAGATTGGGCTGAAACTTGGAGTCATTATCTACATATTTACGACGCTCTTGATACTGCGTTTAATTTTGGACTAGTATCGGAAAATCCGAATTTTTTGAGTATCCATGACAAAATCTCCCATTGGCGTCAGTTTAGCGTTGCTCTTAATGAAATGAACCGAAGCATGGGAATGAGCGATATCTATCCATTCGTAATAAACGCCCAAGTGGAAGATAAGTTAGCTTTTGTAGAACAAGCTATCGATTATTTGAGAAATAAGTCTCAAAGTTAGGTAAGTCTTCTACCGCTTCCCTAATATTTTTTTCCCAACTCTCTCGAATAGCTACTAGATAGTCATCATTTTCCCTAAGCTTTGCGTAATTTTCCTCGGAAGATAGGGTGTCTTTGTTATAGGCTAGACATTCCAAGGGCGGGCCTACGGTTGAATTGGACCGCATAGTACTATCGAGAGAAACAATGGCACACCTTAATGCCGTTTCCATGGGGGTATCGGGCTGAATGATTCTATCTAGTATTGGTTTACCGTATTTGACTTCACCAATCTGTAGGTAAGGATGAGTCTGAGATGCGGTGATGTGGTTGCCTTCAGGATAAATTAAATACAGTTCCGGCGGATGCCCCTTTATCTGGCCTCCTAAAATGAATGTCGCCCCCGCGTCGATTCCCGCATCAGGACCACTAGGATCGGTATACTTGTTCTTTTCAAGGACCATTAAAGAGCCTATATAGTCTGCAATATCGCCTACGTAGTTAGCTGTTCTTATTAACGGTTGCAAGTTTTCCTCAATATCTCGATGTAGTTGAGTGATGACTGCTTGAGTAGTTGCTAAATTACCAGCGGTGAGTAGGAATAGCTTGCGTTCTCCTTGGAACGAAAAACGATGCATTTTACTGTATGAAGTCACTTGGTCGGGACCAGCATTAGTTCTCGAATCCGAGCAAAATATAAGACCTTCTTCCAAGGCGATTGCAAGACAGTAAGTCACGATCTTGTTCCTTTTTTTTCTACTAGTGACTATCCAATAATAGAAGATCCACGATATGTTAGCACTTCTCTCGGTGAAGTTTCCTCAAATTATCAGAAACGTCACCATACGATATTATGAAGTGTAATGCTCAAAAGTTATAACTAATCCTACCCATAAATTGTCTGGGCGCAATATATTCTACTCCTGTCCCTGCAACACCGAATACATCTGTCATACTAGAGTTCATCCCGGCCTTATCGGTTGCATTAAGTAGCATGAGATCAATACCGATTACATCACCAGGCAGATCAAGACTGGCAGTTAGATTTATCACGGAGTAAGAATCGACTGTATCTACGAACGGATTATTAAATACCCTTTGTTGGAATTCTCCGCGATGTATCACTTCGGCAGTCGCGGTTAGATATCCCATTTCAGTCTCATCTTGGTATTGGATACTCAAATTAGCTGTCCATTCTGGGCTTTTAGCGAGTTTGTTTCCTTTTAAATTCTCTCTGAGGGCATACCTAGTAGGTTCTTCACCGAAAAAGTATAGCTCTGCTTTTATATTATCGAGAGCTTCATACGATGAAGTTATTTTTGTGTTCAGGAAAGCTGTTCGAAGATCTAATGACCAGGATTCTGAGAGAAAGCCTTTGATCTCAAGCTCGAAACCACTCATTTCAGAGGTTGGGATGTTTGCAACTCCACCTCTATAAACATCAGGATCGGTAGACTGGAACTGTAATGAATCATAATCATAGGAAAAGGCAGATAGATTGGCTCTGAATCTTCCCTCCATAAAATCTGTCTTTAGTCCCACCTCAAATGCGTCAATCATTTCGCTTTCAAATAGAGGGAATACTAGCTGGGGTGCTGGTTCAGCTCCAAAATTTTGTTCATCTTCTTCTGGAAAACCAAACGTTAAATTACTTCCACCAGGTTTAAATCCTCTTGTGTAAGAGACATAGGCCATCGTATCTGGATTCAAATCCGTCTCTAGAGCAACTCGTCCCGTTGTTTCGCTAATATCATCTTCAATCAAATAAGTTTGTAAGCCGAAAAAATTGGTGACATCACTAGAAAAATTATCTTCTGTATACCGCAAGCCGGCTACTATACGTGAGTTATCTGCTAGATTGAATGTAGCTTGACCAAAAATAGATTGGGATTCTCTAGCGGGAAATGCGTCAGAAACAAAACCAATCTCTGCACCAAAGGCAGCGAAGCAAATTCCTTCAAATGGATTTGTCGCACAAATTGGTGCATGGACATATGGGGTAAATTTTCCATCCATTTCTGCAATAGCTTTAACATTATTTACATCTTTTACTTCATAGATATGATTTTCTATTTCATGCTCAAAGTACAGGGCACCTAAAATCCAATCTACTGCGCCAAACGCAGGTTCGTTTGATATTACGTTAAGTTCGAAAGTCTTGGTTTCGACTAGGGAGGTCTCCGGTCGAAATTCCGCAGCAATGTATGGTAAGCCGGCTAATGGTCCATCTCCATGGACATCTCCATAAGCATGTCTATCGTTATCTCGTACTACATAGATATCATCCTCTTGAGTACTTACGAGTATCTTTAAGGTCGCTGCATCAAGATCTATCTGATAGATGCCCCCAATTATCTGGGAGCTCAATTTATAATTTGACGCAGAGTCCTGGCGGAGTTCGCGCAAATTGGGAGTGCTATCATCAATCCCTTTCATAGCTGCCCCATTATTATCTGCATCGAAATATTGACCAAAGATTCTTAGGCTTGCCCTTTCTCCTAGTTCAAACAACCAGTCGCTTCGAAGACTGAGATGACTTGCATCATCTAAATCTTGCCCATTTAGTAAATTATCTGTAAAACCCTCACGTTCTGTTTTAACTATAGATACTCGCGTTGCCACAGAATTTGAAAGAGGTATGTTTAGTCCTCCTCTAGCTTTAATGAGCCCATAATTACCAAGAGTTAGGTCTGCTTTCCCAATAAACTCTCCAAGAGAGGGTTCCTTGCTAACGACGTTTATCGTTCCACCGGTCGAATTCTGTCCAAATAGGGTACCTTGCGGTCCTCGTAAGACCTCAATGCGTTCTAGGTCTATAAAATCGGTTCGAAGAGAAAATTTTGAAGCAACAAAAATTCCATCCATATGCAGTGCTACCGAGGGCGCTGCAATTGCATTCTGATTGGTTTCATCACCAACGCCTCTAATTGATATTATAGTCTTATAGCCCTCATTTTTTGCGACAGTCACTCCGGGTGCGATAGCACTTAAACCAACAAAATCGATCAAGTTTTTTGTTTCTATCTCTTCGCTATTGATGGCGGTAACTGCTTTTGAGACATCCTGAAGACTTTCTGCTCTCTTCTCCGCTGTTACAACAACCTCTTCCATTACCATACCTTGAGAGATAGCTCCAAAAGATATTACAAACAGGAAAGTTAGCCCTGATAGTCTAAGACTTTGATAGGTATTCTTCATTGAGAATGCTCCTTACGCACTTTGTGATCCGGAAAATGGTTTGAGGTATATACCTTTAAAGCATAAGTTCGAGGTCCTCGACTGTTTTAAGTTAACAGGCATAGAGAATTGACTCGTACATAGTTGGCACGCACCAATATAATGCTAGGGAATAAGTATAACGCCCCGATATTGATCATACATAAATAAAGCGGGAAAAGAATCAGATTATAAGTTCTTTTTTCAGGATTCTAGCAGGGTCGTCCTAGAGGCTAGGTCTTTCAAGAATAGGCAGAATCCAAGACTTATTTTTTTCTAACTCATCTTTAGACAATCCTGTGAGTTCATAAGGTAGGACTAACCAATCATTTATTTCGTGCAAAAAGTAATCAGGTATACGGTTAGTTTTATTATGCGAGGGTTTGTAGAAGGGGGCCGCTATTCTATAGTCTCTCGGCATGTTGCGTTTACTCTTGATTTTTAGTCTATTTATAACAGCTTCAATGTTATAGCCCGAGCTAAAAACGTCATCTACGATTAGTAAGTTATGCTCGTGGTTTAAGTTTTCATAAAGGTATTGGAGTCCGTGTACTCTTATAGTTTGTGGATTGGACATTGTCGCTTGATAATTTTCCATGCCTTGATAAGACGTTCGTATAGCAATATGGTCGGTTTGTAATCCTAGCGCTTGCAAGCATTCTTGGACATAGATTCCTACTGTTGCGCCACCTCGCCAAATAGCGACAATAAAGTCTGGTTTGAACCCGCTCTCATAGATGTTGACAGCCAGACGAAAGGAATCGTTGAGCAATGATTCTTCATCAATATAACGATACTTTTTAAGCTGGTTATCCACTGGTAGCCCTTACTTTCGCAGTAACTCCAACTATACTATGGGCTGGTCGGAGGAGAAACAAATCAAGTAATGGTAGAGAAACAATATTTGAGTGCGCAGCAGTTGTTGGAGGACTCTTTCATCCTTGGCGCTGAAGTCGCAGCCAGTGGCTTTAAGCCATCATTTATCATGGCTATTTGGCGAGGAGGCGTACCCGTTGGTATCGCTGTCCAGGAAATGCTCGCCTACTCAGGAATAAAAACCGATCACATCGCGATAAGAACGTCTTCCTACTCTGGGGATATTGATAACCGCGCCTCTACTATTCGTATTCATGGTATGGGTTATCTAATAAAAAACATAACATCTGAGGACAGATTACTGATAGTAGACGATGTCTTCGATACAGGCTTTACGGTTAAAGCGGTGATAGAACATTTACGCGAGAAAGCGAGGCGAAATACTCCCTGCGAGATCAAGGTGGCAACCCCCTATTACAAGCCATCCCGACGTTTGGTAGATGTGTTACCAGACTATTATCTTCATGAAACGAAGGCTTGGCTTAAGTATCCTCATTCTTTAGAGGGTCTATCAGTTAAGGAGATTAAAGAAAATCGGCCGGCTCTTTACGAAATCATAAAGGAGCATCTTGCTGAGGACTAAGGCCACAACCTTTGAGTATAATATGCGTAAGGGTCGCGGATATTTTCTCGAAATCGTCTTCGGAATATTCTTGTATTTTTAGAGCAGTTTTTACCTGGAAATCGAAGTCCGCATAATGTTGGGTGCTGCTCCAAATCATGAAAATTACATGGTAAGGGTCTAGGCTATCCATCTTTCCTGCTTGCATCCACGATTTAAGTATCCCGACTTTTGAATGAAGCCAGTTACTATAGATGCTTTCAAGGCGGTCACCCATAAGGGGAGCCCCCCGTAATATTTCTCCTGCAAAAATTTTCGAGGCAGCAGGATTATGGCGCGAAAAATGAAGCTTGGCCGCTATATAGTGTTTGATGATGTCGTAAGGCTCGTCTAGAGAGGAATTTTCTGGAAAAGACTGGTTCCACCGATCTACTATATCGTCCAGAACACGAAGGTAAAGCTTTTCTCTGGATTTGAAGTAGTAGTGAACATTGGCTCGTGCAACTCCTGCGCTCCTGGCAATTCTTCCGATAGATGCTCCATCAAATCCTCGCCGAGCGAATTCCTGCTCTGCAGCAATTAGAATGAGTGTTTCATTACTGCGACGGATACGGCCGGTACGCACTTGGCTTGGAGTATCGCTAGAGGTGCTCATTCGCTCGGAGCCCCTGCATCAACCCAACGGCCTACTAGAAGACGCTCCTCCGATGTCATCCCTGTTTTGTTAAGGAATGGCATATTATGGCTATCAACTGATCTTGCTTTGATTCTTTTTGCCCATCTTTGCATGTCGCTGAGGGACTCTAGCATTACCCCTGCTGGAGAAACGATAAATACGTCGTCAGTAGGCACGCGGGAGTGACAACTTGCGCAGCGTTCTCTGAGGATACGTTGTACTTGCGAGACGTTAATTTGCCTCACCTCTGATAATTGTTGTGAGATTGCACTTTCCGAAGAAGAAGTTGGAGTAGGGGCAATGAACCATGCTAGTAAGATCGCTGCCAAGAAGCTTGTAACCAAAATTAGAGGTTGATTGATACCTTGGTGTCTTAGATTAAAATAGTGTCTCGCGAAAGCAGTTATCCCGATGATAGCAATTAGTACCAGCCAACTGTTTTCACCTGAATAAGTCATAGGGTAATGATTACTTATCATGATAAAAACTAGTGGCAACGTGAAGTAGTTATTGTGTGTTGAGCGCAATTTCGCTTTTTGACCCCAGCTTGCTTGCGGTGCTTTACCCGTCTCAATTGCACTTACCAAGGCTTTTTGTGAGGGAATTATGACTCGAAAAACGTTACCTGCCATTATTGTTCCTATCACTGCACCTACATGGATAAAAGCGCCGCGACCACTGAAGAGGTGTGTGAATGTGTAGGATAGAGCCATCACCATAAGTAGGAGGAAGAACGAAAGTAAATAGTTATTGCGAGCTAGTATTGGAATAGCACACAAGCACTCGTATAAAACCCAACCAAAAAATATTAGACCAACTCCTAAGGACGTGGCTTGAACTGGGGTAAGATCGGC
>CENZ01025625.1_pt1 | contig 10783 bp, 9 predicted proteins | sample 361341 | NCBI WGS metagenome assembly CENZ01 (sample SAMEA2619782, study PRJEB7988) | marine metagenome | biome: marine biome (ENVO:00000447); feature: deep chlorophyll maximum layer (ENVO:xxxxxxxx); material: "saline water (ENVO:00002010), including plankton (ENVO:xxxxxxxx)" | depth 50 m
GGTTGGTATAACTTCTATTTCTTTGCCATCAATATGCACTTTTTCTTTAATATGCCTACTATTCACCAAAGAGGGCCAGTAAACAATCACTGGTCCACTAGGTTTAACGCCGCCTTGTGCAAAAAAACCTGGGATATTTGCTAAAGCTAATTCAATTATTTTTGCGCTAAATAGTCTGCCAACTAAGTTTTGATCTTTTGATTTAACTGAAACTAAAAGGGATGCCATTGCTTCTTCGTTAGTGATTGGATTTTCTTTATCTGTACGATGAAGCTGAATGGAAACTTCATCGAATTGTTTTTTACCACCAACTGAATTAAATAACGCATCTGTAAAAACTTTTGCTTTGGCTTCTATATCTAAACCAGTCAGAATAATTTCCATTCCATTTCTAAAACCTCCTGCAAGATTTATACATACTTTATGTTTATCTGGTGGTGAACTACCTCTGCAACCAGACACATAGACTCTATCCTCTTCTACCTCTTCAATTTTTAATGTATCAAAATGAGCTATTACATCTGGATTAACGTAGGCTGGCGCATTTATTTCATATAATAGTTGAGCAGTTACCGTTCCACAGGAAACCAAACCTCCAGTATTAGGATGTTTTGTAATGAAAAAACTGCCGTCTTCATATATTTCAGCAATCGGATAACCAATATTATCAAAACTTTTAACTTCTTTAAAAAAAGCATAATTGCCACCAGTTGCCTGACACCCACATTCAATAATATGACCTGCTGCAAGTGCTCCTGCTAAAGAATCATAGTTATCTCTTTCCCAATTAAACTTCCATGCAGCTGGCCCAATTACCACGGCTGCATCTGTCACTCTTGGACAGACGACAATATCAGCACCTTTATCTAGAGCCTCTTTTATACCCCAAGCACCGAGATAAGCATTTGCTGTCAATGGTGAATAATCCGATTCGTTTAATTTGATATCTTTATCAATATTCTTAAACTCTTCTCCCAATTCACTTAATTCAGGAATTATTGGCATTAAATCATCACCATCTATATAGGCTACTTTCATATTTATTGACTGTTGCTTTAAAATTTTCTCAATCTCATTGGCCATAGACTTTGGATTTAATCCACCAGCATTACTTACAATCTTGATATTCTTTTCCATGCATGACTTTGCAATTTGATTGATTTGTTTCAAAAAGGTTCCTACATAGCCTTTATCTTCTCCTCTTTGCATTTTTTGACCAAAGAGAATTGCCATGGTTAATTCAGCAAGATAGTCACCAGTCAGAACATCAATAGGGCCTCCATCTACTAAATCTTTTGCGGCAGATAATTTATCCCCATAAAATCCACTGCAATTAGCAATTTTTATATAGTCTTTATTCATTAGTTTTCTAATTTAATTCCATTCAAAATTATGCTTGTAATTGAATTTGCAGATTCTTCAGGTGTTAAATTAATTGAATTTTTATTTTCCTCTTTAAAAAATTCTCTACCTATTCCTCCTAGAAGTATTGCGAAAGCTTTGACATCAATTAATTTAATTTCTTTTCTTTCAATAGCTTCTTCTAAGAGCCTTTTAATATAATTTTTTATAAAGTTTTCATGATAATCAGCTGTTGTTTTTGACCCATTAATTTTTTCCATATCTATTAAAAATCTATCAAACTTTGGGCCAACAGCTTGATTAACTATAAAAAGGTATTGCTCTAATTTATTTATTGGCGAATCAATTTCATTAACAGAATCCATTGCAAATTTACCTAATTTTTTTAGAATATTGTCCATTGTCATTAAAATCAATTTATCTCTGCTTGGAGCAATTTCGTATAGCGTTCGTAGAGAAATTTTAAGTTTCGTAGCTATTTCAGACATTGTAAGGTCTGGAACACCTTGTTCTAGCAATCTTTCTAAAGCATCTATAATTTCATAGTGTCTTTTTGTATAGATTCTTGAATTTTTATTGCCCAGAGAGTTATTTTTATATTCTAAATTATGCATTAACTAATTATTTGACTACCATCAATAAAGCACCATTTTCAACTTGATCATTTAAAGATATTAATAGCTCTGAAACAGTGCCATCTTCGACAGCTTTAATCGAGTGTTCCATTTTCATTGCTTCAAGAATAACCAAGGTATCGCCAGCCTTTACTTTTTTACCTTTTTTCACTTTTACATCAATGACTTTTCCAGGCATAGGGGCTACAAGCCCGCCAACAGTAACTTCTGTACCTGGTATCTTAAATCTCGGCTTCAATTGCAGCATCACATCACCAAACGGCATATGAACTAATATTTTATTTTTTGATACCGTAACTCTGGAATAGTGTCTCTTGCCATCAAAGAGGAGATCTATTCCATCTTCATCGCATGAATAAATATAGGCTTCCTTATTATTTGAAAAAAGAAATTTTCTGTCTCGTTGTTGTTTATATTCAATATCATATTCAGTAGTTTCAAATTCAAAAGTTATCTTTTGATTTGGTAATCTTCCGTTTGTCCAGCCTGAAGGCATAAATTTTGCTGTATTCGAATTATTTCTGTTTTGTTGTTGCATCCACATTGCTGCAATAGCTGAAACATGCTCTATTTCTGATTGATTGATTTCAAGCTTCCTGCTGGGCTTTACTCTTTCAATAAAATCTGAGGTAGTATCTCCGTCTAAAAATTCCTTAGTTTTAAGACAATTTATTAAAAAATCTCTATTAGTTTTTACACCTCCAATATGAGCTGACTCAAGAGCTTTTGCTAGTTTAACTGCAGCATCAGTTCTGTTTGGAGCATACGAAATTATTTTTGCGAGCATGGGATCAAAATCCGTTCCTACTATAGTGCCTTTCTTAACACCTGTATCCCATCTCGCCTCTGCAGAATTATTTTCTTCGAAAGCGATTAAAGTCCCTATTTCTGGAAGAAAGTCATTATTTGGATCCTCAGCATATAGTCTTGCCTCGATAGATGATCCAGTCCAAGTTATATCTTTTTGATCAAATTCAATAGATTCACCTCTAGCAATTTTAAGTTGTTCGCATACCAAATCTACTCCTGTAACTTCCTCTGTTACTGGATGTTCAACTTGAAGCCTTGTATTAACCTCTAAAAACCAAAACTCTTCGGTTTTATCATCAAATAGAAACTCTACTGTACCAGCAGATTCATATTTAATTTTTTTTGCAAGTTTGACGGCTGCTTCACCCATTTTATTTCTTACTTCATCAGAAATTCTTGGAGATGGGGACTCTTCGATTATTTTTTGATGCCTTCTTTGAATTGAGCATTCTCTTTCACCTAAGTGAACAACATTACCTTTAGAGTCACCTAAAATTTGAATTTCAATATGTCTAGATTTTTTTACATACCTTTCAATAAAGATTCTTTCGTCATTGAATCCACTTTTAGCTTCTCTTTGTGCACTTACAATAGATTCCTTTAAATCCCTTTCTTGATTCACAATCCTCATTCCTTTTCCACCACCACCAGCAGCTGCTTTAATAAGAAGAGGGTACCCAATTTTTTTTGCTTCGCTAGGCTTTGATGTCATTGGTAGGGTAGGAACATCAGCTTTAATTGCTAATTCCTTTGCTTTTAATTTATCTCCCATCACTGAGATAACATGCGGGGAGGGACCAACCCAAATTAATTTTTCTTTTCTTACTTTTTTTGCGAAAGAAGCATTTTCTGATAAAAATCCATACCCAGGATGAATTGCTTGAGCACCAGATGTTTTAGCAGCTTCAATTATTTGATCTCCATCAAGATATCCTCCATCTTCCAATCTAATTGATTCATCGGCTTGTTTAACAAATAGCGAATCCCTGTCAGCATCAACATATACAGCAATAGATCTTATTCCCATTTCTTTTGCAGTTTTAATAATTCTGCATGAAATTTCGCCTCTATTGGCAATAAGTATTGAATTAAATATCATAATCTAAATACTCCATATTCTCTTGCTCCTTCAATAACGTTATTACTAACAATTGAAAGGCAAAATCCAATTACATCTCTTGTATCTCTTGGATCAATGATCCCATCATCAGTAAGCATACTGCTTGCAACTAGTCCATGAGATAATTTTTCAAGGTAGTCAATTACCATTGCTTTAAGTTGTTCATCGGCTTTTTCATCAAACTTTTTACCGTCTCTTTTGGCTTTTGCTTTTCTAACAATAGACATTACTCCTGCCATTTGTTCTGGTCCCATGACTGCAATTTTGGCTGTTGGCCATAGGAATGTGAATCTATTATTAAATGCCTTTCCGGACATTGCATAAGTCCCAGCTCCATAAGATGCTCCCACAATAAATGTTATATGCGGCACCATTGAATTTGAAACAGCATTTATAAGCTGAGAGCCTTTTTTAATAATACCTTGCCTTTCAAAATCTTTACCTACAAGAAAACCAGTTACATTGTGAAGAAATATAAGTGGAATATCTCTTTTATTGCACAATTGAATAAAACTTGCACCTTTTTCAGCAGATTCAGGGTATATCGGCCCATTATTACCAATAATTCCAATCTGATATCCATGAACTGAAGCCCAACCACACACCAAAGATGAGCCATATAAAGGTTTGAATTCTTCAAATTTTGAACCATCAGCAAATCTGGCAATAATTTCTTTTATATCAACTGCAGATTTTAGATCTTCGCTAAGAATACCCAATAACTCTTCTTTATCATATTTTGGTTCTTCAGATAAAATTTTTGGTTCAGGACCTTTTTTTGACCAGTTCAAATGAGATACAACCTCTCTACATATTCTTAAAGCATCCATTTCATCTTCAGCTAAATAATCAGAAAGTCCAGAAACCTCAGAGTGCATTTGAGCTCCACCAAGTGTTTCATCGTCTGATTCTTCTCCAGTTGCCATTTTCACTAAAGGTGGACCTGCAAGAAAAGCTTTTGATTGGTCCTTAATAAATATATTGTAATCAGACATTCCTGGTTGATATGCTCCACCAGCTGTAGAGGAACCAAAAACAACCGAAATCACAGGAATTCTTAATTTTGATAATTCAGTCATTTCATAGAAAAATCTACCTGTGGATGCAAAGTGTCCTTGTTGAAGGGTTGGTGCAATTGGCGGCGAATCACCACTATTGTTTGGTATGCTTAAATCACCACCAGCTGATTCAACAAAACTTATAAATGGTATTCTATTTTCTCTTGCAATTTCTTTAGCCCTTTTCCATTTTTCACCAACATAAACAGTCATAGCCCCTGCTTTAACAGTTGGATCATTAGCAAAAATTACACACTCTATTCCAGAAATAATGCCAACACCAGAAACACATCCACCGCCTACATTGTAATTGTTGGTTCCATAGGCCGCAAAGGGTTGAATTTCTAAAAAAGGACTGTCTTGATCAAGAACATTCAAGACTCTTTGTCTAACTGGCATTTTTCCTCGTTTTGCTAAACGTTCATGATGATGAATACCTCCTCCGATTTCGGCTAAATCAAGAAGACCATCTAAAAATTTTAGCTTTTCAAGCATCACTTCTTTATTTTTGAGATATTGTTCTGATTTAGTGTCTAGATTTGTCTTAATTTCTGGAGAAATATTTTCTTTTTTCATAATAATAAGCCTTAATTAGATATTAATGGTAATATAATATATGTAATATTACCACTAATTAGTTGTAAAATAATTATTTGTAATTCTATTTATGATAAAAATATACGGCACAGAAAATTCTAGAGCAATGCGACCAATATGGACTGCAGAAGAAATGGGATTAGATTATGAATTAGTAATGATGCCATTTCCTCCAAGGGTATTTATGAAAGAATATTTAGATATTAATATGCTTGGAACAGTTCCATATATGATTGATGGCGACATTAAAATGACAGAATCTGTTGGAATTTCTCAATATTTAGTAGAAAAGTACGGCCCAACTGATCTTCAAGTATTACCAAATGAAGACGATTACCCATTATATCTAAATTGGTTATTTCACTCTGATGCTACATTGACGTTTCCACAAACAGTTGTTCTTAGATATAAATTTCAAGAGCCAGGAGTTGCTGATGCTGCTGTTGAAGGATATAGCAGATGGTTTGTTTCAAGGTTGAAACTTCTTGAAAAATCGTTAGATAATAAAGATTACTTATGTTCAAACCGTTTCACATTGGCAGATATTTGTGTAAGTTATGCAATAAATCTTGCTGAAGCGCTTGGTATTGAGCAAGCATTTAAACCAAACATAAAGAGGTGGTCTGATAATTTATTCTCAAGACCTGCTTTTATTAAAAGTAAGAGTTATAAATATGAACTTAAAAACTAAAATTTTAAATTACTTATTACTAGTCTTATTTGCCATTCCATATCTAGATGCAAGCAAAACCTCACATGTCAAAACAATATATCTTGGCTCTGGTTGCTTTTGGGGAGCTGAAAAGGGTTATGAATTAATGGATGGAGTCATTAATGCAGAATCTGGCTATGCAAATGGGTATGGCATTTCACCAAATTACAGATCAATAACTCAGTTTAAAAATAAGTATAACGATAATAATTTTGTTGAAGTTGTAAAAATCACTTTTAACAGTAATGCTGTTTCCCTTGAAAATATTTTAAAACACTTTTTTGAAACTCATGACCCGACTCAACTGAATAGGCAAGGCAATGATATAGGCACACAATACAGATCAACAATTCTTTTTCAAAATGAATATCAAAAAGAACTCGCAGAGAAAGTTATGGCAGAATACCAAGAACTTTTGATTGAGGGAGATTATGGAAAAATTAGAACTAAGCTGGAACCTTTAGATAATTTCTATCTTGCCGAAGAATATCATCAGGACTATTTAAAAAAGAATCCCAATGGTTATTGTCCTGATCTATCCACAGGAATTGTATTTAATAATAAAGAAAAAAACTTCTTAGATAATGAATATCTCCTTACTGCAAAGCAAATTTTAGTTTTAGACTCACAAAATTATTGTCCTTATTGTGAGAAATTTAAGCATGATGTGACTAGTGGTTATAAAGGAAGCATCCCACTTAGTTACAGAACCTCAGATCAATTGCATGGCCTTGAAATTTCATCTCCAACTTGGGCTACACCATCATTAATTTTTCTAGAAAATGGAAAAGAAGTTTTTTCACATCAAGGCTATATAAATCAAAAAGATTTTTATCAACTATTAGGTAAATTTAAATTAGGAGATTCTGAAGCATATAACGTGGCATTTAACAAAGGAACTGATGCGCGCTTTTGCAAAGAATATCAAATTTTTAAAAATACACCGGACGGTTTATTTATAGACAAACTAAGCGGAGAACCTCTATTTGATACAAAAAATAGATTTGTCTCAAGGTCAGGATGGTTATCTTTCACAAAACCTGTTGAGGGGTCTGTATATGAATTACCTGATAATAGTTATGGTATGAAAAGGACTGAAATAAGATCAGTTTCCTCGAATATACATCTAGGACATGTTTTTGATGATGGTCCAAATGGAATGCCAAGATATTGTATAAATGCCACGGTTCTTGAATTTAAGACGAGAGATGAGTTTACTAATGTAAAAATAAAGGAGAGTGCATGAAAGGAAAAATAGCTAGTTACATAACCATTGGAACTAATGACCTTGAAAGAGCAAAAATTTTTTATGACGAATTATTTAGTGAAATGGAAGTTAAAAGTTTCAAGCCAAACGAAAGAAGTTATTTTTGGACTATTCCTGGAGATGACACTATGTTTGCAGTCTTTGTTCCATATGATGGTGAGGAAGCATCTGTGGGTAACGGAAGCATGACAGGTTTTACAATGAAAACAGAAAAAGATGTGAATACTTTATATGAAAAAGCTATATCATTAGGTGCAACAGATGCTGGTGCTCCTGGTCAAAGAGCTACAGGTTTTTATGGAGGTTATGTTAGAGATCTTGATGGTAATAAGCTTACTTTTTGCAAGTTTGGATAGACTTTTTTACTCTGATAGAAATTCATTAATTCTCTCATAAGAATTTAAGAATTCTTCTTTAAACTTTTGAACAGTCTGTCCAGCAGAGATTGACTCATTCACGAGTCCAATACCTTGACCAACCCAATAAGTTTCAAGTTGTTTTGCGCCATCATGACCAATGGCTGCCTGATCAGATATCTTTTTTAAAGCAGGCTCACTAACCATTGTTTGAAGTGGCATTGGCAAGGGCTCTGGAGCATTTTTATCCTCCCATGCTTCAACCCATGGTGAAGAAAGTTGCCTTGAATGTTTACCTGTTCGACTTTTTGATCTCACTGTATGACTTGATGATGCAGCAACTAATTTTTCCTTTATGTTATCAGACGTCTCAGCTTCTGTGGTTGGAAGAAAAACAGATGCACACCATACTCCATCAGCACCCATAGCCATGATGCCTGCCATTTGTTCTCCAGTACAGATTCCTCCAGCAGCAAGTATTGGAACATTTCCATAGGGTTTAAGCGCTCTTCTTACTTCTGGTACAAGAACCATTGTAGAAACACTCCCACAATGCCCACCGCCCTCTGTTCCTGAAACGACAATAATATCAACTCCGGCCTCAGCTTGTTTAATAGCATGTTGCTTAGCTCCAACAAGAGCTGCGACTGGTACATTATTCTGTTTGCCCATTTCTAACATCCATTTTGGTGGAACCCCCAACGCATTTGCTACAAGACTTATGCGATGTGAGAAAGCAACTTCTAAGACTTCTTTTGCGCCATCTAGTCCAGCTCCAAGAACTTCATTAGAGTTTTGTTCTATTTTTTCTGAATCTTTAATGCTTCTCAAATCATTAGCATCAATATCATATTGCTCTAATACATCAGCACGAAATTCGCGATGTTCTTGAGGTATCATAGATCTCAAATCATTACTTGTAAGATTTTCCCCTTTTCCAACATATGAATTTGGGACTAGAACATCAACTCCATAAGGCTTGCCGTCAATGTGTTGATCAATCCAATTTAACTCAATTTCTAATTTTTCTGGTGAAAGCCCAACTGCACCAAGAACACCAATACCACCGGCTTTTGAAACAGCTGCTACAACATCTCTACAGTGACTAAACGCTACTAATGGGAATTCTATATCAAGTATTTTACAAATTTGTGATTCCATAATTTTCTTTATTATAAATTTAATCTTATTCTATATTACTTACTTTAAATTTAGAATGAATTAGAATGTGCATATGTTGAGTTTTACAGTTCCTGACATATGCGATACTTTCGATGATCTTAAAATAGGGGACCTATTTTTAAATTCTTATGGCGGTAATGAAAAATTTTATGGACAAATTATCACTGCAAAATGTGAACACTCAAATAGCGTTGTAAAAGATATTGTAAAAGAAAATGGAAAGGGAAAAGTTTTATTGATAGAGCATACAGGCTCGAAGTTATGTTCTATGGTTGGTGATCAGATAGTCAACCAAGCATTTGACAATAAATGGAATGGGATTATTACTAATGGACATATTCGAGATATTGAAATAATTAAAGACATCGATATTGGTGTATATGCAAAAAATTCATTTCCATTGAAAACTGATAAAAGTAGAGGTGTTGGAATTATAAATGTTCCTGTAACTTTTGGTTCTATAAATATTAATCCTGATGATTGGATTTATGTAGATGCTAATGGATGGGTTGTGAGTAGTTCTGAATTAAAATTTTAACTTTTCGATATTTAAGTCTTTTTCAGCCCAAATCTCTTCGATCCAATTTTTAAAATTTTCCCTATACTCTTGATCAGAAAAATAATTTTTATTTTTAAGATTTTCTGGAATTTTATATTTTTTAATTAGCACTTTTACATCTCTCATATCACCATTAAGAAAAGACCAAGAATTTCTTTTGTCAGATTTATAAATTAATGAAAAATCTAGAAGATATTCTATTTCTGTAACAGCAGATAATGCCGTTGCAATACCACCGATTTTTGGCTTTAAAAGATTTTTATATGGTGACTGTTGAATTGCATGTTTTTCTTTAGTATTTCTTGTGCCTTCAGCATAACTAAAAATTGTAGCAGGGGCTCTTGTAAGTCTTTTGCATTCTGCAATTGTATTTTTATAATCTTGAAATTGTAAATCAGGATTTTTTTCAATGTCTTCTTTTGAGTGTCTATTTACAAATGGCATGTTTAAACATTTATTTGCAAGATATACAAAGGGGACCCATTTGAGTTCCTTTTTCATAAAAAACCTAATAAGAGGAATTTTATAGTTTGCAGAGGCAAGAATGATAAAGATATCTGCCCATGATTGATGATTAGATATTCCTAAATACCAATCTTTTGTACTTAAAGTTTCATTATTAATAATCTGAATTTTATTTCCATGAATCAATATCATAATATATTTGAAACCAATAACAGTTAGATCTCCAATAATATTGGAGAACTTAGCTAAAGATTTTTTTATAGATTTGATTGGCAAAAGCATTCTTGGAATGTTTGCAATAGTCAGGCTTGAAAATCCTATGGTTAATTCAACAATTAAAAGTAGAAAAAATACCAAGCCTGTAATACTTGATTTGATTAATTTCATTTTTATTTATTAATATCAAAAGCCAGTTAAATTAGCATATCTTTCTGTATGAAATATAGAATTACCAAATATATTTTCAATAACTCTACTCCTTTTTAAATAGAAACCAACATCATATTCATCTGTAACTCCAATACCACCATGCATTTGAATGGCCTCATTTGAAATTAAATGTAAGGTTTCTCCTGCAACAGTTTTTGCGAGGCTAGATAGGCGTTGCAATTCGTTTGAATTTTCATCTGCTCCATGACTGGCAGCCATGACCGATGATTT
>CENZ01057873.1_pt1 | contig 10756 bp, 6 predicted proteins | sample 361341 | NCBI WGS metagenome assembly CENZ01 (sample SAMEA2619782, study PRJEB7988) | marine metagenome | biome: marine biome (ENVO:00000447); feature: deep chlorophyll maximum layer (ENVO:xxxxxxxx); material: "saline water (ENVO:00002010), including plankton (ENVO:xxxxxxxx)" | depth 50 m
CATCGTGATGATGGTTATCAAACAGTATTTTTAGCAAAAAATAAGATAGGTTATCAGAATTTAATTAAAATGTGTTCTTTAGGATACACTGATGGTTTTTACTATGTTCCAAGAATTGATAAAGAAATTGTTGAAAAATACTCTGAAGGTTTAATCGTTTTATCAGGAGATAAATATGGTGAGATTTCAAATAAGATTTTAAATGTTGGTGAAAAACAAGCAGAGGAGGCTTTAAAGTGGTGGAAATCAATTTTTAAAAATGATTATTACTTAGAAATAAACAGGCATGGTGAAGAAGAAGATGAAATTATAAATCAATTATTAATAAGTTTTTCAAAAAATCATGACATTAAATTAATAGCAACTAATACATCAAAATACATAAGTAAAGAAGATGCTAATGCTCATGATATTCTCCTTTGTGTTAAAGACGGTGAGAAACAATCAACTCCAATTGGAAAAGGAAGAAGCTTTAGATACGGTTTAAAAAATCAAGAATATTATTTTAAAAGTTCTGAAGAAATGAATATTCTTTTCAATGATATTCCTGAAGCTGTTAATAATATTAATGAGGTAGTTGAAAAAATAGAATTTTATGATTTAAAAAGAGATGTTTTACTACCAAAATTCACAATTCCTAATGACTTCAAGCCAAAAACTGATGAAATTGAAAATGAATACTTAAGATATATAACCTACTTAGGCGCTAATGAAAGATATAATGAAATTGATAAGTCATTGGAAGAAAAAATTGACTTTGAATTATCAGTAATTAAAAATTCTGGGTATCCAGGATATTTTTTAATTGTTCAAGATTTAATTAATGCAGCTAGAGAAATGGGAGTTTCAGTTGGACCCGGAAGAGGTTCAGTAGCAGGCTCTATTGTTGCCTTCTCTTTAGGTATAACAAAAGTAGATCCTATCAAGTATGATTTACTTTTTGAGAGGTTTTTAAACCCTGATAGAGTTAGTATGCCTGATATAGATATTGATTTTGATGATGAGGGTAGATCAAAGGTTATTGATTATGTCATTGAAAAATATGGTTCTAAGCAAGTTGCACAAATTATAACATATGGAAAAATGGCTGCTAAATCTTCAATTAGAGATACTGCAAGAGTTCTTGATTTATCTTTAGGAGATGCAGATTTCTTAGCTAAATTAGTTCCTAACAATACAAGGTTGTCTGATATTTTTGGATCTGATAAGAAAAAATTGAGTAGTGATTTAAGGTCAGATGATTATTCAAATGCCATTGAGTTAAAAAACCTCTCAGAAGGAGATGGATTACAAGCTGAAACTATAAATCAAGCTAGAGTAATTGAAGGTAGTTTAAGAAATGTTGGAGTACATGCTTGTGGTATAATTATAACACCCGATGATTTAACCCAATTTGTCCCAATAGCAACTGCAAAAGATTCTAAACTAGCTGTCACCCAGTATGATAATTCAGTGGTTGAAAGTGCAGGTCTATTAAAAATGGATTTTCTGGGTTTAAAAACTTTAACTTTAATCAAAGACACTATTAAACTTGTTAAGTACAGGCATAAAACTGATATTAATATCGACGATATTCCCTTAGATGATAAAAAAACTTATGAACTATTTCAAAGAGGAGATACAGTTGGAATTTTTCAGTATGAAAGTTTAGGGATGCAAAAATATCTTAGGGACTTAAAACCAACAATTTTTGAAGATTTAATTGCAATGAATGCTTTATATCGACCAGGCCCTCTTGAATATATTCCATCATTTGTTAGAAGAAAGAATGGTTTAGAAAAAATACAATATGATATTCCTGAAATGGAGGATTTTTTAAAAGAGACATATGGTATTACCGTTTACCAAGAACAAGTAATGCAACTTTCACAGAAATTAGCAAATTTTTCCAAAGGTGATGCTGATTTATTAAGAAAGGCTATGGGTAAAAAGATTTTTTCACTTCTAGAAAAACTAAAACCTAAATTTATTAATGGAGGGATTAGTAATGGATATGAAGATGAAATTCTTGAAAAAATATGGAAAGACTGGGAAGCATTTGCATCATATGCATTTAATAAATCTCATTCAACATGTTATGCCCTGATTGCATATCAAACAGCTTATTTAAAAGCTCATTACCCAGCTGAGTATATGGCAGCTGTTCTTTCAAATAATATGAATGATATAAAACAGGTAAGTTTTTTTATGGAAGAATGTAAACATATGTCAATAAATGTACTAGGTCCAGATATAAATGAATCTTTTTACAAATTTACAGTTAATGATAATAATGCTATTAGATTTGGAATGGGTGCAGTAAAAGGAGTTGGAGAAAGTGCAGTTTCAGCAATAATTGAATCTAGAAAAGAATCAAAATATAAATCAATATTTGATTTTGCTAAAAGAGTTGATTTAAGATCGGCAAATAAAAAGGCATTTGATAGTTTAGTGTTAGCAGGTGCGTTTGATTCTATTGATTCAGCACACCGAGCACAATACTTTTTTGAAAATGAGACAGGACAAACATTTATAGAAAAAGCAATAAGATTTGGTTCTAAATATCAGGAAAAAAAGAATTCAGCACAAACAAATTTATTTGCAGATTTTGGTGAACTAAATTTAGTTGAACCTGAATTTCCTGAATGTGAAAATTGGTCAAAATTAAATCAATTAAAAAAGGAAAAAGATGTAATTGGAATATATATTAGTGGACATCCTTTAGACGATTACATGGATAGCGTTAAGTTTTTTTCTAATATTAAACTTAATGATTTGAAGGATCTAAAACCTTTAGTTGATAAAGAAGTTAGACTTGCTGGTATAATTGGAGAGGTTGAGCATAAAATTTCTAAAAACGGTAAAGGATGGGCAACTTTTATTTTAGAGGATTATTATGAATCATATGAGTTAAGAATTTTTGGAGAAGATTATTTAAAGTTTAAGCATTTTTTAATTGAAAACAACTTTATATGCATAAAAATGTTTGTAAAGGAAGGCTGGAAGGATAGAGAAAGTGGGAGAGTTGGAGATCCAAGAATCCAATATTTAAGTTTCCAACAGTTACAAGATAGTTTATCAAACAACGTAAAAAGGATACTTATAAAACTTGAAGCACATTTATTTGAAGAAAACCATATAAGTTTCTTTAAAGAGATTTTAAAAAAACATAAAGGAGATCAAGATATTATTTTTAATGTTCTAGGAAATGGAGATGGATTAAAGTTAAATTTACTTTCTCCTAAACACAAAGTAAAGATTTCAGAGAAATTATTAAAAACACTAAAACAAAATAAATTTGATTTCATATTAAATTAAATTAAATTATTTTTTATTTGAAAATATAGATTAAATTTGGACTCAAATTAAAAACTATGGCATTAGAAATAACAGATGCTAATTTTGAAGAATTAGTGCTAAAATCAGAAAAACCTGTGCTTATTGACTTTTGGGCTGAATGGTGTGGACCATGTAGAATGCTAGGTCCAATTATTGAAGAATTAAGTACAGAATTTAAAGACAAAGCTGTTGTAGGAAAGTTAGATGTTGATTCTCATCAACAATTTGCTGCTCAATTTGGAGTTAGAAATATTCCTACTGTCTTAGTTTTTAATAAAGGAGAGCTAGTTAACAGACAAGTTGGAGTTGCTCAAAAAAATGTTTATGCTGATTTTTTAAATCCTTTAATTTAAAAAATGTTGGTCTGGTAGTTCAGCTGGTTAGAATACATGCCTGTCACGCATGGGGTCGCGGGTTCGAGTCCCGTCCAGACCGCAAAAATTAAAACCCTTTCTTTTGAGAGGGTTTTTTTATATTTAATTTTTAACTTACTTTATCAAAAACTATTAAAATGAAAAAAAATAACAACTGGATTTTTCCTGTAGCTTTTATTATACTAATTATATTTTGGAAATTCTCTAATGATGAAAAACTTGAACCAAACCCAAAAATTGAAGTTTACAATAAATCAATCGAATCTATTATTAATATAAACTCGGAAATAGAAGTTTTAGCGGATTCAATATCTCTACCTGAAGGTCCTTTATGGGACGAAAGTTCTAACTCTTTATTATTTGTTGATGTAATGGGTAATAAAATGTATAAGTGGAATGAAAATGATGGTGTTTCAGAATTTATATCTCCTAGTGGTAATACTGGTTATGCTCCAAATATAGATTTTGGATTATTAGGTGCAAATGGTTTAGTATTTAATAACGAGGGGCATATAATTGTTTGTCAGCACGGGGATAGAAGAATAGCTTCAATTGATAATACAGCCTCATCAAGTCCAAATTTTGTAACTGTAGTAGATAATTTTGAAGGTAAAAAATTTAATAGTCCTAATGATTTAGTATTTGCTAATGATGGATCATTTTATTTTACTGATCCATCTTTTGGTTTTTTTAATCTTGAAACTTTTCAATTTGTTGAAGATGAAGTAAAGAAGTTAGACTTTAATGGAGTTTATAATTTTAATCCAAATGACAATAAACTTTCTCTTATAACCAAGGAAATTGATTTACCAAATGGGGTTGGAATTTCACCTGATAATAAAACTCTTTATGTAAATAAAATGGGCTTGTTAGACGGAAATCCAAGAGTCATTTCTCTTGATCTTGAGAATAATGAATCAAGTGTTTTATTTGATGGCAAGGATTTGGCAGAAATTCATGAAGGTAACTTTGATGGTATGGCTGTTCATTCATCAGGAAATATTTTTACATCAGGACCCGGGGGACTTTTAGTTATTTCACCTGAAGGAGAATTAATGGCTAAGATTGATTCTGGCCATCTAACTAACGCTACATTTGATGACGATGAGGGATATTTATATTTGACAGGATTTGTAAGTAATCCTAAAGTTTTTAGAATTAAAATCAAAAATTAAATACTATCAAAAAACTAGTTGTCATACTCATATTCTCTGTTTTTATCTCTTGTAAAAAAAACGATAAAATTAACTACCCAAATATTATTTTAGTAATGACTGATGATCAAGGTTGGGGTCAAACAGGCTACTATAACCATCCTTTATTAAAAACTCCCAACCTTGATTTAATGGCTAAAAACGGTTTACGCTTGGATAGATTTTATGCTGGCGCTCCACAGTGTTCACCAACAAGAGCTAGTGTTTTAACAGGAAGGAATAATGACCGTACTGGTGTTTTTTACCATGGATATTCATTAAGTAAGAATGAGGTTACAATAGCACAAGAACTTAAAAAAATAGGATATAATACAGGACATTTTGGAAAGTGGCATTTAAATGGAGTTCGTGGACCAGGTGTCCCAATTTTTGAGGATGATGAATATAATCCAGGTGAATTTGGTTTCGATAAATGGGTAAGTGTAACAAATTTCTTTGATGTCAACCCAATCATGGGTGATAATGGACAAATTAAAGATTTTGAAGGTAGCTCATCGGAGGTGATCGTAGGTCAGGCTCTTAATTTTATCAAAAAAAATGTTGATAATAGCAACCCATTCTTTACCGTTATATGGGATGGATCGCCACATGACCCATTTGTTGCAAGTGAAGATGATCAGGTTGGATTTGAAAATTTAGATAAAAACAGTAGAGAACATTATGGTGAACTAGTCGCATTTGACAGGAGTATTGGGACCCTTAGAAAAGCTTTGAAAGAAATGGGTGTTGAAAAAAATACCATTATTTGGTATTGTAGTGATAATGGAGGTTTACAAAATATTTCCCCATCCACTGTTGGGGGTTTAAGAGGAAATAAAAACACAATGTGGGAGGGCGGATTAAGAGTACCAGCAATTATTGAGTGGCCTGAAAGTATTGCCTCAGGAATCACAAAATATCCAGCTTCTACAATGGATATCTTCCCAACTATTTTAGAAATTGTAGGATTATACCCTAGCAATAAATACTCAAATTTGGATGGTAAAAGTATTACTAACCTTTTTGAAGTAAATAAGCATAAAAGAACTTTGAAAATCCCTTTTCGATTTGATAATAGAGGGGCTCTAATTGATAATAATATTAAGCTTATTGCTCATGACATTGAAAAACTAGAGTTTGAGCTTTATGATTTATCAAATGACCCTACTGAATCCATAGATATATCAAAATCTAATTCACAAGTGTTTGAATTAATGAAAAATGAATTTATGATTTGGAATAATTCTGTAGATAGGGAAGTAAATGCAATGAAATTCAATCATCCTCAGCACTGGGTAATAATTGAAAATTATATTAAATATTTTGATCAGTGGATTGATAGACCAGAATATTCAAGATGGATCAGTCGAGCTTTAAAAAAAGAAGGACCTGGTTTTCAGAATTTCGGACCTCTTAAATAATTCCTTTACTCCACAGTAACTGATTTTGCAAGATTTCTTGGCTGATCAATTTCACATTTCTTAAAATCTGCAATATAGTAGGACAACAATTGTAATGGAATATTAGCAATAATTGGTGCAACTAGCTCTTCAACATCTGGAATTTCAATTATATCATCTGCTATTTTTTTTATTTCTGTATCTCCTTTTGTTACTACTGCTATAACTTTACCACCTCTAGCTTTAATTTCCATTACATTACTCACAATTTTATGATAGCTACCTTTTTTAGTAGCAATAACAACAACTGGCATATTCTTATCAATCAGTGCAATTGGACCATGTTTCATTTCTGCAGCTGGATATCCCTCGGCATGTATGTAAGAAATTTCTTTAAGCTTTAAAGCTCCTTCCAAAGCTATAGGAAAATTATATCCTCTCCCTAAGTATAGAAAATTTTTAGCATTTTTATATTTTTTAGCTATTTTTTTAATATTATCAAATTCCTCTAAAACTTTTTTAGCATATCTTGATAGTTTTTTAATTTCAGTAATTATTTGTTTGTACTTCTCATCATTAACTTTTCCTAATCTATAACCAATGTCTAAAGAAAGCATTAGCATTATTAAAGATTGGCATGTAAAGGCTTTAGTTGACGCTACACCTATTTCAGGTCCAGCATGAATATATACTCCAGAATCTGTTTCTCTTGAGATACTGGATCCAACAACATTACATATTCCAAATAAAAAGGGGTTAAATTGTTTTGCTAGTTTTATGGCTGCCAAAGTATCAGCTGTCTCACCTGATTGAGATACAGGAATTATTACATCATTTTCATTTATTATTGGATTTCTGTATCTAAATTCTGAAGCATATTCCACGCCAGCTGGAATCCTTGCTAATTCTTCAAAATAATATTCACCTAAAAGACTAGCATGCCATGAAGTTCCACATGAAATAAAAATCAATCTGTTGGCATTTTTAAATTTATCAATATGTGACTCTATAGAGGAAAATTTAATTTTATAATCATCTAAAATTCTTCCTCTAATAGCATCGATTATGTTTTTTGGTTGTTCAAAAATTTCTTTCAACATAAAATGTTTATAACCACCTTTTTCAACTTGTTCGATTTCAAACTTTAAATTTTCAACTTTTTGATTTATAACACTATCAGTAATAAAATTTCTTAGAATTAATCCTTTTTTCATGCTAAGAATAGCCATTTCATTATCATTAAGGTACAAGCATCTTTTTGTAAAATTTAGAAAAGGAGAAGGATCTGATCCAATGTAAAAGTTTTTATTTTCAATTCCAATTGCAAGTGGACTACCTAATTTTGCAACAACAATTTCATGAGGATTCTTTATATCAAAAACTGCAATTGCAAAAGCACCAATAACACTATTTAATGCAATTTTAAGAGCTTTACCAAGCTTAACTTTATTAACTTTTTTAACTTCTTCAATTAAATTTATTAAAACTTCAGTATCAGTATCAGAATAAAATTTGTATCCTTTTTTAATCAATATTTCTTTTATTGATTCATAATTTTCAATTATTCCATTGTGTACTATATATAGATCACCTGAATTCGACTTATGAGGATGAGAATTAGAAAAACTTGGAATTCCGTGAGTTGCCCATCTTGTATGTCCAATTCCAATTTTTGCATTATTTAATTTTTTTTCAGAAAGTTTATTTTCAAGGTTATAAATTTTTCCTTTGGCTTTTTTTAAATATGCTTTATCAGTGTAAAGCATTATACCAGCTGAGTCATATCCTCTGTACTCAAGTTTTTTTAAACCGTCAATAATAAATTCTTTTGATGGATTTTCTCCAATGTAACCAACAATTCCACACATATTTTATAATTTAATAACCATTTGAAAACCTTCTTTATTAAAACCAATTTTTTTATAAAAAGTTAAATACTCTTCGTTGGAGTTTAGAATAATTTTATCACAATTATTTTCTTTACTTAATTCAATTAATTTATTTACTATTAACTTCCCAATACCTAATCCTCTATATTTTTTATGTACTGCAACATCTTCAATTAAACCAGTTTTTCTATTAAGTTTATTTAAAAGGTGTAAAGAAGCGTATCCTGCAATAGCTTGACCATCTTTAGCCACTATAAATACTGAGTTTGAATCAGATAAAGCATTTAAATTTATTTTTTTTTTATAATTTATACTAAATGATTCAATTAGGAGTTTTTTAACTTCACCTACATCGCTTGAATTTAATTTTGAAATAGAGATTTTCATCAATAAAACATAAACTTAATCATCTTTAATGAATAGAGTTTAAAAAAAAGGTTAAATTTGCATTGTTGTGTATTCTTGGTAATTATTACCAAGAGGTTTGTAGAAACCAATGAAGAGCTTTCCAATAGGGGAGCTTTTTTATTTTAGGATACTATATTTAAAGGATTCGTTTTAATCCAATCTCCTCTGGTAAAATCTGGAAATGTTTGTGGCTTACCATCCTCTCTAACTGATTTACCGCTTAATGGTGTTACAGCTGACCAGAAACACCCTTCATATACATTTTGATCTAATGGAAGCCCTTTATGTAAGCACTCAACTATTCTGTACATCATAATTCCATCCATTCCTCCATGTCCAGATTTCTTAGTTTTCGAGTTTAATCTTTTATATAAAGGATGGTCATATTTTTCATAAATTTTTTCTAAATCCTCGCCTTGAATCCAAGAGTGATGATCTTTTGAAAGATCTTCAAACCCTCCTTCTAGAGCAACCCTTGTTGGGTAACCTGCTAATGTTCCTTTTGTACCTTGAATTAAATTTAGTCTAGTATAAGGTCTAGGGCTTGTTTCATCCCATTGAACCAATACCGTCCTTCCCATCTCCGTTTTAATAATTGAAGTATTAAGATCCCCATTTTTAAAACTCATATTATTCCATTTATGATCCTTTGGAAAGTTTTTTTCAGCATATAGTTTTCTGCCTAAAGCTGGAGATGAATAAGAAACAATTGATTTAAAATTATCTTCTTGTCTTGAAAGGTTCATGTATTGAGCAACTGGCCCTAATCCATGAGTTGGATAAACATTTCCATTAAGACCCCTGTAATGTAGAGTTCTCCATGATCCAGTTCCTTTTTCATCCTGCATCATTTGCCACCTAAGTTCATGTATATATGCAGCTTCACCATGCAATAAATCGCCAATAATATTCTGCCTACACATATTTAAATACATAAGTTCTGCTCTACCATAGTTAACATTTTCCATCATCATACAATGTTTCTGAGTTTTTTCAGATGTATTTACAATATCCCACATTTCCTCAAGGGTAACAGCCATTGGAACTTCAACAAATGCATGAGCTCCATCTATCATTGATTGTATTGCCATGGGCGCATGATTATTCCAATTTGTACTTATGAAGACAATATCAGGGCGCATTTCTTTTAACATTATCTTCCATTTATTTTTATCACCCCAATAAGTTTTTACATTACTGGTATTAGAATTGTATTGATATAGTCTTTCTAATTCTCTTTTAACATTTTCTTCATAAAGATCACATAATGCTACAACTTCAGTATTTTGAATTGTTGCAAAATTCCTCAAATGTGAGCCCCCTCTATTTAATCCAATAAATGCAGCTCTGATATTTTTAATTGGTTTATCAGCAAAATCACCCATATAAATACCTTCTCTTGTATTCGATAAATTATTTTGACAATTAATACTTAAAGTAGATGTAGCTATAGCTCCTAGGCTTGATGTTTTAATAAAATTTCTTCTGTTATAACTCATAAATTATTCTAAGTATCTACTAAAGAAACTCCAAATTTCCTGACTAGCGCTAATATCCATATTACCCCATGCACCTGGCCACGTATGGGCTCCACCATGTACTGTATAGAACCAAACTTGATGATTATTATAACAATCCGTTTTCTTTTGAAGGCTTACATATGAATTATCTTGACTATATGTGTTTGGTAAATCAATACTTTGAGTATTATTACATTCATTAATTGTTGACCAATAATTTATAATAGTTTGAATATCTGGGGCTCCTCCCCAACCACCTGCTGATGACATTGATCCGTCCATAGGCACAACTTGATCAATAGTTCCTGAAATTTGTAAGACAGGAACTTTATTTGGATTACAATTTTCCCAGTCATAGCCACTCATTGTTCCAGTTACAGAAGCAATTGCTTTAAACGTATCAGATCTTTCACAAGCTAATGTAAAGCTCATAAATCCTCCATTTGACATTCCAGATGCAAACGTGTTTTTTTCACTCAAATTAAATTCTGCTTGTAATTTTTTTGCTAAAGCAGTTAGAAATCCATCATCATCAACTGAGCTCATTTCTTTTAAATTTGCATTCCAATGAGGCATACCTGTATATAAATTTGAAGTTCCTTGTGGGTAACAAACCATAAAACCATGTTGATCTGCAATTGTATTCATCTTAGA
>CENZ01017138.1_pt1 | contig 10710 bp, 25 predicted proteins | sample 361341 | NCBI WGS metagenome assembly CENZ01 (sample SAMEA2619782, study PRJEB7988) | marine metagenome | biome: marine biome (ENVO:00000447); feature: deep chlorophyll maximum layer (ENVO:xxxxxxxx); material: "saline water (ENVO:00002010), including plankton (ENVO:xxxxxxxx)" | depth 50 m
CTATCAGCCATTCCCGGCCCTTCGTCTAGAGATCCCAATCCAGAAAGTGCCTCACCGACTTTTCCTACAAATTCTGAAATATTATAAAGAGTTTCTCTCATTTTTCCAGTTTGAATTTCAGCCTCAGCCATTATTGCACCAGCAGCGGAGGAAATTTTTGCCCCAGACTTTCTAACATTGTTTCCGCCTCTGCCTCTTGAGAACTCTTTAAGCTCTGGTTCTCGCTCTGCTTGCTCTAGAATTGCTTTTTTGCTTTCTTCTAAAATAATATCTCGAAGTTGCTTTTTTGAAACTTTCATACTATAACTCCCGTTAAACAATAATAACTATTTAGCTAATTTAATAAATACAAATTATCAATCGAGTTCACTCGAAAATTTTTTTATATTTTTTTCGTAATCTGTGTATCTTACACCAAATATATCATGACCTGTATCTGGGTAGTGAGAATTCATAATATGCAAACTTCTGTTAAAATGTCCCCACCCAAGAGCATGCCCTATTTCATGTTCTAGAATTCTAGAATCATTGGAGTAGCCACCTAGTACGAAAATTTGAGCCTTTTGAATAACTCTGCTTTCTTTATCGTAATAGGTTCTAGTAATAGCAATATTGTTACCTATAGGCGTATTATTAGTAACAAGCAATATAATAATTTCACCATTAATACCGCCTTTCGTACAAATAGCACTTCCGTCATCCCAGTATATACTGCCTAGTGAATAGCCAAGCCTTCTCCACATATGAACAGCAGTTTGCATTCTTTGTAGCCTGACTCCGCTATCCGCGCAAACTCTAAGAGAGGGAAACTCTTTCCAATATGCCCTTATATAGGGTCGCCTTCTAAGCTGAACTATTTCAACATACTCTGGAGATAATACATTTAAATCATCTGAATCCCAAAGAGAATCTATATCAGGTTCAGCATGAGATACATGTGTATGAATTAGCAAAAGAGGAGATAATACTAATAATATTAATAATTTATAAAATTTCATGGTAATATGCGAAAATACATATTACAGTTTTTAATTTTTACCACCAGCCAGTATCACCGTCACCCTCTTCTTCTGCATATCCGTGCTCAACAAGAACTTCTAAGATATTGTTTGCAACTTCAACAACAGCAGTATCAGGATCATCAGCTTCAGCAATATCAGAAGGATTAAATCTAAGAACAGTTGCAATTGCATTTCTTGCTGTACTATCGGTAAGTAGCATGGGAAGCTTATATGATATGAGTCTTTCGTCAAGTCCTGCATCTAAAACAGCCTCTATAATACGATCAGCCCAGTAGTCTCCATCATATCCTGCGCTATTAAAAGGTCCAGCGATCATAGGCCGTATAATTCCAGTAGCCTGTTCTACAATTCCTTCATTAATTCTAGATCTTTTTTTAGATTTCAATTTTGCAATCTCTTCTGATATTATAGCTTTTATGTCAGACGGCGTGGCTCTTTGAATACGAGTCGGTGCAGCAGTTTCTTTCACCGCTTGAAGCGCTTTTGCTTCTTTTATAATCATATTTCTAAGATATTTTCTATTAATCTTCATACTACCTCCAGTTTTCAGGATTTGAAAAATTTTTATTTTTAAACTACTGAATCGAAATCTCTCTGTGAAATTTTCGAGGAAAATTTCATCATCAATTTCGACTCAAACACGTAATAATGCATGTCACGTGTAAAAAGTGGTTCTAGTTTTCACTAGTTGATTATAACTATTCACAAAAAGGCAAAAAAAAAGGTGCGACATAAAGTCGCACCTTCCAAAAGTCAATTTTTTTGTAACAGCAGCCTAGCCGATTGAAGAATCGCTCTGGCTGTAATCGAGATTCTCGTTGAGGAAACTCTGAAGAGCCTGTGCTTCCTTTACCGTCATGGTAACAGAAGTAGTACTCTGGCTATATCGACCGATATCTCCACCGGTTGAAATAGTAACAGTGTTACTTCCTGCCTTCTTGGCAGATGGGTTGCGGCTGATTCCAAAATTGAATCGCTTCGTGGACTTTGACTTTGTATATGGCATGCTTATCTCCTATCATTAATGTGTTTTAGCATAGTATTGGCCGTTGTCATAACCAATTAAAACAATTATATAAGGAGTGGGTGGCAGTTTACAACAAATAATTTAAATAAGCAGTAAAATTTAAAATTCGCCTTTCGTATAGGCTCCGGGGCGACCAGATCCCGCTTTATAAGCATGGTAAGCAAGAGCAAGCATAGGTGTCTTTGCTGAGGATTTAATGCTTGGTTGCTTATCAAGCTTTCTGGTAAGGTCGAGTTCTAGCTTATCCCATTCTGGATCTTCACCCTGAGGAGGCAATGCCAAATCGATGTCTAGTTCTGATGATTGTGTCTCGACTTCTTCTGAGATTAAGCGCCTAAGATCGTTACGCGTGATTTTCATTTTTATCTCTGTTAGCTTGTATTTAGCTATATCTTCTTTAATGTCCTAGTCTAGCTCATCCCAGTCGACACTTCCATCACCGTCATCATCCATTGGGTGAGTAGCAGTGTTACCGCTAAGCTCATTTCTTATAACCCCAAGCAGTTCCTGTAAGTCTTTGGAATCGGATCCATCCAGACTATCAATCGGTGCTGACAACGCGTCTAGAACGTCACCTAGACTACTGAACTCCTGTCGGTTACTTATCATATGGCGAGCCTGATCTGCTCCCTGTCCGCCTAGATACCAAGATCCTAGAACCTTGTCTAGCTGGTCTTTAGCAGTTTGATCTAGTGAAGAGTACGCCTTTGCAAAGTCGATAAGGTATGACGGAGTAAAAGACTGTTCCTGAAGAGCATCTAGTTCTTCTTTTATGATGTTTTTTAGTTTGCGACGAGTAATTTTCATAATATATCACATATCCTATAGTTCATTAACAACTCTATCTTTAAGATCCGTCTAGCCAGGATCTAAAGCCTTCAAAATTGTTTGATATTAATGTTATCTCTCCCGAGTCTAGATCATCTCTCAAGTCTACTCTCATCGTGTTGGGAAAAAGCTCATCATATTTCACTGAAGCTTTTTCAAGTTCACTTATTGTCAAAACATCAGAATCTAGAAGTTTAAAAATATCATCGTTTGTTCCCCAGGAAGATGGCAATATCCATGAAACAGCCCAGTGACTATAGTCAGCCTTTCCATGAACAAAGTAGTTAACAAGCTGTGCCACGTTTATTGCTTTTTCATTTTCAGGTAGCCCTTTTAAACTCTCTATTATATCACCGATGTCAGCATCCACCCGAGTATCAGATTTTTTTACTGATTTAGCTGTTGTGCGAGCTGGAGAGCTATTGACATTCCCGCCGCGATCGCCGCCGCCAGGTCCCTCGTTTAGTATAATTGATTCAATAAGACTTCTAAGTTGTCTTCGGGTGATTTTCATTTGATCTCCTATGGGATTAACCTTTATAACTATACAAAACAATATGAAAAAGTTTTCAAATTTTCTCCGGAATTTTTTGAGCAAAATTAGACAATTTCTTTTTTCACTTCGTTTCGGATTTACTTTTGCCACCTGTCTTGATCGAAGAGATAGAGGGAACAATTACTAAAGTGTAAAGGTCAGCACTATGAATGAAGAGAAAGGGTAAAAGCTCTCCAAAATTCCGGAAATCGGTGAGAGCACTTAAGCCCCCTCCTGGGGCCAGCCCTATGGGCTGAGTTTACAGCCCCCCTGGAGGGGCCCCCGCGCCCCGGGCGGGCCCTCCACCCCCTTTTTGTCTCCAGAGATGGGGCCCCCTCCAGCCCTAGAGAGAACAAAAAAGGGCCCCTCGAAAGGGCCCTTTAGAAAGGGGAGCGCCCCAGGCTACTACCAGCCTTCGGCGTGACGGATGTCCTCGAAGACCTCGTCCTCGGTGCGCTCATCTTCCTCAACGACCTCCTCAACGGCAGGGGGCTCCTCGGAACCCGTAGCCAGGGTGAGCTGCATCGCCTCCGGGTAAAGGGAGATGCACTGTCGTGCGATTGCGATCCGAGCACCTCGGGTCATGTAGAGATCATCGGAGATCTGCTTGCCTTGACGAGTCTCATCGTCAAAACCGTGACCAGCGACGACTGGCATCCGAGCCTTCGACCCGTTCCAGTTCACCTTGAACCGCTCGGGGTACCGAAGGTCGAGGTTGTTGCGAGCAGCGAAGTGGAAGACGTTGCCGTCAGGATCTTCGCAGAGTCCCTGGATAACCACGGTCGCGAGACCGGACTTCGCGTGCGCCGCGAGTACACTCACGTCGTCAGAGTTGATGGAGAAAGAATAGGATGAATTGGCAGTACGAGCCATGATGACCTCCAGGTCGGTTGGTTTTTGGGGGGTTCCTTTCCCCCCGTGATTATATTATACCACAGCTGCCTGTGGTTTGCATGCGCTACCAGGCACCGTATCCGGCATCTTCAGCTGCTGCTTCGTAGATTTCCCACTGCTCAAGGACAACAAGGGGAGTCGGCGGCTTCACACCCAGAGCGATCTCTTCCCGCTCGAGCTTCTCCTGCTCTTCTCTCTCCTCCTGCTCTGCCTTCCACATTGCTTCTGACTCTTCGTTCAGATCCTTGACAAGAGCCTCGACCTCCTCAAGGGACATCTCACTTGTCTTGACCCACCGCGGGCGGATACCGTAGACTTCCTTGTAGCCATCGCTGAAGTCACTACAGGCGAAGCTGTGCATGTACTCATAGACATTGGCAAAGTCATCTGCCAGGGTGATACATGGGACAGTCCAGAACTGCCAGCCCTCAGCCTTCCCGCGAGCGTTGATCCGCTCGGCCTCTGCCTGGATGAAACCCAGGACGTCGGTGTTACTGAGGAAGCCAAGTTCGCGGGGGGAGAGAGTCATAATAGTATCCTTTTGGTTGGTATGATATATTATACCACAGCTGCTTGAATTTTGCACGCAGCTATCGCTGTTTTGCCCAGCCATCAAGCTGGATTTTGTGGTACTGCGCTTCTGTCCTCGACAATCCGCTGATCATCGGTTTCGCTTCGCCGAGGAACACTGGGCCTCGATGCCCCTTTGGCAGATCCATCTTTCTGAATACAGCCCAGCTATACATGTCATCGCCATTAAACTTCTTGATTGTGTACATTGTTTGTACCTCCTACATTTATTATACCACAACTGCTGTTCGACTTGCACGCAGCTTAGAGGCTTAGGGCTTTCTTCTCTGCCTTCGACAAGGTGCGCAGCACGCCACAGTGACGCAGCTTTGTTGGCAAGCCGCTCTCAAATCCGCTGGGTCCTCGCCTGCGGTACATGTCCAACCTTGCCATCAAGTCTTCTGGCTCAGGAGAAAGTGTCCACTCAAACCAGCATCCGTCATCTCTCTGCACGTACCAGACAAGCTCATCATCTGTCTTGCGCCAGCATTCGGGTTGCTCTCTCTTAAACCTTGGCCACTTTCGCTCTGGTGATTTCTGAAGGATGCCGCTCTCATCGACATAGTAGTTATGATAATACCACTCGTTCACACTCGCTGTAGGCTTAGCACGAACATAGTCAAAGAGATGCTGAAAGATGTGTTCGCCCACTGCGCTTCCTCTCTTGTTGTGCTTGCAGATTTCTGAATAAACATCATCCCAGCGCTTGCCCACTTGCTTCTGCAGAAACCTCACAAGAGGATTCAAATATTCATTCAGCTGCTTGCGATCGCAATAGCGATGATGGGAAGGTTTCATGCTCGTGCGGCGCGGACCGTCATAATCTTCTGTAATCCGCTCACGGCGCAGAGCAAGAACCTCCCCGTTTTTTAAGCGAGAGCCCACGCGGGGTGTAGTAACTAGAACCTTCGAAATATCTGAGCGCACTTTGCAACTCCTTCCTTATGCCCTAATTATACCACAGCGCGCGATTGTTTGCATGCTAGCGATCAAATCCCCATGCGACTCTGTTCAGCCAAAGCATTGCGGTGTTCATCGACTGCACTGTAGCAGGCACCACATCGTGCTCGCCAGTGCCAAACACTGCGCCCGTAACATCACGAGTAACGCCTGGAGAGTCAGGAAACTTCATCATCAGACGAATATCTGATCTAGAAAGAGACTTTAATCGACCTACACTATTATCACAGCTTAGGCTAAGAGTCTTTGCTCCATTCTCGATCGTTGTGGTTACCTGCATAACGACGCTACCTTCGCTGTTTTCGTAGATCATGGGTTCTGTTGCTTGAATCATCTGATGTTTCCTTGTGGGTTGAGATAGAGTGGAGAGGGGGCGGGGATCCGTCGTACGTTGCGAAGTATGCAGTTGGTGTACATACCTCTCATTCCCTGCGGAGTTTTGCGATCACCAATGCATCGCTCACCGTCAGTTTTTTGTTACTACGACCGGTATCCCAACCGGCTCCTCGGACCGCTAAATCCAAGGCCTCTTCAAAAAGATCAGGGAGTAGGAACCTAGCCTTTCGGCTCCAGACGACTGGGGTTTCCAGTGCGAGCAGTGTTCCTTGCCCCTTATGTTATTATTATACCACGTTTCCGTGAAATATGCATGCCTTAGGCAGCAGCTGCCTCGACCAATGCGACGAGGTCAGCCTTGCGGACCGAGCGATCACGCCAGCCCTCGATGCCGAGAGCCACGCAGCGAGCGCGGAGCTCCTTGACTGAGAGCTCGCTAGTATCTTCAGCTGGGAGCCCGCCAGCAAGACGAACCTGCTTGAGCTTCCGAGCAATCGCGATACGAGAGCCGCGGTCGAAGGAGCTATCCTTCATGTTGAGGTGTTTGACCTCACCTTCTTCGCCAGTTTCCTGGACCTTGAAGATTGGCTCACCTTGCCAGAGAATGGTGCGAGCCAGGAAAGCGACTTCGTCGCAGGTGCCGGTTGCCTCGAACTTGTTATCGTCGAGAGCGGTGAAAGAGAGAACTTCGATTGATTTAGCCATGGTAGGCTCCTTGGTTGGTTATGTAACCTTTATTGGTTAACTTATATATTATACCACTTTAACGTGGTTTTTGCACGGGACGCAAAGCGCTTGGAATATGTTTGCTAGTATATCTAAACTCAGGGTTAGCATCACCCCAGAGAACGAGAACGAGACCGTCCCACCGCTGCTTAGCAACGACGCGACCTACGGGTTGTGGATAATCCACGTGAGTAACTTTATCACCTATCTTTAGCATATGTTACCTTCCTTCCTTATGTTACTATTATACCACAGCAGCTGTTCGACTTGCATGATTTGGATCAGGAACCCGAGTAACATCAAGTTCAAGGTTCTTTGCACCAACGTAGGTTGCACCCGACGGGTGGTCCTTATATCGCTTAAGGTTGTGTCGAACGACGATGCCTCCATCTGGGTCGACCGCCCCGACATGACCGTAGTATGGGCCGTAGTGTTTAGTTTTTACGATGACAGCATCACCTTCTTTATATTTGTATTCCATGGTTTTCCTATTAGTGGTGGGTACATTTATATTATACCACCAACAGCTGCAGATTTGCATGCACTACAGCTTGACAGGATAAGCTCTAATTGTCTCATCTTTTCGAGAGTAAAACTCCCAGATGTCTCCCTTTCGATCCATGAAAAGCTCTCCTCGCATGACAATGTTCTGATCTTCAGTGATTCTAGCCTTCCCGAAGAACACTTGAACCTTAGTATATCCCCATCTTTTCGGGGACATCACTGCCATTTCAGAAGTTCTAGATCCCATCAGCAGCTAATTCCAAACTGAATCTCGTTAAGAGATGCAATAAGTGCCAACTGCTGATTTACAAGACGAGACTCTTTAAGAGCCTCAGCGCGGACTTCACGAGGAAGCTCTAGATCTCTTAGTCCTGCCTTGCACTCTTCTGACTTTTCAATAAGATCTGAGATGACTTGACAAAGTGCAAAGCCAGCGCACATCTCATCGATGTTAAGCTGTGCTCGCTCGAAGGGTGATAGCGTTTCTACGTCGGTTAATTCTGAAAGCATGGGACTCCTAATGGTTGGTTACCTTTATATTATACCACTGCGCAATGCAAATGTGCACGCGCTTACTCTGATTCAATCTCAAGCCTGCCCTTAGAGTTGTAAAGTCGAAGCCTACTGCCCTCGCTAATCTCTTTGCGAAACTTAAGCTCCTCGATCCTGAGCGCTTGATCCTTCCTGTGTGCATCAGACATGTCACCATCCCCACGCTCGATGCTCTTTATCTTGCGCTCCGCACCACCCGGGAGCACGATGTTTATATACCCAATTCTCATGATTCAACTCTCACTCTACATGCATTGCGACTAAGCGCTTTCTTCTTATCTTTAAAAGTACGAGCAGCACCTCGCCACATGGCAACAGTACCTCCGCTTTCGAAGTGTGCCTTACGACGTGCACCCTTTGCTCTCTTGAGAGGGTCCCACTTCTTCTTTGTTTTCTTGGCCATGATGCCTCCTTTATATACTTATTATACCACAGGAAACATATGGTTGCATGACAAGCAGCTTATCTCTGACTATGATTATCATTTTCCCAGACCGGCCTTTCTGAAATAACTTCTACTGCCGGCACTTCAACACCATCGACACTATACGGGACTTCATATCCCCATTTCGAAAAGAACCAGTGAAACACATCATCAGCCTCTGACTCACTATTCATCACGCGCTCATACTTTTCTTTAGTAAGAGGGCAAGTAAAACTTAGCTTTGAAGGATAATCACAATCTTCGCAATCCATAACCCATACCTCTGATTGATTATGTTTTATTATACCATATGAAAATTTCTAATGCATGTATATGTCTTCCCTTGGCCTCTCTTTACTGTGCTCTACAGCATAGTCTTTAAGCAGCTCTTGAACTATTTTATCGTTTTGCTTCCGACGTCTCTTCCGCAAAATCATCGTACCAATTGCAAACCCGCCAGCTGTACCGAGTAGTGCTGTAATGAATATCAAGATAAACTCTGAAAATAGTGCCATTGCCGCCTCAAATAATAATACAGTATGCGAAGGCTAGTTTACAAGAAAAGAGCGCTCGGGTTTACATCCTCCCGAGCGCTCTAGACTCCTTGCTAGTTAGGCGGCAGCTTCATCAAGCTCTGCGATCTTTTCAAGCAGTGCTTGCTGCTCATCACTTAGAGCTGTCATGACCTCATCAGCTGCCTCAAGCTCTTCCTGAGATGCAGCTGCTGCGTCAGCTTCGACTGAAGCTGCCATGTCTACAGTTACCCCAGCCTCGAGCTCAGGTTCAACACGAGCCTTAGCTCCGTCCCCAAACTTCTCAAGGCGGGCAGCCTTACAAGCACGAGCCACTGCGATACGATCACCACGAGTAAACTCACTATCACTCATCTTCTGATGAGATCCACCTTCCTGAAGCTTGAAGATGGGTTCTCCTTGCCACTGGATGGTACGGGCCACGAACCCTCGATCATCAAGCGATCCAGTCGCCTCAAAGATTGGGTTACCCTTCTTATCTTCACCGCTTACGGTGATGTCCTTTACTTCTACTACTTTAGCCATTTTGGCCTCCTTGGTTGGTTTATGTAACCAGTGTTGGTTACCTTTACATTATACCACGTTTTGGTTTGGTTTGCATGCAGCTGTTAGTCGCATGATGAAATTGTTTCGTAATGTGTCGTTCTCGTCTGAGCTTCGGTAATATAAAATCTACCGTCAGTTGCGTCGACATGTTCAAAGAGATCAATCATTTCAGCAGTCGGTCCGATCATATCGTAAACGAACTCACGAAGCATATCGTACTGGTCTTCACTAAGACCCTCATCACTGTCAAGCATCGAGTGAGCCATCCATAGAACCTTATAATCATCGAGCCCGCTATCTTTTAGAGCTACATAAAGCATGTATCACCATCCTCTGAAATTGAACAAGATACGATTTCGATCTCGTCTGCAGGAATGTGAATAATCACTGGTGGGATCCACTCAATTTCCATCTCGGAAGTAAGAGCTTCGACTTGGGCAACGGGTGCAGCAGCATCCGACAATGTCGAGACTGAGAGGAATGCAATCGTTCCAATGACTGCGAGCGTAATAATCTTTTTCATAAAACCCCTATGGTTGGTTGGTTAGCTTTTATATTATACCACACGCGCTGTTTGTTTGCACGTGTCACTGTATCTTTCCCTTAGTATCTTCAGGTATCAGTGACAGAATGTAGTCCAGTGGTTCGTTGTAATGCATAGCTTCTTCGACTGATTTGATCAAAACTGGATCTGATCCTGCTGTGCACAAGTCATTATACACTTCGTCGATGGCATCTAGCTCAGTGAACATATCTGCAACTTCGTTCTTATCTTTGTCATATTGTTGCGCTAGTGTCATTTTGCTCCCGGATCGTTAATGACGATGACAGGGTGACCTTCATCAAGAACATCAAGCTCGACAGTCTTGTCAGTTGAAGTGATTGGATAATATGTGTCCCATTCATGTGACCCATCATATACTGTTGCTGTCATGTCGAGCTCTTCTTCAGAAAGCTCTAAGAGTGCATTGAGCAGCTCTCTATAAGTGTAATACATGGTTTCCTTGGTTGATGCGGTTTAGATAAGTGTGAGATCTTCGGGACAAATATCGAATTCGCCAAAGTCGAATGCCACGGTGATATCGCCGTTTTCGCAGATTGCGACGATTGTGCCGGTGTGATCAGAGAAGGGGAGAGGGTTGATGCCATCAAACATTTGATGACGTACTTTGTTTCCAACTTTCAAAATATTTCCTTTGGCTGGGAGGTTATAATATATTATACCCCAGTTTGGTATATTTTGCACGCAGCAT
>CENZ01013185.1_pt1 | contig 10699 bp, 7 predicted proteins | sample 361341 | NCBI WGS metagenome assembly CENZ01 (sample SAMEA2619782, study PRJEB7988) | marine metagenome | biome: marine biome (ENVO:00000447); feature: deep chlorophyll maximum layer (ENVO:xxxxxxxx); material: "saline water (ENVO:00002010), including plankton (ENVO:xxxxxxxx)" | depth 50 m
TTAGATTTACTGGCAAGATTACCACTCTGGAAGAAAGATCTTAACTACGGACATGGTACTGGCCATGGTGTAGGTTCATGTTTAAGTGTGCATGAAGGGCCACATAGAATATCCAAAGGTTCTTTCACTATTTTAGAGCCTGGAATGATAACTTCTAATGAACCAGGTTTTTATTTAACAAATAAATACGGAATTAGAATTGAAAATTTAATGTTAGTTAAAAAAATTAAAAATAAGAATAATAAAAATATGCTTACTTTTGAAACACTTACGCTAGCACCTATTGATATTAATTTAGTTAATTATGACTTATTAACTAAAGAAGAAATATTTTGGTTAAATAATTATCATAATAAAGTTTATGAAAAAATATCTAATAATTTAGATAGAGAGAATAGAAAATGGTTAAAAAAAGTATGTACTCCTTTCTTAAAATCATGAATTAAAATAAGATAAAAAATCTTTTTCACCTATAATATTAACATCAAGCTCTTTAGCTTTTGTAACTTTTGATCCTGGTTTTAATCCAGCTACTAGGAAATCTGTTTTACTAGAGATTTGCGAAGAAATTAAAGCTCCAATTTGTTCGGATTTATTTTTTATTTCTGTTCGAGATAAATTCTCAAACTTTCCAGTAAAAACTAGTCTTTTGCCAAAGAAGAAATGTGAAGTATCTTGTCTCAATTTAAATTCAGAAATATTTATGTGATTAAGTAAATTAGTAAATAATAATTTACTATTTTCAAAATAAGAAATAAAAGATTGAATTGCTTTCTCACCAATTCCATTGATCAATTTTAAATCATTAACTAAATATTCTTTATTACCCTCATTAATATTTAAAATTCTATTTATCAAATCTTTCGATGTATTAAAATTTTTTGATATAAGTTTAGCTGTACCTAAACCTAGATGACGAATTCCAAGAGAATATAAAACTTTTTCAATAGGTTGCTCTCTAGAATTATTTATTGAAAATATTAAGTTAGATAAAGATAATTTTCCCCATCCAGGAAGTTTAATTATTAATTCATGTTTTTTATATTCGGTTGGAGATGCAAGACTAAATATATCTGCAGGCTCCCTGATTAAATTATTATTATATAATTCTATAATCTGTTTTTCTCCTAAACCATCAATATTAAATGCATTTCTTGAGACAAAATGAATTAATTGTCCTATGATTTGTTCACTACAATTTGTATGATTTAAGCAGCGTATTATCGTATCATCTTTCTCAAATTCTAAATAATTATTACAAGACGGGCACTGTTCAGGAAAAATTATTTTTTTATATTTTTGAGGCCTTAATTTAGGATTATAGCTAACTATTTGAGGAATAACATCACCAGCCCTCTTAACTGAAACTGTATCTCCAATAACTAAACCTAATCTCTGAATTTCATCTTTATTATGTAAACTTGCTCTTTGTATTCTAACTCCTCCAATAGTGACAGGTTTAAATTCAGCAACTGGAGTGATTGCTCCAGTTCTTCCTACCTGAAATTTAACATTATTTAGTAGAGTAACTCCTAATTCTGCAGGAAATTTATGAGACACCGCAAATCTAGGAGAGTGTTCAGTAGAACCAAGACGATCATAAAAATTAATATTATTTAATTTATATACTATCCCATCTATATCAAAGTCTAAACTAGACCTATTTTGATATAATTTATTATAAAATTCTATCATTTGTTCTAAATCAGAACACAATTCTACTGGATGGTTCAAATTGAAGCCTAATCCTGAAATAAATTTTCTAATTTCAACTAGTGAATTGCCGATGGGCTCAGATATGTGCCCCCAATTATATGCAAAAAAACCTAACTTTCTAGATGCAGTGATACTAGAATCTAATTGCCTAACTGAACCAGCAGCAGCATTTCTAGGATTTGCAAATACAGGTAACGACTCTTTTAATCTTGAATCATTAAGCTTCTCAAATTCTGAATTAGCTATATATATTTCACCTCTAATTTCTAACTCATCAGGAAATTTACCTGATAAATAATGAGGAATTTCTTTTATTGTTTTAATGTTTGCAGTAATATTTTCTCCTTGCTTACCATCTCCCCGAGTAGCACCAATTATTAATTTACCATTTTTATATATCAAAGTTGCAGATAAACCATCTATTTTTGGTTCTGCAATGAATTCAAGCTTCGTATTATTATCTATTTGAAGAAATCTTCTAGTTTTATCAAGATAATCTTGTACATCATCTTTTGTAAAAGTATTTCCTAGAGAAAGCATTGGAACTGAGTGCCTCACTTTTTTAAAAGCTGAGGTTAATTCAGCACCTACTTTCTTAGTTGGACTATTTAAAAGAACTAAGTCTGGAAATTTTTTTTCTAATTCTATATTTTCAATTCTTAAATTATCATAATCAGCATCAGATATTTCAGGGTTATCTTCATTATAATATAAATTATTATGGTACTCTATAAGTCTAGCCAGTTTTTTTAGCTTACTAGTTACTTCATCTTCTTTCATTATTTAAACCCAAAATTAATCATATATTTTTATTTTCCTTAAATAAACTTTCAGCAGCTTTTCGAGCAGCATCAGTTATTCTCTCTCCAGATAGCATTCTTGCTATTTCTTCCAAGCGTTCATCATAATTTAAATTATTTATACTAGTAGAAGAATAACTATCTTTATTACTCTTATTAACTTTAAAATGATTACTAGAACGCGCAGCGACTTGAGGATGATGAGTAACAGCTAGAACTTGATTATGCTGCCCGAGTAATTCAAGTCTTTTTCCAATTGCATCTGCTACTGCCCCTCCTACTCCCGTATCAACCTCATCAAATATTAAAGTTTTTGAATTAATATTTTTATGTTCTGCAATTAAAGAAACTTTAATTGCAAGTATTATTCTTGATAATTCTCCACCAGAGGCAATTTTAGAAATAAAATCAAAGCCTGAATCCTTATTTGTCTCAATTTTAAAAATAACTTTATCTATTCCATTTGGTTTCCAATTATTTTCGTCTAGCTCATTTAATGAAGAGTTAAACTTAGCACTTTCTAGCTTTAGTATAGGAAACTCACTATTTACAAATTTTGATAATTTTATCGATGCTTCATGTCTTAACTTAGACAATTTTAAAGCATTTAATTTATATTCATTTCTTAATATTTTAATTTCATCTTCAATTATTTTTAAATCTTGATTTGAATTTTCTATACTATTTAGTTTATTTTCAAACTTATCTTTAAGAGAAACAATCTCATTTTCTTCTATATTATGCTTACGAGCAATTCTTTTAATCAAAGAAATTCTATTTTCTATTGCATCCAAACTTAAATTATTTTCATCAATACTATCTAAACACTCACCTAAAATAGCTTCTGTTTCTTTAAGTTCTATAATAGTTTTTTCTAAAGCATCATCTAATCTATTAAATAATTTTTTATTAAGTGATAAAATTGCTAAAATTTGTTTTCTTGAAAGGCTCAGACTTTCATAAATACCATTCGATTCAGCATCTCCCTTTAATAAAAAGTTAATCTGGGTTAAGCTTTCCTTTATTTTTTCTATAGACATTAAATAATTTTTACTTTCTATTAATTTATTAACTTCATTATCTTTTAGATCTAATTGAATAATTTCTTCTAAATCTTCTGCTAAATGATTTTTATTACTCTCAAAAAGCTTAATTTTTTCTTTATATTCATTATACATATCTACTTTATCTTTATATAAATTATAAACTAATGCTAAATCTTGTGTGTACTTTGATAAATTACCCCAATTATCTAAAATATTTATATGGTTTGAATTTTCTAATAAACCTGACTGATCATTTTGGCCATTAACTTCTATTAAATAACTAGTAATTTCTTTCATAAAATTTAGAGATATTGGCTGATCATTTAAAAATGATTGGCTTCTGCCATTAGATAATATTCTTCTTCTTAGAAGAATTTCATTTTCAAAAAATATACCATTATCGTGTATTAAACCTATTACTTCATGGTCCTTACGCACTGTAAATAAAGCAGATACAGTTGCTTCATCCTTACCTTTTTTAATTAGCCGTTTTTCCGCTCTGTTACCGAGTATTAAGTTTATAGCGTCCACTATAATAGATTTTCCTGCACCCGTTTCTCCCGTGAGAACAGTAAAACCTTCTTCGAAATTTAGTTCTAATTTTTCTATCAAAACTATGTTTTTTATAGATATATAATTTAACATTAAAAAATACCTATTAATATTTAATTTCAAATATATCTTTAAATTCATTTAAAATATCGATAAATGAACCTTCATTTTTATTAATTTCGGTTTTCTCTGACAATAATATATTTTTTTTATCTTCAAATAATGAGTATACATATTTATACCATTTATTTTGAGGGTAATTATGGCCTAGAACTGAAGCATATACTTTAGCTTCATCGTATAACCCCAGCCTAAAATATGTTTCAGTTAAACGTGCTAATGCTTCAGGTACATGACTAGTTTTTGAGTAACTATCAACTACTGTTTTAAACCTATTTAAGGCCGCAATATAATTATCTAAATTCTGATATGTACGCCCTACATCCATTTCTTTAGCTGCTAAATGATCATTTACTAAATCTAGTTTTAATTTTGCATCTCTAGCATATTCTGAATTAGGAAACCTTCTAATTAAATTATTAAATGCTTCTTTAGCTCTATTTGTTAGAGATTGATCTCTTCTATAATCATTTATTTGTTCATAATAATTTAATGAAATTAGATAAAAAGCATAATCTATATCACTTGCTCCTGGATGAAGTTCTATATATCTTTTTGCTCCAGATATAGAATCTTCATGTAGATATAATTTATAGTTTGCATATGAAGTCATTAATTGAGCCCTTGTAGCCCAAATAGAATATGGATGAAGCCTCTCTACTTCTGTAAATTCTTCGTATGCTTTCATATATTTATTATCATCCATATATTGCATAGCTGAATTATAAATTTCATCAACATTTCTTTCTATATTTTCTACCTTATTGATTTTAGAAGAATTAGAAGAACAGGAAATAATAATAAATAATAAACTAAAAATTAAATATTTTATTATAGAAAAAAAATTATACATATAATTATCCAAGTTATTATTATTTAAAATTATAACATAAGAGATTCATAAAATTTAATAAAAATTAAATATCCTAAATTTCATACTTGTTATAATTATAATATCATGCAAATGTCCAAATTATTATATTTAAATTAGGATTAAAATGAAAAGTAATGATGAAATATATATGAAATTTGCTCACGAATTAGCAGATTCTATAGAAGATGAAATAAAAAGTTCTTTTCGTAAAACAAGTAATTGGGAGATTAAGCCCACTAAAAATAATAGGCGCCCACAAATTGTTACACACGCTGATTCTAAATCAGAAAAAATAATGAGAAAATTAATAAATAAAACTTTTCCTAATCATGGTATAATAGGAGAAGAATTAGGTTCTGAAAATGAAAATGCAGAATATGTCTGGATTCTAGATCCGATAGATGGAACTAAAGCTTTTGTATCTGGATTACCTGTTTTTGGAACAATGATAGGTTTAATTAAAGATAAAAATCCTGTATTAGGTTTAATAGACCAACCTATTACAAAAGATAGAATTTGGGGAAGTTCAAAAGGTAGTTTTTTAAATAACAAATTAGTAAGAACTAAACAATTTATATCTATCAAGGAAACTATTTGTGCTATTACGGACCCTGCAATGTTTATTGAAAATGATAGAGATAAAACTATATATAATTTAGTCTCTGATAAAACATTATTTATTCGTCATGGGACCGACTGTTGGGGATATGGTATGTGTGCGGCGGGAACGATAGACTTAGTAATAGAAAAAGACCTAGAAATATGGGATGTTGCAGCAGCAAGAGCAATTATTGAAGCAGCAGGAGGAATTATTTCTTCTTGGGATAGAAAAGAAGCGGCATCCGATAGATCAGTAATAGCTGCAGCTAATATAGAAACATATAATTATTTTATGGATATTATTGAAAAGCTATAAATAATATTTTATTCACATTATATGAGGTGAAAATGAGATCTGATAGAGAAAAAATGGAGTACGATGTAGTTATAGTAGGTGCAGGTCCAGCCGGCCTATCTTCAGCAATAAAATTAAAGCAATTAGCTAAAATAAATAATAGAGAACTGTCAGTTTGTATAGTTGAAAAAGGACCAGAGGTAGGAGCGCATATATTATCTGGAGCAGTTTTTGAAACAAAAGCTTTAGAAGAACTTTTTCCTAATTGGAAAGATATGTCTCATCCAACAATGTCACCTGTTGTTCAAGAAAAGTTCATATTCCTGAGTGAGAGTAAAAGTATAAGATTGCCTAATTTTTTACTACCTAAATCAATGAAAAATCATAATAATTTTATCATAAGTCTCTCTAATATGTGCAGATGGTTAGCGGGTGAAGCGGAAAACTTAGGTGTTGAAATTTATCCAGGATTCGCAGCTAAAGAAATTTTATTTGATGAAAAGGATTCTGTAATTGGGATTGCAACTGGTGATATGGGAGTTGATAAGGATTTTGTTAAATCTTCTTCATTTGAACCCGGTATAGAATTGATAGGAAAATATACATTATTTGCAGAAGGATGCAGAGGTCATCTAGGAAAACAATTAATAAAAAAATATAATCTTGACGAAGGAAAATCTCCGCAGTCATACGGTATAGGACTTAAAGAAATTTGGGAAATAGATAAAGAAAATCATAAGGAAGGCAGCATTATGCATTCTGCAGGATGGCCTCTTTCTAACGATATATATGGAGGATCGTTTCTGTATCATATGGATAAAAATCAAATTTCGATTGGTTTTGTTATGGGGCTTGATTATAAAAACCCTTATATAAGTCCTTATGAAGAATTCCAAAAATTTAAAACTCATCCAGAAATAAAAAAAATACTTAAAAATGGTAGAAGAATTGCATATGGAGCAAGAGCTCTCAATGAGGGAGGATATCAATCATTACCAAAATTATATTTTCCAGGCGGAGCACTAATAGGATGTGAAGCAGGTACATTAAATGTTCCTAAAATAAAAGGAACTCATACAGCTATGAAATCCGGAATAGTTGCAGCAGAGACAATTATAAAAAAATTAGATATAAACTCAAAAACTAACTTAGAATTAAAGGAATATGAGAATAATTTTTATAATTCATGGGCAGGAATAGAATTAAAAAAGGCAAGAAACTTTAGGCCTGGATTTAAATATGGTTTAATACTTGGAACTATATTAGGTGCATTAGATCAAAAAGTATTTAACGGCAAAGCACCATGGACTTTAAAGCTAAATCATGCAGATCACAATGCTACTAAACCAGCAAGTCAATATGAAAAAATAATATATAAAAAAGCAGATGGAATTTTTGGCTTTGATAGATTAACTAACTTATCATTCTCTGGTACAAACCATTCTGAAAACCAACCATGCCATTTAGAACTCATAAATAAAGACATCCCTATAAAGCATAATTTAGCAATTTATAACTCTCCTGAACAACTTTATTGTCCTGCAGGTGTTTACGAAATAATCGAAGAGAATAATACCAAAAAATTACAAATTAATTCTCAAAATTGTCTACACTGTAAAACTTGTGATATTAAAGACCCTTCACAAAACATTAATTGGACCGCTCCCGAAGGAGGAGGGGGCCCTAATTATCCTAATATGTAGGGTATTATTAGTCTACATACTTCTTTTGCACAGTGCCATCAGGGAATTTAATTATTACCTCACCAACAAAATCACCATTTTTAAATATGCCTGACTGTCGTGTATTATCAATATATATTAATTCACCTGGTCCATCTCTAACGCCATTCTTAAATTCACCTTTATAGTAAGTTCCATCAGGAAAAGTAAATATTCCTTCTCCATTATAGTTACCATTTATAAAATTTCCTTTGTACGAGCTTCCATCCTTAAAAATAATAGCTCCGTTGCCATGCATTAGATTATTAAAAAATTCTCCTGTATATTCATTTCCTTTCTCGTAAACAATTTTTCCAATACCTTCAATCTTATCATTTATAAAATCGCCAGAATAAACTACGCCGTCACTATATAAAATTTTACCTTTTCCTTCTTTTTTACCTTTTACAAACATTCCTTCATAAATAGATCCGTTTTTATACTCTAATTTGCCTTTTCCATGCATTACACCGTCAAAAAAGTCACCATTATAATTGTCTCCATTATAAAATTTTAAAGTTCCTACTCCATCAAATTTACCATTTTTAAAGTCTCCATTATATTTTAATATTTGGTTATTTTGGTTTTTTGCAGAAACAAAGGTCCCCTTACCTTCCATTTTTCCTTCCAAAATTTCTCCTTTATATGTACTTCCATCTTCAAAATTTATAGAAGTTTCTTCAGCCAATATTGATTTAATAATGAAAATATTAAATATAGATATATATAAGAATAGGAATAAAGTTTTTATGATCATTTGTATCTTTAAGCTACTGCAAAATTAATTTCTTCTATCGTACTAATAGAGTTTTCTTCTATTATTTGATAGTTACTATCATCACTAAATAGTTCCCATAAAAATTTATTATTTATATCGTGACCAGCACATTTTGCAACTATACTTCCTAATATTTGAAATCCTGACAAGTAAATATCTCCACAGAAATCTAAAATTTTATGTCTTACAAATTCATCTTCAAAGCGAAGACCATCAGCATTTAATATTTTTCCAGCATCAACAACAATAGCATTGTTTATTGATCCTCCTAATGCTAAGCCATTTTTATGCATATTTTTTACTTCACTGAGCATACCAAAGGTTCTGGCAGACCCAATCTCTTTATCAAAATTATCACCCATTAAAGTAACTTTCTTATTTTGAATACCAATAGCGGGATCATCAAAATCAATATGATAATCTATACTAAAATTATCTGAAGGAATTGCTATAATAGAGCTATTATTTTGAAAAAAAGAAACTTCTTTTAAAATCTTTATTACTTTTTTCTTTGTGAATTGTTCTTTTATACCTACGGTGTTAATTAAATCAATAAATACCCTAGAACTTCCATCCATTATAGGAATTTCATTTCCCGATAGCAATACCTGAGCATTATCTATCTTTAATCCCATAAATGCAGCCATTAAGTGTTCTATAGTTTGAACTTTATGGCCAGCTTTATTTGATATAGTAGTACCTAATTTTGTATCACATACATTTTCATATATAGCTTTAATTTCCTGGTTTTCTGACAAATCTTGCCTAAAAAAAGAAATCCCTGTATTTACTTCTGCTGGCATTATTTTAATTGAGGTCTTTTTACCAGAGTGAAGGCCAATACCCTCACAAAACACCTCAGATTTTAAGGTTTTCTGGAAACCTATATTAGTAATATTTAATGTATCAGGCATAATATTTTTCTCAATTTAATGATTGTTTATATCAACTATTAATATTGAAGAGAAATCAAATATTGTAACATTTGTAACAAAGATTAATTAAATCAAAAATTTTCTATAAACCAATTTTTAAACTTTTGCACATATGCATAAATGCTATCAGAATTATTATTTTTCTTAGTCAATTTCATATTAATATCATTATTTTTCGTTATAGAATACTTAACCATACTACTTATTGCAGAGAATGATGGGCTTTTCATATTTTCAGGTAAAGCATTAATTTGAATGGATTTAGCGAGTCTAGCTTTTTTCCCAAAAACCTTGCTAGTGAAATCCAATAAACCTTCCATTTGAGATGCTCCACCAGTTATTACAAATCTATTTGCAATTATATTGTTATATTTACTATCTATAATAATATCATTTATCGTATTAACTATTTCAAATATTCTTGGTTTTATAACTGAAATTAAATCTTTTCTAGTAATTTCAATAGATTCATTATCTTCTCCTAAAGTATCAACTTCAATAGTTGAAAGAGAATTTTCTAACTCTTCAATTAATTGCCCATTTATTATTTTGATTCTTTCAGCGTTAGCAAATGATAAAGAAAATATTCTAGATACATCATTAGTAACCATATTTCCACCTAATGGAATAGATTTAGTATATAAAATAGATCCATTATAAAAAATTGATACAGTAGTTAATGTAGAACCCATATCTATTAATGCTACTCCTAATTCTTTCTCTTCTTCTGAAAGTAAAGATATACCACTTGCATAAGGTGTATAAACAATTTCATCTATTTCCAAGTCACAATGTTTAACAACATTTTCTAGGTTTTTTAAAGTGTTAGAATCAGAACTAATTATGCTTATCTCGACACCTAATTTATCTCCAATCATACCAATAGGATTTTTAACTCCCTTGTTTCCATCTATAGAATATTGAAATGGTATTACATGTAAAATAGACCTATTACCCATATCATGTTTTTCAGATAAAAAATTATATGCCCTGTTTAAGTCTCTTTGGCCAATAACAGCGCCTTTAAGATCAATTTCAATATTTAAATTTTCTATATTAATGTTATCAGAAGAAAATCCTACAATAATATTTTTTATTCTTACTGATGCCATTTTTTCAGCGCTTGCTACGCAGTTTCTGATAGAATTCTCTAAAGCAATCATATCTGTTATAACACCTGATACTAAACCTTTAGATTCTTGAAAGCCAGCACCTATTATAGAAAGAGTCTCATTTTTATCAATCTTTGCAATTAAACAACA
>CENZ01074588.1_pt1 | contig 10695 bp, 9 predicted proteins | sample 361341 | NCBI WGS metagenome assembly CENZ01 (sample SAMEA2619782, study PRJEB7988) | marine metagenome | biome: marine biome (ENVO:00000447); feature: deep chlorophyll maximum layer (ENVO:xxxxxxxx); material: "saline water (ENVO:00002010), including plankton (ENVO:xxxxxxxx)" | depth 50 m
ACAAATGCCACTTGGCTCATGTTTAATTTTTGGATTTTTAACTTATATATTTTTTAATATAACTGAACTTTTTTAAAATTCTACTGTCATATATAATAAGGACCTGCAACTAATCCCTCTTAAGTTAATCCCCAGGTCAATAAAAAAGCAGACTTGTTCTGCTTTTTTTTATTAAATGCTTGGAAGCCTATAGAAAATGATATAAATTATCAGTATTAAATAACTTTTTTAAAAAATGAAAAAAATACTATTATCTTTACTTACTATATTTATTATCCAAGGATGCTCACAAAACTCTGAATCCGAATCATCTACAAGCTCTTTTGTTGAATACGTTTGGCATACAGCTGGTCCAGATTTTTCTTCTGATAATCTTGCTAAGCTAATTAGTGACTGGAATTCAATTATCACTTCCTCAGGATGTGATATGGATGGTGCAAATATCCTTACTCCACTAGAAGCAAGTCCTGATTATGATTTTATTTGGGTTTTGCTCTGGCCTTCAAAAGATTCAAGAGATGCATGTTGGTCAGATTGGATGGCAAATTATGATGCTGACTGGAGAGAAAATATCTCTGGAATAATGGATTTTGATGGTGAAAATGCATACTTATTTCAAATAAAACCTAACTACATGCCAAAAGTTCAAAATACCTCTGGTAGTTTTACGAATAGATTTAATTTTTGTAATTATAATGAAGGTCATTCTGAATCTTCTCTTGAAGAATTTAGTGACTCTATCAGGTCTGTATATTTTACTGATAGCTATTGGAATGTTCTTTTAGAACCTCAATTTGAACCTGAAGCAAAACCAGATTTTGTATGGTTAGATTTATGGGCAAGCCTAGAAGATAAAGATAAAGCATATAACATATATCTTCAAAATGAATCATTAACTTCCATGTCTGAAGAAATGTTTACCTGTCAGTATGTAGATTTTGCCGGAACTGTTATAAGAAGTTAATTGGAGCGGGTGACGGGATTCGAACCCGTACCAATAGCTTGGAAGGCTATTGTGCTAGCCGTTAACACCACACCCGCTAAAGTTGTAGGATTATAATAAAAAAGGGAGCAATAAGCTCCCTTTTTTTATAATTATAAGAACTACTTAGGCATTCTCATTATAACCCCCATGTAAGTTCGAGGATCTGAACATGAAAAGCCAGTCAAATTTACATCAGCTTCTGAGCCATTAATTTTATCCCAGTATATTTCTTGATTAACACCTGCTGCAGATATTGGAGATGATGATAATAATCTTACAAAATCTGCATCTCCAGTGTAGCCTGACGAAGGAACAATAAATTTTCTCCCAATAGTATCACCTTGAGATTGAGCGTATTTTGCAAAATCCATATATAAGTCATAAACCTGTCTTAAGTTATATCCTTCATCCAACATGCAATCTGAGTATGTTGCTGTAAACATATCTCCAACTTTTGAAGCGCTATTTTCAGAAATAACCCACTGATAAGCATTTATTTGTTGTGAATTTGTAGCCGGAAGACTTTCTAAAAGTTTTCCACCGCCTTTCATCCAAGCATCAAGTCCTTCAAACTGTTTTGTAGGTGTAGACCAATTATTAACCCATATAACATCAACGCTATTCATATCACTATGAAAATATGGTGTGAGCAAGCCTACACTCATTTCATCATAGGTACTAGCTTGTGTTTTTGTCCATGAATCAAATTTACTATACCAATCAACCATATCACTGAAGTCTTTACCTTTGTTATAAGTACCAATATAGTATTCAGCTGAATTGCCCTCAGGTTCATATTTGTATTCAACCTCATCTTGAGCTTGAATTCCTACAACCATAAGCAGCAAAAAGCTTATTTTTAATTTTGACATATTATCTCCTATTAGATTTGTAAAAAAATTAACATAACATATTAAAAATTAATTAAAAGTATATAAGTTAATTATAAAAAATAGCTATTGCTAGAAAAAATAATTTTTATATCAATGTAAATGCTTTATAAGATCTTGATTCAAAACATAAAGCATTGGCTTGAAATTCTTTTTGAATATCTAAAGACAACATCGACTCTGTCCAAACTTGACTTATATTGTCTTTATAATTTTCATCTGCAAAATAATTAATCCATATAAAATTTGATTTATTGAATGTATCCTCTACCAATTGAGCTGAGTATTTTATTTTTAGATTCCTGATTTCTGAAAAAAATCTCTCCAGAGAAATCTTAAATGATCCAAAATTATATCCTTCTGCATATGAACATTTCAAAATCTCAACAATTAATGAATCATAATCATCAAAATCCAAATTACTGACTGCATTTATTCCATCGTTTTGATTAATAGCATATTTGCAATATGCAAGATTATTAAAATTTGAAGATTGAAGTGAACTAATAAAATTAGCTACATCCACAGCTTTTTTATCAGATGAAAACATTAAAATAAAATTATTAATCTCGTCAGAATTTATAGGAAATAATATCTTTAAATCTATACTTTGAGAATTAAAATCAGTATTAGTCAAAAAATTGGAAAAAAACGTTTCTAGTCTTAACGATGAGATATTCTCATTTAAATTACAATCAAATAAATCTTGTGAAAATTCAAAATTAGGTCTCAACAATGACGTTAAAGATTCTGGTTCATTGTTATTTCTATCACAAGAGACAATTATTGAGATTAAGATTAAATATTTTATACTTTTTATCATTTCTAATATTTCTGAAGATACAATGAATTATGAAATTATATACCTTTAAAATTATTTTTTTTATTGCCATCTCAATATCACCGTTGTATTCGAATGATTACGTAATAGCTTTTGGATCATGTCTTGATCAAGATGCAGATCAAGATATTTTTAGATCAATTCAGAAAGATGAAATAGATTCATTTATTTTTTTAGGAGATAATATATATCCTGTTGAAGATAAAAATATTATCTCGAACTTAAAAAAGGCCTATAAAAAACAATCTGAAAAAATTCCAAGCTGGATTTATAGTAAGAATATTTATGCTATCTGGGATGATCACGATTATGGAGATAATGATGGTGGTGAAAGCTTTCAATTTAAACAAACTTCACAAGAATTTTTTTTAGAATTTTGGAAAATACCTAAATATGATGAAAGATGGCAGAGAGATGGAATATATTTTCAAGATAATATTAAAATTAGTGGTTTAACTATTAATATCATTGGATTAGATACAAGATTTTTTAGATCAGACTTAAAGGGCTCAAAGTTTTTTTATAGGACGAGTGATGATGATACATCTTCAATTTTAGGTAATGATCAATGGAATTGGTTAGCAAATGAATTAGAGAAGGAAGCAGATTTAACTATAATTTTATCTTCTATACAGGTTCTTGCCGAAAATCATAGATTTGAAAAATGGAGCTTATTTCCAAAAGAAAAAACTAAATTAATAAATATGCTTACACAAAAAAAAGATCAAATAATTGTGTTATCCGGAGATAGACATAAAGCTGGAATTTATCAGAAGGATAATATATTTGAAATAACTTCATCGTCATTAAATAAGCCAATACCTTTAAGTAAATATAGTTTTGAAACTGATCCACTTTTGCTAGGTAGTACATATAACAAAGAAAACTATGGATTAATTGAAATTAACTCATTAACAAGAGAAGTTAATTTGAGTATCAAAGATATTAATGGTCAAAAACAAATAGAAAAAAAAATAAGTTTATAAAAAAAACGAAGATAAGTTGCCTTTTTATCATGATATTATTTCGCTATGAGTGCTTTAAAAGTAATATTTCCAGATCAATTATCTAAAGAAAATCCACTACTTCAAGAGTTTGATGCTAGTGATACTCTTTTATTTTACGAACCTATAGATAATTTTTATGAGATATCGCAACATAAGCATAAGCTTATATTTTTAATTTCTTCTTTTAGAAACTTAATAAAATCGATAAACCATAAAAAATTAATTCACGTAAAAATTTCTAGAGGAAACAACACAACCTTTTTATCTTATTTAAAACAAATTCAAATAGAAAATAATTTTTCATCTTTGTATGTAAATAAACCAACAGATTTTAAAACTTATAAAGATTTGCTGTTTTTTTCACAATCAAACAATATAAAAATTGAAATGCTTGAAGACAAAAAGTTTATATCAAATGATGATGATTTTATTGAATGGTCAAAAGATAAAAAAACTACAGTTCAGGAATTTTATTATAGATGGCTGAGAAAGAAATATAACGTATTTATGGATGAATCTAATAAGCCAATAAGTGGAATTTGGAATTATGATAAAGATAATAGACAAGGTGCAAAAAAAATTAAAGTTGCTATTCCTTCAAGAAAAAAATTTAAGCCGAATAAAATAACAATTGATGTTATGGTGGATGTTCAAGAATGCTTCCCCTCTTCTATTGGTGATCTTGAAAACTTTCATTGGGTAACGACCCATGACGAAGCTGAAACTCTCTTAGAAGATTTTTTAGATAGATTCTTAGAAAATTATGGATCATTTCAAGATGCAATTAGCAAAGATGATTCTTTTTTATTTCATTCCTTGCTGTCTCCCTATTTAAATTCTGGATTATTAGATCCAATGCAATGTATTGAATCTGCTATAAAAAAATATGATGAATCAAATGGAAAAATACCAATCAATTCCGTAGAAGGTTTTATCAGACAAATATTAGGTTGGAGAGAATTTATTAAGGGAGTTTATTGGGATAATATGCCCCAATATAAAAACTATAATTTTTGGGAACATAAACTAAAATTAAATGATAGTTGGTATGAAGGAAATACAGGGATTCCACCATTAGACGACGCAATTAAAGAATCAGTAAATTTTGGCTACACTCATCACATCAATAGATTAATGGTTATAGCAAATATAATGAATTTAGTGGGAGTTCATCCAGATAATATGTATAAATGGTTCATGGAAATGTATATTGATGCTTATGACTGGGTAATGGTACCAAATGTTTATGGTATGGGATCTTTTGCTGATGGTGGAATCTTTTCTACAAAACCATATATTTGTGGCTCAAGTTATCTTTTAAGAATGTCAAATTATTCTAAAGGAGAATGGTGTGACATAGTTGATGGTTTATATTGGAGATTTATTAACAACAACATTAAATTTTTTGAAACTAATCCAAGGTTATCGTTAATGACTCGAGCTTTAGAAAAAATTGATAGAGAAAGAAAAAAAATGATTTTTGAAAAAGCAGAGAATTTTATTAAAAACAATACTCATTAATTAACATCGCTTAATAATATTTTAGATGCTTCTATAACCATTTTTTTATTTTGATGGCCTACCCCTTGAACAACTTTAAACGTCCATCTTAATGGAATATCAAATTGATCAGAAATAGATATTAAGTTGTTCATAAAATTATTAGCCCTTTCGAATCTGTTGTTTCCTTGTTTAAGAATGCCTTTAATTTTTGTTTTTGATAAACCACGATCTTGTTCGCCAATTAAAAGATAAACCTTTTTTGAAAAATATCTTTTAATATGCTCACTAGATAAATTAGAATTTTTAATTCCATAAGGAAATTTATTGTTAGTAATTGATGTATACCATGTTGGATTAGCAATTACTGCCTCTGAGACTCTGTCAGAGTTATTAAATAATAGAATCCTTTGGACAAACATACCTCCACCTGAATGACCATAAATTTTGTATTTATCAACACTAAGATTATATTTTGATTTTATGAAACTAAAAAAAATATCAATTGATTGATCTAAATAATCATCAGTATTTTTATTTATTTTTCCAGTATCAGATGCTCTTTCAAGAATATAATAAAATTTATAATCTTCTTTCGTAAATTCTGGAGCAACAAGAATTATGTTTTTATCAATTGCATATTTCTTCCAAGCTTCTAGGTACTCTTCAGCATTTCTGCTTCCACCATGAATAATAAAAAGCACTTTAGTCGTCTTATCTATTTCTGCAGGAAGAGAATAATAAAGATTAACATCTGGTTTGTTCCAAAATGCAAAAGTAACTTGATGATTCGATGAAAATGATTCAAGCGAAAAAAGTAGACCTAATGTTAAAATGAATTTCATTTTCATTTGTTAATTCTACCAATGATCAATGATACTTAGGTTAAAATATAAAAAATTCTTACGTTTTAATGAGCAATAAAAAAAATACAATTCGTAAAATTCATGAATCAAAGTTTAAAGCCTCTATTGTTGCAACTGGAGGTGGGGCTAATTTTATAGCAGACTTGTTAAGTATTTCTGGTGCCAGTAATACAATTCTTGAATCGTATGTACCTTATTCAAGAAAATCCATTGATATTTTTTTGAAAGCCTCTCCTGAAAAATATTGTTCTTTACCTACAGCACTTAATATTGCGTCTAAAGCATATAGAAAGTCATCTATACTAAAAGAAGAAACAAAAAATAAGCATTTAATTGGTCTAAGTATAGTTGCGAGTTTGGCAACATCTTACAAAAAAATAGGCGAGCATAAATTTTTTATAGTTATTCAGACAAATAGTTATACTAAATGTATAAGCTGTGTTCTTGAAAAAAATAAGAGGTCTCGAGAAGAAGAAGAAGAATTGATCTCTGAATACGCTTTGTACCTAATTGCTTATGCTTGCAACGTTAAATATGAAACTCCTGAGCATAATGAAGTTGTTGATATTGTAACTATCAAGGCAGAAGATGCTTGGATAAAACTATACAATGAAAAAATAAAAACTGTTTTTATAGGTAATAAAGATCCTAAAATAATATTCTCAGGTTCGTTTAATCCTCTGCATGAAGGTCACATTAAGATTAAAGAGCTAGCTGAAAAAAGATTAGGTAAAGATCTATCATATGAAATATGTATTAATAACGAAGATAAGCCACCTCTTAGTTTTTATGAGCTAAAAAATACTATCAATCAATTTCAAGAAAATGAGAGTTTAGTTATTACCAATAAAGGCAAATTTTCAGAAAAAGCTAAAATTTTCCCTAATTGTATTTTTGTAGTTGGTGTTGATACATTACTTAGAATTTTTGATCTAAACTACTACTCTTCTGAAAAAGATATGGAAAAGAATTTTCAAAATTTTGTTGATTATGATGCAAATTTTTTAGTATTTGGAAGAAAAATTAATGATAAATTCATTACTTTAAAGGAATTAGATATTCCAGATATTCTTCAATCAAGATGCACTGGAATAGACGAAGAAAACTTCAGAGAAGATATTTCATCGACAATTATAAGAATGGAGGAAACTTAGTTATGAGGCGGGAGCTTTGCTTCAACAAACCATTCGTGAATACGCTTGACAGGATTGAACTTTTTTAAACGCATCTTTTTGTTTTCAAGCGTAAACTTTCTAGTTTTGATAGCAGTGTAATGATAAGTATGACTATCCCTAGTTTCGTTTTCTGGTATTAAATATACCTTGGTTTGTTTTTTATCAGCCATTGTGCAAGCAATTATACAAATTTCTTATAAAAAAGATATCAATTTATTCTTAACTTTCTTTCAAATTAAAAAAATTTAAGTTACCAAAAAGTGGTGTGTGGTGTTTTTTTATTACTCCAATTGATATTCTTTTAAGCATATCTTTATGAATATTTTTTTTATTAGAATAAAAACTTTGAATAAACAAATCTTTATCTATAATATTTTGTAAATCTCTCATAAGACCTCCAGCTATATAAATACCTTTACCTGTTAGATATCCTAACGCTAGATCAGACAAAATTTGACCTAAGGAAATTGTAAATCCTTCTATGACCTGATTTGCAGTTTTGTCATTTTTAATAGATAGATTTACAACCTCTTCCGGAGTTGTTTTAGCTTTGATTAATTTAGAGTAAATATCGCCAATGGCAGAGCCTGAGATAAAATCTTCAAGACAAAGATCTTCCTCAAAATTTTCTAACTTATAATTCTCAGACAATTGTTTATTAAATCCTGAAATATGGCCAATTTCAGAAGGTATTACATATTGTTCATCAATAACAAGAGCTGCTCCAAGACCAGTACCAGGGCCAATAAAAAGAGAATTTCCATTAAATGGCATACCTTCTTTTATGAATTCAATCTCATTTAGATTTATTGACGCAAAACTGTAACCAATTGCTTCCCAATCATTTAAAAGATAACAGGTATCTAATGAATAGGTTTCTTTAAGATGTGCTGCACTAATTTTAAAATTTCTATTTGTCATTGTTATTGATTCATCTATTTTTGGCCCTGCAACAGATAGAACTACATTTTTAATAGTATTATTTTTTAATAATCCTTCAAAAAATAAATCAAATTCAAGCATTTTTTTTAAAGATGTTTTCTGGGAATCCTCGATCACACTATCACCAGGATTGGCATATGCATATCTTATATTTGTTCCACCAATGTCAATTAACAGAATTTTATTCACAGTGAATCACATTTAATATTCTTTTCATTTTCGTACATATTTATCATTTTTAAAGAATGAATATCTATATCTAAACTAGCACTGGTTTTTATAGAAAAGACCGAGCTAATCGATGAAAGATCAAAGTCTTTTTCTGTAAGACATTTAAATGGAATTTTAAGAGTTTTCCAATCTTTATTTTTTGATTCTTTAAGAATATCAGTAATATCAAAAGTTGCAGAACACTTATCGTTACCAGTTACATGAATATCATAGTCATTTTTAGTACATTTAAAAGAAATGAATACTTTGTTATCTTTTGATTCAAATTTATTCTTTCTAAAGACTAATTCGAATATTGCATTTGAGGTATATGAAAGATCATATAAATATTGATTTTCGATCCCCCACTCGTTTATGTTGCTTGTTGAATAAAATTTAATATTTTTTGCATCGTCTTGTTTTTGATAATCAATTTTTTGAAGTAATACTTTACTATTAGGGCTCTTATAAAAATCTGCGTTAACTTTTGAATATTTTTTGTCTTCGATTATAAATTCGTTGTTAGGTGGTAATGCAGAGCCAGCAAAAAACATTATTTTATCTAATTGAATGAATGGCTTTTCTTCAGCATAATTGGGTAGATTTACGGTATCCTTGTATGAAAGACCATAACCATAGGCAAATAAAGGATCATAATCTTCATCATCCATATTTATGCTAGTTTGCGCAGAATTACGAGGCCATGAATATGGTAATTTTCCATGAAAATCGTACTTTACCTCTCCTTGTTCAGTACTAAAAATAATGTCACTAATACCCTCAACTGCACTTCCTGGCAACCATAACTCTACAAAAGCTTTCGAAATATTAAGTTCACGGTTAACAACCAATGGTCTACCAGATATGAATAAAGATATAATATCAATATTTTGATTTGAAATTTTTTTCATTACTGAATAATAATTAGTATCAGGATTATTAAAGATAATTGATTTTAAATCGCCATCACCTTCGGCATAAGGCTCTTCTCCATAAACCATAATAGCCGCATCTGGTTTTTGTTTGTAAGAGCCATCTGAAGAGTACTCAACAGTACCTCCATCTTTTTCAATATGAGTTTTGATTGCAGTAAATATATTTTTTGTACCAGGAAATTCATTATTTAAATTATCTCTTCCTTGCCAAGATATAGTCCACCCACCCATTTGATTTTTTATATCTATAGCGCTTTTACCGACAACTAAATAATGTTTCTTAGGATTAAGAGGTAACACAGAATCATTATTTTTTAATAGCACGATTGATTGCCGAACAGCTTTTCTTGCTAATTTTTTGTGATCATCGTTTCCAACGAAATTTTTTGGAAACATATGTGGTTTTTTTTCATCAAATAAACCAAGAATTGCTTTTACTCTCAAAATTCTATAAATAGCATCATCAAGTCTTTCACTTGATATCTCACCGTTTTTAACTTGCTTTAATGTATTTATATATAAAGCCTTCCATTCATCTGGAGCCATGAATATATCAACACCTGCATTAAAGGATTGAGCACAATTGGAATTTGTGCAATTTGGTAATTGGCCGTGGCCATTCCAGTCTCCAACAATTAGGCCATCAAAATTCATTTGATTCTTTAAAACATCTTTTAGTAAATATTCATATCCATGTAGTTTTTTTCCGTTCCATGAATTAAAACTTGCCATGATCACTTGAATACATGAATCGATTGCAAAATAATATGGAAGTCCATGAACATCCCTTAACTCTTTTTCACTAATTTGAGTATTGCCTTGATCTATACCCTCAGAAGTACCGCCATCACCAATAAAATGTTTAGCAGTTGAAAGTACATGATTATTATCAAGATAATTTTCATCAATACCCTGAAGTCCAAGGATCATAGCTTGTCCTAATTCTGCTACAAGATTTGGATTTTCTGAGTACCCTTCATATGTTCTTCCCCATCGATCATCTCTAGGTACAGCAATAGTTGGTGCAAAAGTCCAAGATATGCCAGTTGAAAGTAATTCTTTTGCGACAGCCTCCCCAATTTCTTTAACTAGACCAGGATTCATTGATGCTCCTAATCCTATATTATGGGGAAAAATAGTTGCTCCAATAACATTATTATGGCCATGAACTGCATCAGTACCCCATAAAATTGGAATTTTAATTCCATTTACTTCAGGGGATGCATCATAAAAAGCTTTACTAATATTTTTCCAATCATCTATAGAACTATTTTTGTTCTTATTTGGAAATTTTCCACCACCATTTAAGAAAGTTCCTAATTGATATTTTTTTGCTTCAGCTGG
>CENZ01039787.1_pt1 | contig 10683 bp, 10 predicted proteins | sample 361341 | NCBI WGS metagenome assembly CENZ01 (sample SAMEA2619782, study PRJEB7988) | marine metagenome | biome: marine biome (ENVO:00000447); feature: deep chlorophyll maximum layer (ENVO:xxxxxxxx); material: "saline water (ENVO:00002010), including plankton (ENVO:xxxxxxxx)" | depth 50 m
ACTTACTTGTGGGAGTTCAAGTCCCCCCTCCGACACCAAATAATTAACTAAAAAGAGGAACTCTTTATTCGCATATTTGTAGGTCGAATCTACGAATGGGATAATTCGATTTAAAGCTCTCTGAAAGTGCATATTCATCAGCTTTAAGTAATGATTAACAATGGACGATAAGTACGACTTAGTTGAACTCGATGTTGAACGAACTGTGGGTATCAAAGTTACTTTCGCCGATAACTACTCAGCGGAAATCGATTTAATGACTTTGAGATTAATTTGCCCTTGCGCTATGTGTCGCTCATTGCGTGAGAAAGGAAAAGCAGCTTGGCCACAATCTGAAGGTTCTCAGAAACTTTCCATAAGAGATGCTCAATTTCATGGATCTTGGGGTGTGAACATTACTTGGAGCGACGGTCACAATACAGGAATATACACTTTTCAGTTTTTAAGAGAAAATGCAGAATCTCATTTGAATAGTGGGCTGGATCGTCCATGAATTGTGTATTTGTAATTGGGAAAGGTACTGCGAACCTTGTCTGTGTGAAAAGAGGCGACCAATAACCCTTATCCACTGTCGATAAGAAAGCTCTACTAGGATGAAATAGAATGGGAATTCCTTTATCACGCCGACTGGATTTTACCGAGATCCCGATAATTGACTTAACTAAGCTTGTCGCTGGTAATGAGGATCAGGCAACAATTGACGCACTAGGGTCAGCCTGCAGGGATGTAGGTTTCGTTTACATTCAAAACCACGGCTTCCCCCAGTACCTAATTGACGACTTTCTCACGGCTTCACGAGACTTCTTCGCTCGCCCTATGGCTGAGAAGAAGACGGTTGTACTTGACCAACGGTTGCGTGGCTACCTACCCCTTCGCTACCGCTCGTATGAAGGAGAGGACAACGCCGCAACAAGTAATCAGGAGGGGTATTGGATGGGTGCTGATCGCTCTCTTGATCCTCAGAACAAATTAGATGGTCCCAACGTCTGGCCGGAGAATGGAGAGGCGCTGCGTAATGCGATGGAGGCCTACTACGAAACCGCCTGCATTCTGTCCGGCGTGTTACAGCGCGCCTTCTCCCTCGCTCTAGGAATGGAACCAGAATTTCTCGCTAACCTTTTCAATCCTGTTCAGTCTCTACTGAAGGTCAACCACTATCCACCTCAAACCAATCCAATGAGCGTAAGCAATATAGGCGTCGTGCCCCACTCAGACGAGGGCGGCTTTACTATTCTCTGGCAGGACGATAACGGAGGTTTGGAGATTGAAAGCAAGAGTGGGGAATGGGTTGAGGCGCCGCCTGTTCCCGGTACCTTCATCGTCAACCTGGGCAACGCAATGCAGATCTGGACTAACGGAGAGTTCTCTTCAACGCCACACCGTGTCATCAATCGATCTGGTGTCGACCGTTATTCGATTCCTTTTTTCGTGTATGCCAGATGGGACGCGCCTATCAAGCCACTCATGAATGGTGCAATCGATGATCCAGATGCCGACATCTCCGAGGTCTACCAGCGCAAGTATTGGAATAGGATCTTCCCGATCGCCAACGTTCCCTTACCAGAATAGAAGATCCTTATGGCAGAAAATGACAAGACACACGTTGCCATGACAGCTGGCGGGGCTTATTCACTGGCAACTCTGGGAGCGAAAGACGTAATTAACGGCGCCTGGCCAATTGTCCTAGATGCGATTGAACGCATTCCGGACAGGCCAGGAAGTGCGTTTACGTTTTCCGACATGGGAACAGCGGATGCTGGAACCTCGCTCGAGATGATAGGTGATGCGATCGCTGCGATACGTCAGCGTTTCCCCGAGCGTGACGTTCAAATCGTCTACACCGATCAACCACGCAACGACTACAATGTCATCTTCCAGATGCTTCACGGCCTCACCGGACAAGCGAGTTACCTAGACCGTTTTGAGAACATTCAAGTCATGGCCTCAGCCACGTCTTTCTATAATCGGATTTTGCCAGCCAACACACTCGATCTTGGGTTCTCTGCGACAGCAATGCACTGGCTGTCACGAAAACCATGCGACATCCCAGATCACGTCCATGCAGTTGGCGCAACGGGTACGAGTCTGAAGGAGTTCCAGCTTCAAGCAGCAAAAGACTGGGAAATCATCCTGCTTCACCGTGCTGTAGAACTGGCGCCAGGCGGCCGCCTCGTTCTGGTTAACTTCGGGGTCGATGACGAAGGTAGATATCTAGGCAACACGGGCGGGATCAACATGTTCGACACGTTTGATGCCATTTGGCGGGGTTTCGTGAAGGACAACATGATCAGCGAAGCTGAATACGCAGCGATGACCTTGCCCCAGTATTACAAGAGTGTCGATGAGTTCTGCGCACCGCTTGAGGACCCCACCAGCACTGTCAAGCAGGCGGGGCTCAGCGTTGAACATTGCGAAAGTAGAGTTGTGAGGTGTCCGTTTGCCGCTGAGTTTCAAAGTCACGGTGATGCTGCACGATTCGCTAGTGAGTACATTCCGACTCTGCGTTCCTGGAGCGAAGCGACCTTCTCTGCAGGACTTCATAAAAGTAGATTAGATGTTGAGCGTGATGAGATTATCGACAACTTTTATGACACCTACGAATCGATGGTTTGTGCGGCTCCGGAAGGACACGGCATGGACTATGTCCACGTCTACTTGACTATTGCTAAAGAAAGCTGAGATCTTTGGCCCACCAGTGCAAACTCAAAGCAATGTGATGAAACGCCTAACGTAGATATCCGCCTTTATACGAGTGTTAGCTTCAACACTGTGGCTTTGAAGTAGTGATATAAGCCTCGCTACATTTCTAAGAAAGTGTGTCATCCTATTAAGGTGTATAACGAAAAACTAGTTAACTCTCTTCAGTTACTTGCATCGAGTATTGAAAGCAGTGAAGAACGACCCGGTCAGACTGGTATGGCTTTAGCAGTTGACTCATCAATAGCGGATAGTGAACATCTAGTTGTTGAGGCAGGAACTGGAACTGGCAAAACTCTCGCTTATCTACTTCCTTATGCCTTAAAAGGAAAACGAGTAGTAGTTGCGACTTACACGAAGGCTTTGCAAGATCAGATGTTAAAAAGCGACTTACCGCTACTCAAGAAACATATTGAAATGGAACAGAATAGATCTTTCAACTTTTTACCCTTAAAGGGTTGGAATAATTATTTGTGTAATGAGCGGGTTGATGCAGCGGAGAAGTCTAAATCTAATGGACGCCAGGAGTCTTTTTTCGCTGATAATGATTTTGAGGAAATTGATCAAATAATTAAGTGGAGTAAAACTACCGAAACTGGCGACCGAAGTGATGTTTCATTTTCCATTAAAGAATCAACATGGGACTCGGTTAGTGTGACGCGAAAAGAATGCTTTGGTAAAGAAAAGTGTCCTTTTTACGATTCGTGCTTCGCCGTTAAATCCAGAGAAAAATCTTCCCAGGCGGATGTGATAGTTGCAAACCATGCCCTTTATGCGATTGATCTAGCAATAGGTGGGCATTTAGTGGGCCCCCATGAGCATGTTGTAATCGATGAAGCACACGAAATGGAAGCTTCCTTTACAAAAGCTTGGTCAGTTGCCTTAAGTTCTGGGCGTTTCGAGTGGCTAGGACTTCATGCAAAAAGACTTCTTGGAGAAAAACAGTCAGATGCAGTAACAAACATCATTGAATTAGCTGAATTGTTAACTAAAAATATGACTCAACATGAAGGACAGTGGGTTCATAGCGGTAATGCAGCTGCAATTTCAGAAACACTTGAATTGGCCGAAGGTCGAGTGGAACGAATAAACCATTTAGTTAGAAATTCCAATGACGAAGATCGAACAAAATTGCGAATCACCAGTGCTGGAGACTCCTTACTTGAAGACATACGTACAGTAAGACTGTTTTTAAGCTCCGGGCCAACTCTCTCTCAAGTCGCTTGGATCGAATTTAATGAACGGGGTAAACCAGAACTGAATATTTCACCCTTGGATGTGTCAGGAAATCTCAAAGAATACCTTTGGGAAGAAAAACAGGCTGTACTTACAAGTGCGACGATTCAAACAAACCTCATAGCCCGGTTAGGCGTTCCCATTGATGATGGAAATCCGCTGAGAATTGAAAGCCCTTTCAACTATAAAAAACAGAGCCTTATTTATTGCCCTGACTTACCAGACCCAAGCAAAGATGCTTCACATTGGCAAGAGTTAGTGGTGGAAGAAATAGAAAAACTTATCTCATTAGCAGGCGGCCGAACTTTATGCTTGTTTACCAGTCGCAATGAACTACGCCGAGTGACCAAAGAGATAAGAAAGCGCTTAGATCTACCTATCCTCATGCAAGGTGAAAAATCTCCGAAAGAGCTTCTACGAGAGTTTGCTTCAGACGAAAAATCCTGCCTATTCGGAACAAGAACATTTTTTCAAGGTGTTGATGTCCCAGGTCCGTCACTAAGTCTCGTGATATTAAATCGCATACCTTTTCCTGGGCCAACAGAGTTTCTTATAAAAGCTTGGTCACAGCAATCATCTTTAAAAACACATGGCTTCGGGTGGAGGGAAGTTGAATTGCCCGTCGCCGTTTTACGAGTCGTTCAAGCAGCCGGCCGATTAATACGAAAAAAGAACGATTCAGGAGTCGTCGCCATATTAGATCCGAGAATGACGCGCTCTGACTACGCTCATAAGTTTCTAAACTCTTTTCCTGATATGCCGGTAACAGAAAACATCGATGATGTGGAAGTATTTTTTACCGAGAAGATAAAGACATGAACATCTCTGATCAAGAATAAGTTTCTCCTTGATTTACTTTTATCTAAATGTAAAACTTGCAAATGACTGAAAAAATTAAGACAGAACAATACCCTTGGCCAATAGTTGGCGAATTTAATGTCGAACGATGCGCACTATTAAGTATTGATTTTCAAGTTGACTACTGTGCTTCAGATGGATATTTTGCTGACTTAGGACTAGATACGTCTCACTTGAGTTCTATTTTAGGGCCAGTAGCTGAAGTTTTAAAAACAGCTCGAAACAAAGGTGTTCAAGTAATTCACACACGTGAAGGATTTCATCCTGATCTATCTGATTGTCCACAAACGAAAGTTTCGAGAGCAATTGAACGTGGTCACCCTATGGGTCGTAATGGTCGTTATGGACGCTTGTTGATACAGGGAGAACCGGGTTGGGACATCGTGGAAGCCGTATACCCACACTCGGATGATTGGGTAATAGACAAACCAGGTCAAGGAGCGTTTTATGCTACAGATCTTGATTTACGTCTACGTAGCCGCAACATAGACCTACTTGTGATTATGGGAATTACCGCAGGTTGCTGTGTCAGTTCCACAATAAGAGAAGCTAATGATAGAGGTTATGACTGCCTGGTGCTCACCGATTGTGTTGCAGACGTATTTGAAGAACTCACTGACGCAACGATTGAGTCATTCAGGGTTAACCCACTGGGTGCTACGGCAGAAAGAGACCAATTCATAAACGCACTTTCCTGAGTATGAAATACTCAATTAAAAAGCTGATTTAGTGGACCAATGATCGTTACTTAATCCGTGAAGTTATTAATTATTTCAATTATTTCTTCCGGATTATTTTTTAGTCTCTTAAGTTCGCTGCTGTTTAAAATACACTCCCATTTCCCACTTGTATTGCAAATTATTGCTGGTAAGGAACCCGCTACTTTTTTATGAAGATCAGAAGCTTGGTTTCTATGTATCAAAGAGATGCTAAGACTTTCCTTTTCTATTGCTTTCTTCCATTTTCTTTTTCCAAATGGATTCCATCCGTGAGTCACATCACAAAGATCGCATCTTTTGTTACTAAATAATTTTCCAGCTAAATATTTAAGCTCTCCGGTGAGACCATCCTCAGCATCGTATATCCCAACAATGCCAAAATTTTCTACATGCACCTATAAAAATATACAGAAGAAGAAAATATTCTGACTTTAATTATCTCTTACGTGACACCTATCACGTATGACGTGGAACACATTTCGAGTTATGAATTAAACGATGTGAGTAAAGTTAACTTATGAAAAAATACACCGCAGTACTCATGTCAGTTACACTCGCACTAGCCGCAGCCGGTCTGGTATCTGGAGCTAACACAGCAAGTACTACTCCAGTAGAAGTAGACATCTCAACAGAAATAGTTAAAGATGTTTCTTGGAATTCAACCACAGAAAATTATGTAAACAGGTTGGTTCAAATGGGTGTACCTAACTCAGGAATTTGCCCGACAGTAGCATAAGTCACATCTTATAAATGTGAGTATCGCTTTAGTAAAATATTAACTTTTGTCAGGTTTCATTATTTAGTTTTGGCTATTCTTATTTAGACGATTGGAAAATTTAATGGCAACTAATGTCTTAGGAACTGAACTTACCGATTGCAGCGCAGAACCATTAACGGGTTTTTACAGAGATGGTTGTTGTAATACCGGTGTTGATGATCATGGTGTTCATACCGTGTGTGTTGTTACCACCAGAGAATTTCTCGATTTTTCTAAATCTGTAGGAAATGATCTATCTACTCCGAGAAATGGTTTCCCAGGGCTAAATCCTGGCGATAGATGGTGTCTTTGTGCAACTCGATGGCAAGAAGCTTACGAAGCCGGATGTGCTCCAAAAGTAAATTTAGAAGCCACCCACATATTGACCTTAGAGTGGGTTAACACCAAGGCATTACTAGAGTGCGGCGTCACTGCTGAGGATTAATATTTCTTCTAATCTAAAGTAATTAAAAGAAGTGATTTTTAGTTCATTTAGATGCAATTTGTCACATTCACTCCCTATCGACCCAATTGCCTCTATCTTTGAGAAGTGTTTAAAAGACCAGAGTTGAGAAATATAGCCGTAATAGCGCACGTGGATCATGGTAAAACTACCCTCATTGACGCTCTTTTAAAAAATTCTGGTGCTTTTCGCAGCAATGAAGAAGTTGCGGAAAGAGTAATGGACTCTATGGATTTAGAGCGCGAAAAAGGGATAACAATCCTTGCGAAAAATACAGCAATCAAATATGGAGACGTCAAAATTAACATTGTTGACACTCCTGGTCACGCTGATTTTGGTGGTGAAGTCGAACGGGCTTTAACCATGGTTGACGGAGTTTTATTACTAGTCGACTCTGCGGAAGGACCAAGACCACAGACACGATTCGTTTTACGCAAGGCACTTGAAGCTGATCTCTCAATAGTTGTTGTAATCAACAAGATAGATAGGCCAGATGCAAGAATAAGTGAAGTGATAGATGAGATATACGAACTCTTTTTAGACCTAGATGCCTCAGAATCTCAAATCGAATTTCCTATTATTTACACGGATGCGAGATTGGGAGTTGCCACACTGGACCCAGAAATCCCTGGAACGAATCTGGATCCATTTTATGAAGTCCTCCTCGAAAATGTACCGCCCCCTAGTGGTGAAGAGAATGCAGCACTTCAAGTTCACGTAACGAACTTAGACTCATCCCCTTATCTTGGTCGTTTAGCGGTATGTCGTGTCGTTAACGGTGTTTTGGAACAGAACTCAAACGTTGCTTGGTGTAGGACAGACGGATCGATACAGCAGGTCAAAATTGGAACTGTGACTTTAACTGAAGCACTTTCACGAGTAGATGTCAAAGAAGCAGGACCTGGAGAAATAGCGTATGTTTCAGGCGTGGAAGGAGTGACAATTGGAGAAAGTTTCGCCGATATAGAAGACCCACGTCCCTTGCCAGTGATTTCTGTTGATGAGCCAACGCTTTCCATGTCAATTGGTGTCAATACTTCTCCTGTAGCTGGAGCTGACGGCGACAAATTAACAGCACGCCAGATCAAAGCTCGTTTAGAGGAAGAACTTGTCGGCAACGTCGCTATCAGAGTTATTCCAACTGAACGCCCAGATACTTGGGAAGTTCAAGGTCGCGGAGAGCTGCAATTAGCAGTCTTAGTTGAAACGATGAAACGTGAAGGATTTGAAATGACTGTCGGTAAACCTTCAGTGCTACTTAGAGAAATAGATGGAAATTTACACGAGCCAGTTGAAGATCTGACGATTGAGGTTCCAGAGGAGCATGTTGGTGCCGTCACACAGCTTCTTGGTGAACGACGTGCACAAATGAAAGAAATGAAGAACTATGGCATGGGATGGGTGAAACTTGACTATGTGGTTGCTTCTCGAGCATTAATTGGCTTTAGAACTGAATTCTTAACGGAAACTCGAGGAACGGGCATTCTTAGTCACGTATTTAGTGGTTGGGAAAAGTGGATGGGAGAAATGAGACTGCGACAAACCGGAAGTGTTGTAGCTGATAGAAAAGGTTCAGTTACAGGACACGCAATAACAAATCTTCAAGAGCGTACTACTCTTTTTGTTTCTCCAAACGATGACGTTTACGCAGGTATGATTATCGGTGAAAATCCTCGTGCGGAGGATATGGATGTAAACATATGTAAAGAAAAAAAACTAACGAATGTTAGAGCAGCAGCATCTGACGACACCGTGCGTTTAACACCTCCGAGAAAACTTTCACTCGAACAAGCTCTGGAATACATAGCCGAAGATGAGTGTGTAGAAATAACTCCAAAAATCGTACGCCTTCGCAAAACTATTCTGGATTCAGGCGAACGTGCACGTAATTTAAAAAAAGTTAAACAAGAAAGAATTTAATTATTTTTTCTTGAACTGTTCTGGATTGGTAAAAGTATTTTCTCATGAACAGTTAACTCTCAACACAATGGGAAGAGTTAAACTTATTTTGTCAGCAGAATATTAGATGTAGGTGCTCTCATGACTGAATTTTCTTCGAAGCAGATTGAGAAAAGAGAAGAGCGGCTTATAGTTAGCCCATTTAGAGACAAGTTTGAGATCCGAATCGTAATAGAGTTCTTGGTCTCTTTTGCACTGTGGATTTATATTTTAATAATCGGGATGATAGGTGTTATTCCACTTTGGCTGGGATTGTGCTGTAATACGATTCTTGCAACGACTTTTTACATGCCGCTGCATGAGGCAACTCATGGAAATATATGGGGTAAGCACTCACGGCATCGCTGGGGTGAGGATCTGATTGGTTCGATTTCTTCGGTTCCACTGGGATTCGATTATTGGAGTCACAGAATTCAACACATGCAGCATCATGCGTTTACGAATGACCCTAAACGTGATCCTGATTATCATACAAAGGGCCCGATTAGAGAACTCCCTGTTTCATGGTGGGGGATAGCAATTATTAGCACGTTTACTCCTGTTTTTGCTTTTTCTAAGAAAGCTTTTCGCTTTCTTCCTAACAAAATTCGCAACGTGTTTCTCAATCAAGCGAATACGGAAGTACCGAAAGCCACGAAGCTTCGAAGCGGTAAGTATGCGCTACGTTTTTGGGTTTTAATGCATTCAATATTGCTGGCTGCTTTAATTTTCGGAGTTGGTTGGGATTTGATTCTTCTTTGGTATCTGCCTGCAAGGATTTCAAATGCCTGGTTAATACTTGTTTTTGCTTGGTTTCCGCATCATCCCGCTGATCATCAAGGACGTTACGTCGATACCAGAGTTGCAGTATTTCCAGGTTCAACTTTACTCATCAGAGGTCACGACCATCACGCTCTACACCATTTATTCCCGCGGGTCCCTCATTATCGTCTTCCTAAATTATGGAAAGTAATTGGATCACAACTAGCGGCTAAAGGTGTCAGAACAGAAGGCCGTGCTATGGGCGCTAAGGCGCCAATCGTATGGAGTTAATAGATTATTTCTAACTCTGGGCACGCACGTGTCGATAACAATTCGACCCCATCTCCTCGAACAACAAAATTTTCTTCATGAACCATGACATGACCATGCCCCCATATGAGATTCGGCTCGACGGTTAGAACCATGCCTTCTTGAAGAACGGTTCGGTCATTTTTTGTATTTGATGGCCATTCAGTTACTTGCATACCTATTCCATGTCCAAATCTGCCTACAGAGTCACTTTTTATTGACTCACTTTCTAGTACTGATGCCATTGCTTGCCAGAGGTCACTGGTGGTTTTACCAGGTAGGGCTACCTCGAGAGCAGCTTCTGTTGCCTCCCATACGATCTTGTAGGCAGAGTTTGCATCATCAGTAGTGAAATCAAAAGCCATATTTCTATCGAAATCACTGAAATATCCGTCATATGTCGAACCAGTATCAAACATTATTAGATCTCCCGGTTCAATTATTCGATCACTGGGTTGTTTAATTATGTCTGAAAAGCCTTGACCAGTTGCTCCTACCAGGTAGGGAACTTCATCAGCGCCCAGTTCTAAAAGTTTGATTCTAAATGCACGAAAAGCTTCTCTTTCTGTCATTCCGGTATTGATTAGAGTTGGGATTTCTGCAAACCCTTCAGAAACGATTTTGCATATTTTGGAAATCTTTTCAATTTCCCGCTCGGACTTGATAATTCGTAAAGATTGAATTATCTCTGTCGCGTCGACAAAAGCATGTGGAGCTATTACATCTTTCAATTTCTGATAGTCCATCAAAGGCATTCTTAGATGCGTTTCATTTCCCATCGGAATACCAATCTGTAAATTTCCACCTGAGCTGTTTGAACTTTCATCCAGAATTTCTTTCAAAGTATCGCCGAGTAGAGTAACTCCTTCATCTGTTGGATTTGGAGAGCTCCAAGCTCTTATGTCATCCAACCAAGTTTCTTTCATGGCAACTTCACCAATGCT
>CENZ01100670.1_pt1 | contig 10669 bp, 13 predicted proteins | sample 361341 | NCBI WGS metagenome assembly CENZ01 (sample SAMEA2619782, study PRJEB7988) | marine metagenome | biome: marine biome (ENVO:00000447); feature: deep chlorophyll maximum layer (ENVO:xxxxxxxx); material: "saline water (ENVO:00002010), including plankton (ENVO:xxxxxxxx)" | depth 50 m
ACTATTTCCATATAATTACATTCGTAACGATTATCTGATTACTAGAGAAAGGAACTCTCATGACATTACAACTAGGTGATTTGGCCCCCAATTTCGAAGCGGAAACTACACATGGGTCAATAGATTTCTATGATTGGAAAAAAGATTCTTGGGCAGTTTTCTTTTCACATCCTAAAGACTTCACTCCAGTATGTACTACAGAACTTGGGTATACAGCAGTGTTAGCCGAGGAGTTCAAAACGCGAAACGTTAAAGCTATCGCTGTTTCAGTAGACAGCGTTGAAGACCATAAATCTTGGATTGGCGACATTGAAGAAACACAATCAACGACTGTGAACTTTCCCATAATCGGTGATCCAGATAAGAAAGTGGCTTCGTTGTATGGGATGATTCATCCAAATGCAAATGATACGCTTACTGTCCGTTCCGTTTTTATAGTCGATACAAACAATAAAGTTCGCCTGACACTGACTTACCCAGCGAGTACAGGTAGAAACTTTAATGAAATACTTCGAGTTATTGATTCAATGCAGTTGACTGATTCAAATAAAGTTGCAACTCCAGTAAATTGGCAGCAAGGCGAGGACGTTATCATTTCTCCTGGATTGTCTAATGAAGAAGCCGCTGAAATTTTCCCTGATGGTTGGAATGAAGTCCGCCCATATCTACGGGTAACGAAAGATCCTTCGAGCACGTAGAGACGTTAACTTACCTAGTCTTTTCCGATAATTTAAAGGTTTTAACGCGTGATTAAGGCCCCATCTACAGTAATTTCAGCGCCAGAAATATAACTTGATTCATCACTAAGGAGAAACATCACCGCTTCTCCAACTTCATCTGGAGTACCTGATCGTTTCATAGGCACTTTAGAAACTAGGCGATTTATTGAGTCCTCACCTAGATCAAAAAGCATATCTGTCTCTATCGCCCCCGGGTGTATAGAATTAACCCTTATATTTGATTTTCCTAACTCGCTCGCAGCTGTCTTGGTCATTCCTCGCACTGCCCATTTGCTTGAGACATAAGCAATAGCGGTGTAACCTCGCATTCCTGCAACAGATGAAATATTGACAATACTTCCCGCTTGTTGGGCAACCATTGACGGAGCGACGGCAGACATTCCTAAAAAAGTTCCGACATGGTTCACTTCAACAATTTTTCTAAAAAGTTCAGGAGAGCAATCAATAACTCCTTCGTGGTCTTGTTGATCAATTCCAGCATTGTTGACTAGTCCATCTATCCGTCCAAATTTTTTAATAGTCTTTTGAGCGACATTGGACCATTGCTCAGGGGAAGTTACATCTAAATTCACGTATGTATTTCCGGTTTCATCAGCGAGACTTTGTCCTTCGTCATCGAGGATATCGGTAACTATGACTTGAGCACCAAGCTTTGTTGCAAGCCGAACTTCAGCGGCTCCTTGACCTTTAGCTCCACCGGTTATGATTATTATTTTTCCATCAAGTTTTCCCACTGTGTATTCCCTTTCTTTTTTAACCCTAGACGCTTTCCACAATAATTGATGATGAAAAGAAGAAGTAGCCGCCTGTGTAATCAAAAATCCATGATTATGAATGCTGTATTAACTCAGCAGATAGATACATCTTTGCCTATCTAGCTAAGTTAAAGTTTATGAAATAACCAAAGGAGCAGAAATGTTATTTCAAATTGATTATAAAGTTTTTGAGGGTAGTCGAGGAGATTCTTTGCGAGCTTTCGGCAGTTTTACTCAAGAGCAGCTTGAGTCTTTGCTAAATGACAACGACGTCAACCTTATTGGAAGATGGCATTGCCTTGGAGACGGCACAGGAACAATGATTGTTGAAACGGACGACTTCTCTAAATGTAATCAATTTCAACTCGCTTGGGCTGAAGTCTGCGATATGAGTGCTAAACCAGTAGTTACAGATGTCCCTGCCCGAGAAGCGATACAAAAACACTTCATGCAATAACAACTTGCAATACTTTTGAAAGAGGAAAATTGGATTTATTAATCATTATTGATGGCGTATCTGACTACGATTCGTGGCGAAAAATCTTTGATGAAGACGCTGGCGAGAGAGAAAAATTTTCGACATCAATGGAAAGTGGGCCCATAGATAATAATAAAGTATCTATAGTCGCATATGGCGTTGATATGGAAGCTATGGGAGCTTTTATGGGCACTCCGGAATTTGCTGAAAGAACCAAATCTATTCAAAGCGGTGTAACTCTTTACCAGCTCACCGCTTTAGCACCCTAGTTTAAAAAATTTAAATATACTTTTTGAAAACGGGAAGAAGCAACAAAGTCTTTTCGTAAATTTAAAAGACATGATTTAACTTTTGAATTGCTAGAAAATTTAATAATTTTTTAATTGCTGTTTCCTAGAATGCGTTCAATTTCTATACACACAACAACTCTTTTCTCCGATGCCATAACTTGGTCATATTCTTCAAAATTGTCGTGCTTTCCCCCAGCTGCAACAAAGACATCACGTAAAAGAAGCCTTAACGATTCAGCACTTAAACTATTTGAAATGTTTTCTGGCCCAAAAAGCGCTGCGTTACCTGTGACTGAAACCCATTTCCACCCTCTTCGGATGGAGATAGTGACCTTTGATCCACGCTGAATATGTTTTAATCTCGCAGCTTCTCCAACTGAAACAAAAGCAACACATAAGTCTTTTGTGCGGGGGTGAGTGACGACACCGCAATTAACGACGCTCGATAGAATCCCGCCGTCAATTTGTATTGTGCTTACTGTCGCAAGCCCATTTTCACTATTAAGAAAACTTTGTACATCCGGGAGTGACACCATATTAAAACTATAGCTATAAAGAATCTGAATAATAAAAGGTAGATTCTTTAACTTCCTAAGTTAACTTTCCTGTAAAAAAACAGAAACAAACAAGCATTATCCTGAAATTAATTAATTAACAAATATGCGTATATGCGGGAGATAATATGAGAATTTTACTGAACATCTTCAAAGAAAAATGGCAAAGAAGTAATTATTTAAAATACTCCGGTCACAGGACTATGAGTGATGGGGTAGAGCGTGAATTTATCAGAACATACTTTGGCTGGTAGAAATTCGTAGGCCCTTAGAAAGAGACCTTTGCAAACAGAAGATGAAGAATTTATAGTTGCAGTATGCGACTATTAGTTACGTTCGGTCTGGCGTGCATCATGGCTTTGTTTTCTCTCTCTATCGGAGGTGTCCTGTCTGCCCAAGAACAAGACGTTCCTGAAGAGATAGTTGAGACACCTGTTACCGATAATCAAGACGATAGTTTTGGAGATGGAGATTATGTAAACATGGATGGTTGTGAAGGGACTGTTTACCTAACTCCTGAAGCAGCTATGGAAGCAGCTATAGCTGCTGGAATGAATTTAGATGATCCTGGTAACATCCCATTCCCCTACCACGAACATATTTCTGAAGATGGCACAACGTACTACATGCTTAATGGTCGATAACTTATTCTTCTCTAACAAAAACTCTTGCTATCGAACCAAGTAACGAAGCTATATAAAAATCACGAGAAAACCCAGGCGAACTAAACATGCCGAGTGAAGGGGAACCAGTATTTGCTTTGCCTAACTCTTCCCCTGTTTCAATATTAAGAACAACAGCTTCTGCTTTTAGGACATCTCCTCCAAAGTGTGGTGGTAACTCTGCATTCTCAACAATCAATTCTCCGGTATCAGAGAAGGCCATCATTTGTAAATAATTATTCGCTTCAAATCTCCAAATCATTTGAGGTTGACTATTCGTTGCGCAAATATGACCGACAATTCCTCCATTGATTGAGTCGTAATGGACGAGTATTTTACGAATTGGGTCAAAAAGAGGAGGTCCAGGATTCCATGCGTATGGCAAACGATGATTATCTAAAATTATCTGTTCGTTCTCATCATTTATGGAAAAGCCAAAAGCTCGCTGTGCTGCTTTTCCTGGAGTCATCCACCCTGGTGGCCGACCCATATCCATAAGCCATATTCGATCGTCACCAATTGTGGTATCCCAGGCATCTGATTGAACTTCTCCTTGTATCTCATATGAACGTTTCCAATGATCAATAGTTAAAGAATTATTAAGATACTTCAAACGGAGAACATCTGTATCAGTTGTTGTATAGATAAATTCTCCGCTACTGGACCTATCCGAAGAAAATCGGCCCATACATCGCTGATTCAGGATAAGTGGCTCACTTACTTCTTCTAAATTCTCGGGGTCAAGTACAATAAAATACGCTTGGTCATTTTCTCTAAAGCCTAAATTTCTGGTTACTAAATTACCGTCGGCCATTACTAATAATCCATTAAAGGGGCCATCAAAAGAAAGTTCCTTTTGCGTAATGACATTACATTTGGAATCAAGTCTAAAAATATAGTTGCCGTTAACTGCATAGATGTCACCATTAGCATGAGCAACGAGTGCACCGCACCAAAGCCAGCCTCCGCTTGGTAAGTCTATAGATCTAGTAATTGTTTGGAGGCTGATGGGGTCAACTCGTTCAACCCACCCATGGGAATCATATGATCTAAACGTTGGAGGGGATTCATTTGGGCCTAGCGCTGCACCACAAAGTAAATACATTTCACCAGGATTTCTTTGGATAGTCATCACTGCCCAACCATCTGTTTCTCGAACAGTTGAATCTAATGTTTCTCCAGTTTGTAAATTTAGACCTGCGGAAGAAGTAATTTTTTGCCTTCTCGGTCCGCCAGATTCTGCAGGCCAGTGAGAAGGCCAATATCCACTGATGTTTTTAGCGCTGTCTATCGCAGTCATGTCTATAGTCTAGCCAAACTAGAAGCAGAGATTTAATCGTTTAAACCTATAACGATATTCACTTGCTTCGTCTAAGAATCAGTTGTTAAGGATTGGTTCAAAGCTATAGCTCCGCGCAATTTTGCGTAATTAACGGGGTCAAGCGTTTCACCACCGCATTGCCGATGGGTTAGATCAAGCCTTTCTATAAATTTTGATTGCGATATGGGATTAATAGCCCCTGATATTATTTTTTCTTTTGAATCTTCCCACGACTCAATCCACCCCTCATCAAATGCGATGGGAAAATAACAATTTTCCAAAAATTGAGCTGAATCATTAACTGCAAGGTTTAGCTCTAAGAAAATTTCACTTTCTAATAAAACAAACTGTTTGTCTTTATTAGCTGAGCCGCAAGATAGAACTGCGAACGTGGTAGCGAAAGAAAGAAAAACTATAAAAAATTTTCTTATCATGGGCTCAACATAGCTGCTGAAAGTTATTGTTACCCAATTTTTTTACTGTTACATATTTAACATCTGATTAGAAATTAAACGAGCCGCGGGAAGTACACTTTTTTAGAGAAGTTCTAAGCAATTGAGCTCTTTGATTGCTAAAACATTACGTTTAACCATTTCAGTCATCCAAGCTTTGCCTCTTTCATTTGATGGGTCAAGGGAACCTGTGACTAGAGCAACAAAGCACCATTGATAGAGAACCCCAACACGATAATCTTCCCAAGCTTGATCAAAAGTATAATTTTTGACACCTTGGTTTTCAAGAGCATCAACGTATAGATGGATGAGTTCTTTATCGTGGGCGCTGCGAACTTCAATTTGAGTGCTTTGGCTTAAAAGAAATGCCACATCAATAATTCCTTTTCCACGAACTGGCCCCTGCCAATCAAGGTATGTCACTTTGTGATGATGTGGTTCTTTCCCAAAGAATAAGTTGTCCAATCTAAAATCTCCATGAACAACGGTTACTGGATCGATATCTAGGTGAGCTTGTAGAGATGGTAATGCTGAAAAGAAATCATCTTTTATTTCACGTATCCATTGAGGAATGTAATCAGAAAAATTTTCTATACCTGCTTCCCAACTGGCTAAAGCCCCTTCAAACATGCTGGTTGCATTCCAAGAGTTCGAGAAACGTGGCATCCATTCGAACTCATCTGACGAGACTTTCCCCCAAAATGTAGCGTGCTGTTTCGCTACTTCTTGGAGTGCTAGTTGGGATTCTTCTAAAGTTGCTCCAATGACTTGATCCCCCAGTCTGTAATCTGAGAGATCTTCTAAAAGAATAATGAAATCAGAATCTCCTTCTATATCTGCAAGATATACCTCAGGGCTAGCTGCAGGGTTTTGTGGAACTATTTCTTGGAAACTGCGGACTTCTCGTTTGTACACATTAAATTGGTTCGCTATTTCACGGTTCGCTTCATTATCAGTTGGGTACTTAATTACTAGTGAAGAAGGAGCATCAGAAACATCATGAGAGTACTTAAGCTCAAGGATTTCAACCCCGCTCATCATCCCGACACCTTCTCCAATAGATTTACGCTTAACTTCAGTTACCGCACCGGAACTAGATATGGTGCCTTTCTGCTGAAGCACTTTTGTTAACCAATCAACTGTTATCTCATTAGGATTTTTAGGTAATGGTCTCATATAGTTTCCTCATTATTAATTCTCATGCAAGATTACGGATAGTTTAGGTCATGCTTCTGATTTATCAATTACGTACGAATTTCGCGCTTGTATGAATTTATTGGGAGCTTTAGATTTAAGACATTAAAGTAGAAGTATGGATATCAAAAAAGAGCTCGTTAAGCGCGGAGTTTGGTTCCGAACTGACACTATGCGTTCCGATCAAGCAATAGATTTTGCGCAACAGGTAGAAAAACTAAACTATTCAGCTTTATGGTTACCGGAAACTACCGGACGAGATCCATTTATTCATATGGCACTCTTAGCTACCCACACAGACAAATTAATTTTTGCAACAGGCATTGCAAATATTTATCATCGCCATCCTGGTATCACGAAACAAGCTGCAGCGACATTAGCTGAAATGAGTGATAATAGGTTTTTACTCGGCTTAGGGGTTTCACACGCTCCAATCGTTGAAGGAATAAGAAAATTAAACTATTCGAAGCCATTAAGTAGCATGCGACAGTATTTAGAAGATATGCAAAATTCCCCGTACACATCCATTGCTCCATCTGCTGAAACACCATGCGTTCTCGCTGCGCTTGGCCCTAAGATGCTTGAACTCGCAGGAGAATATACGGATGGAGCTCATCCATATTTCACAACTCCCGAACACACTGCAATGGCAAAAGAAATTCTTGGGAAAAATAAACTTTTGTGCGTCGAGCAAAAAGTAGTCTTAACTACGAATAAGGAAGAGGCTCACGAAGTAGCACGATTGGCTTATAGCCATCACGCTAGTCTCCCTAATTACCGTAATAATTGGAAACGGTTAGGTTATACCGATGAGGATATTGATCAAGGAACAAGTCGTTTTATAGATGCAATTGTTGCTTGGGGAACAGTTGATCAGGTTAACGCTCGTTTAGCTGAGCATGAAGACGCGGGAGCTACTCATATTTGTATTCATCCTCTTAATGTAAAATCGAAAACGGAATACACTCCGTTAGACACGCTTGAAGCCTTGGCCCCTCGCTAGCTAAATTTGTTAAAATTTGGATCTATAAGAAGCTTTATTCAATGTAATAACGTTGTGAAAAAGATGCGTTCACTACACTTCATCTTCTACATTATTTGGTTTAAAGTAAGAATTAATACCTAATGTCACAATAACTATTGCCATCCCTGCGCCTTGAAAAGCTGTGACTGATTGGGACAAAATCCAATAAGCTAGAAGCGTAGAAATTACAGGGACGATGAGTTGAAAGACAGCTATAAGGTTTAAAGGCGCCTTCCCTTGTGAATAGTTTAAAAGATAATGACCTATTCCTGGTATAAATGCGACCATCAAAATTCTTGCCAAATCGATATTGCTTTGAGCAACGATACTTGCCTGAGTTGAAAGGACCATGGGTATTAGAACAAGCCCCCCCCACCCAAAAACTCCAGCCATGAATTCAACCAACGGAACGGTAAGTAAAGTTTTTTTTGCGAAAATAAAGTAACCAGCAGAAATAAAGACGGCAATGACAGCAAGAATATCTCCTTTAAAATCTCCTGTTCCGCTGCTACTTCCTGAAGCGACTATTAGCATCGCTCCGCAAACAGTGATTGTAGAAACGAGGATATGTCGTATGGAAAGCTTTTCTTTAAAAATAAAGAATGCTGCGAGAGTAAGTGGAATAGGAAGAAGAATAGTTATAAGCGTCGCATTTAAAATACTTGTAATTTTTGCAGCCCAGAAAAAGAGGCCCATACTGCTGCCAAAACAAATGCCAGCCGGAGTCGCCGATAGGAAATGTTTAAATGAAAGACCCTTCCGAGTTATTATAAATACTGCTAGTACTGCAAATGCTAGCCAGCATCTCCAAAATGCCATTGCGAGGCCGTGAATATTTGAATCAGCTACTATCACTGGTGAAATAGCAGTCAACATGTAGCCAAACCCGCACGCGATAAGTCCGGTTCGATAGATGTCTTTGTCAGAAATGTTTTGCTGTTTTGAAATTTCTGACATATTCCTAGTGTAGGACAGGCCTATCTGTAACGTATGTCCGTTGGGTTGAACCTCTACTAGGTGTAAATGTAAACACACCTAATGAAATTATGCATTTCTATGACTTTCCCTGACTATCTAAAGCATTTTTGGATACTTCTCCCTAGAATCTAAGGAATTACAAATTGGGGGAAAATTGTTAACAGAAAATCAATATCAACCTCTCCCAAATTATCTAACCATTAAGGAATCAGACATACATGGGAACGGCCTCTTCGCTTTATCGGATATACCGATAGATACAGATCTCGGTGAGAGCCATTATAGATGCAGTGAAACTAGCGAAATTAAACGTACTCCACTTGGGGGTTTCATCAATCATAGTGAAGCCAGTAATTGCAAAAGAGTAGGTGGCCCTTCCTCTTTTCATATTATTACGACTAACGATATAAGAGCCGGGGAAGAGCTAACAGTCACTTACACGTGGTACAACCCTGCTTAACAGTAAGTTCACCGTCTAGAACACAGTTGATTGACCTACATATTCAAGAATTTCAGTATTTAATTCTGGATTAGAATTGGGATTATCTCTTTCAGAATAAAAGTTGCCTACTAAAGAGTTCATTTTTTTTGCGTCCAAGCTTTATCCGCTATGTTTAGAATCACACAGCGTTAGGAGAAATAAGTGAATCGTCCGCAAATAGATATTATGACACCCGAATATGAAGTAGACCCCAACCCAATACTCGATAATATTCGTGAAAATCACCCCATCTACTTTCATGAAGGTCTTGATAGTTGGGTTCTTTCCCGTCACGAAGATATTTTGGAAGCTTTACGCAACCCCTCGTTTACAACTGAAAACTATGCTTGGCAACTCGAACCCGTGCACGGAAAGAACATTCTCCAGATGGAAGGGTCCGACCATCGTTCGATGCGGGCCATTGTTACCCCAACACTTCGAGGAGATCAATTACGGGAAAATTTCGAATCTGTAGCAGAGCACAATGCTAAAGAACTAATTGACGTCTGGCGATACGATGGGAACGTAGAACTCGTTAGCCAGTTCACACTCCGACTTCCGCTTAGTGTCATTATTGACGTTCTTGGACTTGATGCTGAAGATAAACCTAAGTTTCATGTCTGGTATAACGCAATTCACGATTACTTCACTAATACTGCTGGTGACCCTGAAGTCGAAGCAGCAGGACTTCGGACACACGATGAACTGAAAGCGTTTTTAATGCCGCTAATCCAAGAACGTAAAATGAATCCGGGCGAAGACCTCATCAGTAAAATAGTCCACGCGGAAATTGATGGGGAACGCATGTCAGATATTGATATTAAGTCTTATATCAGTTTTCTTCTTGTGGCAGGGAGTGAATCTACAGATCTTCAAATGGCAAATATGTGGATGCGTTTACTGGAAAATCCTGAGCAGCTTAAAGCGGTGCGGGAAGATAGAAGTCTAATACGAACAGCGTTTGCTGAGGCACTTCGACATACTCCGGCAGTACTTATGATCATGCGTGAAGCTTCTGAGGATGTCGAATTTCATGGAGTAACAATTCCCGCAGGAGCGACTGTAACTCTCATGCTTGCAGCTGCAAACAGAGACCCGCGTAAATTTTCAGCACCGGAAACTTTTAATATTTTTCGTGATGATCTAGAAACTGAAAAAGAATACACGGCTGCTGCGAATCACATGACTTTTGCGCTGGGTCGCCATTTCTGTATAGGCACGTACCTTGCCGTTATGGAAGCTGAGATTGCTACAAACCTACTCCTTGACGCAATGGGTGATATCGCGTTTTCAAATGGTAAATCACCCAAACAACTTGGCAGTTTTGTCCGAGCTCCGCGGCATATGCCTCTAACCTTCACCCCGATAAGTTAGCGGATGAAAATCATCTACAACCAATGGGCATGTCAAGGACACGCCCGCTGTTTTGAGCTAGCACCAGAACTTTTCAATCTTGATAACGAAGGCCTTGCTTTCCTATTAATTGAAGAAGAGATCCCTTCAGAACTTGAAGAGAAAGCTCGGCTGGTTGCACAACGGTGTCCTGAGTTCGCAATAGAAATAAAAGAAGAATGACTCTTACCTCATGAAGCTATATTCGGGGAAGCGAATACGAGAGTTATATCGACGCTGGACATTAATTGAGCCTTCACTCTAAGACAGTGGTCCTCTTCGGAAAGAGGGGGTTTTCTCATGTGTGCGTGTTGTCACATCGCTTTACTACAGGCGATCTATCGCTTA
>CENZ01165756.1_pt1 | contig 10665 bp, 12 predicted proteins | sample 361341 | NCBI WGS metagenome assembly CENZ01 (sample SAMEA2619782, study PRJEB7988) | marine metagenome | biome: marine biome (ENVO:00000447); feature: deep chlorophyll maximum layer (ENVO:xxxxxxxx); material: "saline water (ENVO:00002010), including plankton (ENVO:xxxxxxxx)" | depth 50 m
AAAAGATACGTGACCGTCTCAAAACCCCGATGAGGATGAGAAGGAAAGCCGGCGATGTAGTCCCCCGGATCATCTGATTCGAAAAAATCCAGCAGCAGGAATGGGTCGAGTTCGGGCAGAGACTGCGAACCGATGTATCGCGTCAGGCGAACACCCGCGCCATCAGATGTCGGCTGCCCTGAAATCACTTGGGTAATTTTGCGATAGTGCTGACGGTCAGCCGACTCTACGGTACCTGTACTCATACTAAATACTGCCATTGTTTAACCATTTTTTCTTGAACTATACTCTGGGCTGGTGAACCTACCCTGATTCATATTGCATCTCAATGGCGGCTCAGGAACCCATCGTCTCTGACCAAGTCCAGATAACACCGTTGTCGGTACACACCGGCGCCGAAATCGGTGGTGTTGACCTGCGTTACCCGCTCACTAACCGCCAGATCGATGAGATTCGCGGTGCATTACTCAAGTGGCGGGTGGTATTCTTTCGTGGACAGGAACTTACGCATCCCGAGCATATTGCGCTCGCAAAGCAGTTCGGCGAACCCACGCCAGGCCACGTCATCTTCGGCAATCATAGTGAATACCCCGAGATTTATCCGGTGGTAAAACGCCGGACCGCTCAGGGCGGAAACGTCGCAATCAAGCGGGCCTGGACCGGATGGCATACTGACATCACTGCAGCCATTAACCCGCCGGCCGCATCAATTCTTCGTTCTGTAGTCTTGCCACCTTATGGGGGCGATACCCAGTGGCTCAATATGGCCAAGGCCTTTGAGGCGCTGTCGCCGCCGATGCAGGCCTTCCTGTCCTCGCTGAGGGCCATTCACCAGTATCGGCGCGCCGCCGATTCCAAGGATAAAAGCGGATACAACAAGCTGATCGAGGAGCACACCATGGTGTCCGAGCATCCCTTGGTTGCTGTCCACCCCGAGACAGGTGAAAAAATACTCTTTACCAACGCGGCCTATGTTGACCACATCGTCGGTCTGACCCCCAGAGAAAGCCAGTGTCTGCTGGAATATCTCTGGGAGCATTGCCTGCAGCCGGAGTTCACGATCCGATTTCGCTGGAGCGCCGGGAGTATTGCCTTCTGGGACAATCGCGCCACCCAGCATCAGGCCATCGGCGACATCTTTGATACCGACTTCGATCGCGAACTCTACCGGGTTACCCTGAACGGCGAGGTGCCTGTCGGGACTGATGGACGCAAGTCCACCGCAATCAGCGGCGAATCTATCAAGCCCGTTTAACTCTCTCTAAGCCGCAAAACGGCTGCTGCCCAGCCGGGTATCATCTGCCATCCAGAGTGGCGAGCGTGCCATAAAGGTCAGGTCGGCGGTCCCGAAAGACTGCCCAGGAGTCTCGGTATTCTTTGACCTGATCGAAGTCAACGCGGTGTATCAGTACCTCTTCCTGATCTCTTCCCGCCTGCGCTACGACCTGGCCCTCGTGATCGGCAATAAAGGAGTTGCCGTAAAAATCGAGATGCACCTTCGGTGATTCGGTCATATATTCCCGGCCGATCCGGTTGGAGGCAACGACCGGCAAAATATTGCACGCCGCATGTCCGCACATCGCGTTGCGCCAGGCGTCCACAGAATCATTGCCAGTCAGCATGTCTCCGCCGCCCCCAAGACCTGAGCCGATCGCGGTGGGGTAAAGAATGATGTCGGCGCCCATCAGGGTCAGACACCTTGCCGCCTCGGGAAACCATTGATCCCAGCAGATGAGTACGCCGACTTTGCCGTAACGGGTATTCCAGACACGAAAACCCGTGTCGCCCGGACTGAAGTATTCTTTTTCCTGGTATCCGCGTGCGTTTGGGATATGTGATTTTCTATAGACCCCAAGGATAGTGCCATCGGCATCGGCCATCGCCACAGAGTTGAAATAGACCTCACCGGCCTTTTCAAAAAAACTAATCGGCAAGACCACGTCGAGCTCTCTTGCGAGTTTCGAAAAGCGCTTAACGACTTCACTTTCACCCAACGGGCGGGCAAGGGAACGGTGCTTATGGCACTGCTCAATAGGGAAATACGGTGTTTCAAACAGTTCCTGGACAAGGACGATAGACGCCCCGCCGGATGCCGCCTGGCGCACCAGGTTCTCCGCCCGATCCAGGTTTTCATCACTCTCCCAACTGCAGGCCATCTGTGTCGCTGCTACCCCTACGTCTGTCATCTGACTTCATCCTTATTGCATAACACTCGATCAAGTGGCAGCTATGTTACCGCTTTTCGAATGACTCAAGTATGCTTCGGTTCGTCGAAAGATCTGTTCGCTTAAGCAACAACACACACATGAACCCATCCTCTGTCACTGATTCTTTTGAGATTCCACTGCGATATCTTGCCGTCAGTGAGAAAAGTGCATTGATTCGCCCGTCTGTTGGCGGCGGCGATAGCGCTTCTGAGGAAGGCGATTACGTGACGAAACTTGTAGAGATACATGACGCCCGCGATAGGTCCACCTCGCTCGACCAGGAAGGGTTCATGTTGTGCCATCAAGAAACTGAAGTCGCCGATTTCTACTCGGATAATGAGATCAAATCGATCTACGAGGGGGAAGTCAAAACGCTTCTGATGGATATCACCGGAGCGCGAAGGGTAGAGATTTTCGATCACACTCGACGCGCTTCATCGATTGAAACCCAACGCACGCAGGGTATCCGCGAACCCGCTTCAACGATTCATAACGACTATGATGATGAATCAGGGTCCAGGCGTTTGCGAGACTTTTTTCCTGATGAAGCTGACAAGCTGACAGAGAATCGTTTTGCCATCATCAACACATGGCGCTCTATCAAGCAGCCCGTACGAAACTTCCCGCTCGCCTTGTGTGATGCGTCCTCGGTTTCAAAGGACGATCTCGTGAGCGTACCGCGTATCTCCAAAGACCGGGTCGGCGCTGTCCAGATGGCCACCTTCAGTCCGTCACATCGCTGGTGTTATTTTCCACTAATGCGAATGGATGAGGCCCTGCTCTTTAAAGTCTATGACTCCGTCGATGACGGACGTGCCAGATTTACCTTACATACGTCCTTTGATGATCCAACCGTCAACAATACAATGGAAACGAACCGCGAAAGTATCGAGACACGATGCTTCGTCTTTTTTGACTAAATGTCTTCGTGTCGAAGCCTGTTAAACCAAAGTAGTCAGTCAATATTTAGAAAAGGAGGAAAAGATGTCTACAGAATTTACCTTGCACGATCTGGACAGTGCGCCCGAGGGAAGCAAGCCGCTACTGGAAAAGTTTACTAAGAATTTCGGGCGAATCATCGGCTTTTATGGAATGCTGGCTGAGTCACCCGAAGCCCTGCGTGGCTATAAGGCTCTGTCTGATGCATTCGACAATACAACCTTGAGCGATGATGAAAAAACGGTTGTCTGGCAAACCATCAATGTCGAGCACGAATGTCATTATTGTGTTCCGGCTCATACCTTTATGGCAAAAGCAATGAATGTCAGTGATGAACTGAATGACGGACTGCGCGACGAAACTCCCTTGCCGGATCCCAGATTAGAAGCGTTGCGCGATTTCACGCTTATCCTAGTCAGAAACCGCGGGCACGCCAGTGATGCGCAAATCAAGGCATTTCTTGATGCAGGTTACACCCGTCGGAATATTTTAGAAGTAGTACTGGGTATCTCAGAGAAAGTGCTCAGCAATTACGTAAATCACTTAACGAAAACGCCCGTAGACAAAGAGTGGGGTCAATTTGCCTGGTCAAGAGCAACGCGGTCGTAATTTTCAGCGGTGCCCGTCTTTTACGATAACGTGGTGGAATTTTTATGGATAGTTCAAAGAGACTGTTAAATATCGCCTGCCTACAGACCAGTCCACAGCCTGGTTTTCAATCCGCGCTTGATCTGGCGATCTCGCTTGGTGAAGAAGCAATAGCAAATGGCGCTGAATTTATTGCCACGCCGGAATATTGTGGCGGACTGAAGACACAAGGCTCCACGTTTGCCCCACCCAGCGCACCGGAAGAATCCCATCCTGTCTTAAATGGGCTCCGGGCTTTTGCCAAGACTAAGAACAGGTTTGTCCTCATCGGCTCAATCGCTATTGACGGTCCTGATAACAAAATCCTTAACCGGAGTTTTCTTATCGATAACGATGGGAATATCGTAAGCCGCTACGACAAGATTCACTTGTTCGACATCAATCTTTCTGAGCAGCAGTCGTACTGTGAAAGCGCAACGGTGCGTGGCGGAAACAATGCAGTTCTCTGCCAGACCCCGTTCGCAAAAATGGGTCAGACAGTCTGTTATGACCTTCGCTTCCCGAAGCTCTATCGTGAGTTGTCTCAATCAGGCGCGGAAATCCTCTTTGTCCCAGCCGCCTTTACCCAAAAGACCGGAGAAGCCCATTGGCATGTACTTAATAGAGCACGCGCTATAGAAAACGGGGCTTTTGTTGTTGCTCCCTGCGCCATAGGCGAAGTCGAGGGCGGCGGCGCTAGCTATGGCCACTCTTTAATCATCAATCCCTGGGGTGAAGCCCTTGCCGATGGCGGAGATCAGGTCGGAGTCGTTAGTGCCGTGATTGACCTTGAAGAAGTCCGGATAGCCCGCCAACGCATCCCCAGCCTAAGCCATGACAGATCTTTTACGCTGACGAAAGGTGTTTGACTGCCAGCAGCCTAGCTTGAATTTTTCGCGAGTCTCAGGACCTTTCTGAGTTAATTCAGGGGGTGGCAGTAGTGCGTTTGGTGATGCTACAGCGGTAACGCTTCGTGCTCACGCCGCCTTCCTTATTCGGGCAGATTTCGATTGCTTAGAGCCAGATTGGGCTTTTCGCCAACTACCAGGCTTGCGCGTGCTGGCACTCTTGGCGCCCTTGCTGAACTTGCGTCGGGGCTTGGCATTACGCTTGGGTTTAGCAGCAGTACTCGGCTCCCCACTACTTGGTTCAAGACCGTCGACAACCTCTCTCTTCACCTTTTGACCAATCATTTTTTCAATCTGTGAAAGTTTTTTCCAGTCAGCAGGACCAACCAATGAGATCGCGCAACCCGTCGCACTCGCGCGCCCTGTGCGGCCGATTCGATGAATATAGTCTTCAGCAACTGTTGGCAAATCGTAGTTGATGACGTGGCTGATATCCTTAATATCCAGTCCACGTGCTGCAACGTCAGTGGCCACCAACGTATCGATGCGGCCTTTTCGCAGGTTTTCCACCGTTTGCCTGCGTTTGTTCTGGCTCATATCTCCGTGCAGTGCGCCACTCTTGAGATTCTTTCCTCGAAGTACCTTGGCGAGCTGCTCTGCCCCTCGTTTTGTAGCTGTGAACACTAATGATTTGAAGAGATGTCCACTCTCCAGGTGATGTTCCAGAAGTTTCTGCTTATGCGCTTTGCTATCCGCGTGGTGCATATGCTGCTGGATCGACTTATGACGTTGATTGGTGGCCGCTAGGGCAATACTTTCCGGTTTCTTCAGTAATTGGTTCGCAATCTTTAGCACCGGCCCCTCGAGCGTTGCCGAAAAAAGCAGCGTCTGGCGCTCTTTAGGAGTCGCTGCAGCAATATCTTTGACAGCATCGATGAAGCCCATATCGAGCATCCGATCGGCTTCATCTAGCACCAGTATTTCGAGCCGCGAATAATCAACTTTGCCCTGCTCCATATGGTCAAGCAGGCGTCCGGGGGTTGCCACCAGCAGATCCAGACGACCACGAAGCATTCTCAGTTGAGGCCCATAGGCCATGCCTCCAATGATTGATCCAGTAGAGACCTTGGAGAAACGACTGAGCTGGCGAATATTCTGATTTACCTGCATTGCAAGTTCCCGGGTAGGCGTCAGTACGAGCACACGGGGGCCGTTACCGGGTTTCTTGGAGGGTCGCAAAATGCGCTGTAAAGCTGGAAGAACGAAGGCTGCTGTTTTGCCGGTTCCGGTCTGCGCCGAGGCCATCAGGTCTGTACCAGACAACACAACAGGAATCGCGCGTTGTTGAATCTCAGTGGCCTCGGTAAAGCCCGCTTTGTCGATCGACTGCTGTATTCTCGGGTCGAGTTTAAGTTCGTTAAATCGCAAAATATAATCCTCACGGCAATTACGCCGCTTTGAGTACAAATGGTAATAATGGGGGGTTTCGCAACCCTGCTGGCCCTGGCTTAACCAGGTCGTTGCGAATTAATCGTCAAAGGCCACGAGACGTTACGAGTAGTAACACAGGTGATGGGGGACAAGCATACGATCAGAAACGCGTTTCCCCTTCTTGGGGAGGCGCGACTATACAGGGCTCACGTGAAAAACACCAGCCTTTGAGTATCGATTGAATTGGTGCCGCATCCTTGGCAACACCTTCTACCGCCGTATTGTCTGACTACAAAACAGGGATGAGCATACAACGATCCCCAAGCGACTTTCGTTTTACAGCGAAAAGGTCAGCGCTGAACCAGTACGTTATCTAGGGCATTTGCAAACGTCATTCTATCTTTCTTGCTGAATGCTTCAGGCCCACCGGTTTGCACGCCGCTACTTCGCAGCGAGTCCATAAAATCCCGCATATTCAAGCGCTCCCTAACATTTTCTTTTGTGTACCTTTCACCACGCGGATTAAGGACAACACATCCTTTTGCAACGAGCTCTGCCGCAAGAGGAATATCCTGTGTGATGGCAATATCGCCTTTATTTGAATGTTCGACGATGTAGTTATCGGCAACATCAAAACCGGACGCTACCTTTACTGCGAAAATCAATGACGAACGCGGCACCTCAAGAAACTGGTTCGCGACAAATGTCACAGGAATCTTGGTTCTCTCAGATGCACGATAAAGAATTTCTTTAACGGCTTTAGGTGACGCATCGGCATCGACCCATATTCTCTGTATTGTTTCAGTCAAACTTCGATTGCTGGTTCGCGACTATAAAGTTTGTCAACTACATCAATAACGAGAAAAAATGCTCAACTGCTGGTGTGAGTTGAACTGGAGTACATCATAGCCTTTCGGCTCGATACTATGCATTCCAGGAGACATCTGGGGCATTCCAGGTGCTGTGATGCCAATGATCTCTGGACGCTCCGCGAGCAGCCTTTTGATGTCAGAGGCAGGCACATGGCCTTCAACGATATATCCATCAATTAGAGCCGTATGGCAGGAATACAGCGCTGGGTTTGTCAATCCTAGTTCCTGCTTAATTGGCGTCACATCTTCAACGTTGTGCGCAGTTACCGCAAACCCGTTGTCCGCCAGATAATCTACCCACGCCTGACAACACCCACAACTAGCAGTCTTCCAAACAGTAATCGGCAACTCAGACGCAAGTCCAACATTCACAGTGCATCCGAACAGAAACAATAAGAAGACAATACGGCGAAAAAATACGTTGATCATGTCAGTTTGCTACATGAAGTCTTGGTAAAAGCGTAGGAAACCAAGTAACTAATTGAGATTTCATTCTTCATTTCTTTACCGGTTCTCCTCAATCCATTGAGCGATCCACTCGGCAGGCGGCGCATAAACGTCGATAAAAACAACGGGCTCCTCACCAAGAATCTCCCCGCCATGTTGCACATTCGCTGGTGCGTACCACATGTCGCCCGGTCCGATATCACGGACTTCGTCGCCGACTTTAAGACGCATCCGGCCTGAAACCATCACACTCATCTGCTCATGAGGGTGGCTATGCAGTTGGTAGGTTCCGCCGGGTTCAAATTTTGCCCAAACCAACTGGCAACTTTCGCCAGTTACGAGAAGTGCTGTATGATTTTTGCGATCCTTAATAAAGTCAGAATTTGCCTCAGCCTCGGCTGCCGAAAAAATGTATTTCGCCAATTGTTGCCCCCAGCTATTCCCTGATCCAGGTTGATTTATACCTGCAAGAGCCGCGAATGGCTATTAAATCGTGGATTTTAGGTTTAACACCTGATTTAAAATTAGATGCTTTAACTCACCCAAACACTGCTACACGCCACTCCCTTTAGTAGGAAATCGGTTGATAACAAAAGCGTAACGGGTAACCCATTTAGCAGCGACCGTTTCTGGGGAATTGGTCTATGAAATTAATTTACACAGATGATCATCGTGAACACGCTGGTGCTAAGGAAATGCGCTATGACCAGATGATCCCGATGTCTGAGAGTCCTGAGCGAATGGACCTCGTAATCCAGGGGCTTGCCGATGCAGGCTTTCAGGATATCGTCAAACCCGACGTATTCCCGGATGATCATATTCATGCCATTCATGATCCGGGCTTTGTCAGATTTCTTGAAGTCGCCTATTCGCTGTGGAAAAAGGAATTTGGGCCCGGCGGATTTGCGACCGCTTATACCTTCGGGATGCGTGGGATGGATCAGGTTCCCAATGAATCAGTCCATTCCATGCTGTCCTGTTACACCTTCGATGTCTGCGCGCCCATCGTGACGGGCACCTGGAAGGCAGTGCGCTCTGCAGTTGATGTCGCACTCACCGGCAGTGCAGCAATAACTGCAGGAGAGCGGGCTGTCTTTTCCTTATGCCGACCACCGGGACATCATGCCTCTGGGGATCTGGCAGGAGGATACTGTTATCTGAATAATGCTGCGATCGCGGCTCAGTTCTATCTCAATGCAGGAATTGATCGTATCGCCATTCTTGACGTCGATTACCATCATGGCAATGGGACTCAGAGAATCTTCTACGAACGAAATGACGTGCTCTACCTTTCACTGCACGCTCGACCCGAGGATGAATATCCTTTTCTGATGGGGTATGCCCAGGAAACCGGCGCATGTGAGGGCGAGAATTACAATGTAAATCTTCCTATGCCACTGGCGACGGGCTGGCACGATTACCGCGAGGCTCTTCAACATGCGATATCCCGGCTCCAGGCCTACCGACCAGACGTACTGATCGTATCGCTTGGCGTCGATACCTACAAAGACGACCCGGTCGGGGGCTTTGCACTTGAAAGCGAAGACTACCTGAGGATAGGAGAGTTAATCTCACTTGCTGGGTTGCCAACCCATTTTATTCTGGAAGGTGGGTACGCAATGGCCGCCCTTGGTCGCAACGTAGGTAACGTCATAACCGGGTTTGAGAAATAAAACTTGCATCTCGAACCTGCGACCACCTGATTAGAAGTCAGATGCTTTAATCCAGCGAGAGAATACTCTTGCAGTAAATCTGCAGGGCAATCCGATGAACAAGTCAAAGCATTAGAATTGCGATACCGAGGCTCGTCAGAGAGTGTCCATGGATCCCGCAAGCCTGAGTGATTCTTATCGTCGTGACGGTTTGATACGAAGTGTCGATGTCCTGAATGATGACGAGGTTCAATCAATCAGACTGAAACTACAGGCGTTCATCTCCCAGAACCAACATAACCCCGACTTCTCGAACTGGGTTTATTCGAAATCCTACCTTGCCTTAAGATGGGTTGCCGATCTGGCGTTTCACTCCCGTATCCTCGATCACGTTGCAACTCTAATCGGTGGCGACATTCTGCTTTGGGATGCATCCATCCCTTTAAAGGCGCCGCAATCTAAAAAATACTTCGGCTGGCATCAGGATGCGACCTATTGGCCCCTGGAACCTGCAGATGAAATGGTAGCGGTATGGTTGGCGGTCAGCGATGTGAGCCTGGAAAACGGTGCAATGAGGGCTATTCCAGGTAGCCATACGCGAGGCCAACTCCCGCACATCGCAACGGGTGATGCTTCATCCATGCTCCGGCGCGGACAGCGTATTAATGTTGAAGTTGATGATCAAAGTGCAATTGAGTTTTCCCTTCGTGCTGGGCAAGCGAGCATTCATCATCCGTTGACCATTCATGGATCCGGCGGTAACACTTCTAACCAGTGGCGATATGGCATCCTGTTCAACTACGTTTCAGCCAACATCAAGGTTAAAGATGGTCATGTTGAATCGGGGCTTCTTGTACGAGGCCGTCCTCCGACGGATGAACTCCGGTTGGAGACAATGCCCGACGAAGACCTGAGCCATAGCGCGCTGGCGGCATATGCAGACGCTCTTTCGAGGTCTAGCGAACGGTATGCGGATACTTAGCGTCAAGTCGGTTTAAGACGTTATTTACATTTATATCTTTATAAATACTCGGATCGGTAGGTTTCTGGTTCTCCTCAATCCACTTAGCAATCCACTGCGTAGGTGGTGCGTAAACGTCTATAAAAATTACAGGCTCGTCACCAAGGATTTCGCCGCCATGTTCCCCATTCGCTGGTGTGTACCACATATCGCCCAGACCGATATCACGGACTTCGTCTCCAACTGTTAAGTGCATACAACCTGAAACCATCACACTCATCTGCTCATGTGGTGGCTATGCAGTTCGTAGGTTCCACCGGGTTCAAATTTTGCCCAACACATTTGACAACTCTCGCCAGTTACAAGAACCGCACCATGTAATTTAAGTTCGGGAAAAAGTCGCAGCCTGCTTCAGCCTTTGCTACCGAAAAAATGTATGATGCCATTGAATTCAACTTTTAATAAAGTGTTTCGACGAAGAACCTCACCGGGTCTTCAACAAAGCTGGAGAGCCGGGCTGATTTATACCCAAGCATGATAAAGCGTTACCACTCTAAAAGGTTTTCAGATGGAGGCGGATAAGATGGATGATGATTTAAAAGCGGTTCACGAAGATCGTATACGTGCATTGGTCGCAGGGGACTTGGATACACTGGATCGTTGTGTTGCTAACGACTTGAC
>CENZ01394827.1_pt1 | contig 10650 bp, 9 predicted proteins | sample 361341 | NCBI WGS metagenome assembly CENZ01 (sample SAMEA2619782, study PRJEB7988) | marine metagenome | biome: marine biome (ENVO:00000447); feature: deep chlorophyll maximum layer (ENVO:xxxxxxxx); material: "saline water (ENVO:00002010), including plankton (ENVO:xxxxxxxx)" | depth 50 m
GTAAAATCTTTTCTAAAATCTGTCAAGAATAAAAATGAGAGAGATATAGAAAAGGTATTGAAAGTTGGTTCGCAATACGCTGGGATATTTAATACCCACAAGTGGACAGAGATAGATAAGAGTCAGTTCACAAATCTTGGTGGTGCATCTGACGGCAAGACCACACAACAACAAGAACTTGCATCACTGTTCGCAATACAAAAATCAATCGAAAATAATGGATATACAAATCAGAAAAAGTTTTATGAACTTTATAGAGAAGATTTGATTAAGATATATCCAGACATGAATGAAGAATGGGAAAATACATTCTTTCAACAACAACTCACAACATATAGAGAAGTAGGTAATACCCCATATAAACACTATTCAAGAGATGGTGGATTTATGGACTATATTACTGGTATCTGCAAAAACAAATATGGTATTGCAAAAAAAGATACTTGGAATCCTGCCGATATTTGGTTGGTACATGATTTCCCAAAAGTAAAAAGAGAACTAGAAAAATATGTAATGGATGATGTAACTCCAATAGAAGAATTTAATGCAATTCTTAGAGATATGTTCCATGCAAAAAAAGTAATAGGAATATCTCTTAAAAAGATGTCTGGAAGAACTGCGAAGTGGGAATTGGTAAATCTAGAAAATATGGATGTTTTTGACAACGATGAATATCAGTTCAAATTAAAAAGTGCTCAACTATCTCTTAATATGGCTGGGAAAAATAACTTCAAAAACTCAGATGCTAAAATTGTTGTTTCTGGTAAACAGGGTGATGTAAAATTTCAAATAAGACAAAATAGTGCTGGATTTAACAATTTAAAAATAGAAGGAACTGATATGGGAGCAACGTCTGCCAGATTAGGTAAAGTCCCTTTGAGTATGGCTGCAACACTTTTTAAGAAGTTTGGAATACCATTAAATAATGATAATAAAAAATTTCCTAGAACAGCATCAGAGTTTGAAAAAAGAGCATCTGAATTTCTTTACCAGTTTAAGAAAGTTGAATCTATAACGTCAATAAAGGCAAAAGACTTTCAAACTAATTTTATGGCAGTTTATGGAAGTGCAAGACCAGATTTCGCACATAGTAAATTGATGCAACTAGACCTTATGTGTAAACTATATAGTTTAAAAGAAAAAGATAGAAATGATTTACTGACATCTCTAACGTATCTCGCTCAGAAAAAAGGAAACATTTTCGGGCCATTTGGGAAGCTTTACTAATGCAAAATTTTATGGAAATCCTGACTGAAGGTAAGGGTGGTAAAAATCTTCACCTAGAACATCTTGAAGATGAAATAATAAACTATGGAATAACGGGCGGTAGAGCTGCAATTAACTTTTTACGGTCTCTTAGAAATATGCTTGCTGGAAGTTCATCTTCTGGTGTTAATATGACTGTAAAATGGGATGGGGCCCCAGCAATATTTGCTGGAATTGACCCAGAAGATGGAAAGTTTTTTGTCGCAAAAAAAGGTGTATTTAATGCAAATCCAAAATTTTATAAAACAAATCAAGAAATAGATGCAGAACTTAAAGGACAACTCAATTCAAAATTTAAAATTGCTCTCGCAGAAATCCCAAAACTTGGAATCAAAGGAGTTCTCCAAGGAGACCTCATGTTCACAGATGATATATCGAAAAAAGATATTGATGGGATATCATATTACACTTTTCAGCCTAATACTCTTGTTTATGCTATCCCTGTTAATAGCGGTTTGGGTAAGATAGTTTCTAAGGCAAAACTAGGAGTTGTTTGGCATACCACATATGAAGGAGGCCCAACACTGCAAGACATGACTGCAAAGTTTGGTGCTGATACTAGTAAATTGAAAACCACATCAAGTATCTGGATGGATGATGCATCATATAAAGATGTTTCTGGAAAGGCAAAGTTTACATTAGCTGAAACAGAGAAAGTTACAAAAATACTATCTTCCACAGGGAAAACATTTCAAAAAATCAAATCATCAGAATTAAAGAAATTTCTTGATTTACAGAATAACACATTAACTAAAGGTTTAGTGGGGGCATCTTTTAAAACATATTTAAATCAATATGTAAAAAGAGGAGAAAAATTTAACGTATCTGCTGTAAAGAAAACACCATATTCAATGTATGTAAAAGGATACTTTGATGATAAGGTTATTGCAAAACTTAAAACAGACAAGGCGAAAAAACAAAAAGAACAAATTAGAGATGAGGTTGTCGCACAACTATTGAAACAAGATTCTCTAATATTGAATCTTGTAGAGTTCATGAGTTCATTGGTAGAAGCAAAACAATTAATCGTTACAAAACTTAATTCAGTAAAACAACTTGCAAAAATATTCGTTAGAACTAAGGATGGTTACAAGGTCAGTAACGAAGAAGGATATGTTGCTGTCGATAGGGACGGAACTACTGCTGTTAAATTAGTTGACAGAATGGAGTTCAGTTATAACAATTTTACTGCCGCTAAGGCTTGGGATAAATAAATATGTATGAATATAGTTGCAAAGTAGTAAAAATCGTTGATGGGGATACCATTGATGTAGATATTGATTTAGGATTTGGAGTATGGTTGAAAAAACAAAGAATTAGACTCTTTGGAATCGATACCCCCGAATCTAGAACAAGAGATTTGGAAGAAAAAAAATATGGTTTGGCTGCGAAAGAATATTTGACTAAATGGTTGACTTCTGGTGGTGTTACAATAAAGACCCAGAAAGACGCAAAAGGGAAATTTGGTCGTATTCTTGGTGAAATGTATTGTTACGATACTAATGTAAATCAAAAGATGATAGAAGAACATCATGCAGTAAAATATCACGGTCAATCAAAAAAAGAAATTGAAGAAGAACACTTATTAAATAGAACAAAATTAGGAGAGCTGATATGACTGTAAAAAATGTTAGAGCAGATTGGAAGACAACTTATAAAAAGTTGGTAGAAAATAATGAAGTAAAGGAGTTGACTGAAGATAGAGAAGTTGATATGGCTATTGGTCAATTGAGAGTTATCCAACATAAGGCAAATGAACTTGCAGACTTTCTTATGGATTTAGTTGTTCAAAATAATAATGCAGATATAGAACTTCCTGCTTGGGTACAATCAAAATTTAGTAATGCAGCTCATAGTGTTTCTGCTGTTCATGATTATATGATATATGGGGCAGATGATTATGAGGATAAAATAGATGATAAGTTTTAAACAATATAACGAGGCATTTGATAATCCCTATCCGATAAAATGGGAATATTTAAAACCAACAGGTGCCTCAAGTGCTATTGCAAAACTTGACGATGGTAGTGCGTTAGATATTCATATTAGTGAAGATCCTGATGGTATTTATGAGATAGAATTTGCAAGAGGTTCATCTAAAAAGAATATGGGTCGAACTGGTCAAGGTGATGAGTTTAGAATTTTTGCGACAGTCCAAGCCGCTTTGTTAAAATGGTGGGGGCAATTGGACAAAACTAAGGCCAGAAAAATAACTTTCTATGCAAATAAACAAGACGGTAATAGATCAAAACTTTATAAAAGATTTTTAAAAATGTGGGGAACAAAATCTAAATGGGATATTGAAGTTAACGGCCGTGCCAAACAAGGCCTTGTTGCGTATACCTTAACCAACCCAGAACCCGAAACACCCAAAAATGATAAAAAATCGTTTATGAAAAGAATGTTTGGGAGATCAAAAAAATGAAAAGTTTTAAACAATTAACAGAGGCTGGTACTGGACAAATATACGATACCAAACCACAATCTTCTGATGATGCAACCAATCCAGAAGTACTTTTGCGTGGTTATGGTAGACTAAGACATGACCAAGTAAAAAGAAAAGTCGTAGGATATTTAGAACAGATGGTCAAACAGGCAAAAAGAGAGAATTGGGGAAGTATAGAGTATGAAATGAAAATGCTCCATTTCTTTATGGATGCTGTTCAAGATGTAGAGAAAGAAATGGGCAAACCAGCTTGGAAGAAAAAAATAACAATGTTAAAGAGGCAAGGAAAATGAAATCATTTAAATTATTCATGGAAGATTGTGGTTGTGAAGACTGCTCTTCAAATGAACTCTTTGACCATGTTATTATAGAAGCAGAATATCAAGGTCGTAAAGTAGATTTAAATAATCCTTTTCGTCTTCCTTCAGGCTCGAAAAAGAAGTTTGGAGTATATGCCAAGAATGATAAGGGTAATATTGTCAAGGTTACTTTTGGTGATCCGAATATGGAAATAAAAAGAGATGACCCTAAACGCCGAGCATCGTTTAGAGCTAGACATGGTTGCGATAAAGATCCAGGCCCTAAGTGGAAAGCTAAATATTGGTCTTGTTATCAGTGGCGAGGTGGTGCAAAAGTTGATGAAGAAAATCCTTGTTGGGATGGATATAAACAAGTCGGAATGAAAAAAGGAAAAAACGGTAATATGGTGCCTAATTGTATACCAGAAGAAGCTGTAAAAAGATTGACAGGTAAGGCACAAGAACAAGAATATGTAAAAGATATTGCACACGCAATGCGTGGTAAAGGGCACGAAAATTTAAAAAAATATGCAGATGAATTTGAAAAGGCTGCACTTAAAAGTCTAGACCCAGAAAAAGAATTAAAGAAAATACTACCAACTATGAAGGATGGACAATTATATAATTTGTTGAATATGGGGGAATCTGTATCTGGTGCAGAAAAACAACCATTTGTATCGAAAGCAGGAGCTGGGGAGTTTGGAACAGATAAAGCAAAGAAGACTTATCTTAAAGATTCACCATATGCAAAAATTGAAAAGTTGACAAAAAGTTATGTGAGTGAGGGCAAACTAAAAGATATGTTTACACTTCACAAAAAAGGAATGTCTCCGAAAGAAATTGCAAAGAAGTTGAAAATGGATGCTGGTGAGGTTAAAGCATTAATTCATACCCTAGCAAAAGATAAACTTCTAATGAAGGTTATGACAAATCTAGAAGATGTTAATCAACAGTTCCCAAAAACACTTAAATCTTTTACTGAAGTTCGTCAAGACAAAGATATAGAAGATAGAAAAGGAACACAACCAGCAAAGTATTATGCAAAAGATGCTGATGGTGATGAGATGTCAAAGTCTACTAAACAAGCTAGAGCGAGACATTTTGATTCAAAGAAAAAAGGCCCAGCGCCAGGCGATGCAAACGCAAAAACAAAACCCTCAAAACATACTAAAAAGTATCATGATATGTTTGGAGAGGCAATAGAAGGACTTAAGAAGAAATCAGAAAAATCTGGTATTTCATATGGAATATTGAAAAAAGTATATGATAGAGGTATGGCTGCATGGAAAGGTGGCCACAGACCAGGCACAACCCCCCAACAATGGGCATTTGCAAGAGTCAACTCTTTTATCACAGGTGGTGGTGCAAGGAAGTCTGACAATGACCTTTGGCAAAAGCACAAGGGAAAGTAAATGGCATGGTTTGGTAAGAAGGAAAGTATAAATAATAATATGACAAACGAATACAAATACGAAGATATTGATTTTGGATTTACTGCTGTTGATGGCGATGAACTCAAACAAATAACTGCAACTCCAGTAGAAGTTACAGAAAAACTAGATGCGTCTGCGTCTGAGATTAAAGACCTGAGCGAGAAAGTTGCTGAACTGGTAGAACTGCAAACAGACATAATGTCAGAATTAGTTTCTGCAAAACAACTGTATGCTGAAAAGTCTAGTTCTTCCGATGTTACTAAAGAAATTATAGAAGATAAATTATTAAAAGTCGAACAGTTAATAATGCCGTTATTGGCAAATCTCTTAAAGAATAAGGACAAGGAATATATATACTGGCCTAATAGAGAACCAATAATCAAGGCACAAATGGAAAAAATAACAGAGATAACTAGGGGCGAATGATGAAAGACACAATAGTTTTTGCATTTGGGAGATTCAATCCCCCCACAACTGGACATGAAAAGTTGATAGAAAAGGTTGGTGCTGTCGCTCGCAAAGAGAAAGCAGACTTTATGATTTTTCCTAGTCAGTCACAAAATGCAAAAAAAGACCCACTTGATTTTAACACTAAAGTTAAATTCATGAAAAAAATGTTTCCAAAGTACGCAAGAAACATAATCAAAAATACCAAAATAAAGACTGCATTTAATGTTGCTTCTCTTCTTCAAGATATGGGATATAAGAAATGTATTATGGTTGTAGGTGGGGATAGAGTCACAGAGTTTGATGCAACATTAAACAAATATAATGGTAAGATAGGCAGACATGGATTTTATGATTTTGAAGGTGGGATTCAAGTAGTATCTGCTGGTGAACGTGACCCAGATGCAGAAGGTGTAACAGGAATGTCTGCATCAAAAATGAGAGCAGCCGCTGTTGCGAATGATTATGATTCATTTAAAAACGGTCTTCCGAAATCATTTAAAAATGGAGAAGATTTATTTTCTGCTGTTCGTTCTGCAATGAAGGTAGAAGGTATGATGAAAGAAATGTTTGAGGCAGAAATTCTTGCCTTGCATGATTTCATGGATACGAAGATACCAGAACTTGTAGAAGATTTGGAAGAAGATGAATTAATTTCTTTTATGAAAGAAACATTTGATTTGCCTCTCAATTATGAAAAAAAGGAAAGTGTTCTTGAGCCTTTTATGGAAGTAGGATTTGAAAGAATTTTAGGAGGAAGAACATTAAAAAAGGCACTAGCAAATACTCTTTATACAAAAGAATATCAGAAGGCAGCCGAAACACTAAAAAAGGTACTTGACAGGAAAACAAAGGAGTCAGGTGGTAGAGGGTTGAAACATGGTGTTTTATATTATGCTAACCAGATTGCAAGAAGTTTTTCACATGTTGATTACAAACTTCTCGCAAGGATGGTTGAAGATTTAGATTTTTCAAATCCAAAAGTCAAAAAAGAACTAGAAGATATTACAAAAGAACTTGATGATTCTGATTTTAAAAAAAGATATGGTGATGAGTGGATGCAAGTTAAAATGGCCACTGCAACTAATATCTTGAAGAAAAAATATGGGGAAAAGGTAGAAGAAAAAGAAATTAAAGTACCTTTAGAACTATTGAAACTTTACAACAAGGGGATGCAGCTGCCTGCTGGTTCGCCTGCACATAAAAAAGTTTTGAAACAGATTCAAGATTTGAGAAAAAAACTTAATATCTCTGAAGAAGAAGAGATGATGTTTTATCATGATTTCATCGAAGAAGAGGTTACTCCAAAACAAGTAAGTGATTTGGAAAAGTTCGCAGATAAACTTCTAAAAAAGTTTAATATAGATGTGACATTTACCAGACATTTTGTTGATAGGATGAATGACCCAAGAAACAGTCCAGAGATAAAAGTCTCAGAACTTCAAAAGTTATTTAAAAAGATTCAAAAAAACAAAGGTAAGAATATACTGTCAAATCCAGATATAGAAGCAGTATTAAAGGACATGTCTACAGATTTAAATCTGCCTGTAGTTATAAACTACAAGGATGGAGAGTTTGAGCTTGTCAACAAAACTATCATGAGGAAGAAGAATTTCGGGACATCAAGTAAAGTTCTTAAATATGAAGATTTCATGAATAACTTAAAACCATAAATATAGCCAAACAAAAGAGAGGTTTAAGATGTCTACAAGTATTTTCCCAGAGGATGTATCAGATTTTGTTGCAGCCGCTTCCCAAGCGAAAAAACAAGGCAAAAAAGAGTTTAAGTTTGGTGATAAAACTTTCCCAGTTACAGTAGGGAGTGATGTTGCAAATACCGTTGTCGAAATGGCGAAAGGTACTGTATTAGTCAAGAATGTCAAAGATAATTCCTTTATGAGTGATATATTGAAGATGGCAAAAAAGATGAAAGCGATTGTCACAGACCAACCCAGAAAAAATGGTTTTTTGGTCAAGGGAACTAAAGACCAACTTAAAGACATTTTTAAATTTGCATATGACAATCTTAAAGGAAGCAGTAAACCAGCAGAGGTTCTTGCGATGGGCGAAGAAAAAGATTTTGAACCACATATGATGTATGATCCAAAAACAGGTAAAGGTTACGAGGCAAAGACTTACGATGACCATATTCGCATGAAGAAATTAGGATATGTTCATGACAAAGATGAGATAGAAGAAGGTAAATCATCAACTGGATATGAGCTTTATCATAAAGACTTTTCAAGTGCGATGAAGCATGCTTATGATTTTGCAAAGAAGAAATTGAAAATTGAGATTGACCCAGAAGAGATTGACAATAAAGTTGCAACGGGCCCCAGAAAACCATCTAAGGGAAAAACTAACTCATATCGTTTAATGGGTAAAGATGGTAAAAAGGGTGTACAGATTCAAGTCTATAATACTGGTAATTCATATGAACTCAATATGTATAAAGAATCAATGAATGAAGAGAAATTCGCACTTAATAAGGAAATGGTTAATATACTCAATGAATTAAAAGAACCATTTGTAGTATACGACACTGCTGATAAAAATAAAATAGTTGCAACTGCTTCAGATGAGAAAGGTGCAAAATCTTCAATCGCATCAGCTGAACTTCCACCAATTAAAGTTAAAGATAAAAAGACATTAAGAATTATAAAAACTAAGAAGAAGCAAATGATTGGTCAACCACTCAATGCATCTCATTGTTACAAAGAAGAGGAACTATTTATTTCTCTCTTGAACAGTGGAGTTCTCACAGAAAAGGTAGACTCAAACAAATTAGTAAAAGTATTTGATAAACTAAAAACAAAAGACGTTATTCAATTAAAAGTAGACTCCTCAATTAGTAAAGGAAAAGGACTCCAACCATATGTTGTTAAATCAAAAAATAAATTAAAAAATGGTGTAGAAAAAATTGCATTAATTTTGCAAGGTAATCCTACAGGTGTGAAAAGATTTATGTACAAGAGAGATGGTCGAGTAACATTTGCAATTGGTGATATGGGGGCTTCAATAGCAGATTTCAAAGAGGAGACAATAATGAACATTAATGATAGCATTTTCGAAGTTAAAAAAGATATTGACCCAGCAGATATCGATAACGATGCAACAGCTGCTGATAAAGAAGCTGCAAAGATGAATATCATCATGCAAATTCGTAAAGCAATCGATGTCAAGGGAAATCACAAAATCAAGTTTGCAGATGGAAAGAGTAAAAAGGTTGACCTAAAATTTCTTAATTATGCATTACAGAGATTTGATAAAATGAAACCAAGAAGTAAAGAAAAGTTTCAAAACGCAATGGCAAAATCCTACAGGGATATGTTAAAAACTTTGAAAGATTTTAAAGAGGCAGTCAGTCCAGCTCAACAAGCCGCAATTGCAATTTCAAAGAAAGAAAAAGAGAAGAAAGAAGAAGAACTTTCTTCAAAACAAAAGAAAATTGACCTCAACAAAAATGGTGAAGTTGATGGTGATGACCTTGCAAAGTTGAGAAAGAAAAAGAACGAAGAAACAGTTATTGGTATTGAAATTGATGAGGCGAAAAGTGTTATTCCTCAACTTCAAACAATTGTTAAAGACAAACAACATGCGAAGATTAAAGGTGTAACTGTAGACCTATTTACTGCATCTATGATTACTCAAATTTATGACAAAGTTAACGATGCAAACAAGAAAAAGATGGACGGTCTTGCATTGCCAAAATTGGTTGATATTGCACACAAGATGATGAAAAGAGAATCAGTTGTTCTGGAAGGTTATGAAAGAACAGTAATGGACACTCTTCAAGATGCTGGTCTAGAATATGATGCTTATTTTGCAGACGGAAAACTCTATGTATCAAAAGATAAGGTTAAAGATGTAAAGTCTGCTTTAGAAGATAATGATAGTATTCGTAAACTTCCTAAGATGGTAAAAGAGTCAATTGCACTTATTGAGGCAAAAACTCAAGCAGCTGCTGTAAAAGAGTTTGATAAGATGATTAAGAGTGATAGTGTTGATACGGCAGACTTCAAAAAGGCGAAAGCTGCATATGTAAAGGGTGACCTCAAAAAACTTGGAAAAATTGCATGGAATATTGATACAGACCCAAGTGAAAGAATACTTTCAAACATAAATCAAAATGACCCAGCAACATTTATGAAAATGTATCCAAATGCAGAAGTTGGAGATTATTTGAGAAGTATTGCATTTGCCCATCGTAAGATGTATGAGTCAGATGAAATTACTGAGGCAAAATTTACAGCCAAAGAAATCAAAATGGCCATTGGTATTGCTTCTGACCCTAGATACAAGGGTGGTAATTATACTGGTGCTTCTAAAGCGATTGAGAAAATCAAAAAAGGTTTGTCAAATCACAAACAAGTTGCTGCTGTTTTGAAGAGACAGAATGAAGAAGCAATTCTTGAAGTTATTGCTGAGTCAGATAAATCTGATGCAAAAGAGATGTCTGAGTTAGTTAAAGAACTTGAACCAAAGTTAAAAACTAACGAACTCAAGAAAAAAGTATTTGACCTAGCAATGGAAAAGTACAAAAATAAATCAAGAGCAACAAAAATCGCTTCACACATCAAATAATAGGAGAATATCATGGCATGGTATATTAATAAAGGAAAAAACGCAGTACCTACTAATCGTGGGTGGGAAAATTCAAAGACAGGAGAAGTTTACGTTAGTCATCGTGGACTCAAAGATAAAATGATTGCTGCTGGTCATCTCGTAGAAAAAGCAGCTCCAGTTAAAAAGGTAGAGG
>CENZ01036878.1_pt1 | contig 10649 bp, 10 predicted proteins | sample 361341 | NCBI WGS metagenome assembly CENZ01 (sample SAMEA2619782, study PRJEB7988) | marine metagenome | biome: marine biome (ENVO:00000447); feature: deep chlorophyll maximum layer (ENVO:xxxxxxxx); material: "saline water (ENVO:00002010), including plankton (ENVO:xxxxxxxx)" | depth 50 m
ACCACAGCGGAACGGCTCGATTGATTAAGGCTTATCATGGCTGGATGCTAATATCTCGTTGATCAAACCGGTGTGATAGGCGATGAGCGGCAGAATTCCAAGAGAGTTTATCGACGAACTGCTTGCCCGAGCCGACATCGTCGAACTGATCGATGCACGGGTGCCTCTGACCAAGGCTGGCAGGGACTTCAAAGCCTGTTGCCCGTTCCATAACGAAAAAACCCCTTCGTTTACCGTCAGTCAGACCAAACAGTTTTACCACTGTTTTGGCTGTGGCGCGAACGGCAGCGCCATCGGCTTCCTGATGGAGTTTGAACATCTCAGCTTCAGGGAAGCCATCGAAGAACTCGCCCAGAGCACTGGTCTTGAGATACCGGATACCGGGCCGGCCCGGCCTGAAGATACACTGACTCCTGCCCTGCTCGATGCTGTCGCAGATGCAAACCGCTTCTTTAAAGAGCAACTGCGTCAGCATGAGATGTCGGCCGAGGCGATTCGATACCTCAAGGAGCGGGGCCTGTCTGGCGAGGTGGCCGCCCAATTTGAGCTTGGGCTTGCGCCCTCGGGCTGGGACTCACTCGCACAGACAGCCAAGGGTGACGACAAAACACTCGATATGATGACCAAAGCCGGTCTGGTTGCTCGCAAGGACACCGGTCGCGTCTATGACCGCTTCCGGTCCCGGATCATCTTCCCCATTCATGACTACAAGGGCCGGGTGGTGGCTTTTGGGGGGCGGATACTTGGCGACGGCGAACCGAAATACCTGAATTCACCGGAAACGCCCATTTTTCAGAAAGGCTCGGAGCTCTACAACCTGCATCGCGCTCGCTCAAACATCGCCCAGCAAGGTCATTCAATCGTGGTCGAGGGCTACATGGATGTGGTGGCGTTAGCACAGTATGGTGTTGACCACGTAGTTGCGACACTCGGCACAGCGACTACCCCAAGACATCTTGAAAGACTGTTTCGCCTCTCGCCTTCGATTATCTTCTGCTTTGATGGGGACCGCGCAGGCCGGGCTGCCGCGTGGCGGGCTCTGGAAACCGCCCTGCCCGAATTGGGTGGCGGCCGGCAGATCAGTTTTCTTTTCCTGCCCGATGGGGATGACCCGGATTCTTTGGTACGCCGCGAAGGCGGCGATACATTTCGGGACCTGGCAGCCAAAGCGACTTCGCTGCCGGATTTTCTCTTCGAGAAACTGGCGGGCGAGACCGATATGGACCGCATCGACGGACGGGCCCGTCTTGTAGAACTCGCCAAGCCGCTATTGGCCCGCCTCCCCGAGGGGCCACTGCGAGAACTGATGCATCAGCGCCTACGGGAGGAAACCGGGGTTCAATCTACCGAGACGCCGCGTGCGTCCAAGGGGCGTCAGGTTCCTTCACGCAGGTCCACGCCATCACAAAGGCTGAGCCCGATCGCAACGGCGATCAGTCTCCTGCTCCAGCAGCCCGGCCTCGCGACACGATTTGCATTGCCCGAGCACCTCGATGACAGTCCAGATGAGCCGGGCCTGCAGCTTCTGATAACGCTCTACAAAATGACAGGCGGCGAATCTCACCTCACCACCGCCGCACTTCTAGAGAGATTCCGGGACTCCGAGGACGCTTCCACCCTTGAAAAACTGGCAGCCAAGGACCATCTCCTGGGTGAAGAAGATTTTCCGCCCTTCTTTTCAGAAACATTGCTGACAATCCAGGAGCAGGCGCTTGGCAAATCGATCGATAAACTGGTCTCCCGTGCTGGACAGGAAGAGCTGGACGAAACCAGCAAGGCGAGGCTTGCAGAGCTTTATCGGGATCGCCAATTACTAAGGCAAGAGCGCGAAGAGCCGGGAAAATAGGGGCTGGAAGGCGATTCACGTGGTATAATTGATAGGTTTTCATCCTTTTTCTTTCGATTTTCAGGGGGGCATGTGTCCGTCGATACTCAAAGCCAGCAATCCGAACTCAAACGGCTGATCATCAAAGGTAAGGAGCAAGGGTTCCTGACCTACCGCGAGATCAACGATCACCTCCCGGAAGATATGAACGACACCGACCAGATCGAGACGGTCGTCAACATGATCAACGACCTCGGGATCGAGGTCTACGACGCGGCGCCTGACGCTGATACGCTTCTTCTGAAGACCGCCAACAGCGACGACGAGGAGGTCGTCGAAGAGGCCGAAGCCGTGCTGACCACGGCGGTCGAAAGCGAGTTTGGCCGAACGACCGATCCCGTGCGGATGTATATGCGCGAGATGGGCACCGTTGAACTGCTCACTCGCCAGGATGAGATCCGGCTGGCGAAGCGGATCGAAGACGGCATTCGCCAAAGCGTGAGCGCGATTGCATGCGCTCCGATCGTCATCTCAGAACTCGTCCGTCTTGCCGACAACGTTGAAGAAAGCAAGATGAAACTGACAGAGTTGCTCGTTGGTTTTATTGACCTCAACGAACTGGACGCGGCAATCCCTGAACCCGTTATTCCCGGCTCCGGGGATGACGATAACGACGATAATGCCAATGCTGGTCCTCAAGGTCCAGATCCAGATGAATTCAAAGAACGTTTTGAACGCATTCGCAAGGGCCTGAAAAGTCTCGAGCGCTGCCGTACTCGCTACGGTATTGGCGCTCCGCAGATGGAAAAATATCAATCCAAACTTTCAACGGAGTTGATGGAGATCCGGCTTGTGCCGCGACAGATCGATTACCTTTCTCAGGTGATGCGTGAAATCGTCGACGAAGTGCGCAAGCTGGAAAAAGAGATCATCAAAATCTGTGTGCAAAAAGCCCGGGTCAGCCGCAAGACCTTTATCTCCAAGTTTGTGGGCAAGGAATCTGAGCTTTTCTGGATTCGCAGCATGATGCGCGGCAAAGAAGGTAACAAGGACATGCTCAAAGCCCATGCAGACGAGCTCGAAAACCTGCGCGACAAGCTTGAAAATCTTGAGAATATCACCGGACTGCGCATCCATCAGATCAAGGATGTCAGCAAGCGGATGAACATCGGCGAAGCCAAAGCCCGCCGCGCCAAAAAAGAAATGATCGAGGCAAACCTGCGTCTCGTCATCTCGATCGCCAAAAAGTACACCAACCGTGGCCTGCAGTTCCTTGACCTGATTCAGGAGGGCAACATCGGCTTGATGAAAGCGGTGGATAAGTTTGAGTACCGCCGCGGCTACAAGTTCTCGACCTACGCAACCTGGTGGATCCGACAGGCGATCACCCGATCGATTGCCGATCAGGCGCGGACTATCCGTATTCCGGTACACATGATTGAGACCATCAATAAGCTCAATCGTGTGTCACGACAGATTCTTCAAGAGAAGGGTCGCGAGGCTTTACCCGAAGAACTGGCAGAGCGCATGGATATGCCAGAAAACAAGATCCTGAAGGTGCTGAAAATCGCCAAAGAACCGATCTCGATGGAAACGCCCATCGGTGATGACGAAGATTCTCACTTGGGAGACTTCATCGAGGACAAAAACATCCTCGCGCCCGAGGATGCCGCTCTGACGTCAGGCCTGACCGGTGCGACTGAGTCCATTCTTGATAGCCTCACCGAGCGCGAATCCAAAGTTATCCGGATGCGCTTTGGCATCGGGCTGAATACCGACCACACGCTGGAAGAAGTCGGCAAACAGTTTGATGTCACCCGAGAGCGTATACGACAGATTGAAGCCAAGGCGCTCAGAAAGATGCGCCACCCGACCCGCTCGGAAAAACTCAGAAGTTATCTCGACTGATACAGTCCAGCCGACTGTAAAACCCCGGACAACGCTCCGGGGTTTTCTTTTGGAGCACGGCCCGCTAATTGACTCTGATTCTTGCGTTACTGTCGCAAGTAGGGTCTCTTGGCCGGGCGGATCAGAAGCGTCAGGATAAACCCTAACACTGCGACAGCCGATGCCACTCCTGACAGCCGGTAAAGCATCCGCCAGACCCGGTTCGCCTTTTTGGTGATCGAGAAATCGGTCACATAGATTGTCTCGCACGCGCCATTTCCGGTGTCGGTCCGTGAAATGCTGGTGCCGCGGTCAAAACCAATCGCTACGTTCTGATAATTTGCCAGGACACCCTTGATCCTGACCTCATCACCCGGGGCTGCACGCATGATTTTATGGTGCAAATCCAGCTCGTCTGTTAACAGATGATTGTTTGATAGCTGATCGCCTCTGAACCTCTTGCCCGTCTTGCGGTCGGGCGCCTTAAAAAAACACGTCCAAGGCCCACTGTCGTAACGTAACTTGCGAAATACCCCAGACGTTATGTTTTGGCCCCAAACAACACACAGATCCTTGACGTTCAGAAAATCTTTCCATTTCCGATGGTGGTAGATATCGCCGAAAGATCCACTCTCATAATCTGTCACGACCACCCCGCTCAATTCATATTCGAACAGTGGTGTTACCGTATAAGTCTGGTTATTCACCTTTGTCTCAAAGGGCGACTTCTGGGTTGGGGTTTGCCTTGGCTCAACCAGCACAGCATCGCTGAAGAACCCTGGGTCGGGTAGCTTGTCTTTTTGAAAGAAGGAGATCGCCAGCACCGTGAGTGATGCCAAGAGCATCAGCCTAAAGAGGCGCTCCAACTGATCAAAAAACATATTACCAGCAGACCGATGGGCCTAAGAAAGTGCGACCTTGTATTCCTGAATGGTGTTTCCGCCATCAACCACAATAAGCTGGCCGGTGACGTAGCTTGCCTCTTCACTTGCAAGAAACACTGCAACATGGCCCACTTCCTCAGGAGTCCCTGGCCTTCCCACGGGGGTAAACTGTCCAGCGGTCACTTCGTCCTCTCCGCTTGATCCAGTATGAATCCAGCCGGGGCCGACACAATTGACCGTAATATTCTTGGAGCCCGTCTCAATCGCCAGCGAACGCGCCATGCCCAGCATCCCGGCCTTGGCGGTGCCGTAGACGGTACTGCCATGAATCCCTACAACCGGGCCCGTCACAGACGAGATATGCACTATCCGGCCGTAAGTATTTGTCATCATTGACGGCAGTACGGCACGGGTCATCATGAAAGCGCTGGTGAGGCTCATATCAATGCTGTAGCGCCACTTCTCATCACTGACCTCATGCAATGGCGAGCTTGGCTCATCTCGACCGATCTGCACCATGCCCGCATTATTGATCAGGATATCGATTGGCCCGAGCGTCTTTTCGACCTCTGCCGCCAAGCCCGCGACGGCATCTGCCTCGGTAAGATCGGCAGGAGACGCAAACACCCCGCTCTTGCTGCCGCCCAGTTCCTCGCATCGTTCATGGATGCGGTCCGTGGTCGAGGAGATTGCGACTTGTGCGCCAGCCGCCTTAAGCAGTTTCGCTATCGCAAAACCAATCCCTGTCTCGCTCCCCGCACCGGTCACCAAAGCAACCCGATTTGCAACGCCTCCCATCTGATCCTCCTTGTATACTGAGCCTATCGTCGGCATGATCCCGGCAGTATAGAAGCCGATCTTTAAGCTATCGATTAATCATGTCTTTGAACAATCACTCCTTATACCATCACAGGGGCGATTGAAAATTGAACCGGAGAGAATAATGGAATTCAGCAGTGAGATTGGCGCAGTCCAGCGCCGGATGGCACAAACCCAGGAAGGTGTCGGCCGTCGCAAGGCCACCTTCGAGGCTCTGAATGTCGCGGTCGGGCAGCAGATCCTGGATGTTGGCTGCGGTGGCGGTCATCTCCTTAAGGATCTTGCGCTTTCAGTGGGAACTGACGGGCGTGTCGTCGGGCTGGATCCAAGCGATCAGCAGATCGCTGCGGCGACCGACCACTGCCAAGGACTCGACAATGTCAGCTTTAGCAAAGACTCCGCAACTGCCCTGTCTTTTTCAGATGGTGAATTTGACGGTATCGCTTCGATACAGGTGCTTGAGTACATCGATAATGTGGACAGCGCGATCGCGGAAATCCGACGGATCCTCAAACCCGGCGGGCGGCTCTCCACCGTCTCCGTGCTTTGGGATCATTGGCACTTCCATGGGCCTGATCCTGTGCTGAACCGGAGAATGCACGACGCATTTAAGGCGCACTGCTTTCATCAGATGCTACCGCTGGAGATGCCTGCCAAACTCGCCCGGCATGGCTTTGCGGGTGCTCATTGCACGCCAATGGGATTTCTGAACAACAGCCTGCACCACAACTCTTTTGCCTATCTGGCTTCCAGGCTCTTCACACACTTTGCTTTGGGACAAGGAATTCCTGAGGAAGACGTTACCAGTTGGCGCGAACAGCTCGATCAGGCAGAGAGTGACGGGCGATTCGGTTTTGTCAGCGTTCCCGTACTGACAACTGCCATAGCGGCCTGACGCTCCGGCCCGTGTGCGCCAGAGATATGCCTACTTGGTAAAGAGGACGCCGACGCCAAGCACTACCAAAGCCACGCCCAGCATCTGGCGCCAGCCGAATGGCTCGCTCAGAAAAGCCACAGACACAATAAATAAACGCGATCACTACGGTCCCGCACACAATAACGGGGATTGCCGTGCTGGCAGGAATCGTCTGACGCAAGCCTGTTCCCGAGAAAAGGTAAAAGTAGCCGATTTCGGCAATGCCGATGCAGATACCCGAAAGCACTGCCCATTTGTATGACGCCGGGGGGATCGCGAATGTCTGCCCGCCGCGTATAAAGAGGTAGGCCGCAAAGATCAGCGACACGACCAGGGCTGCCGTTTGTAGGCTGATCGTCGCCAGAATGGTGGTCGTCACCGTGCCGGCTGCATGATCTCCTGAGACTTTGACGAACAGGTTGTAGCCCGCGTACATAAGCGTGATCAACAACAAAAGCATCCATGCGTTCATCCAAGTTCTCCCTGAATCGCCTTTAGAGCATAGTCACTCTAGAACCGTTCCTAACAACTCTAAAGGAGTGGAAATGCTTCTGCAGAACTTTCTCGACCACAGATTTTTTAGACGATCCCAAAGAACTCAAAGATCAGTTTGATATAATTTTGTCCGGTTTACATTTCACAAAGAAAACGCATCGGGCCTGTAGCTCAGTTGGTTAGAGCAGTGGACTCATAATCCATTGGTCGAAGGTTCGAGTCCTTCCGGGCCCACCATTTTTATCGCGTCTATTCCGGATACAGCATCCAAGATACGACGCACACCCCGTTTTTGATTAATCGAGTTAGACGAAAACAGTCATGTAGAAGTCTTCGCGTGACTTTCATAATATGCCGTTACGATACGTTTAAGCTCATTGATAACTTTTTCGTCGTATCTTGAAGATTTCGACAATGCAAGATCTTGCAGTACACCGAATGTTTCACCTATGCACATCATTGCAGTTTCAAGCTCCGATGGTTTCAATCGAATTTTCCAGGCTGATAGAAATGGCTTCATGGCCTTTCCTATTTCTACATTGGTGTACTGATAGGCGGAATGTAGCTCAGGATATATCATTAGAGCTCTTTGTAGTTGGACCAGTGCGCGATCCTTCTTTGTTCCTTCAACGATGGCGTCGACCATGCCATAACAAACCGTTTTTATCGGAGTGTCTGACGGAGTATCGCGTAAGTAATTACAGATTAGATCGGATTGTTTTTGACTGAACGACAGTGCAAGCTCATTTAGTATTTCGTACTTATCATTAAAGTATTTGTACAACGTCGCGATATTGATGCCAGCTGTTTTCGCAATAAGATTTGTACTGATCTTCTCAATACCCTGTTCTTCAAGGATGTCCAGTGTGGCCGATAGTACTGCCTCACGAGTTTGTCGAGCTCGTAGTTGTTTGGGTTCCCGAATTTCGTTTGGTAATGTCATGCAGGGAGGTTTTGTCAAATAACTGAAATGAACACACTTGACTTTTATTATTAATCCAGTAAAAAGCAAGTACTTACTTAAATTGTTTTGGTTATGTCAAATACTAATTTCTTAGACACATACAAAGAATTGAATTCAGGTCAGCTAACTAACTCTCCGAAAACGGTATTACAAGCGTATTTAGGCGCCTTTGAAGCCAAAGATGCCCTGGCGATCCAACAATTGATTGGTGACCGGGCACTGATTGAAATGCCGCTGCTAAAACCAAACCGCCTATTTGGTGCTTCTGAAATTTTTACTGGTCATCAAAATGCATTTAGGTCCATTGAAAACGCAGAATTTACCTTTCCCGAACCAATAGCAGAGAATGACAGCGCCGCCATAGCAATTGGGGTCTTAACAATAAAAAGGAAAAATGGCGTGCAAGATAACCACGAAGTCGGAGTGGTTGCAGAGATGCGCGATCTCGCTCTTCATCGAATCAGTCTTTATCTCAATTCGAGAAATATCCGTCGGTTGTCTGACGAAACTATTGTTTAGGAGATAAAGATTGAAAGCCATAGAAGCATTTGAAGCATATTGCGATGCATGGGCTAAACATGATCATGTGGCCCTGGCCGAGCTATTCACTGAAGATGGGGTGTTTGAAGCATCGACTCTGGATGCACCTGTAAAAGGTCAAAAGGATCTGAAGAGCCAACTACGGATCATATCGAATTCCCACTCAAACATTGAAACTGAAACTCGAATAGCCATTGAAACAGAAAAGGGTGCCTATATCGAAGGCACGTACAAGGCAAACATCGTAGGGGCAGGAGGGAAGATTGATGGATCTCCTGTTAGGGCGGATTTTCGTTATGTGGCAACCATTGAAATGCAGAACGGGAAAATTTCGCGTTTGGCTGAAATATATGATTCCCACCCGTTTTATGCGGAAGAACGTCAGCGTGTGTTTGCCATGAACAGGCGAAGTCCCTATTGGCAGGGAACTGTTGACGCTAAGTGCATGGAATGGAGCGTCTATAACAATATGTTTTTCCCCATGGTATATAGCCGTGCGCCATACGAAGACTATGCGGCGTTAATGGAAGGCGTAACCTTGTGGGATGTTGGCCTGGAACGACAGACGCAATTAAAAGGACCTGATGCGTTGAAATTCCTTGACTATTTATCGTCTCGAGATATGTCTGCTATGGGATCGGGGGATTGTCGTTATGCGCTTATTTGTGATGAAGCGGGTTTGGTTCTGTGCGATCCTGTTGTCCTGATGCCTGAAGAAGATCTTGTCTGGCTATCCCATGGAAATACCGATTTGACCCTGTGGGCGCGGGGCATCGTCTTGAACTCAGATTGGTATGTTGAAGTATCTGAACCCGACGTTGCACCTCTACAGGTTCAGGGCCCAGACTCAATTCATGTAATGAATGCTTTGTGTGCTACACCATTGGATGATCTCAAGAACTACAAGTGCACCATTACTGAAGTGGCTGGCCAACGCACAGTGGTTTCCAGAACAGGATGGAGCGGTGGATTCGGATACGAAATCTATCCCTACGGCAGTGAAAACGCGATGGCACTGTGGAATGCAATACTAGAAGCTGGAAAACCTTTCGGAATTAAAGTAACGGGACCTATCGTTCATCGCGCTATCGAACGAGGTGTAACAGACACCGATTATTACAGTGGCTCAAATATGAATGCCCTCGAAGAGGTTGCCTCGCACTTGGTTGATCTGGATAAAGAATCTGATTTCATTGGTAAGGAAGCACTCAAAAAGATCAGTGAGGAAGGGGTTAAGCGCCATTCTGTTGGGCTATTCATTGATGGCGAAGTCCCGAGATTAGAATGGCACTGGCCATTACGCGGAGGCGATGGCACAGAAGGAATTGTTCGCTGGGCCGTACATTCATTTGCTCTGGATCGAAGTATCGGAATCGCAATTGTTGATGTTTCGATCAAAGTGGGGGACAGGGTTGAAGTAGATCATCCGGGGGGTACAGTTTCAGCCGAGGTAACGACAATTCCATTCGCACCACGAGGATCTTAAACCGTTGCATGTATTAGCAGTAATTTCACACCCGAACAAGGCATCATTTAGCCACGCAGTCTTAAAGAGCTTTGTTGTGGGCGTCGAAGAAGCTGGGCTGTCATACGATATAGCCGATTTATATAAGGAAGGTTTTAGCCCGGTACTTTCAGAACGGGACCTACTGCAATTTAAAGGCGTGGAAATGCCGGACGATATATTGGCATACCAGGCCAGAGTGGAGAAGGCCGATGCGCTTTGCCTAATTTTTCCTACCTGGTGGTATGGGATGCCGGCAATGATGAAAGGATGGTTAGACAGAGTCTGGTCTGCAGGATGGGCCTATGATTGGAAGCATGACCCCGAAGGCAGTTTACTGCCTCCGAGACCTTGTACATTACTGATCCCAACTGGTGTGTCAGAAAAGATGGAATCAGAGTGGCGGTGCGTCGAAAAGCTGGCATATCTTTATCGGCAAGGCGTATTAGGCTATTGCGGTGTTGATCCAATCGAAATTCATTTTATGCTGGACGCAGCAGAATACGGTCAGGGCCACGACAAGCACCTTCAAACGGCATTGGAAGCTGGTAAAAACATTTTGAAGAACCAATAAACCTAAACCTGTGCAGACGGGGCACGGACACAAGTCCGGGACAAGCAGAATTCATCCGGGTCTCATCCATATATCCCGGCTACGCCACCATTTTGTTACCACTTCCCTGCCCGTCTGCGTTACAGCCAGGAACAGCGAATCACTGTGACCGGAATGTGACCGACAGGAGTCCACTCCAGTCCATTTGAGTCACGATCAGTCACATACGCGTGGGATCGGAGTGCGTATGTTGTTGATATAT
>CENZ01099156.1_pt1 | contig 10648 bp, 4 predicted proteins | sample 361341 | NCBI WGS metagenome assembly CENZ01 (sample SAMEA2619782, study PRJEB7988) | marine metagenome | biome: marine biome (ENVO:00000447); feature: deep chlorophyll maximum layer (ENVO:xxxxxxxx); material: "saline water (ENVO:00002010), including plankton (ENVO:xxxxxxxx)" | depth 50 m
GTGAACGAGAGAACTATCGTGGTGCAAACCAGAGTCGATTGAGGCAAAAACCTCCTCCTTAGTAGGGGCGTGCACCCTCCATCCGATGCTGCCCTCCAATTCATTGGCAGTAGAGACGCTCTTGAGAACTCTGAAAGAAACTCTGAGATGGTGCGAATCCCAGACTGAGAGCAGCGGAACAATCGACCTATCGTGTCTTGCAGCCACTCTGGAGAAAGTAGCCAGCATCACCCTCATGCCCGAGTCGTGAGCAAGGCTGTCGGTCCTTACTCTAGCACCATAACGCCTCATGAGTGCAGTTCTCGACGAGCCAGTCAGTGCTGCAGTGTCAGTCGCACTTACTTCCATCACGCCGCTTCTGGCCATGGATTGCATGGCGGAATCAATGAATGGCATTGGAGAGCCATAGGGATCGATATCAACCCAGTGCCTGCCACTTCTTAGGACGACGGACCTGAGGTCACCCTTCGAAGGCTCCAGTATCCCACCACCACGGGGGGGGAACTCACTATGAGACGCCTCAGCCCACCTCAGAGCCTCTTCCTCTAGGTCAACAATCGTGGCAGAGATCCTATCCGTCTCCTCTGGAGACAATTCGTTAAGCCACCTCCTGGCCCTAAGACCCGATGCAGTAAGACCATCAAGGGCATATACCGTACCTCCACCGAGGATACCCAAATCCAAAGCATGCCTGAACAGGAGGACGCTCCTGGTTCTGCTGCCCGCCATCGCCGGATTGTAGAACACCCTGCCAGAGGACTTGGTCCCCGGGCCCTGCCCTTCTTCAGGCAGGTTTGGTAGGAGCATCAGCGTCCTACCCTCCCTATGGGGAACTCCTCCGTCGGCAATCGGCATGGTTCCCGGAGGAGGACCTAACAAAAGGAATTGGCCATCAGTAGTGGGAGAAGACTACACTGGTTTCTGAGTGGGTCACCAATCTTCCATTATCGACAACAGTGCCGACCCGCCTGCTTCCGGGTAGCCGCCTGCTAATCCACTCCTCGGAGGCCTCAGCAGAGTCCTCCGAGACCGCAATCACCATTCCCATCCCCATGTTGAATGTACGATACATCTCTACAGGTGCGACCGAACCTATATCCGAGATCCAATCGAATTCTGGCTGTGGTTCAAGGGGGTTATCGATGTGCCATCCGAGACTCTCATGTAGCCGGAGGAGGTTGGATAATCCTCCTCCAGTAATGTGTGCTATTGCCTTGATACACCTAGGGCCCACTATCCCCCCATCCCTACGGGATTCCAGAACAATATCTACCACTGGATCGACATAAATCCGTGTCGGGTTCAACAGCACCTCGGCTAGAGTGGGATGCGAATCAACCTCGGAGAATCTCTCGATCTCTCTGGAATGATGACTTGGATCGAAGGGGCACGGGTCTTCGAGTGAGCAACCTGACCTCTCGATCACGGCTCGAACTAGTGTGTATCCGTTAGAGTGGATACCACTGCTTGGAAGGCCAATCAAAACATCGCCCTCCTTCAGATTCTGTCCGGTTATCCCTCGACCCTTTGGGAACCAGCCTAGAGAGGTGCCGGAGAGGTCAAGCTCCTTGACTATTCCAGGCAGAGTTGCTGTCTCTCCCCCTGCAAGTGTAACCCTGGCCGTTTCGCAGGCCCTAGAAAGGGAAGATCCCAGAGTGGCGTGGACCTCTGGGTCCGCAACAGGAACTGCGATGTAGTCTACGAATGCCAGAGGCTCAGCTCCGACGCAAATCAGATCATTCACGTTCATGGCCACACAGTCGAATCCGACCCCCTCAAGCCTACCAACCTCATTCGCAATCTGCAATTTCGACCCCACTCCATCTGTAGCCAATGCTAGACAGGACTCTCCGAACTCGATTACTCCACCGAAACCACCCGGCAGGTCTACTGGTGCTCCCAACTCCCCAGGTCCTCTATTAGACCGGGCCAGAGACCCGATCAAACTAGCCACAGCCCTCCCCTCAAGGTCTATGTCTACCCCACTAGTTGCGTAGTCCAACGGGTCCTCCATGGCAAGCCGCAGAGTGGTAGCAATTTCATCCTCTCGGAAGACTGCTCTCATTTGCGAATTTTATCATATCAGAAGTATCCCAATTTTGAAAATATGGAGTAATTTACTAAGTTTGGTTATAAATCAAAAAGTCAATATAGTTTATATGTATCATGTATTTGCACAAACCTACGGATAGTGAGAACACTATGTATAACAAGAAAATGATAGCAATGATGCTTACCCTGAGCATGCTAGCGGCTAGTCTAGCTGGATGCGCAGGCGGGGACGATGACGATGATACGGAAGACTGGGCGCTTAACATGGCCAGTGACGTTGAGGCCGTCTGGGTGGAGTCCGGATGGGACCCCATTATCCCCAACCTGAATGCCGGCGAGATGTGCGACGTAATCATCTCGGCGATGACCAAGACTGACGCGCGCGACCAAGTCGTCGACTTCACCAGGGCTTACTACACAAGCAGCCAGGGTGTAATCGGCGGAACTGGATCTGCAGCCATCAGTGACGTGTCCGAGCTCAACGCCGCAGGGATAACTGTGGGCGTACAGTCCGGTACGACTTCGGACATCTTCGCTAACGGGGATGCCGATAACATGGCAAACCTCGGAGATGCGACAATATCCGCATACGAGGACTTCCCCTCGGTCATAGCCGCTCTGAACAACGGAGACGTCATGTACGCTCTGGGCGACGCACCAGTCCTCTCTCTTGAGGGTACTCTGATGACCCAGTTCTCGGATGAGAACTTCGGGTTCGCAGTACGCGAAGATTCAGGAGAACTCCTAGACGCCCTAAACATGGCAATCGGCGCAGTAGTCGACTCGGGAGAGTACGACACAATCTTCCAAGCCTCTTTCGATGGAGCAGCAGTCCTAGCAGACGATACAACCGCTGACACGGCAACGGCTTACCCAGCCTCGCCAAGCGAGGGTTCAACACTGACTGCCGTTCTGGAATCCGGACAGCTGAAGATCTGCACAGACCCGTTCTACCCTCCATTCGAGAGCTACGACGCTGACAACAACGTCGTCGGCTTCGATGCAGACGTAGCACACGCGGTAGTCGACGAGATTGCAGCTCACTACATGGGCAACGCGAACCCAGTGTTCGCCGCTCCGAAGACCGTAATCAAGCTCGGCGTTCTTTACGATAACGAAGCTGGCTTGGCGAACTTCGCTCCTGGATTCAACTACGCAAGGGACCAGGCATTCTCGGACATGAACGCCAACAATCCCGGTTACGACTTCCAGATGGTGTACGCAAGTACCGCTTGCTCTGAGGCAGGCGGCCAGACAGCAGCACAGACAGTCAAGGACGCAGGCGTCGTTGCTGTGGCAGGAGCAGCTTGCTCCGGAGCATCCATCGGCGCTAACGCCATTCTATCGGCAGCCGGCATCCCGATGATCTCCTTCGCGAGCACATCCCCGGGACTAAGCGACGCAGCATCCTACCCTCACTTCTACAGGGTCGTCCCAAGCGACTCATACCAGGGTGACGCATTGGCAGACGTTATCTCCACTGCAGGGTACACAAACACCGCGATCCTCTCGATGACGAACGCATACGGTGCAGGCGTGGGCGATGCCTTCGCAGCTGCATTCAACGCAAAGGACGGCCACCAGGTCTGCACCAGAGTAGCCTATGATGACGCTGCTCTGACCTCCGCAGTCGTTGGAGACGCAATCGCAGCCGTAGCCGCTGGAGACGCAGATGGAAACGCATGCGACTCAGTACTTCTTGCATCATACAGCCCAGACGGCGCGCAGATGGTTGGCGGACTGAGGCTATCAGGAAGCATGATCCCCGCCTTCGGACCAGATGGAATGGCAGGATCAGCAGTGCTAGACGCATTCGGTAGCGACACAATCGCTTCCAACGGAATCGTCGCAACGAAGCCAGGTGGCACCGGTGTGAGCACCGGCGACTTCCCAGAAAGGTGCCTTGCAAACGCAGACTGCGCCTCTGGGATATTCACCTCAGAGCTTTATGACGCAATCATGATGATTGGTGCAGCCGCAATGATGGGTGACGGTTCCGACATGGGAACGCATGTCCCAATGGTCGGTGCAGGAGACGGATACGCAGGTGCTGCAGGCACCCACGTCTTCTCATCCAACGGCGACGTGTCTGGCGAAGTGTACAACTACAACGTGTGCACCTTCAACCACGTACCCACCTATGGCGACTACTTCAACTGCGACAGGCAGTGGACCGTAGCAAACGGCCTTGAGGACGTGGCATTCGCAGGAACGACCGTCAAGATCGGATTCATGGGCGACATTACAAGCCCTGCGATTGCAGATCTATGGGCATCCTTCGCTGTCTCGTACTCTATTGCTGAGACTCTAGCCAACCACATTGCCTACAACCAGGGAGTGCAGTTCGAGTTCATCCCAGCCGATTCGGCTTGCGGTGACGCTTCTATCGTAGCGGCAAGTGCACAGGCCTTGGTGTCCGCAGGAGTATGGGGAGTTGTCGGAGCAGCTTGCTCCGGAGCATCTACGGCAGCCAACGCAGTCTTCAAGGAGGCCGGAATACCAATGATATCCTATGCAAGCACTGCAGCAGTACTGAGCGATGACGCCTCACACCCCCTCTTCTGGAGAGTGGTGTCAAGCGACATCGAGCAGTCCGCTGCTCTAGCTGACGCGGTGGATGCGAACGGAGACGGAGCCAATCTGGCAATCCTCCTCGCACAGGACGTGTACACGGCGGGTATCGCATCAGGTTTCAGAGCTGCATTGGAGGCCAAGGGCCATACGATCTGCACTGAGGTGTCATACGACAGGAACGCTATCACGTCTACTACATACTCTGACCTCGTTACAGCTGTGCAGACCAACAGCTGTGGTGCAGTGGCTGTGTTCGCATACAACGCAGATGGAGCAGGGATTCTTGAGGAGATGTCTACCCAAGGTTTCACCGGACAGGTATACGGCAGCGACGGAATAGCCTCGGTCACTGTGGCTGACTCAATGGGTGCGGACAAGACTCCACTCAACGGAGTTATTGCCACCAACCCAGGAGCACCATCTTGGGTTGTAGGGCCAGACGCTAACCCAGTGCAGGCTGTCTTCCCGACTCTATGGGGGCAGTACGCTTACGCAGATGTTTGTAACTTGGACATACGCGGCGGTGACAACGGAGGTCCAGACGGAATCAGCGACTACACGCTCGTGGCAGTGCTAGAGCAGGCAGGAGTGACCTGCCCAGCAGAAAACGTGACCACAGGCGCATCGGTCGCTAAGGGACAGTTCGCAGAGTCCGCCTTCGACGCATCGGTGATTATGGCGCTCTCAGCCTTCGCTTTCATAGCAGGGCAGGGCACCATAACATCGGCTCAGGCGATCCAGTCCACGGGACAAGGCTTCAATGGGGCTTCAGGGACAATGTCCTTCATGGCCAACGGAGACGTCGCAGGCACCGGATACTGCATCGGAACATTCACTGTTGACACAGCAGGTGCAGTCAGCTACGACTGCTCCAAGGCTTGGGTCGACGGGGTAATCTCCGACGAGCCTGCTGATTCGGCTTAGAACCGAAAACAGGGATACGTAAAGCAGTGCGGCGGGAAATTACCCGCCGCACTGCCCCAACTCAAGTTTAATGCAACATAACCGTCTCACGAGCGGTGTTATGCTAGGTCGTAGAGCAACTCTTGCCCCCATCCTCCTCTTCGACGCATTGTTCCTGGGGCTTCTCTTAGGCTTCGGAACCCTCAACATCCTGGATCTGCTACTTCTCGGCTCAATCCCCAATGACATGGTTTGGCTGCTGCAGATAGTGCAGTCTCTCTCATGCGGATTCGCCATGGTGAAGATAGTCATCGATATGCCTGCAAATCCCTCCCCGCTACTGGATGGCCTCCGTAGAGTGGCAATAATAGTATCACCAGCCTTGCTTTTCGCCCTCGTCTTCCTGACAATCGAGATGCTTCTCCTGGGGCAGGAAAAGAGTGCTGCCATTACCTTCGATATCACCGGCCTTGGGACCTCGACACTAATGTGGTCTGCCACATACCTCTCCATCGCAATAGGGCTAACCCTCACCTACAAGGTTCAGAGGTACGGCAACTTTGCCCAGTCAGAGCTATACATGGTCGGGATGTTCTTCGGATTGATCCTGGGTTGGAGCGAGCACTACTTCGTACTAAGCGAGGCTCCAGCGGACGGGGTGATCGCATGGTCCCTCTTGGTTCGCACGGTTCTGTTCGCCTTCTTCCTTACCGGGGTACTCGGAGTAATCATCGACAGAGCAGTATACAGGGGCTTCCGAATCAGGGATGCAAGCCCGCAAGTGATGATGATCGCATCCCTGGGAGTAGCACTGATTCTCAGATCGATATACTTCCTGAGGTTCTCCAGCGCAAAGGATCGATTCTACCCCGATGCCGATTTCACAAGCAGCTCAGCCAAATGGGAACTACCCACCACATGGGTCAGGCTGAACCTAGGCGAAAGAGACACCTCTTCCGGCAGCTATTCACAAATGAATTGCGAACAGACGGGCGTCGATGCAGGAACCGGGGACCCAATACTAACACGAATCGTATCCGAATCAAAGCCGATTATGGAGGTATACGACCACTCCACACTCGACTGCGTCACCCCCCTCACTTCCAACCTGTCCTATGCGAATGGGTCGCTTCCTGCGGTGGTCTTCCTGTCAGTTGCTCTCCTCGTCCTGCTTCTTAACAAGACCAGGCTCGGAATGAGGATGAGGGCAGTAGCCGACAACCCGGAACTAGCTGCAAGCAGCGGAATCAACGTAGAGAGGGTCCAGCAGACCAGCGCATTCCTATCTGCCGGGGTCACTGGAGCCGGCGGCGCGATCTTCTCCGTAACGCTACTGTTCAATCCGGTCACCGGGTTCACTCTCTTGCTGCCTGCATTCGCAGTAATCGTACTCGGTACTATCGGATCAGTTAGCGGTGCAATCGTCGCCTCTCTGCTGGTGGGCTTCATGAGGGCCTCCTCAACCCCAATCCTAACCGGCGTGGGCAACCCACTCGAAAGATCGGGATACTCCGCGCTGTCCGGGGTCATACCCTACATATTCCTGATAGCCATCCTCATAGTACTGCCCAAGGGCCTGGGTGATGCATGGGAGAGGTGGAGCATCGAGAGGGAAAGGAAGCGGAGCGAAAGGAACCGAAGGGGCCCTGACCCAAGGGTGATCGCAGCTCTGGCACTCCTACCCACCGGCATCCTCGGCACTCATCATTGGGCAAGCGGCAGGTCGGACAAGGCACAGAATTTCTCCATCGTCGCATTAGGATCCTATGCGATCCATCGGCTCTTCGGGTTCATCGGCAGGAACTCATTCGCGGACGGAGCATGCTCGCAGGAGTGCCAGTCCACTGGGACAGGCTCGAACTTGGAGCTAATTACGGGGTCAGAGGGGGCCTCGTTGTCAGTCCAAGACTCCCCATACTCCTACGCTTCCGCAGGTGGACTGGATCAGAAATGGTACGAACTGATGGATACGGAAATCCAACTAGTGAACCTCTTATCCGATATTTCAGAGATCCTCTGGCCGTTGGCGCCAATATTGCTCTGGACGATTGCCATATGGCAGGGAATCCAGATATTGAGGGAGCCGATGGGCCCTCGAAAGCATGCAAAACAACTCGAATCAATGATTAGCTCATTCGGACTAACCTCGATAATAGACGCATTCAGAGAAACAACCACCAAGGCCTCAAACAGGATTTCGAAGATCAATATCACGCATTCTAACATCGTGAAAAAGACACATCAATCCGTATCTAACTACCTATCTAATGTTACCAGCAAGGTCAAGGACAAACTAGGGGAGAAGCTCAGCAACATCGACTCAGACAGACTTCCGATCCTGAGAGACCCATATGGCAGGGAGGGGGAAAGGGGCTCATGGGTCACCTTCTCGTTCCTATTGCTGATCGTTATCTGGCTTATCTGGTGGCTACCCATAACCGGCAACCCAGACACATTCAGGTGGGACAAGATATACCAGTCATCCAACGTAATATCAACAATCTGCGTTTTCGTTCTGATGTCGTTCGCTCTCAACCTGCACACTGGTTACACTGGAATGGTCAACTTCGGCATCATTTTCTTCGTAGGCATCGGGGCGATAACAGTCGCCATCCTCTCGGCCCCAAAAGATTACTACGGATACGGCTGGGGAATCCTCCCTGCCACCATCTTCGCGGTGTTGCTATCAGCAGCAATCGGATGGGGATTGGCATATCCCACCGCACGCCTAAGGACCGATTACTTCGCTATCGTGACGATTTCCCTCGGGGAGGTGGTCAGGATACTGCTTTCCGCCGAGCCACTACTAAGGACCGGGCCGGTAAAATCCGCTATAGGGATTGGGAGCTTCCCGCTCCCGCTCAAGGAGTGGTGGTTCTGTGGTAGTGGGGTCAAGACCGGACCAGAGGAGCAATTCATCAGTCCGGACTACTGCAAGTGGGCAAACCCCGCACTCGACTCCCCATCCGCCACCGTGTCAGAAATGCTCTCCCTGGGCGGGGAGCCGGCCCCCTACTCCCTACTCCTGGCAGTGTTCTCGGTTGCCGCGGTGATCATCGTCTGGGCACTCCTAGCGAGAATCCTCGCATCCCCATGGGGGAGGATACTCAAAGCCATCAGGGAGGACGAGGAGGTCGCCCAGCACCACGGGCACGACGTCCTCACCCACAAGGCCGCTAGCTTGGCTTTGGGCGCCGCCATATGCGCCCTGGCAGGAGCAATCTGGGCATGGAAGCTTTCAGCCATCAGCCAGAATTTCATGTCCCCAGCCGGCTCCACCTTCCTGGTTTGGGCAGCATTCATCATCGGCGGTTCTGCGAACAACAGGGGGATGCTGATAGGCGCCTCGATAATAGTGATGTCAGGTTACGTATTCAGCGTCCTCGCAGTGGCATCAAACCCAGACCTCCCCCTCTATGGCACCGCAACTATGGTGGATGACTTGTTCATCTGGCTGGTAACCGATCAATGGGGAGTCACAAGGCTCTTCCTGGTCATTCTGGCGATCGGCATCCTGTACCGATCCTCCAGACTCGTGGAGCTCGGTGCATTCGGAGCTATGATATTCGCCTTCACCGCCCTTTTCATGGATGGATCCAGGGCACTGACCCCAGCCGCCAACTATGCCGGTGAAATCACCGTCGCTGGTGGGGACATGTCCTACATCCGGTTGATACTGGTTGGCTGCTTGATGCTATTCTCGCTTATGTTCAACCCGAAGGGACTCCTACCCGAGGTCCCGAGCAGGCCCGAGCGACCATCCGGAGGCGATGACTAATGGTCGCAGTTCTGAAAGTCGAGGGACTCCGCAAGGAGTTCGGAGGGCTGGTGGCAGTCGACGACGTCTCCTTCGAGATTGGAGAGGGGGAGTTCGTCGGACTGATCGGGCCGAACGGCTGCGGCAAGTCCACCACCTTCAACTGCATCAGCGGACTTCTCGGAAAGACCGCGGGCAAGGTCTCTCTATTCGGCGAGGACGTGACGAACATGAGGCCAGACCAGATACAGAAGTTCGGCTTGACACGCACATTCCAGGACACCCGCCTCTGGAGGGAGATGACAGTTATCGAGAACGACCTGGTCCCTCCCAGGAACCAATTCGGAACGACAATCGCCGAACGCCTGAGGGCGCTACTCCTCCCAGGCTCCAGCACCTCGGAGGTTGAGAGGGTGCGCACTGCGTACTCCACCCTCGATCAATTGGAGGTCCCCCATATGGCGCACAACCTAACGAGCGATCTCTCCGGCGGCCAGAGCAAGCTCGTGGACATAGGACGATCGATGATGGGGGAGCCAAGCCTCCTCCTCCTAGACGAGCCGGTAGCAGGGGTGGCCGGGCCACTTGCGATGAAGATATTCAACAACCTTAGGAAGATGGTCGACGAGACGGGAATCTCGATCCTCATAATCGAGCACAACATGGACTTCATCCTCAGGCAGGGAGTGGACAGGATCGTGGTCATGAACGAGGGGGAGATACTGATGCAGGGGACCCCGGATGAGGTGAAGGGGAACAGTGCCGTCATCGAGGCTTACTTGGGCGCAGCAGGAGACCCGTTGGAGGGAGAGGAGTGACCAGAGTACTCGATGTATCCGGATTGGAGGGGGGCTACGGCTCGGTCAAGATACTCTACGGTATCGACATGCACGTCGAGGAAGGCGAGTTCGTCACAATCATAGGGCCAAATGGCTGCGGAAAGTCGACGCTGATCAAGACAATATTCGGAATCGCGACCTACTATGGGGGCGAGGTCGAGTACAGGGGGCAAGACATCTCCGGATGGAGGACCGACCAGCTGGTGAACCACGGAATCGCATACGTCCCGCAGGTTGACAACGTGTTCCCGTCCCTTTCCGTACTGGAGAACCTGCAGATGGGCGGCAACTCACTTCCGAGGAGAATCCTCAATGAGAGGATAGAGAGATCCCTCGAGATGTTCCCAGACCTGAGGAACAGGGAGTACGACCTCGCCGCATCACTCTCAGGGGGGGAGAGGCAGATGCTGGCGATATCCCGAGCACTCATCTCCGATCCGAAGTTCCTGCTTCTGGATGAGCCTACCGCGGCTCTCTCCCCTCTCTACCAGCAGCAGATAATCGAGAGCATCGACTCCCTTCG
>CENZ01125086.1_pt1 | contig 10631 bp, 8 predicted proteins | sample 361341 | NCBI WGS metagenome assembly CENZ01 (sample SAMEA2619782, study PRJEB7988) | marine metagenome | biome: marine biome (ENVO:00000447); feature: deep chlorophyll maximum layer (ENVO:xxxxxxxx); material: "saline water (ENVO:00002010), including plankton (ENVO:xxxxxxxx)" | depth 50 m
ACTCGGATGCCTCGGATTCGGAATATATACACTAATGAAGGAACGAAAAGGGCCTGTATCAAACGACGAGGAAGAGGATTTCTACGATGATGATGACTTCGACGATGACTTCATCGACGACCTCGAAATCTGAGGTGATACGATGGGCTGTAACCTGAAGGATCTAGTTCGTCCTGAATCCATTGATTTGAATGACCTTGCAGGTGAAAGAGTCGCAGTGGATGTCTTCCTATCTGCTTACCAATTCATCACAGCGATGACTGGCGAAGATGGTCGGCCTCTGTCTAGAGATGGAAAGCCTGTCGCCCACATCATGGGTTTCTTGGACCGTGCAACAACACTAATCGCATCTGGGATTGATCCAGTATTCGTTTTTGATGGTCGTCCTCACAATCTCAAACAAGATACTCTGAAACAACGACGAGAACGCAAAGAGGGGGCAAAAAGTAGGTGGAAGGCTGCCATTGAAGAAGGTGACATGAAGGCTGCAAAGAAGCTTGGACCTCAAATTGCAGAATATACGAGAGAGATGGTTCAGGAGACGAAGGACCTCTTCGATATCTTAGGTGTAACTTGGATTGAAGCCCCTATGGAAGCTGAAGGAGCTGCCGCTGTGCGTGCACGCCGCGGCGAAGTACATGCTGTGGCAACACAGGACTGGGATGCCCTATTGTACGGTTCCCCGATAATGATTCGAAATCTGATGTCTCATGGAACACGTAAATTCGGACGGACTCTTACAGCAGAGAGAATCGTGCTGAGTGATGTGTTAGAAGAACACGATATCACACAGGAACAATTAGTTGATCTTGGTATCATGATTGGAACTGATTTTCATCCAGGGTTTCGGGGTATTGGTCCGAAAACAGGACTCAAATTGATCAAGACCCATGGTTCATTGGAAGCAGTCGCCGAATTGAAGGGACATGTCGTTCCCGAAGATATAGAAGACATTCGCGATCTCTTCCACAATCATCCAATTCATACGGATGTAAATCTCCCTGAATCCAGCCGAGCAGTGGAAGAGCAAATCCGCCGTTTCGTTCAGAAAGACCGGGGATTCTCAGAGGGAAGAACGGAACGGGCCTTGGAGCGTCTGGCATCAGTCGGCCGTCTCCGATCAGAGTCGAAGCCCACACTCTTCGATTTCTAAACAGCGAAACCTCATTCCATGTATCCTCACCTCAAGGTTTCATGGGGCCGGAGGCGAGGGGTTTGTCCTCATCCTTCAGTCAATCTAATCAATTCTGGACTGGGCTTCTTCTCCTTGGAATCTTTCTGAATGTTCTTGTTGTGTTTACCAGTAATCTCGGCCTCGACACCCATGTCCATATGGCTCGTGCTGCGGAGGAAGACCGGACAGGAGATGCAATGCTACCATGGGGGCATACACGTCCGATTGATTCGATGTCTAGTGACCCTGCATACGCACCTATCACTGAAGAGGGGTGGTTTGAGATTATGCCAAGCACTGAAACTGAGGCGCATGCTCTTGGTCTCGGGCTTATGCTGATTCTGTGTGGAATTGCCTATCTAGTGTTCTGGAAACTCTTTGGTCATCTAGCAGCAATCTCTACCACTGCGTTAATCTCAATTCATCCAACATTCATATTCGCAACTGGGCGAGTATTTCCTGAAGTCGCAATGGCAATTCTAGGCCTCATGATGGTTTTGTCCATACTATTTCATCGGATTGAACCAAACTGGAAGGGGGTGGTATTCTCAAGCCTCTTTTCGACCGTGACAATGGCGGGTATACTGCGGGTCAAGGGTATACCCATCCACTTTTCGATAGCCTATGGCTTGCTTATCGCTGGATGGCATATACTCGATAACATAGAACGTATGAGGATCCTGACACGATCACCGAAGTACGTTGCAATGGTAAGCAGTATAGGAATAGGAACCGGTATCCTCCTCTACGGTGGACTATTTGGAACGGGGGCAATCGGAACGATTGGTGAATTCCCCGAACGCTATGCATTCGCATTAATCATCGCAACTTTCGATGCTATCGGGATATTCGCATTATTCGGAATGGTCCTCTGGCCATTCTTACGAAGTATAATACAGAGGCTGGGAAGCATCGAGGATCATAGCATAGCGACTGTCACTGGATTGATTACGGGTTTAGCGACTGTAATTACAATCTACATTGCTGCACTATGGACCTATGAAGCAGCGCTCTGGAATGCTGAATGGCCTAATGTGATGTGGACTATGGGTAACAACGGACGCTACATCTCGATGCTTATGCTTCCCGCACTTCTCCTCATACATCTTGTCGGACTAGACAATCCTTCAGCTGATACACAATCAAACCCTCAATCGAAAAAGAAGGCGCTAATACTTGGTATCATTCTCATACTCCCTCTCTCCATTCTGACCGCAGTACATGGCCAAACCATGTGGACTGATGATGCTGGAGAAGCCATGGTTGATCTCGGCCTTATGGAAGGCGATGATTTCCTATTTATCTCTGAAGCCACCCTTGGGATGCACTGGCTCTACACCTTCCGTATCGAGGTTGACCCCAACGGTGAGAACGACATTATCGGACACTGGAGAGATACCGATTCGGGGTGGGTTGAGGATCTGAGTCGAAGTGAGCCGTTGCCAAATCGGGGAGATCTGAAGGATGTCCGATTCATTGTACTATCACCCGGAATCAACACCATCCCGGACGGTTGGAATGTGCTAGATGAAGGGAATGCTCCATGGATGAATGGTGGAGGGACTTGGCGGGTGCTGAGTCAACCCTGAGTATTTTCATCGACTTCAATAATCTCTGCCAACGTCTCTTTCTCTTTTCTGAACCAACGAAGACGCTTCTTCGAAGGATCAGGGACGTAATCATGAGACCGAAGGATACTCGGTAGCATTGAATCTGGAATCACACGAAATGGCATGACAAAGGCAGCAACTCCAAGGAACATCTCGGCACCAGGTAGGCTGAATACACGAAGAGGAGGAAGGGCAGTTCCAGCCATTGCGAATTTTTCAACCGCGTTCTTCCGTTCCTTCTTTGTTGTCCGTCGTCCAATCTGAATTTTGTAAAGCGTAAGAAACGCATCCTTGAGTTCAAACGACTCTTCCTTGACCTTGTCCCACCCTGAAGAAAGAGAATCCCCCCAACCTTCAGGATCCTTGACAATAGCCTTAGCGGCCTCCGCTTGCTCTGAGCTCATCGCACCCCTCGCCTTCTTAGCCCCCTTAACGGCCATTGAGCCGTAGGAGAAGATGCGGAGAAGGGCTCCAAACATAGACGTAGATGAGGGGTCTGGTCTTTGTCCCTATCGTCGATTTTACACGTTGCGCTCGTCCTGAATCTTAGCACGAATTTCCTTGCAAGTCTTGGCAATATCAGAGAGTTTCTTGCGAAGGCGGCGCCCAGCAGCATCAATACCGCGGTCGTGCTTTGCAGCATCTTCAAGGGCATCGTTCATGTTTTGAATTAGGCTATCAATATCTCCGGTTACGGGCATAAGCGGGCCTGAGAATTACCCTTCAAAATACTTCTCAATATAGGTTCAGAAATTGAGTTATAAATCATACCATACAGGGCCATTTATGGATTGAAAATAAGATTAAATTTTGGTAATGTCATCTCGTTCTTCTATGTCGATTGATGCTAGAAATTCAGAATAAAGAGGAGCTTCAATCAACTCCGATCTAACCAAGGCAGATAGTGTATCAAGAACAATGCTATCAGAATCAACACCATAGAAACGCCTCAATGTTTCACGTGTATCCGAACGACCAAAACCGTCTGTTCCGAGGACATGGTAAGTGCCACTAACCCATGGACGTATCAAATCAGGGACTGCTGCTATGTTATCGCTAACTGCAACTGTAACTGGGACTTTGTCGTCTAATTGCTGTTGAACCCAACTTGATTTGGCTGCTTGACTTGGATGGCGACGATTCCAATCTTCAGATTCCATGGCCTCACGTCGAAGTTCACCATACGATGTTGCAGAGTAAACTTCAGTGGATATTCCGAGTGAGCGTAGTTTTCTTGCAGCAATTTCAACCTGGGGTAGTATAGATCCTGAACCAAGAATACGAACTTGAGCATCATCCTGTGTCTCGATACGATGTAAACCTCTCAAGATTCCTTCATCGGCCCGTTCGGGCATGGAAGGCATTTCCAAATTTTCGTTATAGGCAGTAATGTAGTACATTACATCTGATTCATCGATATACATCTCATTTATTCCATGACGAATGATTGCCGCCATCTCATATGCGTAAGCCGGATCATATGCACGTACTGCTGGATTAGACATAGCAAGAAGAAGTGAGTGCCCATCCTGATGTTGCAGGCCCTCTCCATTGAGCGTTGTTCGTCCCGAAGTTGCACCTATTAGGAAACCGCGACAACGGCTATCAGCAGCAGACCATACTAAATCTCCAATTCTTTGGAAACCGAACATCGAGTAAAAGATGTAGAACGGAATTGTAGGTGTTCCTTGAGTGGCATAAGATGTACCGGATGCAATGAATGTCGACATCGCACCAGCCTCATTGATTCCCTCTTCAAGAATCTGGCCAGATTTACTTTCTTTGTAGCGCATCAATACCTCATAATCCACAGGCGTGTACAACTGGCCAGAAGGTGAATAAATTCCCAACTGGCTGAACAATGGATCCATTCCGAAAGTTCTAGCTTCGTCTGGAACAATTGGTACAATTCGAGAACCTATGCCATCTAATCGTGTTAAATTACGCAATAATCGAACAAATGCCATTGTCGTGCTTACAGCTTGTCCATTTTTAGAGCCCGCATCGAATTCAGAAAATGCCTCCACGGGAGGTAGTGGAAGATCTAGTGGATGTGGACGTCGTTCGGGTAAGAATCCATCCAATGATTCTCGACGTTCACGTAAGTATGCAACTTCATCCGGGTAATCTTCTGGAAGAAGATATGGTAACTTTTCGAGTTCTTCGTCTGAAAGAGTCAAGCCAATTTTATCCCTCATGAAATGAAGAGCTGAATGATCTGCTTTCTTTTTTCCATGCGTTGCGTTGCGTCCTGCAAATGTTGGACCTAGGCCGTATCCTTTGATTGAACGGGCAAGAATTACTGTTGGCCGACCTTTGCAAGCAATGGCAGATTTGTAAGCGGAGTAAATCCGATGTAAATCATGCCCTCCCATATCATCTGTTAGAGCTTCAAGTTCAGAATCTGATAAATGGTCAACCAAAGAGGCAAGATCAGGGGAATTGAATAGTTCCTTCCTGATAACTTCGCCAGATGCGGTCATGAGGCGTTGCTCATCGCCATCAGTTAGGTTTGCTAGACGGGCCGCAAGTAAACCCTGAACATCCGCAGCAAATAACGGGTCCCACATACGCCCCCATAGACACTTGATGACATTCCATCCTGCACCAGTAAAACGGGCTGCGAGTTCTTGAACGATTTTCGTATTACCTCGAACTGGACCGTCGAGTCGCTGAAGATTACAATTCACAATTATAGTGAGATTATCGAGGCCTTCTCTACTTGCAAGAGTCAATTCAGAGAGAGATTCCGGTTCATCGGATTCTCCATCACCCATGAAGTACCATACCCGACTACTGTCAGTATCGACAATTCCTCTATCTCTTAGATATCGATTGAAACGAGCTTGGCGTATGGCAGTCATTGCACCAAGGCCCATACTTACAGTTGGGTATTCCCAATATTCTGGCATTAAACGAGGGTGAGGATAAGACGAGAGGCCGTCCGTGAAAGCCTCGCGGCGAAAATGTTCGATTTTATCGATGGAAAAACGACCCTCCATCCAAGATCTCGCATATAGCCCAGGGCTAGCATGGCCCTGCCAATAGACGTGATCACCGTGACCTTCTCCATTCTTACCGTGGAAAATATGATTCAAACCTACTTCCCATAGAGTTGCAATGCTGGCATATGTAGAGATATGACCTCCAATACCATCGAAATTCTTGTTAGCACGTGTAACCATCATCATTGCATTCCAACGAAGGATGTCTAGGATTCGATTCTCTATATCGACATCACCAGGGTAATCAGGTTCCTGATGAGGAGGGATAGTGTTGAGATACGGCGTCTCTGTTAACTCCCCTACTGGAACTCCAACTTCTTTTGCCGCTTCCACCGTATTGGATAGAATCTGATGAGCTCGTAACGACCCCTTATGCTGGTTGACTGCAATAATTGAATCACGCCATTCAAGAATTTCCTCAGGGTCATCTTCTGTAGAAATTGGATTGATACTTGGAATGGTCTCCGATTTTCCAGTTGATGGAAGTTCATCCGAAGATGATGAATGGTCATCCTCTAAATTAGAGCTGGAGGGGGATTGAGATATTTCTTCGTTTTCAACCTCAAATTCAGCACATATTTTCCCAACAGGTAGAATGTCTCCAACATCACCCGTTAAACGAGTCACGACTCCAGTAACTGGAGATGGAATATCTACTGTTGCTTTATCGGTCATCACAGTGAGTAGAGGTTGGTCCTCGACAATGGATTCCCCCACGATCACAAGCCATTCAACCACCTCACCTTCAACAACGCCTTCTCCGATATCTGGAAGGCGAAAGGAATGAATGGCCATGTCTCAACCTACCTCTTGTGAGTATTGCTCTGCACACCTGCATTTATGCATTATTGAATTCAGCAGAGCCATACTATTTCGAAATCTAAAGAGGAGGGCTCCAACATCCACTCGAACGTGCATGATCCAATAAGTGCCAATATACACTCATCACTGAATCAGATTTGGATAGAATTTCCTTATCTGTTGCATGTTCTGAACCTCTTAATCTCCTCCATGAAAGACGAGAATGGAATCGAAGAGCCGGATGGTGGAGAGCCGGGCCGTTTACTGGTAGATGGTGACGTGTGTACCACTCTCGTTCAACGATGCTCGCTGAAACCATTGATTCCCGAATCGAATCCCACCCGTTGACCTTGCCTACTGAATCGCGGCCAGTCTTGTGGCGGAGAAGAAAAACTGGATTTATCGAGGAATCCATGGAAATGCCAACGGAGGCAAGTACCGGTGCCATCCAAGGTGCAATATACCCTCCAGGGGCTCTGAACCAAGGACGAAACACTGAACCTACTTTGAATGAAATAAGTTTGATGGATTTCTCAACCATTGATTTGAATTCATCGGGGCGAGGACCCCAGGCAGACCAACAGATGTGATGCCATCCATGGACGCCGATTGTAATACCGGGTCTTAATCCAATGAGATATTGCAAACGTTGAGTGAAATTGGGATCCTCAAGTTGCTCGCCAATCACAAAGAAGGTAATTCTTGAATCCTCAGGTTGTGAAGACCACCAGGCTTCAAACCCATCAAAACCTCGACTCAAACGTTCACTCATTGTTCTAACACCTTGATTCTGCGGCCAAGGAGTGTCCTTAGAGCGACTAGGATGACCAGATATAGCGGGATGGTGGTGAATATCATCTGTATCTAGAGAACACCAGATTCGTTGCATCACCTACCGCCCCCAGTGAGGATCCAATGTGATACATACAGAACATGATTATCATCATCAGATATCATCCATCTTTCTACCTCTGATGGGTATCCATCATGCCGCTCAACCGCTGAGAGTATGGTGCGAACGCCTCCTTCGTTACGCGGATCCGCCATCAACTCAACCACATCCACTTCACATTGTCTTGCAACTGAAATCATAGCATCAATGCTCATCGTAGCAAGTCCACGACCACGCTCATCGGGTGCAATCCAATAACCAAGATTCCAATGGATACCTCTCCGAGTCCTCTGCTGTTGAGGAGTTCTGAATCGAACCACGTCGAATCCAATAATACCGAGATATCCTCCTCCAACATTCTCACGAATTAACCAATGATGGTAATTCGAAGCATTTGGTCCCGAGGATACGTCGACAATGAAGGAGGCAAGTTGGGGACCTATTGGTTCGTTACGAGACAACCATGGCATAGCACGATGAACAGAGTCAGGGTCCCCCCTGAACATCTCGATTATTTTCATCACATCCACCTCCTTTAGAGGGACAAGGACATGCTCCTCGCCAGCAGGATGGCTCATTTGAGTGGGATGCACGAATGTCGGATAACAAGACAGTGATTCAACTCAACTGTTTGAGAGCAGCAATTACATGCTCATCATCCATGTAATCCTTACGTGCAATCTCAAGCATGGATGATAGAGCATCTGAACGTCCAAGACTCTTCAGTAGAGCCCCAATGTAGAGCATCAGCCGAGTTCGATCTCCGAGATGAGGGCCTATCTCGTCAAGAATTTGAGTAGCCTCTTCCTTCCTGTTCATTTTGGCCGCCTCCATTGCGTTCTTCACCTTGCCCGCAAGGAGGCGATCGTCCCAAGGTTCCGCTTGCGGCCAGGGCCAAATAGAGGGAGGACTCGCAGAAGAAGGCACGGGAGCAGTTGGAAGATTAGGCATGGGAACCGCTACTGGAGCAGGGGTGGGCGGTGAGGTTGAACCTAGTGAGACATTTGGCATTGGAGGCATTGGAGGTGAAGGTACAGGTTGTACATTCGGCTGTACAGTTGGAGGAGCACCGGGAAGAGTCGGAAGACCTGTAGAGGCTGTATTTTCGAACGCTTCTGGAGGAGGGGCAACAACCGGACGTGGTTCAGCTGCTGGAAGGGTACTCAGCGCTTCTTGAGGCTCTGGCTCTGGAGAGGTGACTGTCTCCATTGGTTGAGAAGTGGTGGAAGGCATCGCTGGCATAGCAGGCATCGAAGTCGGAACGGAACCTTCTGGTAATTGTTCCATCTCATCTGTTCCATTCTGAGGCAACACTGGTGCTGTGTCCGATTCTGACCAATCCTCCGTTAGTAGATCCTCGTCCATTCCAGGACCTTCCTTTGAGACCGGGTCGACAATAGCGATGCGGGTGGGTTCAGGAATGGAGATATCTTCCTCTTCTCCTTCTGGAACGACAAATTTCTCCACCGATGAGGGGGCATCATCGCTTGTGAGAGTGTACTCCTCTTCTCCCTCTTCATTACCCACCTCATCGTTACTGACTAGTTGGCGAGCGAAACCAATTGTCGATGAAACCGTGACATCCTCAGAATCGCCATAATCTGCGACTTCCACACTAAGGTCACTCATATCGAAGGTGTGGGCGGTCCAATCGACATCGATGCCTTCCTCTTCAGAGTCTGAAACTTCGGCATTCAGTTCATTGAGAAGGGAGTTCACCTCTTTTTCATCAGAACTCCGAGACTGCTGGTGGGTTCCGACTGTGAAATCGTAGTAACATCTTGAACAGGACTCTGCGCTCAAAGGGTTCTCGAGAGTACATAGAGGGCAGGTTAGCCCATCCTTGGCCTCCTCCTTCTTGCGCCTTCCAAACACGGCCCCTATCCCCCGGTATTTGCACCGTAATGGAGACCGTGGTTAAGTCCTCCCTGTCCCTGTTGATGCAATCGCCCTTCAAGGCTAATCAGTTCGGACGGGAGGGACCATACACGATGACTATGCCCCTAGACCATGGGTCGTGACGATGGACGTGTTCATCGCATTGATACCTCTGGAACGAAAGAACAGGAATCCCCCATCTCAAGGAAGAGTCAGGATCACCATGCTCGATTCATCGATGCTATTCGATGGGAACTCGACGATGAAATGGAACAAGTTGAGGACCGCTTGAGAAACTGGAGTCGTTCGAGGTTGCTAGCTCATGGAGTGAGCCTCTTCGATCTCAAAGCACGTTCAGCAGGATGGATGTATGGAATGCGCCTACTCCGATTGAGTATGGAGAAAGGGGGGCCGATGCCATCGCACCGTTTCAAGCATGGTGATATCGTTTTGCTAAGCCGAAACGAACCTCTTGGTCGACAAGCGTTAGAAGGTGTTGTAGCTCGAAGGAGTCGGAATCATATCGTACTCGCCATGAATGACCTTCCGAAAGGCCATAGGCAAGGGATTTGGCGTATTGATCGAGGGGCTAATCGAATTGCTCATGACCGTATGAGGGATGCGTTAAACGCCTTCCTTGGAGATGAAAAAGCGACTTCGCTAACTGGTTTACTTCTTGGGCAGGGGCGCGATATAGAGCAGTCTGCCAGCGTTGATCATGGTATTAAGGGGGGTAAAAGAGCGGGATTGGATACTGAGAACGAGCTGAATTCGAGTCAAAACGAGGCCCTCAATGCGGCGACGACGCGACGGCTAACTCTGATTCAAGGACCCCCTGGTACTGGAAAGACACACACAGCAGTTCGGATTCTTCGAAGGTGGTCATTAGAAGGGAATGCTCCGATTCTCGCGGTAGCTGAATCAAATGTAGCTGTTGATAATCTGTTACAGGGGCTCCTTGCAATTGGTGTCGATGCAGTTAGGCTTGGACAGCCTGTAAAAGTCCGAGAATCCCTACGGGAAGCGACCCTTGATGCGAGAATGGAACGCCATCGGCTCCAAAAAGATCTGAAGGCAATCATTGATCTAAACGAGAGCCTCGCCCGAAAGATATCCGGGCTGAAGGGTAAAGAGAAGGGACTTGCTCACAAGGATTTGAACCGCGGCTGGAGTGATGCACGACGTATCGAGCAACAGATGAAGGAAGACATACTGAACACGGCCACGGTCATCTGCGCAACCTGTATCGGATCTGGTCACGATATCCTTGA
>CENZ01043647.1_pt1 | contig 10607 bp, 24 predicted proteins | sample 361341 | NCBI WGS metagenome assembly CENZ01 (sample SAMEA2619782, study PRJEB7988) | marine metagenome | biome: marine biome (ENVO:00000447); feature: deep chlorophyll maximum layer (ENVO:xxxxxxxx); material: "saline water (ENVO:00002010), including plankton (ENVO:xxxxxxxx)" | depth 50 m
ACAGGGTCGTAGACATATCCTACACCTGCATAATTTTTTCTAAAAGGTGTGCCGCCTAACCTGTGCTCGCCACCTTTAGTGTTATATGATGTTCTTTTACATCCGCCGTAGTATCCTTCCCAGTATATGGTATTGTCTTTTTCTACTTTAGGGATGGCATCTATTTCTTCTATTTTAGTTTTAATTTGGTTTTCAATATCTGTTAATTCTGATGGCTTTGTTTCATCAGTGTCGGGATTATACGGATAATTTTTTTTACTTTCTTCTAAAGTTTTTATTTCGGCTTCAAGAGCTGAACTATCACCATTAACCATCTCTATTTCATTTGCTCCCGTGTACATCGCCGTTACTAGGCATAACGCACTTTCTATAGTAGAGTTTAAAGTTGCTATTTCAGAAGTTAACACCTCTGTTCCTTCAGCCTCTTTAGCATTGAGACTTGCTAGTGCTGTTTCTTGACTTGGTACAAGGGCTGCTTTCTCCGCATCTATCTGTGTTTGTTTATCATCAACTAAAGAGTCTAGAGCCGTGCGCTCTTCTTGTGCCATTTCAGGAATATATTGAGACTTTAATGTCGCCATTTCTCCTTCAAGTGTCTGTAATGTAACTGAGGTAAATGAATTTTCATATGCGGTTTTGAGTGTTGCATATTCTTCACTTGCTATATTGTTTGCTTCAATAACATTTTTTTCAGACTCAGCTTCACTAAGCCTAGCTCTCTCACTTACTGTGAACTCATCATTTGATATTTTTGCGTAGTGTGCCATATTAACTAAATGTTATTGTAGAGTTTGATGCCGTTGTTATTGAATAAAAATATTGTCCTGTGGGCATATTAGAAGTGTCTCCATTTACACTTTGTCCCGCTGTTGTAGGGCCAGTTCCATTTACAACTACACCCGCCGAAAATGTTGCTGCAGATTTGGTGGTTCTTAATATAACAATTCCTGATCCACCAATTCCTCCATCTACATCTCCTGAACCACCAGTTGAAGAAGCACTTCCGCCTCCGCCTCCGCCGCCAGTGTTTACTGTTCCGTTATTACCAGTCCATAAGTTTATTTGACCACCATTTCCGCCGCCGCCAGCACCGCCAGCACCAGGGTTCCCGGTGGCTTGATTATTCATCCATTGACCGCCTCCGCCTCCGCCTGCATAAAAATTTCCTGTGCCTCCATTAATATTTACCTCTAAACCAGGGCCACCGCCGCCACCAGCAGTATTTCCACCATTACTCCCAACATCAGCTGCACCGCCGCCACCACCAGAACCATTTCCATCTTGATTTCCAAAAGCTGTTCCACCCGTAAAACCTTGACCTGCAGTGGGCGTACCTGGTGTGTTATTATAACTTGTTGATCCACCACCACTACCTCCTGCAGTAAGAGCAGCTGAACCATTATATGCGGATCCTCCCCCTCCACCACCATCAGATATTATCGAGAATGATGGGGTTGAGCCGCTAAACTCAGAATTAACTCCATTACCTCCATTTGGTCCAGTAGTAAGACCTCCTCCTCCTGCTGTGCCACCTGCTCCAACAGTTACTGTGTATGCCGTAGAAGGCTCTAGAGAAACACTATTTTCGGCAGGTGTCACCCCGCCTCCAGTAGAACTGCCAAAAGATGTACGCAGTCCTCCTGCACCGCCACCGCCACCAGCTGTATAACCAACATGTGAACCTCCACCGCCGCCACCGCCGGCAACTACTAAAAAGTTTACTGTAAATGAATTATCAATAGCTGATTCCTTTAGATTTCTCCACGCGGCAGTGCCAGTTTGGTCGGTATATATTTCAGCACGATAAGTTTCGGTGTTTTCTCTAAGGTCTCCGATTGTAGTTGTTGTGCGCTGAGCAGTAGTGCCCTTTACCCAGGTAAGCCCGCCCGTGTTATCCTTCATGTCAATTACATTGGTTGTAACTTTGGTGGTTGCCATCTAAATTAAGTTATTGTGTTATTACTACTTCAATTCCATTTGTTGCGGTTGTTGGTGGTGCTGTTATGAACGTTAATGTTGTTCCTGAAGTCACCGCATAGTTTGCCGCTCCAGATGAATCTACGGAGTTTTGATATACCCCGTTTATAAATATGTTAATATTATTAGTGGTGGTTGTAGTTGCTAATGTAAATACTGTATCTGAGTTGTTTCCAGTGAATTGCTCTTTAGTAACTGTTACTCCTGCCGTGCCCTCAATAGTTATTTCAGTCGCTGAAGTTTGAGTAAGCGTTATTCCTGTACCTTGAGTTAAGTTTACAGTAGAATCGCTTCCCGTTGCTGCATCTAATTGCAATGGAACACTTGAGCCGACTTTAGTTCCTGCTTGTAATGTATATGTGTCTCCTGCAGGCCATGTTACAGTCGAAATGTCCACTGCAGTAACGTGTCCTTCTGTGGAGGTAGTTATAGTTTTAACTAAATCTACAGTTCCTCCGCCTGATGGTGTATCTGAAGACGTAGTGTCGCTTCTTGTTACCGCTGAGTGATTAACAGTTAATGTGTCTGGGCTAGATGCGACTGTTGAAATAATAGTACCTCCTGCAAAAGTAACGGCTGCTCCAGAGGCTACAGTTTCATTTGTACCAGTGTCCGCAGTAAAGCTCCATGGAAGGTATCCTGATGGTAACGCGGTCCAAGCTCCAATAGCACCGTCTAAGTAAGTGCCTGCTGATCCCCCAGAAGGAACAATACCTATATTAGACCCTCCAGCATATATGTTAGCGGCTATAGTAACCGCTCCTGTGTATGGACCAGATCCTGTGCCCGCTACTGTTAACGCTGTTCCTAAAGAAGTTGAGCCTGCGGTTTGATTAAAAGATGTTACCCCTGTGTTAGCAATTGTTATTTCTCGAGTTCCAGCGGTAAGAGATATTGCCGTCCCAGCTGCAAATACTACAGTTTCAGTAGTTGAGGCTTGAGTACCTTTTGTTGCAGTTGCTATAAAATCTACATTAGTTGGTGTTCCTGAGTTAGTAACAGTCGTAAAAGCATAAGTTGTGTCAAAAGCAGATGGGGCGATTCTAATGTTTTCGTCTCCGGTAGATAAATATCCGACTATCTCGGTAACATTAGCCGATTCTGCTGTAGTTTTTTGGGTAAAAGCTGAAAATTTAACTGCCATTTTTAAGGTATTTTTTCTGTTATTATATCTCTACTGTTTAATTCTGTTACTATTTGTACTCCGTTTAATTCGGTTACTATATCTTGCCCTCCAAAGGGTGGAGTAAACCCTTGTTCATTGAGCCCTATAAAATTTGCTATGGCAATTAAATTAGGCATATTACCAAAGCGCTACAATATTATCCGCTGTCGTGTTTGTGTTCCAAACCTTCAGCACGTTTACAGGAATAAATGCCCCTGTGTTTATGTTAGAAAAAATTACATCATCACCTGCTATGGTAGTTACTCTTAGATTTCCCGCAGTTCCAACATAAAGGACAGCGCCTTCTTGTGTTCCTCCGTAGATATTAAAGTTTTTAGGAGAAGCTGTAAATATATTTTCTTTTACATAAATAATTGTATCCGTTACAGCAGTTACCGTAGATTGAGTTCCATCTGTAGTGTTTACTACAATCATTCCAAGTTTTATTCCACATAAAGTAAACTTAGTTAGCTGTCCCCCTCCGTCAGGAGATGAAATATAAGCTAAGTCGTCTAAAGTTCTGTTTGTGTTTATTATTTCTGTACCCCCTGCTACATGAGCAGTAGTTGCTTGAACGCTAGAAAAAACACGAAGTCCTGTGTCAGGTAGATTAGTATTGTCGCTTTTATATACTTGCCAAGCTCTTCCCGCTTGTAATTTTTGATAAGCCATAATTTATCTTTTATAAGGAAAAATTCTATTTAAAGTGTCGCGTCTTTCCTCACATCCGCAATCACCATTTGTTACTTTGTCAACAACAGCTTTTATTCCTGTTGCCTTAGTTATCTTTGCTACGGTATCTCCTAGCCCTCTTGACTTCATTATTTACAAGTGCATATATTGTTTGGGCACTGCTCCACTTTCTTAAAAGAAAGAATTAAAAGAAGCTGATTCCATTTGCATTTTATATATCTAATTACTCTCATTTTTTACATCCAAAATTATTAGCGTAGTTAGCCATAGCTACTACGTTTTTAGAATAGTTGTCTTTGTTTCTCATAACCGCAGAAGCTGCACTGCAAGTACTTTTACCCGGCATGTTGTTTTTTACCCAACGAGTAAATTTACCTTGGTTCTTTTCTTTTATTTGTGGAAAAGCGCCTTTTTTAGTTCTGCCTCTTTCTGCCATTATTTTTTAATTAAAGAAGAGATGTGATCTTTAACACTTCTTTTCTCTCCATGTGATTCATAAGTCATTGAATGATCTCCACCGTAAGCGTGTCCATATAATTTTTTAGACATTGCTTTGCTTTCGTCTCTACGATCTTTCAAGCTTTGTGTTTTTTTCCCGTGCTTCATGCCTAGGGATTCGTCTAATCTTGCGTTGTAACCTTGTTTTTTCATGATATAAATTTTATTCTACAAATATACTAATATTTTCCTTGTCTATTTTTTGGCGAACTCTTGGTTGATCCACCCGGTCCTGACCATAAAGTTTTGCATGCCCAATACCTTGCCGTTAGCTTTGATTTTGCGCCATCACACTTATGTCTGGCACGAAAAGATTTTCTAGCCGCTGATGAATAATTGTGACCATAACCTTTAGCTCCAAAATGTATAAGCTTTTCTTGACCGTTAGAACAGGCTTTTACCATTTTCTTTTTGCCAGCTCTATCAGAGGAGACAACTTTGTTGCATTTCATTTTAGATTTCTGAGCCATATCAATTATGTTACTCGTGCTGCTTTAGTGTTAGACACAAATTGCTTTGTTCTTCCAAACTTCTTTTTTCTTTTTGCTGTAGCGGCTCGTTGTGATTTACTCATGGACTTAGCTTTAGCTAAAGGCAAACAGCGATCAGGATTCTTTTTATTTTTACTTGTACCGCATGCTCCTTTTATAGAACCATCCGTTCCAATGCGAACCCATTTTTGTTCTCGCCATTTTTTTAACTCACCCATTAGTATCCCATTTTTTTCTCCATTCCATAACCAGGGTTATTTTTTAATTTACCCCCGCTCATTTTAGCAAAAGAATGAGCTTGCGCTTTTCCTACTGCATTGTATGGAAATACCTTTTTTTTACCGTTAGACATTTTAACTGTTGGCATAACTTACATTTTATTGTTAGACATATTTTTTTGTTTCATCATTTTAAGCGCTTTAAAATCATCACCTGTGATTTTGTTAAAAGGCATTGCAGCCCGCGCTATCTTTCTTTGTTTTCTACTTAATTTACTCATTTTAATTGCGTACTGTTGTTTTTAAAATTCTTCTCTTATCCCTTGTTAACATTAGCTTAACATAGTCAGTCGTTAGTTTTTTTTTTATAATAATCTCAACATTATCGTTTTCGTATGTTTTTTGAATAATGTTAATTATAGGGTTGTCTGGATTTGACTCCAGCCATTTTGCTTTATGTGTTATGTCTTCACTTGAAACAACCTGTGATGTGCCACACGATATAAATATTAATAAAATTAACAGATACCTCATTTCTTTTTAGGCTTCATGCTTTTAATCATTCGATCAATCTTTGCAGCTTGACCCTTGTGCATAGCAGATGCCTTTCTTAGTTGAGAGGCTATTTCTTTTAATTTTTTTGCTTCCATTATTTTTTACTTTTTTTTGCGTAGTTAGGATCTTTACAATATTTACTAGCCGCCATATTTGCGTATGCGCTAGGGTATCTATCAAAAGTTCTTTTAGCCCAAGCAATACCTGCTGGACATATCTTGTTTCCTTTTTTTTTAGTTCTACCTGCCATTAGGTTCTTCCGCTGGTTTATAGATCATTTTACTTTTTCCAGTTTGAGGATCGTAAATTTCAACGTCTTTAACCTTTGAATTAAAGTTATTTAACTTTACTCTTTTCAAAGTATCAATAGCTTTGTTTTTAAAAGGGATAGAATCGTATTCACTTCTTTTAATTGGACCGTTATTTCCGTTATTCATGTGAGGCATAATAAATTATTTATAAGTATAATGCAAAGGTATAAAATTAATTACAATCACATTCTTCTCCTTCACAATCGCATTTTTTCTTTTTGTGGAACACTGTGTCAAAGGCGGTAGCCCCTAATAGGGTTAGCTTATCTATAATATCTTCTTGAATTTTAATTATCATAGCTTCAAGCTGGTCGTTTCTTTTTTCCATTTGAGCAGCTAATGATTGAAGGGACTCATTTTTTCTTTGTAGCTCAGCCACCTCATCAGGATTTTTTCCTATGATGGCATAGATGACCACTGATAACGACCCCACTATCATTCCCACGATTGAAACAAATATATCTTTATTCTCAACTGGTATTTGAAAAAAAGATAAAAAAAGCAATAAACCTATAACAAGGGTAAATATAACAGTCGCTCCAGCGTAATGTCTGATGTCTCTTTCTCTTCCGTTTTTCATGTTTGTTTGTTTTTAATATCTTTGTACAAAGGTACTAAATTTAATAAAATGAGTAAGCCACAAATCAACGACTACCTAAAGTATTGGCGGGTAATACGCTACTTTGTAAAAGCTAAATATAACCTCTCTACCGCAGAATTAGATATGCTTCTTTTTTTATATAGCGAAGAGGTTTTTTCAAAAGATAAATTTGAAGAATTTGACAACCTTTTGGGATGGAATGTAAATCGTTTTGACAACCTCAAAAGAGACGGATGGATAGAAGTGTTTAGAAAGCGTGTGGGAAAAAGAAAAGCACTGTATCAATTATCTTATAAATGTCAGCGGGTAATAAATTTAATTTACAAAAGACTGAGCGGTGAAGAGATTCCTACCTCGGCTGTTAATAATCCTATGTTTGCTCGGGATGTAAAGTATTCTGATAAAGTTTATCGCAATATGATATTAGAAATGAACAAGCTTATAAAACAACAACGATATCCTTCTCCTGAATTATAGTATAAACAAGATCGTTTATAATCATTGAAAATCCTGCACGCTTATCATAGTAAACAATCTCCCCTTCTTCTATGGTTGATACATCTGATCCAGGTTTTATAATCAACCCTTTTTTATATCTTAATTGATTGCTGTCTTCTGAAGAAAGATAAAGCCCAGATGCTGTTCTGAGTTGTTCTTCTTGTGTTTCTATCACTATATATTTTCCTATTGGTTTCATTTTTTTTTTGCTTTTTCAACTCCGGCTGAAAATCCTCGGTTGTATCCGTGCTTAAAATTATATTCATCGATATCCGGTATTGGGCACAGTGGTGTCAACGGACAATATTCAAAATCACCCTTAACAAACATCCACCCTTGACAATATCCCATATCCCAACCTTTGCAAAACTCAGTAGTTAAATCTAAATTATAATCTTCAACATCTTTTACAGGTGGTGCTTGTTGTAGAAATATTACCAGTAAAATAAAACTTATAATTTTCATTTAGCCTCGTAAGATCTTGCCATAGTAACAATAGCGTTTGTAGATAAAATTGTATTGGCAACCGAGACGGCGTTTGTAAGAGCCTGTCCTGTTACCTTCATAGGATCTATTATCCCCATTTTGATCATATCCCCTTTCTCCCCCGTTTGCACATCAATACCTTCACCTGGCTTTTGTTCCATGTTTACAAAGGCATCTATTTCTTTGTCGGTATAGCCAGCGTTCGAAAAAATTTGAATTAAGGGGGCTGTCAGCGCTTTACTTAATATCGCGTAAGCGATTGATTTTTCATAGCTGATCTTATTGCTGTTGACATAGGTGTCACAAATTTTAGCTTGATCAAAAAGAGCAAGGCCTCCACCAGGGAGTATACCCTGTTCAAGTGCCGAGCGAACAGCACAGACCGCATCATCCACTCTATCGTAAAGTTCTTTCTGTTCCAGGTCTGTATTGCCACCCACATATATAACCCCCACTCCTCCTGTTAGTGAGGCAATGCGTGAGAGTATGAAATCTTTATCGTCTTTAGTCTCTGTAATTTTATGAGCGTCCCACAGCTCGCTTACTCTGGTGTCTATTTTTTGCTGGTTTATATGCTCTTGATCTTTAATTATAATACTGCTGTCACGACCTACAATTATTTTAGACGCCCGTCCTAAATCCTCAAAACTAATTAAACTTAAATCGTCACCGGTTTGTTGTGAAAAATATGTAGCACCTACTGACAGAGCTATGTCCTGCATCAGTTCATGTTGCTTATAGCCAAAGGAAGGAGGGATGATGGCACAAAGCTTCAAACTGTTCTTCATGACATTAGCTGCCAACGTATTAATTACGTTTTGAGAACAGGGTGCTACAATTAAAAGCTTCTTACCTTCTTTGATAATGGGTTTTAGTACATTCTCAATGGTAAGTATATTATTAACCTCTGCATCAGAGACAAGCACATAGATATCCTCCATAACGCACTCGTCTTTTTTTTGGTTATTGACAAAAAGAGGCGATGACCATCCTCTGTCAATTTTAATACCTTGTGTTGTTTCAAAAGAAGTCTCAGACCCTTTAGCCTTCTCCACCGTAACGATACCGTTTTTACCCACTTGAGTATATGTATCTTTAATAATCTTGCCTATGGTTTTGTCGTTGTTAGAAGAAATAGTGGCTACATCTAAAAGTTTTTTTGACGTAACAGCCTTAGCACTTGTTTTAAGTTTTTTAATTATCTGGTCCGTAACAACAGTAAGCTCCCTTAGTATTTTAGTTTTATTATCAGCAAAAGTCTTATCCAAATTAAATATTTCAATTCCCTTTTCAACTATAGCCTCTGTAAGAACAATCGCTGTTGTAGTACCGTCCCCGGCATTTGCTGCTGTTTTGTCAGCTGCCTCACGCATTATTTGCACAGCTAAATTCTCCACCGGATCAATAAGGCTAATAGCTTTAGCTACCGTTACACCATCTTTAGTAACGGTTATGCCGTGTGTGTGTGCTCTTGATTCTAAAAGCACGGTATTGCCCATTGGCCCTAATGTACTTTTAACAGCACGTGCCATTTTACTAATACCCTCTATAAGTTTATCTTGAGCCTGTTTGGAAAAGTGTAAATCTTTTGGTGTATATCCCTCCGGTTGATTCATTGTATTAAATTTAATTTATACCAAATATAATACATTTTTTTAAGTGTGTCGAAAATGTCGAAAATTTTTTCTATATGTTATATATATTTTTTTACTATATATACATGTAATAATTATATTCATTTGGATTTTGTTTTTAACATTTTTGCAACATCAATTGATAATCAATAAGTTAAGTTCTAATTTTTGTCACATTTTTGTCACATTTTTGTCACACTACCCCTACTTTTTGTCACATAAAGTAATAATTGAGAGTAAAATTACTACTAAAATTATAAAAATATAATAGTCTAAATCAAATTCCATAGGATAAATTTCTAGTGTATTTCCAGAAGTTTCTGTTTTTGTCACATTTTTTTTCATTTAATTGCATGAAAAAAGCCACTTAAAGACTAAGTGACTCTTTTCTCAAATAAACCAACTATAAATATTTTAACCAAACATATTCTTTCTAACTTCTGCTAAATCAATTGCGTCTGCTATCATGTTTATTTTTTTACTGCGCTTCATCATATTTTTAAGAGAAGCTGCTTTTTCGATTCCGTTTATACCGTTAGGTCTACCGTTAATTAATCTGCCGTCTTTTATATAGAGTCCTTCTACATTATTGTCGGTTTGTCCCGTCGGCATGTTTTCGTTGTATTTATTCATCTTTGTATATTTTAAGTGTTATGCTGATAAGTCCTAAATAAACTATTAGTTCTGACCAGTCGTGTTTTTTGTCTACTGAATAATATGACCAACCAAGGGCGAAACCTATGCGTAATCTGTTAGTCATTTCTAATTCCCAAGACATAGACAAAGATACAAATTTAATTTAGATGGTTAGGGGTTGGAGATAATATACTATATCACGACCGACTAGCCAATACGGAAACACAGAAAAAAACAACATAGCCCCCAACAAAAACCCAAGATTCACACAGATTTTTTGAGGTTTTTTTTTATGGCAGTTGGTCCGATCTTGTCAGCCCCAGAGAGCGCCCCTTCCGTTTATTCGTTTGCCCTGCTCAAAGCTTTAACGAGTTGAAGAGAGGGACTCTCCCTCGTTTACCTCAGCCTAAACCCAATTTCAACAAAATAAAACTAAGGGAACAGACCAGATCCAACACCTTCAAAACCAAACGAAAGGGAAAAAATTAACTATTAAACCGAAAAAATAAATTAAAATATTTGTATTATATATAAATTAATTGTATATTAGATAAGAATTAAATATTAATTAAAATATATAATTATGAAAACAAAAATGCTTACAAGAAAAAACTTACAAGAAATGAGAGAATTAAAATTATTTTCTAATTCAGAGGCATTAACATACAATTCAATTAATAAATTAAACATTGATAATATAACACTTAATCAATATAAAATAATTAATAAAATTGTATGGGATGTGTGCAACCAATTGGAGAAAAATGCTGCATTAAAAAACCATAAAATTAAAATTAATGATACATATAGTTTTTGTGTATTGCTTAAATAAAAAAGCTTTTTT
>CENZ01030005.1_pt1 | contig 10578 bp, 10 predicted proteins | sample 361341 | NCBI WGS metagenome assembly CENZ01 (sample SAMEA2619782, study PRJEB7988) | marine metagenome | biome: marine biome (ENVO:00000447); feature: deep chlorophyll maximum layer (ENVO:xxxxxxxx); material: "saline water (ENVO:00002010), including plankton (ENVO:xxxxxxxx)" | depth 50 m
TCCATTTAATTCATTTTGAGTAGCTGATGGTAAGGCAACATCACATTTAACGCCCCAAGGATTTTTATTTTTTTTAAACTCTGCTTTAGGATATTTTTTTAGATAATCAGATATTCTTCCTCTTTTATTGTTTTTAATATCCATTATATATGCCAATTTTTTTTCATTAATTCCTTCCTTATCATATATATATCCAGAGGAGTCAGACATTGTGACAACTTTTGCTCCCAATTGAATACATTTTTCAGCAGCATATTGACCTACATTTCCAGAGCCTGATATTGTAACTGTTTTACCTTGAATACTATCTCCAATGTGATTTAGCATATCTTCTGCAAAATATACAGTTCCATATCCAGTTGCTTCAGGTCTTATTAAGGATCCTCCCCATGAAACACCTTTCCCAGTTAAAACACCTGTAAATTCATTTTTAAGTCTTTTATATTGACCAAATAGATAGCCAATCTCTCTGCCGCCAACTCCAATATCACCAGCTGGTATATCAGTATTAGGGCCAATATGTCTAAAAAGTTCAGTCATAAAACTTTGACAAAATCTCATTACTTCACCATCTGATTTATTTTTTGGATCAAAATCAGAACCCCCTTTTCCTCCACCCATTGGAAGAGTAGTTAAACTATTTTTAAAAACTTGTTCAAAAGCTAAAAATTTAAGAATGCTAAGATTTACAGAGGGATGAAATCTTAAACCTCCCTTGTATGGACCAATTGCTGAATTCATTTCAACTCTATATCCTCTGTTAACTCTTATTTCACCACTATCATCTATCCAGTTGACCCGAAACATCACTACTCTTTCAGGCTCAATCATTCTCATTAAAATATTTTTTCCGTGATATATTTTTTGACTTACAATGTATGGAATTAGATCTTCAGAAACTTCTTTAACAGCTTGCATAAATTCAGGTTCGTGAGAATTTCTGCTATCTATCTCTTTTAGAAACTTATGAATTATTTTATTCATTATCAATGATTTACGTAAAATTAGGTATAATTAACCAATTGCCTGTTCAATATCGCTAATTAAGTCATCAATATCTTCAATTCCTACACTTAATCTAATTAAAGAATCAACAACACCAGTTTTTTCCCTTAGATCTTTAGGAATAGAAGCATGAGTCATTGATGCTGGATGATTTGCTAAACTTTCAACTCCACCCAGTGATTCAGCAAGTGTGAAAACTTTAAGCTTACTAGTAATTTCTTGAACAGATTTAAAGCTACCATTCTTTGTTGTAAAAGATACCATACCACCAAAACCAGACATTTGAGATTTAGCTAAACTATGTTTTGGATGTGTAGAAATTCCAGGCCAATATAATTTGTCAATTTTTTTGTGATTTGATAAAAAATCAACAATTTTTTCTGCATTGTAGCAATGTCTTTCCATTCTTACATGAAGAGTTTTAATTCCTCTTAGAGTTAAAAAAGAGTCCATTGGACCACAAATTGCTCCAGATGAGTTTTGTAAAAAATATAATCTTTCAGCTAACTCAGAATCATTTACAATCAAAGCTCCTAAAATCACATCGCTATGCCCTGCAAGGTATTTTGTAGCAGAATGCATAACAATATCAGCACCCAAATCTAGAGGTTTTTGAAGATAAGGTGTAGCAAAAGTATTATCAACTGCTAAAAGAATTTTATTTCTTTTACAAATTTTAGAAATTGCATTAATATCAATTAAATTCATCATTGGATTAGTTGGAGTTTCAACCCATATTAGTTTAGTTTTTTTAGAAACTAATTTTGATACCTCATTAAGATCTTGCAAATCCGAAAAGATAAATTTTAAACCAAATTTTTTAAAAACTTTTTCAAATAACCTGTAAGATCCACCATATAAATCATTAGTTGAAATAATTTCATCTCCTGGATCAAAAAGTTTTAAAACTGCATCTATTGCAGATAATCCAGAGCTAAATGCTAAACCATATTTGCCATTTTCAATACTAGCTAAAGAATTTTCAAGGGCAGATCTTGTGGGATTGTGGGTCCTACTATATTCATAGCCCTTATGTTCACCAGGACTAGTTTGAGAATAAGTAGAAGTTTGATATATTGGAGGCATAACTGCACCATAACCCTTTTCCTTTATTTGTCCTCCGTGGATTGTTTTAGTATTAAATTTCATTTATTCAATTATAAATTCACCTCTCATAATTTGATAGTGCCCAGGAAATGTACATATATAAATATAGGTACCTTTTTCTTCTACTGTAAAACTTACTGAATCTGATTCACCCCCGCCTAACATTTTAGTGTAAACTATAGTATCATCGCCATCAGGGATATATTCATTTTCTTTAGCAAGCATTGCTTTTTGAGCAAAATCATCAACATCAACATCCTTTTTTAAAAGAACGAAATTATGCCCCATAAACTCTTTACCAATCTTACCAGTGTGATACAATGTAAGATTAATCTCTTCCCCGGACTTACCTTTTAATAAGCCTTTGTCAAAAAGCATTTGATCGTTTGAATTTAAAATTAGACCCTTGTTAGATGTTTCTTTTTTATCCTCAATTTTAACTCTTTCATAAGAAAATTTTTCTTTTTTTGGTTCACTCCCACAGCTTATAATTAATAAGCCTATTGCAAAAAGACATAATAATTTTTTCATAACTTAATTTTGTTCAAATTTACAAACATTATACCATTACAAAATCTATAATCAAAAATTTAATTTTTTAACAAAAACTCTATGATTTTTTGATGAAGATTAAATACTTATATTTATTAAAACAATTAACCCATTTCTTATGAAAAGAAGAGATTTTTCTAAACTAACTATCGCATCAGCACTCATAGGCTTAACCCCACTTGAAATTCTTTCTGCATCTACAAACAATAAAGATCAACTTAAAATTTCATTAGCTCAATGGTCTTTAAATAAAGCCATAAAATCTGGAGAATTATCTCCCCTTGATTTTGCTAAAAAAGCTAGATCTTTTGATATAGATGCTATTGAATATGTTTCAGGATTATATACCAACCATACCGACATATTGAAAAAAATATCTATGCAAAAATTAAGTAAAGAGTTATTAAAAAGATCGGATGATTATGGGATTGATAATGTTTTAATAATGATTGATTCTCAAGGTTCATTGGCATCGAGTAATAAAAAGGAAAGACTTAAAGCTATTGATAATCATAAAAAATGGATTGATTTTTCTTATGAGATTGGTTGTGAAACAATGAGAGTTAATTTAAGTGGAGAAACAAAATTAGATAGATGGACTGAAAATTCAATTAAATCCCTTACTGAGTTAAGTGATTATAATAAAAATATTAATGTGGTAGTTGAAAATCACGGAGGTTTATCATCAAATGGAAAATATTTATCTAATGTTATGAGCAAAGTTAATATTGATAATTGTGGAACATTACCGGATTTTGGAAATTTTTGTATTGATGGATCACCAAGAGCTTGTAATGAATGGTATGATATATATAAAGGAGTAGAGGAACTGATGCCATATGCTCACGCTGTTAGTGCAAAGTCATATGATTTTGATGATTCTGGAAACGAAACTAAGATTGATTATTCTAAAATGATTGATATAGTTAAAAAAGCAGGTTATAAGGGTTATATAGGTATTGAATATGAAGGCAGTAGAATGTCTGAAGATGATGGTATCATTGCAACAAAAAAATTATTAGAAAAATTAATATAAAATGAAAACAATAAAAGGACCAGCAATTTTCCTAGCTCAATTTTGTGGTGATAAAAAACCTTTCAATAATTTAAAAGATATTTCTAAATGGGCTAGTGGATTAGGATATAAAGCTGTTCAAATTCCAACTTGGGATACAAGAATTTTTGACTTAGATAAGGCAGGATCCAGTAAAGATTATTGTGATGAAGTAAAAGGAATATTAAATGAACAAGGATTAGAAATAAGTGAACTTTCAACGCATCTACAGGGACAATTAGTAGCTAGTCATCCAGCATATGACTTGATGTTTGATGTTTTCGCGCCTGAAAATTTTCACGGGGACGTCAAGGGAAGAACAAAATGGGCGGTAGATCAAATGATTAAAGCTATTAATGCTAGTAATTTTTTAGGGATTAAACCAATGGCTTCATTTTCTGGCTCATTGTTATTCCACACATTTTATCCATGGCCTCAAAGACCTTCAGGTCTAGTAGAAGAAGGTTTTAAAGAATTAGCTAAAAGGTGGATGCCAATTCTTAATCACGCCGATAAAAAAGGAGTTGATATATGCTATGAGATTCATCCTGGTGAAGACCTACATGATGGTGTAACATTTGAGAGATTTCTTGCGTCAACAAAAAATCATTCAAGAGCAAAAATACTTTATGATCCCAGTCATTTTATTTTACAACAATTAGATTATTTACAGTTTATTGATTTTTATAAAGATTATATTGAAATGTTTCATGTTAAAGATGCAGAATTTAATCCTACTGGGAAAGCAGGTGTATACGGAGGATATTTAGATTGGAAAGATAGACCAGGAAGATTTAGATCACCCGGAGATGGTCAAGTCGATTTTAAATCAATTTTTTCAAAACTAAGTCAATATGGATTTGATGGATGGGCAGTTCTTGAATGGGAATGTTGTATTAAAAGTCCAGAGCAGGGAGCTAAAGAAGGATCTAAATTTATTTCAGATCATATTATTGAAGTTACTAAGAAATCGTTTGACGACTTTGCAGGATCTGATATTGATAAAGATCAAATAAAAAAAATACTTGGTTTATGAAAATTTATATAACTATATTTTTTACTATTTTTTTTCTTTCGTGTAATGGACAAACTGCTAAGGATACGGAAATATGGGAGCCTATCCCAAAAGAAGCATATTCAATTTCAGATTCTGCTCCACCCGATGATGCTATTGTTTTGTTTGATGGAAAAGACTTATCAAATTGGGAAGGAAGTTGGAGTGATAAAGAAAGTGAGTGGGATATAAATGATGATGGTTTTTTGGTTAATGATGGAACTAACGGTCGACTAATTCAAACAAAAGAAAATTTTGGATCTGTGCAATTGCATGTCGAATGGAAAACAAGTGAAGATATTTCTCATAAAAACCAAAGAAGATCAAATAGTGGAGTTTTTTTACAAGGTAGATATGAAATTCAAATTTTGGATAGCTACAAATCTCCAACATATGTTAATGGACAAGCAGGTTCTGTCTACAAACAATATATTCCACTTGTTAATGCATCAAGAAAACCAGGTGAGTGGCAATCATATGATATAATTTTTGATGCTCCAAAATTTGATTCTGATGGAAATAAAATCAAATCAGGATATTTTACTGTTTTTCATAACGGGATACTTATTCATAACCACGTTGAAATATTAGGTACGACTGAAAATGTTGGCCCTCCTAAAAATATTGCTCATGGCGATGGACCAATTTCACTTCAAAGCCACTGTTGTTCACAAGTTTCATTTAGAAATATTTGGGTTAGAAATTTGCAATAAATAACTTAAATAATTCTTTATTAAATTTGTTTATGCTTTATTCAATGACCGGATATGGGTCAACAACACTTGAAATAAATAAATTTAAATTTGATATTGAGTTAAAAACCCTAAACAGTCGATATTTAGACAATAATATTTCTTTGCCTAATTTTCTTTCAAGTATTGAGATAGAAGTTGGCAATATTTTAAAAAAGAGGTTGTTAAGAGGAAAGATTGAATTAAGAGTAAAGTCTAGCTTTTCAGATGGAAATTCAGTAAAATTTAATCAAGATGTAATTAAAAAATATATTAAAGATTTAAAAAATATTTCTGAATTTGATGAATCTAATCTCTTAAAATCTGTGATAAACTTGCCAAATTCAATTGACAAACCTGAAATAATCATTACTAAATCAAATTTGAATAATTTTTATAAAGCAATTGATACTGTAATTAATAATGTAATTTCTTTCAGGTTAAAAGAAGGTTTAAATACTGAAAAGGATATAAAAATTAGTATTAAAGAAATTTCAAATATGTCAGAAAAAATTATTGGGCTGAGTTCAGATCATAAAAAATTTCTCAAAGATCAATTAGAAAAAAAATCTCAAGAATACAACATCAGTATTGATAAAAGTAGGTATGAACAAGAAGTTTTTTATTATTTAGAAAAAATAGATATTAATGAAGAGCTTGTAAGATTGGATAGTCATCTAAAATATTTTAATGACATATTAAAAGATAAACAAATAGAAAAGGGTAAGAAACTAGGTTTTATTTGTCAAGAAATTGGCCGTGAAATAAATACAATAGGATCCAAAGCAAATAATTCAAAGATTCAAAGCTTTGTTGTTGAGATGAAATCATCTTTAGAAAAACTTAAAGAACAATCCTTAAATATTCTTTAATGTCAGGAAAAGTTGTAATATTATGTGCACCTTCTGGAAGTGGTAAAACTACATTAGCTAAACACCTTCTTTCTATAAAGAAACTCAATCTAAAGTTTTCTGTTTCAGCAACTACTAGAAAAAAAAGAGTTAATGAAGAAGAAGGAATTGATTATCACTTTATTAGTATTGAAAGTTTTAAAAATAAAATTGATAATGACAGCTTTATTGAATATGAAAAGGTTTATGATAATATATTCTATGGTACATTAAAATCAGAAGTAGAAAAATTAATTAAAAATCATAATATAATTTTTGATGTTGATGTTATTGGAGCAATTAGCCTAAAAAAATATTTTTCAAAAAAGTCAATTTCAATTTTCATTAACCCTGGGAGCATAGAGGTTTTAGAAAATAGATTAGTCAAAAGAGGAAAGGATAGTAAAACTAGTTTGAAAGAACGCTTAAGCAAAGCAAGAAATGAAATGGATATGATTGATAATTTTGATACCTCAATAATTAATGATGACTTAGATTATGCAAAACGAGATATTTTTAAAACTGTTGATATTTTTTTAAATAATTAATGAAGAATATAGGTTTGTTTTTTGGGACTTTTGATCCTATACATATTGGCCATGAAAAAATAGCTAAGTATTTTTTGGAAAAATATTTTGATCAAGTTTGGTTTGTGATAACACCCTTAAATCCAGATAAAGTAAATGAAAACTTAACAGATCAAAATATACGTTTAGAAATGACAAAAAAATATTGTACAATACATAAAAATTTTGAAGTTTGTGATATTGAATATAAACTACCAAAGCCAAATTATACTGCAGACACTTTGGTAGAATTAAAAAAGAATTACCCTGATTATAATTTTAGTATAATTATCGGTGAAGATAATCTTGTTAGTTTAGAAAATTGGAAGAATTATAAAAAAATTTTAGAAGAAAAACTTTATGTTTATCCTAGAAATACTGAAAAATCTGCTAATTCAACCTTAAAAAGTCATCAAGCAGTTATTTTTTCAAACGCTCCTCTAATGGAAGTATCCTCAAGTAAAATAAGAAATATTATAAGGAAAAATAAAAAATATTCTCATCTAATTCCAGATGAAATTTATAAATTTATATCCGATAGCAATCTATATAATTGATTTTTGATTATATCTTATTTAACCATTATTTAACATTATTTAATAAGAATTTTTAATAGTATTGCTTCCCCTTAAAAACTATAATTATGGATAAGAGTAAAATTGATATTAATGCAATAAATGAAAAAATAAAAAAAGAAAGTTCATTTATTGATCTATTAATTCCAGAGGTTAATAAAGTAATTGTAGGTCAAAAATATATGATCGAAAGATTATTAATTGGACTGCTTGGAAGAGGTCATATCCTTCTTGAAGGTGTACCTGGACTTGCTAAAACATTAGCTATTAACACCTTAAGTCAGGCTGTAAAAGGTTCTTTTAGTAGAATTCAGTTTACTCCTGATTTACTTCCTGCTGATGTTATTGGGACAATGATCTATAACATGAAGGAAAATGATTTTTCAATTAAAAAAGGACCTGTTTTTGCAAATTTTGTTTTAGCTGATGAGATAAATAGAGCTCCTGCAAAAGTTCAATCAGCATTACTTGAAGCTATGCAAGAAAAACAAGTTACAATTGGTGATACAACTTTCAAGTTGCAATTACCTTTCTTGGTTATGGCTACACAAAACCCGATAGAACAGGAAGGAACTTATCCTCTGCCGGAAGCTCAAATGGATAGATTCATGTTAAAATGTGTCATTTCATATCCTGAATTTGAGGATGAGCAGCAGATAATTAGAGCTAATATCAATGACTCATTTGAAAAGGTAAAACAAGTTGTTTCAATAAAAGAAATTGCCAAAGCACAAGAATCTGTTAAAGAAGTGTATATGGATGAAAAAATTGAAAAATATATTTTAAAATTAATTTTTGCTACAAGATTTCCTGAAAAAAACAACCTATCAGATTTAAAACCACTAATTGGATTTGGATCATCTCCAAGAGGGAGTATAAACTTAGCTTTAGCAGCAAAATGCAATGCTTTTATTCAAAGAAGAGGTTATGTTATACCTGAAGACATTCGTGCTGTTATTCATGATGTTTTAAGACACAGAATAGGGTTAACTTATGAAGCGGAAGCAGAGAATGTAACATCTGAAGATGTAATCAGTAAGATTGTTAACTCTGTTGAAGTCCCTTAAAAGTTTTTATTTTGGATGCTAAAGATCTTTTAAAAAAAGTTAGAAAAGTTGAAATAAAAACTAAAAGACTTTCAAATAATTTATTTGGAGGAGAGTATCATAGTGCCTTTAAGGGGAGAGGAATGACTTTTAGTGAGGTTAGAGGATATGAATTTGGGGATGATGTTAGGACAATTGATTGGAATGTTACGGCAAGATACAACCAACCTTTTATCAAAGTTTTTGAAGAGGAGAGAGAGCTTACTCTAATGTTAATTATTGATATTAGTGGCTCAAAATATTTTGGAACAGATTCTCAACTTAAAAAAGATATTGTTACTGAAATTTCTGCAACATTAGCTTTTTCTGCAATTCAAAATAATGATAAAGTAGGATTGATATTATTCTCTGATCAAATTGAATTATTTATTCCTCCAAGTAAAGGAAAATCACATATTTTAAGAATCATTAGAGAATTGATAGAATTTAAGCCCGCAAGCTTAAAAACTGATATTTCAGTAGCCTTAAAGTTTTTTTCAAATATTGTAACAAAGAAATCGATAGCATTTATAATTTCTGATTTTAATTCCAATGATTATTCTAAATCTTTATCAATAGCAAGTAAAAAGCACGATATAACGGGTATTAGAATTTTTGACAGATTTGAAGAAGATATTCCTAATATTGGATTTGTTCCAATGTTGGATCAAGAATCATTTGAATTAAAATATATAGATACTTCATCAAAAAAAATAAGGACTGATTATAAAGCTAAATGTTTAGGAAGAAAAAAGAATTTTGAAGATTTATTCAAAAGAAATGGATCTGGTACAATTAATTGTAGAACTGATCAAAGCTATGTTAAATTATTATTAGGCTATTTTAAAAATCGTGGATAAACTTGTTCAAATAATTCTAATATTTTTTATAATCCAAAGTGGTTTTACTCAGCAGGATATTATCATTGTTTCATCATCTGTAGACTCAACTGAAATTAAAGTAGGAGAACAATTTAAATATTCAATTAAAGCAGAGTCAGATAATATAAATCAAATTGTTTTTCCTGAGAATTTTCAGTTTAGTCCATTTGAAGTTGCAGATGAATTTGCTATTGATACTGTTTTTTTTAAGGGAAAGAAATCTTTAAATAAAAGCTTTAAACTTACAAATTTTGATGAGGGATCTTTTGTAATTAAACCTCAGCAAATTTTATTTAATGGAAAAAAATATTTAACTGATTCAATTTTGATTGATGTTAGAACTATAAAAGTTGATACTGTTTCTAAAAAGTTTTTTGATATAAAAGAAATAATTTTAAATAATGAGCAAAGAATTCCATTTTCAAAATATTTACTTTCTTTTTTAATATTATTACTTGGGCTTCTAGCTATTTATGTATTATTTAAAAAATTTAAAAATCACAAGTTTGATAAAAGTATATATAAAACCCCATTTGAAAATGCAATTGATGAGTTAGTAGAGTTAGAGAATGAATCTTTTAAAAATCAAGAAGATTATAAATTATTTTACTCCAAATTAACACAAATTGCTAAGAATTATTTGGAAAGAGATATTGAAATTTCTGCTTCAGAGAGTACTTCATCGCAGCTAATTGATAAAATTCAACTTCTAAAAAAATCAAAAAAAATAAATATTTCAGATGAATTAATTGAAAATTTTAAAAATGTGTTGAGCAATTCAGACTTGGTAAAATTCGCTAAGTTCTCACCCAAGGATGGTGTAGCGTATGATGATAATAAGTTTTTAAAATCATTTATTGTTAATACTAAAAAGTCTATCCCTAATAATATTGAAAAAGAAAAGGAACAGAAGAGAATTGCTGAAATGAAATTTAATCAAATGATAAAAAAACGTAAGATTAAATATTCAGTTGTTTCAATTATTACATTAATTATCAGCTTAACTTTTTCAGTAATTGTTTTATTTGGACCACCAAATATTTCTTCATTTTTTATTTTAGATGCTGATAAAAAGTTG
>CENZ01164997.1_pt1 | contig 10577 bp, 10 predicted proteins | sample 361341 | NCBI WGS metagenome assembly CENZ01 (sample SAMEA2619782, study PRJEB7988) | marine metagenome | biome: marine biome (ENVO:00000447); feature: deep chlorophyll maximum layer (ENVO:xxxxxxxx); material: "saline water (ENVO:00002010), including plankton (ENVO:xxxxxxxx)" | depth 50 m
GCTGAGCTAAATCGCCACATGTCTTACTTAGAGTAGGGCCGGCAGATTACTGTCAAGCCTGAGAATTGTCAAGGCAGCTATTTCGAGCAGTAATCCAAGATGGCCGGTAAACTTACCCCATGACTAACTATGATGTATTGATTTCCGGTTCGGGTCTCGTTGGGAGCGCAACCGCTGTGGCCTTGTCGCGGCTGGGTCTTCGCGTGGCGTTGATACACTCAAATATTTTATCTTCGAGTGCCAGGTCAAAAACGTTAACTGATGAAAATTTCGAAAATCGAGTTTTTGCGATTCGACCTTCAATTAAGCGGTTTTTAACCGATGAGCAGCTTTGGAATAACATCTCAAAAGAGAGAGTTCAATGTGTTACGCGAATGCATATCGACGGCGAAGCCCGGGAAAGACTGACGCTGGAAGCCCATGATGCAGGTATTATGGAGTTGGCGAGTATCGTTGAAAGTAATAATTTACGACGGTCGATCTGTGCGCGGTTAGATGATTCAGTAGCTAAGCTTAATAGTGAGATACAGGCCATCGAGCAAGACCTTGGATTTGTTACGGTTGTCACTTCAGCGGGTAAGTTGACCTGCAAATTATTAGTGGGTGCGGATGGTTCTAACTCGTTGGTTCGACATCAATGTGGAATAAGCGTACGCGAGCGCGATTATCGCCACACGGGTTTGGTGGCAAATTTTGCTGTAGCGCAACCACATCGGGGGGCAGCTTATCAGTGGATGGGGCCCGAGGGCGTTATAGCTTATTTACCGTTACCTGGAAACTTAGCGTCGATTGTTTGGTCTGCTCCTGACCACTTAGCGCACCGATTAGACGAAAACGTTTTGTTTGAGGAGTTGGCTAATAGATATGACCCGTTAGGAATAGTTAGGTTAGTGAGTCAGATTGGACGCTTCCCATTACGGAGAGTCTTGCCTCGAACGACATCGCATCGGAGGGTGATATTAGTTGGTGACGCGGCCCATCAGTTCTTGCCTTTGGCGGGACAGGGACTTAATGTTGGCTTGGCTGACACCGCTAAATTGACGGCGTTAGTGAGGCAGCACGGCCTAGAGGACCCTGGAAGTTTATCTGTTATCAATCGTTATCGTCGCGCAAGAAAAGAAGAGATCGAAAGTTTTACGTATTTCACGGAGGCGATGCACTATATGGGTGTTGGCGGAATTGATTTTTTTCGATCGATTCAGAAATTTGGATTTGGAGCTGTAGGTAAATCAGAGGCGTTAAAACGCTTTTTTATTCAAAAAGCTGTGGGTTAGTTAAAGCTTAGCTGAGAGGTGAGAAATGCATAAATACTTGATGTTGATTTTTATTTTTTTGATAGGAAGCGCGTTTGCCGAAGAGCAGACTTTGGAAGAGAGAATTCGCGACAGATTTCCCACCGCTTCTATCGATTCAATTTCAGAAACTGCAATTATGGGTCTCTATGAGATAGTCATTAGTGGGTCAATTTATTACGTCGATCAAAATTTTACGTATTTGTTCGATGGCAATTTAATTGAATTGAATACCATGCGAAATGTAACCTCAGAAAGAGTCTCTGAAATTGAGCGGGCTGAGTTACAAGAAATTGCTATGCCGTTTAGTGATCTGCCTTTTGAGATGGCGATTAAGCGTGTTTATGGTAACGGTGAGCGAGAGTTTGCTTATTTTGCAGACCCCAATTGTGGATACTGTCGCAAGTTCGATGAGGAGACTTTAGGAAATATTACTGACGCCACATTGTATTTGTTTCTCTATCCGGTCATTACTGAACGGTCTATTCCTATTTCCAAGGCTATTTGGTGCTCCGCTGATGCTGGCGAAGCATGGGATGATTTTATATTCCACGGTGTTAGTCCGCAGGCTAACGATGGATGCGATAACCCCATCGATCAAATTGTTGAATTCGGTAAAAAAATGTTAGTTAGGGCAACACCTACCTTGTTTTTTAGTGATGGGTCAAGGGCGAGCGGAGCGTTGAGTTTAGAGCAATTAGAAGGACGATTAACGTCTACCCAGGAGACTAATTAATCAAGGTATATAGCTCGACTAATTTAAATCGCCAGTCAATACAAATGTTTTGGGAATTAGGACCCACATGAACCCCTCTTGCTTCATCTTGCCGGCATTAATTCCTGCGGACTCACCGAAGCCCCAAAAGTAATCAGCACGCACAGCACCCTTTATGGCACCGCCTTTATCCTGAGCGAACATCAGTTGATTTAAAGGGTCCGTTGAGTTGGGTTGGGTTGTAGCCAAATAAATAGGAAACCCAGCAGGAATGTATGTATCGTCGACTGCGATACTTCGGTTTGGGGTCAGTGGCACACCTAATGATCCGATTGGCCCATCGAGATTTGAGGGTAGCATTCTAAAAAATACATAGGACGGATTTTCATTCAGCAAGGCATCAATTTTGTCAGGATTATGTTTTGCCCATTTTTTGATTCCTTGCATAGAGGCTTGGCTGAGTTCTAGTTCTCCTTTTGATACGAGTGATTTGCCGATCGATTGATAGGGATGCCCATTGGATTTGGCAAATCCTAGTCTAACGGTCCTGCCATCCTCCAATTCAACGCGCCCAGAGCCTTGAATTTGTAGGAAGAATAATTCAATTTTATCTTTGACCCATAGGATTTCTTTGCCTTTGACTTTTGCAAGCCCCTGTTCTATCTCTGCTCGGGTGAAGTAAGGCACTAATTTTTCGTCGACTTGCCGCCCTACGCCTCGGAAATTCTTGAAAAATGGATGTGCATTAACGTCGACCGATATTAAATCATCCGGCACAGCAAACACCGGATGAGAATATTCAGAGGAGCGTTTCAGGCTACCACTCAGGAGTGGCTCGTAATATCCCGTAACGAGTCCTGCGTTTGCGTCCTTTTCGTTATGGACTCCAAAAGGCGAGAAGTGTGATTGGTAGAACTCTCTTTGTTCCTCATTTGAGACGCCTACTAAAACCGAAGCTTGTTGGCAGATATCAGTCCATTCTTGAAATTTTTTGAGCACCCTACACGATTGTAAAAGCGCGGAGATTCCGTTGGAAACCTGATCTATATTCCATCCGGGTAGTTCCGACCAGTTGACAGCCGTTAAGTGCGCATCGGACTTCAGTGAAAAATATTGAGCGAATTCCGGTCTAAGACGGTGTCCTAATCTTTTTTCTGCAATCGTTGGCCGTACTTTTTGATCTACTTTTGATTTTTCAATAATAGGGGCTGGTGATTCCATGTCGGACGAGGAGTCCCTTTTTAGCGCTGGCGAAGAGCACGCGCCTAAGATGACGATCGTTAGAAGTAGAAGCCATCGAACTCGTCCTAAAAGACTGATGGCTGGTGTAGAATTCATGTGTTTAAATCACTTGGTATCTGCAGCATGTTTTGGGCAATTTTTGAGATTTTACTGGGACTCGGACTATTCATTTTTATTATCTGGTGGACTTTGCCCAAAAAGAAAAAAGATAAGCGCTGAGTATTGATGCAGCATAGAGGTCAGTGCAATACTCTTGGGACGCTCAGAGTAAATTGTGGAATCTGGGCATCGAACTCAATTCCATCTGCAGCGCGCATCTTATAGGATCCTTCCATTAGCCCTACGGGCGTATCAATTGACGCTGCACTCGTATACTCAAAGTATTCGCCGGGATGAAGGTTAGGGAACTCTCCCACGACACCCTCTCCACGTACCTGTTCTACTTTCTCATTTGCGTCAGTGATGAGCCAATGGCGGCTGAGTAACTGAGCTCGAACGTCCCCGGTATTTTGAATGCGAATGCGATAGGCAAAAAAATATCGAGATTGTTCAGGGTTTGATTGTTCTGGAATAAAGAAGGATTCCGCTGATACGGTGACTTCGTATTTTGATTTTTCATTCATAGACTATATTGTATCGATAAATCGAGTAAGTTTCGTAATCCTGTATTACCTAGGAGTCAAGATTATCTTGGGTCGTTCTTTAATTCGGTTTAGAATAAGCCAAAACAACGAGGTGAATCCATGAACGACACGCGCATTGCACCGAGTATTTTATCTGCCGATTTTTCCAAGCTCGGTGAAGAGGTTCGATCCGTTGATGCCGCGGGTGCGGATGTCATTCATTTCGACGTAATGGACAATCACTATGTGCCCAATCTGACTTTTGGTCCAATCGTTTGCTCTTCGATTAGACCGCACACCAAGCTTCCGATTGACGTGCATTTGATGGTCGAGCCTATCGATACCCTAGCCACCGAATTCGCTAAAGCTGGCGCTGACCTAATCAGCTTTCATCCCGAGGCCGCTCCTCATGTGGACAGAACAATCAATTTGATCAAAGAGCAAGGGTGTCGAGTGGGTTTAGCGTTTAATCCCGCTAGTCCACTTCATATTTTAGATTGGACGCTCGATAAAATTGACTTAGTGCTCATCATGTCTGTTAATCCGGGTTTCGGCGGGCAAAGTTTTATAGAGCATTCGCTTGACAAGATTGCAGAGGCCCGTGATTTAATAGATCTGTCAGGATGTGATGTCTGGCTTGAGGTCGACGGTGGGATCAAAGTCGAGAATATAGGCGCAGTCGCTGACGCAGGAGCTGACACTTTTGTTGCTGGTTCCGCGATTTTTGGTTCTTCCGATTATCATTCTGTCATCAGCGAGATGAGGGCTGAAATTGAATAGGGCTCCTGGTATTTGGTGCGCACTTAACTAATAGATAACCGGATGTTGAATAACGATTTGTCGCAACACGTAGGTTTTGAAGTGAGCGTTGTCGCGTTCGATTTGGACGGAACTTTGGCTGATACGCTTCCTGATCTTCACACAGCAACAAACCTAACGCTTAATGATCTTGGCCATGATCCGGTTAGTACGGATGTTGTTCGCCAATATATTGGCCAGGGGATCGAATATTTATTGGTTGAGCTATTTAAAGACCTCAAGATTTATTGGGAAGAGGCGAAATTAAAAAGTATTGCACATCGATTTAGAGAGCATTACGCGCGGCATGTTTGTGAGCATTCGGTTTTGTTTCCTGGTATCGAGACGGTACTTAACACGCTCCAAAATCGGGGGTTGAAAATGGCCTGCTTAACCAATAAAAGTGAGCTATTTACTGCTCCAATCTTAATGAAATTAGGTATTCGCGATTATTTCCAAGAGGTGGTTTGTGGAGACACCCTAGAGAAACGTAAGCCTGATGCTTTGCCGTTACGCGTTCTTGCTTCACGATTTAGTGTTGATATAAAACAGATTTTAATGGTTGGTGATTCAAAGACGGACACCGCTTGTGCTCGAAACGCAGGCGCTCCGGTTGTGTGTGTGCCTTTCGGTTATCGCTCCGGAATGGCATTGGCCGAACTTGACTGCGATGCGGTTTTAGGCCGCGCTGAGGATTTACTCGATTTAGTCAGGTTAGCGTGAAGGTACTCGTCACTCTATAATGGGAGCTGATATGTTTCTCACAGCCACAGCACAAATTGATGTGTCTTCATATAGATTGTTGAGCTCGATGTGAATAAAGAAGATTTTGAGAATTTGGCGGACGAAGGTTTTAACCATGTACCTCTGGTTTTAGAGTCTTTTGCAGATCTTGATACGCCACTCTCCATTTATTTGAAATACGCAAACGAGCCCTATTCTTACCTGTTGGAGTCGGTCCAGGGCGGAGAGCAATTTGGTCGATATTCGTTCGTCGGCCTTCCTTCCAGGACTCGTTACGAAGTCCGTGGCCAAACTTGCTGTGAAATTCGTGACGGTGTTGTTGTGGCTCAGGTTACGAGCGAGGATCCTATCAGCTGGGTTTCTGAACTGCAGGAGCGGACGAGGGCTTATTACCGGGATGATTTACCTCGATTTCTCGGTGGACTGGTCGGTTACTTTGGTTATGAGACGGTTCATATGATTGAGAGCCGTGTTGGTCGTGGCGAGAACAAATCTGATCCCATTGATTGTCCTGACATTCTGTTGCTGCACTCCGATGAGGTGATTGTTTACGACAATTTAGCAGCCAAACTTTATTTTGTTGTATTTGCTAATCCTCAGGAGCCAGATGCATATGAACGCGGCCAAAAACGGTTGGCCGCATTATTTGCGGATCTTCGTGAGTCGGTGGATGAGCCAAAAGAGGAGATGCTTAAGTTAGCTTTGCCGCATGAGGAGACACCCCAGGACATATTTACAGAGAGTGTTGCCCGAGCTAAAGAGTACATTCATGAGGGTGACATCATGCAGGTCGTTTTGTCGCAACGTATGTCCGTTCCCTTTCACGCAACACCGCTATCACTCTACCGTTCATTACGTGCGCTGAATCCCTCGCCGTACATGTTTTATTTTAACCTCGAGGATTTTCATATTGTCGGGGCTTCCCCAGAGATTCTCGTGAGATTGGAAAAGGGTTTGGTAACTGTGCGGCCAATTGCTGGAACTAGACCTCGTGGTGCGACAAGGGATGAAGATGTCTCTTATGAGCATGATTTGTTGGCAGATCCCAAAGAAATCGCAGAGCACGTGATGCTTATGGATCTTGGTCGTAATGACTTAGGGCGAGTTGCGCAGGTTGGTTCTGTTAATGTTACAGATCAGATGATGATTGAGCGATACTCCCATGTCATGCATATTGTCTCGAACGTAGAGGGGCGGTTATTAGATGGATTATCCGCGATTGATGTTTTAAGAGCGAGTTTCCCAGCAGGGACTGTGTCTGGGGCTCCTAAAGTGCGAGCTATGGAAATTATTGATGAGTTAGAGCCCAGCAAGCGAGGCGTCTATGCAGGAGCGGTCGGATATCTGGGGTTTAATGGTGATATGGATGTCGCGATCGCGATACGCACTGCGGTTATAAAAGACAACACTTTATACGTTCAGGCAGGTGCAGGCATTGTCGCTGACTCCGTGCCGGAAAATGAGTGGATTGAAACAAAAAATAAGGCGAAAGCAATCCTCAGGGCTGCAGAAATTGCAGAGGCTGGGCTCAATCGTTAGTGCGTTGCGCTATCTAGGCCGGCCGCATTTATTTACAATACTTGATTAAGTCGATGAGAAGATAGAGACCATGTTGTTGATGATCGATAACTATGATTCTTTTACGTTTAACCTCGTCCAATACTTCGGTGAGTTGGGGGTTGACGTTAAAGTCGCACGTAATGACCAAATTGAGATCGCTGAGATCGAATCGCTTGCGCCGAAGTGGATCGTGATCTCGCCTGGCCCATGTTCGCCCGCGCAGGCGGGTATCTCGGTGGCTGTCATTAAGGCTTTCGGAGGGAAGGTGCCACTTTTTGGTGTGTGTCTGGGGCACCAGTGTATTGGACAAGCATTTGGTGGCGCTGTCACTTATGCAAAAACTCTAATGCATGGAAAAACGTCTCGTATATCGCATCAGTCCCAAGGTGTTTTTCGCGATTTGCCGCAGTTGTTTACGGCGACGCGGTATCATTCTCTCTCGGTACAAAGAGAGGATTTACCTGATTGTTTGGAGGTTACGGCTGAGACCCAGGACGGTGAAATTATGGGATTGAAGCACCGTTCCATGCCGATCGAGGGGGTTCAATTTCACCCGGAGTCTATCTTGAGTGAGCACGGGCATCAGCTTTTGAAGAATTTTCTACATCAACTGCACATATGAAGATTCAAGAGGCCATAGAGCATTTTTATCGGAAGGCTGACTTGTCCCGCGACGGGATGTCCCAGGTAATGCATGACATTATGTCTGGCGAGGTTCCGCCGGCTTCTATTGCGGCGTTTTTGGTCGGTATTCAGATGAAGGGGCCTACCGTTGAGGAAGTGGCCGCGGCAGCAGCAGTCATGAGGGGATTTTCGACCCCTGTGTCGGTTGGTCGTCCAGAGCAGCTAATCGACACTTGTGGAACGGGCGGTGATGGTACAAAAACTTTTAATATCTCTACCGCGTCCGCTTTTGTAGTTGCCGCAGCCGGCGGGCGCGTTGCCAAACACGGAGGTCGGTCGGTGTCTAGTTCCTCGGGTAGCGCTGATGTCCTTGAGGCCCTTGGCGTGAGGATTGATTTGTCGCCGGAGAACGTTGTCCGCTGTATCGATTCAGTCGGTATCGGCTTTATGTTTGCACCAGCGCATCATTCGGCGATGAAGTACGCGGCGCCGGTAAGGCGCGAGTTAGGCGTTAAAACATTATTTAACGTGTTGGGTCCGTTAACTAATCCAGCCGGCGCTAAACGTCAGGTTATGGGTGTTTTTGATCGACAGTTGTTAGTGCAGCAAGCGCTGGTCTTGAGGGCGTTGGGAAGTACGCGCGCTATGATCGTACATGGTGAAAACGGGCTAGATGAGCTTTCCCCGACAGGTTTAACCTACGTTGCTGAGCTTCGGGATCATGAGGTTCGTGAATATCAGCTGTCGCCACAGGGGCTCGGTGTTAAACCCATAAACCTTGAGGAAATTAAAGTGTCTGGTCCCGAGGACGCTGTATCCATGTTTCTAGGTTCTTTGTCGGGCGAACATCTTCCTGGGAAGGCCGCTGTTTTGCTTAACGCCGGCGCATCGCTCTATGTTTTGGACATCGCTGCGACCTTAGCTGATGGCGTATCACTTGCCTCAAGTGTGATTGATTCTGGGCGGGCTCGTGACAAGTTGAATGAATTTATTGCATTTACGCAGCGGGAGTAAGCTTTCATTGTGTTGAAAAGGATTGGTTTATGACGGCTAGGGCATCTAACATTCTCGATAGAATCCTCGCAACCAAGCGGGAAGAAATAAAGCTGACCTCTTCGTATCGGTCGCTCGAAGATTTGGAGCGAGAAGTTGCATCTGCGCCGCCAGTTCGCAATTTTGAGGCAGCGATTCGTTCCAAATTCGCTGGTGGTTTCTCCGCGGTTATCGCGGAAATTAAAAAGGCGAGTCCGAGTAAGGGGGTTATCAGAGAGGAGTTCGATCCAATAACGATCGCACAGTCTTATGAGAAACATGGCGCGGCGTGTTTATCGGTATTAACCGATCGGGATTATTTCATGGGGGCGGCGGAATATCTTGTGGCGGCGCGAAGTGCCACACAGTTACCCGTATTACGCAAGGATTTTATAGTTGATCCGTATCAAATTTTTGAGGCGCGCTGTATGGGGGCTGATTGTATTTTGTTAATCGTGGCCGCATTAGAGCAGTCTCAGATGCTGGATTTAGCGCTTGTGGCGAATGAATTGGGGATGTCGGTCTTAGTCGAGGCGCATTCTCGGGAAGAGTTTGAGCGGGCAATTGAGTTAGACACGCCGCTGGTCGGGATAAATAATCGTGATTTGAGAACTTTTGAAACATCCCTGGAGACAACGTTTGGTCTTATTTCGGCGCTACCCGGGGATAGGGTATTGATCACGGAGAGCGGGATCCATACTCATGAGGACGTTTTGGCAATGCGCGAACGGGGTGTAAACGCTTTTCTGGTTGGTGAGGCTTTTATGCGACAGACGGATCCCGGAGAGGCCTTAGAGTCGCTTTTTTCTGAGTAATTTAACTTTTTCAACTCCGAAGCTTGTGCATCTAAGTCAGTTTGATTGGATAGTTTTATCGTTGTACGAAAAAGGGGAGCTTAGGCTCCCCTTTCTTATTTAACGTCCAAATAAAAAACTATTTGTTTTTATATATTGAAAAACCAATCTCTTTACAAGCATAAAAAATAAATAGCCATTAAATACAATGATTTACAGACTTTATTTTACAATATAAAACATAACGTTTCATATTGTAAAAAACATTGTGTTTCAAAAATACAACAATTACATAAATTTGTAACACTATTACTTTTAGGGCGATAGCGTAAGGTGCTATAAATACGTCGGGACCAAATTAGAAGTGTTAAGAGTGAATCGCCCGAACGCTTGACTCATTAATGCACAGAATTTCTAATTTGAGGAGATGGTATGAAAAAAGCAATTATTGCAGCAGCAGTTGCTGGCGCCTTCGCGGTTCCATCCGCAATGGCAGCTGACCTTTCGGTCAACCTAGAGTGGGGTCAAGCACTTCAATTTGGTGAGACTACAACAACAGCTGCAGACGGCACCACTACGTCTACAGACATTCAGTCAATCGCAGATGCGGGCCGTAACCGAATCAAGTGGAACTGGACTGAGACCCTAGATAACGGAATCGGCGTTCACGCTTATCTCGTATTCGGTAACTTGGCGACTTCAAATGGTGGCTCTGGGGCTTCAAACGCTGGTGGAGTTGATATTCGTAACGCGTTTATTGCATTCAGCGGCGATTTCGGTACGATCCATTTAGGTACAAACGAGAACTTCTACGAGCTTGACATGTTGACTGATGTTCACTTTGGTGATTACGGCGCAACGGCTGATAAGATCCAGCACATCAACTTAGGCCAGACTGGCTTTAACTTCACACGTCGTGATCAAGAGTCAATCTGGTTCCATAGCAAGAGCATGAATGGTTTTGATGTCCGTGCTGCTTACATCATGGGTGTTAATGCTGACGCAAACGCTGACGAGGTTGGCATGCAGATTGGTTTGCGATATAACGCAGGTCCATTGACTATCAGTGTTAACCAAGCCACGTATGAGGACTTTAACGCGGCGGGTGCACAAACTGGTGGCGCAGCGACAGCAGGTACCGAAGCCAAAGCCA
>CENZ01050903.1_pt1 | contig 10576 bp, 9 predicted proteins | sample 361341 | NCBI WGS metagenome assembly CENZ01 (sample SAMEA2619782, study PRJEB7988) | marine metagenome | biome: marine biome (ENVO:00000447); feature: deep chlorophyll maximum layer (ENVO:xxxxxxxx); material: "saline water (ENVO:00002010), including plankton (ENVO:xxxxxxxx)" | depth 50 m
CTTTAACTTATAAATGGATATATTATAAAGAAGTTGGAAGTTTAATAAGGCATGAAATTGAGATTGAAAATTTAGATTCTTCAAAAATTAATTTTATAGCACCCGATGTTAACGAGGGAAAAACTATGCATTTTATTTTAGAAGTTGAAGATGATGGTTTCCCATCTTTAACAAGATATCAAAGGGTTATAATAAGTGTTTTACCTAAAATTTAAATATTTACTGTATTTTGTTTTTTTTATTTCTTTTGGGTTTTCTCAAACAACTCCCTGTAATAATGAAGAATATTTAAGATTAAAAAAAATAAATAATGAAAATGAATTAAGTCAAGATGAGATGATTTCTTTTGAAGATTATGACTTAAAATGTCAAAATTTTAAAAAATATAACCATATCGACGAAAACAGAATAAAAGAAAAAAATAAATTTTTCAATGATCCTCGAATTAAAACTGGAATAACAGTAGCTGCTATTTTTCTAGTAAGATATGTTTTTTCTGAGTTTTTTAGCAATCCTTTTACATATTAAACATACAATATTTTAATTTTCTTCTGCTTTAAAATAAGTGTATATAGAAATAATTGATATTAAGGCAAATACTCCCAAAGAAATTATAGGAGGGTTTACTAAATCATCAATAAATAAATGTTTTGAGCCAACCAATAAGAATGCTATAATTCCAACTCCACTTCCTAAAAGGATTCTTTTTGATGCTTCAAAATCAACATTTCTTGATAAAAATAATAAAATTGATACATATATAGCAGAAGCTCCAAAAATTTCTTGCATTGGGACTAATATATTTAAGCCTGCTTCAGTGTTAAGTGAATTGTCAAACACAGATATACCTGATCTTCCTATGAATATTTGGCCTAATCCAAATACTAAGAAAATAATGCTTGTAATTAAAAGTATCATTCTTGGTTTCATATAATATCCTCCATTGTTTTAAATAACAAAAAGACTATTTAAATTCAGTTATTATTTCTATTATTAAATAAATAAAGACTAACCGAAAGGTAACTTATTTTTATGAAAAAAATATTATTAAATTTTTTTATTTTATTATTTATTTATGGTTGTTCAAATCAAAATTCAAAAATTGATGTTATTTTAGATACTGATGCAAATAATGAATTAGATGATCAACATGCAATTGCATATCTTCTTTTTAACGGTGACCATTTCAATGTAGAGGGTATAACAATAAATAGAACATATAATGGAGGTGATGTTTTTGAGCACACTAAAGAGGCAATGAGAATAGTAAAATTATGTTCTTTGGAAAATAAAATTCCTGTTATTGTTGGTGCTGATCAAGATTTTATTGACATTAAAGATGATATTGATAATTCTGATTATGATGGTAAGGCAGCTGTTGATTTTATTATTGAAAATTCAAAAATAAACCGTTCTTCTAAGTTGATATTATTACCTGTAGGAAAGCTAACAAACATTGCTTTAGCTATACATAAAGATCCTTCAATTATTCCTAATGTTAAAATTGTTTGGCTTGGTTCAAATTATCCTGAACAAGGTGAGTATAATCAAGTAAATGACCCAGAGGCCTTAAAGTATATTTTAAAATCAGATGTTGAATTTGAGATCGCAATTGTAAGATACGGACAACCATCTGGTACTGATGCAGTTATTGCTAGTACTGAAGAAATTGCAAATAAAATGCCTGGATTGGGTCCAAAAATTTCATCACCAATAATTGGTCGCTATGGAGGTGAATTTTCTACATTTGGTGATTATTCTGTAAACTTATTTGAAAATTATGAAGGTGGTATTCACAAAACCAGACCTTTGTTTGATATGGCTGCTGTTGCAGTCGTGAAAAATTCAAATTGGGCTGAAAGAAATGTAATTTCAGCACCAGATTTAAATGATGGTTTATGGACTGAAAATCCTAAAAATTCAAGAAAAATAGTAATTTGGGAAAATTTTAATAAAGATGAAATAATGAACGACTTTTATAATTCAATGGAAAAATATGTTTTGGTTAAATAAATGAATTTTATTCCTTCACTAACTAAAAAAGACCAATCTATAAATTTATACAAATACAACGGAGAAGGTCTAGAGCCAATCAATACATTATTTAATGATAATGGACTTAAGATTTGTTTTTTAGATTTAGAAACTACTGGTTTAGATAAATTTGCTTCAGAAATAATAGAAGTGGCAATGAAGTTGATATTGGTTGATGAAAAATCAGGTGATATAATCAATGTTTTAAATGAATATGAATCATTGCAAGAGCCTCAGGGAAGAATAACTCAAACGATTACTGATGTTACTGGTATCACCAATGAAATGGTTGAAGGTAAATCAATTGACTGGAGCGTAGTAAATACGATCGTAAATTCTTCTGATATAATAGTTGCCCATAATGCACGATTTGATAGAGGTTTTTTTGATTTAGTATCTGATCTTTCAAAAAATAAAATTTGGTGTTGTAGTGTTAATGACATTAATTGGGCAGAACTTGGTTTCTCAAATAAAAAGCAGGAAATGTTATGTATATGGCATGGTTTTTATTATTCTTCGCATAGAGCTATGAATGATGTAAATGCTTTAATTCATTTAGTTACACATAAAAGCTACCCCGAAGAAAAACCACTTAAACAAATTATTTCTGCTTCAAAAGAATCAGTTTATCGTATTTATGCTGAAAACTTTAAATATAATGAGGAAAAGAAAAATATTATTAAAAATAATAAATATAGATGGGATCCAGTAAGAAAGGTATGGTCAAAGGAAGTTAAATTTGATGAATTAGAGTTAGAAAAATTATGGTTGACAGACATCATTTATGATGATACTTTTCTTGGCAGAATTATGGAAATTTCTAATACAAATAAATATAAATGAAGGAGTTTTAATTAATGAATAGACATTTATCATTTAGATCAGGCAATCCTGCACTTAGAGCAGATACATTTCAGAGATATGGTTCTTTGTCTGGTTCCGAAACCATGACAATTAACGGTACGGTAAATAAAACTGCTATTTCATTATTACTTTTAATGCTGTCTGCTAGTTGGACTTGGCAAATGCCAGCTGGAGAGTCATCAGGATTAATGATTTTAGGAGCTATTGGAGGATTTATTGCTGCATTAGTTACAATTTTTAATAAAAAAATTGCACAATATACCGTTCCAATTTATGCTATTTTACAAGGATTGTTTTTAGGTGGTATATCTCAATTTTTTGAAACTCAATATCCAGGCATTGTAAATCAAGCAGTTTTTTTAACTTTTGGTACATTGGGAGCGCTTTTGTTGGCTTATAAGTCAGGTGTAATCAAAGCAACTGAAAATTTTAAACTTGGAGTTTTTGCTGCTACTGGAGGAATTGCATTTCTGTATTTGATAAGCTTTATAATGGGTTTTTTTGGTTCAAGCATTGGTTTTATTCATAATAATTCTACTTTTGGAATATTGTTTAGCTTTGGTGTTGTTATAATTGCTGCATTAAATCTAGTTCTTGATTTTGATTTTATTGAAGAAGGTGCTGAAAAAGGTGCTCCAAAATATATGGAATGGTATGCAACTTTTGGATTATTAGTAACACTTATCTGGCTATATTTAGAGATATTAAGACTATTAGCTAAACTACAATCTAGGAGATGATTTATTGAATGAAATTAACCATTCTTGGTTCTGGTTCTTTATTTCCTTATCCTAATAGAGGTAATAGTGGTTATTTATTAGAGTGTTCTGAAGCTACAATACTCCTAGATGGTGGTTCTGGAACACTTAGAAGAATTGCTGACTTTGGTTTAGATTATTCATCTATTGATATTATTTGTTATACACATTTACATATTGATCATACTTTTGATCTAATTCCATTTTTATTTGCTCTAAAGCATGATTCTAAAGTTAAAAAACCAAAAAGAGTTAAAATAATAGCACCAATTTCATTTATTCATTTTTTCAATAAATTATATAAAATATATTATAAATGGATTCATACTAAAGATATAATTATTGATATAAATGAATTAAAGCCTAATGATTCAATAAATATGAATGATATTAAAGTTACTGCAGGGAATACAAAACATACTGATAATAGTTTATCATATAAAATTAATAATTCATCAAGTTCATTTTTTTATACGGGAGATACTGATTTTACAAATGATCTTGTTTTAACTGGAAAAAACTCTGATATGGTTTTAATGGAATGTTCATTTCCTGATAATAATAAAGTAGATAATCACTTAACTCCAATTGAATGTGGAAAACTTGCACAAATGATTAATTGTAAAAAATTAATTTTAACGCATTTTTTTCCGATTAATGAAAATAATGACGATTTAATATTAAGAAGTGTAAGAAAATACTATAATGGCGAAATTATATTAGCCAACGATGGAAATACCTATATACCCTAGTTTTGCGCATAACATATATTATGTCTACTTCTAATATATATAAAAAGGGAGTATTTCTACTCCCTCTTAATATTATCAATATTATTTTATAAATAACATTTTTTGAGTGTTTGAATAGTTACCTGTTTTCAATTGATATATATAAACTCCTGTACTTACAGTATTTCCAAAATTATCAGTTCCATTCCAACTAACATTATGAAAACCAGAATTCATATTTGTATTTACCAATTCAGCAACTTTATGTCCCATTAAATCATAAACGATTAATGATACCAAACCATTCTCTGGGATATCAAACTTGATGTTTGTTGATGGATTGAATGGATTTGGATAGTTTTCATGCAATTTAAACTCAGTTGGTATAGCTGAATTATCTGCTATATCTAAGCTGGTTGCATCAATTATCAACTTATGTTCTGCATTTTTATTTTTGATTGACATTATTTTTTTAGTACCATTGACCGAGGTAATTGTTTCAAAATACCAAAAACCTGTCAGATATTGTTGTAATACCTGCTCATCAGCTTCACTAATTGAACCATCACTTATATCTTTAGCAGTAGCGTTATCAAGTGCTACATTATAAATAGCTAAATTTGCTAAAAAGCCTTCATAATTCGAAAATGTTTCAGAATTATTAGCTATTCCAAGCATTATTGGATAGTCAGCAATATTAGCATCTTCAATAGTATCATTTCTAAAATTTGATGATGTTGAAGTAGCATCTTGACCATCAATATACACTTTTACTTCTGATGTATATCCTAGAACTCCATCACTATCTTGATCATCTGCTTCATTAGTTATTACAACATGATGCGAATTACCATCATTAATTTGAATAGTTGATTTAATATATTCATTGTCAAAACCAACAAAAGTTATATATCCATCTTGAATGTAAAGATGAAATTCACCTTCTTCCCAAACTCCGTCACCATCACTCTTAAGTAAAATTCCAGCAGACTCAGTTTGAGTTGTTGTAATTAAAAAAGCTAATGAAAAATCATTATTTTCGAAGTTTTGAACATTAGTTATGTAAACAGTATCTTGAGTACCATCAAAATAAAGTTCGGTATCTATTATAACTGGGCCACGAACTATAGCATCACTACCTACTAATGCTGGAGAAGTACCTTCTCCCATCATCACTTCTGCTTCAGCCCGAATACTCCAAGTTCCTTCAGCATAATTAATACCTGCTTCAGACATATTTGATTTGATTTGATTGTAAGGGAATTTCCAAGATGTTTCTTTTGTAGAACCTGTCAAAACAAAAAACTTTGAAAGATCTCCAGTAACTTCAGGATAATAAGTTATATCACCATTATCACTAAACAAATGATCAGCTTCATCCCAAATGAACTTAAGAGTGTCTGTCCATGCGTTAAATGAATTAATATTGATAGTAGTACCATCTACAGGAAATTTTGCATTAAAACCATTAGATTCCATATTCTTTTCTTTATAGTCATAAGACAAATCTTCTCGTTTTTGATAAGTTCTACGCTCATGCAGTAATAAAGATGACACACCATTCAAACCATAAACTGGTAAAAATTGAGATATGAAATCACCGCATTGATAAGGAGAATAAGCTTGATTATATTCATCATAGCAAAATTCATCCGTTACTCCATATTCAACAGTGATGTCATCAATAAATCTATATCCAACTTTAAATGTTTCTTCATATGAGTATTCTACATATTCTTGGGTTTCTTCATCCCAATAATCCTCTGTTTGAACTTGTCTTATATCCATATGATCCCCAAAATCAGTATAATAAAAAGGAATTGTGTCAGTTTCAATGGAATATTCGTAAGTTGGATAACCATATGGGTCAAAACCATTTATTTCCCATACTTCATAAGAACTATATTGATTTCCTATTCCATTTGAGAAAAATTCAAAATCATCTTCACTTAAATCATCATATAATATATCAAGTACAAAATAATCACCACCTAAATAGAAGTCATCAAAAAATTCTACTATATTAATAGGTTGACCAGGTATAAGATCTATTTTTTCATGCTTTAAGCTACCTGAAACCTTAAGAGTTTGTCCTGCTAACAGATAACTTGAATCTGGAACTATGAATTCAACTGTATCAGAAAATGTTATACCATGAATAATTCTTCGTTCCATAAGTTCATGGTCTAAAAATTGAATAGTTGAATCTTCTTCCATATCAAAATCATCTGGGTATGAAATAGGATCTCCTGCATTTATCAAAACATTTTTACCATCAGCGACAAGCTCAATGGGGTAAATTTCACCAGTTGTATCATACATTGCTTCTTCAGTCCATATTATTAAACCTATACTGTCAGGTCTAAATACGTATGAATCTGTTTCTTCGTTTAAAAACATTATATCTACCATAGGAAAAGGAGATTCTTCATCCCAAACATGTCCAAGATTTGAAGCAAATTGACCAGGTCCCATTAAATAATCTAAAAGAAAAGATCCAGAAGCAGCAGCATCAACAGTTATTTGCCCTGATGATTTGTTAAAACCCAGAACTTGTCCTGGGTGAGGAATTTGTTGATTATCATACACATCTAAAAACAATTCAAATTCTCTTTGAAGTGGATCAATTTCACTCCAATAACCAAGAGCTTTAGATTCATTTCCTCCTATATGATCTCTAAAAAGTTTTGTTTGATTTTCATCAATTGATGATTTTTTTCCATTAAAAAATTTAGAAGAATGTTTATTTTTATAAAATTTAGATTTTTTTTCAGTTATAAAACTTAATTTATTGCCAACTTTTTTTGTAGTATATGATCTTTCAATATTTTTTTTATTGTAAGATTTTTCTGCTTGAACAAAAAAAGATAATAAAATTACAAAAATAACTATTTTTTTCATATGATCTCCTTAATTCGACTTTAAGATTAATTATATATTTAATATAATAAACAATTTTATAAAATAATATTAATTACTCTATCTTTAATTAATATGGTTTTTTTTATTTGAACACCATCAAAATATTTTTTTAATTTATCTTCATCTAAAACAATTGAGAGAATATCCTCTTCAGGTAAGTTTCTTTTGATTTCCACTTCCCCTCTTCTTTTTCCGTTAATTTGTACTCCAATTTTGATAAATTGGTCAATTGTTAATTCAGATTCAAAATTTGGCCATGGATGATAAGAAAGATGTTCTTTATTTCCAAGTTTTTCCCATATTTCTTCACAAATATGTGGAGCAAATGGACTTAAAATTAAAATTAAATTTTCTACAATTTCTATGGGATAATATTCTTGATCTTTAATGGTATTCAAAAGAACCATTATTTGAGATATTGCAGTATTGAATCTTAATTCTTCTAAATCGACTGTAACTTTTTGAATAGTTTGGTGTAATTTTCTTATTAATTTTTCATTTGCTTTATCATTAGTAATTTTTTCTGTAATAGTTCCATCTGGATTTACAAAAGTTGTCCAAATTTTATTTATAAAACGATGACTTCCTTGAATGCCTGATTCACTCCATGGTTTTGCCTTTTCTAAAGGACCAAGAAACATATAATAAAGTCTTAATGAATCAGCACCATAATTTCTAATCATATCATCAGGATTGACAACATTCCCTTTAGATTTACTCATTTTTTGGCCATCTTCACCTAGAATCATTCCTTGGTTAACTAATTTTTTAAAGGGTTCATTGGTCGACACTAATCCTAAATCATATAATACTTTATGCCAAAATCTAGCATATAATAAATGAAGCACAGCATGTTCTTGTCCACCTATATATAAGTCGACAGGCATCCAATATTGTTCTTTTTTATTGGACCATGGTTCCTCTAAATTATTTGGATCTAAAAATCTAAGATAGTACCAACAAGATCCTGCCCATTGTGGCATAGTATTTGTTTCTCTTAAAGCTTTTTCACCTTCATAATCTACCTCCACCCATTCTTTAGCATTTGATAGAGGTGGATCTCCAGATTTTGATGGTTTATAGTCATTTATCTCAGGAAGTTCAACTGGTAAATCTTTATAATTTACCGGAAAAATTTTATCATTTGAATGAATTATCGGAAACGGTTCACCCCAATATCTTTGTCTGGAAAATAACCAATCCCTCATTTTATATTGGATTGTAGATTTACCTTTATTATTTTTTTCCAACCACTCAATTATTGCAATCTTACCCTCTTTTGTATTTAACCCATCTAAAAAGCTGCTATTAATTATTTCACCTTCGTCTGAGTATGCTTCACCCTTAAATTTTTTTGGTTTTTTTACAGTTTCAATAATTTCAAGCTTAAATTTTTTTGCAAAATCATAATCTCTCTGATCATGTGCAGGAACAGCCATTATTGCTCCTGATCCATAGCTCATGATAACATAATCAGATATCCAAATTGGTATTTTTTTATCATTAACTGGATTCATGGCATAAGAACCTAAAAAAACACCAGTTTTATTTTCCTGATCTAATTCTGTCCTTGATAATTCAGATTTTCTTGATGCTGCATCACAGTAATTTCTAACTTTGTCTTTATAATCATTTTCTAAAAGAAAGTTTACTAGAGGATGCTCAGGCGCAAGCACAAGATAAGTTGCTCCAAAAATTGTATCAGGTCTAGTGGTAAAAACGTCAATTTTTTCATTAATTGATGGTAATTGAAAAGATATGTGAGCACCTTTTGATTTTCCTATCCAATTTTTTTGCAAATCTTTAATACCTTTTGGCCAATCTAAATCATCTAACCCTTCAAGTAGTTTTTCTGCATAATCAGTAATTTTTAACATCCATTGCTTCATTGGAACTCTAAAAACAGGATGATCTCCTCTTTCAGATTTACCATTTATAACTTCTTCGTTAGCTAAAACTGTGCCTAGTTCAGGACACCAGTTAACTGGAACTTCTGACTCATAAGCTAAACCTTTTTCATAAAGTTTCAGAAAAATCCACTGTGTCCATTTATAATAATGTTTATCTGTTGTATTAATTTCTCTATCCCAATCATATGATAAACCTATGTTTTTTATCTGTTTCTTAAAATTATCTATATTATTTTTAGTTGTTATTGAGGGATGAGTTCCTGTTTTTAATGCATATTGTTCGGCAGGTAATCCAAAAGCATCCCATCCCATAGGATGTAAAACATTAAAACCTTTCATTCTTTTATATCTTGAAATTACATCTGTTGCTGTATACCCTAATGGATGCCCAACATGCAAACCTTTACCAGATGGATAAGGAAACATATCAAGTATATAATACTTTTCCTTTTTTGATGAGTCATAGGATTTAAAGGTTTTATTATCATCCCAAATTTTCTGCCATTTTTTTTCTATTGATAAATGATCGTATTTATGATCCATTTTAAAAAAATACCCCAATTAAAATTATCCCCAAAATTAAAAATATAATGAATATTATTGTTAATAAAATTTTATTATTATCAATATAAATTTTAAGTTTTTCACCATAAACATAAAACAAGAATGCATTTAATAGAAATCTTGCCGATCTTCCTAAAGCAGATGCAACAAGAAATTCAATAAAATCTGCTGAAACAGCTCCTGCACCTATAGCAAAAACTTTATAAGGTACTGGTGAGAAAGCTGAAATTAATGTTGCAATAAAGTTATAATTTCTAAATGATGAGCTTATTGATTCAAATTCAATTCCATATCCATAAAAATTAATTATGAACAATCCAATTGACTCCATAAATAAATAACCTATTATATATGAGAAAATTCCGCCTAAAACTGAAAATAAAGATGCTAAAGAAGCATAAACAAATGACATTCTAGGATTGCTTATACACATTGCGGTTAATAAAAAATCAATGGGAAAAGGAGAAATTGACGATTCTAAAAAAGAAAAAATTATTAAAGCTAATAGGGAATATTTTGAATTAGCCCACTTAATAACCCAATCAAAAGATTTATTAACAAAATTAAACATTTACCAGAAAAAACTTTTTAAATACATAGTTATAAATTTAAATGTATCGGGAACATTTCTCATAGATGATTTTTCATTATTATAAATTGTTGGGATTTGAACATGATTTATTTTATAACCATTCATGACAGATCTAATTAAAAATTCACTCTCATATTGGAATCCTGATTCAACGCATTTAAAATCATTTATTACATTAACAGGAAACATTCTAAAGCCACA
>CENZ01068569.1_pt1 | contig 10555 bp, 12 predicted proteins | sample 361341 | NCBI WGS metagenome assembly CENZ01 (sample SAMEA2619782, study PRJEB7988) | marine metagenome | biome: marine biome (ENVO:00000447); feature: deep chlorophyll maximum layer (ENVO:xxxxxxxx); material: "saline water (ENVO:00002010), including plankton (ENVO:xxxxxxxx)" | depth 50 m
TCAAGACGTTGCATAATGTCTGCACGGTAGGCAGGGTCATTGTCATAGCGTGGGTCAGACATAGCTGCCACAACCTCAGCTTGGGAGCGGAAAGGTACCACGCTGCCAACGTCCTGAGCAGCGCGTCCTGTGAGCATCCGTCCCTCGTAACCATTGTTCTCATTGTAGGTAGCCATCAGTCCTGCTACCATCAGTTGGATGGCAGGAGCATTAGCTGTATCTACAACAGCATCAAAGGCATCAATGTATTGCTCACTGATGTTCTGTGATGCCCAGCCGATGAGGTCAGCATACGCTTCCTCCCCACCGACAAAGTTCTGAATGTCACTGATGTCTCTCGGATCAAGATCAGGAAACTCAGTGGCACTCATATCCATACCGACTTTGATCAACTCGTCAGCATCTAGATTGTTAGCTAGTGCTTCGATGGTCTCTTCAGTTAGAGCACCATACGTATCGATCTCATCTTGGATAATATCATAGACCTCTTGGTCTAAATCGTATGATGGATCACCATCTGGTTCATCATACTCTTCATCATCATACTCTTCTACCTCCTCATCGGACTGTTCGCCCATCTTCTGTTGGAGGCTGAGGTATGCACGTTCTAGTTCTTCAGCATTAGCATACTTACCAGCAAGCTGGCGTTGATCTTCTTGCTCTAATGCTTCACCAACATTAATAGAATCGAGTTCATCCTGTGAGAACTCAGGTTGTTCTGCGCCACCTTGGGCGGGATCATAATAGATCTCAGCGGACGTACTCATTCTTTCAACCCATTAGCAGAGATGACACGTAGGTTACCAAGACCTACAGTCTCAACAAACTCAGGCTCTCGCCCAATACGTGAAGGACTATGTTGTTGAAGTCGCATGACTCCAACCTCTTTCATTTCTTGTGTCCTCTCTTCCTGTACAACAGGACCTTCTGGATTTGTTTTAGGTGCCACCCGCTTCTTGGGCTGGCGTTTCATTGGCTGATTCATTTTCTAGCTGTTCATTAAGGGCGGGGTTTTTGCTAGGGTCATTCATTGGAGCGCTTGCAAACTGTCCCTCTTGTTTAGTGAGTTCGAGTTTCGTCTGCATCTCCATGTTCTGTTGCTTCTCTTGCTCAAGTTGTTGCTTGGTCTTGATAAGGTTTAGAACGTCAATGCCCTGTGCCGCAGCAAGTCTCATAATATATTCATTGCCATCAACATACTGTTGTATTGCTTCGGGACCCATGGTCTGAGCAATAGTCTGTAAGAACATAGACAATGATTGGAAGTCTTGGCCGCGGCCAATAGCATTAATGCCAGCCACTACCTGTGGCCGGACTAGATCTTTTGGTATCTTAGGCAGAGCATTGCTACGCTGGAGCACCAGCATGGTTCGCTTCAGGTAAGGTACCAGGAACTCAGTAGTCATCAAGGAGAAGAGTCCTCCAAGCTGTTGCTCTAGTTCCATCTGTGTCATGCGTACCTCTTCAGCAGTGGTACGTTCTGACTGTCGGACATTCAAGATCATGAATGCCTCTTGTAATCGCTGGGTCAGACCACCTATCATTTCATAGGCTGTCTTAAAGTCTGCAGTCTTACCTACTTGGATGACTGCCACATCGTCAGGTCTACCCTGTACGATGGCACCATTGCCTGCGTTAGCAATGGTCTGTGGTTTCGTCGTGGATGATGGGGACACAAGGAACACCACCTTAGCTGCAGCTGCGCTGCCTTCAGTGATGGCTTGGGTTAGGGACTCAAGTGCTTGGAAGTCTCCGAGGAACTCCTCTACTCTTCCACGACCATAGTCCTCACCATCTACCACGTTATATCTGAGGGGAATCCATGGACTAGCATCCTTAGGTGCAGTTGATCGGGAACCAGGCAGGATCATATCGAAGACCTCTTGATGCCAGATCCACTGCGTGCGTTGCTTGTTCATGCGTACGTAAGTGTACACCTCGACGCCCTCATCATTAGTATTGTTTAGTACACCTGCTGTGTCACCAGACACAGGATTGATTTTATCTTTAAAGAAATCATCAGGTAGATCGGGAGCCAATACTCTGCGCGCGATCAGTTCTTTAGTAACAATCTCGATGACGTTACCATCTCCATCTCTGTTTATAACAAACCTATTCAATGGATAGTTCTTCATCCCATCCTTACCCATGTAGAGTAAGGCATTACCACCGACAATCAGATGCTTGAATGCAGCATGGATAACCACCCTATCATTCTGAGCATTGACGTAGTCCATGATCATCCTCTCTATCTTAGAAAAGGATAGGTCAAGTTCACTACGGATAGTAGGATCCATCTCCTCACCCAGCTTATCATCACGTACTTGTAGTTTAAAGAACGTGGTCTGGGGAGGGAGGACACTAAGCATTAACTTAGCTGACAATGCAGTGACACATTTAGCACCAACTGATTGCCATGGTGTGATGAGACGCTTGTGTGTCTCAGTGTAATCACTATCGTATTTGATTAGGTAAGGCAGAGTGAGACGAGAAGCTACACGTGCTACGTCTAGGAACTGTGACCTGACACCACGTAATGCTTCGTATCTTTCTCGTGCTAATCCCATCAGATGTTAATGCCTCCACTCTGCGCTGCCATTCCAGCGGTGTTAGTATTAGCAGTACTGCTAGGATTGATACGCAATTGACCGGTACCCTTAGAGAGTTCCTGCCTACGCTTACGAGACTTCTTCTTAATCTTTAGGTTACTCCCATCGGAATCATCAGTGACCTTACGTGGAGTACTATCCATCAGCGGCTTGGGAGCCGGAGGTGGTGCAGGTGCAGCTGCAGGTGCTGACTTACCCGGAGGATTCTTCATCGCATTGCGGAACTGCTTATGCGCATTATGAATGTTAGGGTTGTTAGCAATCCGATTAGCTGTACCACCGTCATACCCAGCATTGACTAGCTGAGCATGTATGTTAATTCGTTCTTGTCTCTTAGACATTACTGTTCCATACGGTTGTGTAACCACTCCACTACTGATCGTTGCCCTGCCTTATACATAATGGCAGCAGTACTCTCAGATGGAGTGGGGTTTACGGGTGGAAAGATCTCGTTTAGCTCCTCAATAATAGAGTGAGCTTGCATACCAAAGACTTCTAAGGTAGAGACCTCATGCATATTGCGGGAGGTTGACATTGTTATGCTCAAAGAAGGCTGGCATCCTTGCACTCTTGGTGACGGAAAGCTGTGGGGCTTTGCCCTCATACATCAGACGATCAGAGCTATCCAGCCAGAATTTTTTCTGTAGAAATCTATCGGTTTGACTTCCCTCCAGTGGTTCCATGACCCAAGCCACTGTAGCTTTCCGAAGTTTATCGAGACTAGGAGAGTAAGTAACACCGAGCTCACTGCATACCAGAGAGTTTGCTGCAACATGGATCTGCTCATCCCTTGAGATGTCAGCACTCAGACTTCGCAAGCCTGCGTCACCGCAGAAGCGGAAAAATGGGAGGAGCACGAAGAATACAGCTCTCTCAAGTACCATTGCTTTGCATACGGTGTGGTCTGGATGGCTTTCCCAAGCTTCTCTAAGTTTTGTTGCCTCTTCTTCTGATTTTGGATCTGTTCCATGTGCAGCCGCTGCATAAGAGAGGGCGATGTCGTGGTTTTCTTCATCGGTTACATTCATGGTGAGTAGTTTACGAGCTGCCGCTGGTACCTCATTGTTCAAGGCATCAGCAATAAACTCTCCGACTGGTAGCTCAAGCTGACGGAGAGCAAGAGCACGGAAGATAGACTCCTCCGCACCCTCTTTCAATTTACCAGCTGTCATCTGTACTGGTGTCCACTTCCGCTTACGTTCAATTAATTTGTTGTAGAGTGTCATTCTTGGCAGTCACATTCAGGTTCTTTATCGAACAGTTCTGCCAGGAATGAGTCAACGTCAGTGTCACGTAGAGCAGCGTAGGCATCGCTCTTGTCCTGCACGTCACCCATTACCTGGAGACTGTAGTACAAGCTTGTCTGGGGCGATCCTAGCCACTCCTCAATGAACGCATTGTCATAGGTTACAACGTCACTCCATGAGTTGAAGCTGTAGCCGTGAAGAAGTCCAGTTTTATCAAGCATGATCATTAGCTGGTCTGCTACTTGTTTGTAAGCATCCCAACCAACTTCACTGGCGATTTCAACGTCGCCATATTCATAAGTTACGACACCAAATGTGTCGCTGTCCCGGTCTACTGATCGGGCAATGGGTGGTGCGATCTCTGGACAACATGTGTATCCATCGAGATCCTTGCTGCGGTAAGAGCAGCTAGCAGTAGGAGCAATAGCAAAGGCACGAACCATGCCATGACTCTTGGCGATCGCAGCTGCCGACTCAATACCATTACGGACATCATTAGCCAGCGTGTGAGCTTCATCAAACCCAACGCGATCCTCATTGACATCCTTGAGAGCAAGACCGAACTCATCGTACCTTACTCCGTACCTCCGTAAGAGGTTGGCAAGTCCAAGGACTCCGAGTCCCACCTGTTTATCGGTAGATGGGCAAAGATATTCTCCACTTTCTCCGACACCTGTTGTTGGATGGAGTGCGCACAGTTCGGACATACCGTTAACGAAAGCACGCTCGATGTCCCCATGCCTGCAGGCACCGAGATTGACATGTTGAAGGAGACATGTCCCGCGTGAGGGCAGATATACCTCAAGGCAGACGTTCCCACGGATTCGTTTTCCATCATTGTCATACTTTATTTTGTTGAGCCAGATGTCACCCTTCCGAATCCCTTGGAGGAGCTCTTCCTTATGGGGAAACTCTGCCCAGGATTGGGGAGTGATATTAATGCAACGTTTGACCCATGGTAACTCATGTCGGGGTGCATTGATAAATTCAAGAGAGTCAGGGTGATCTAGGTCGATGTGAAGTACGCACGCACCGTTACGATACGTGCCACCTCTACGTAGTACTTCGTTCAGCATAGAATAGATCTTGCCAAACGATACAGGTCCAGAAGCTACGAGCTTATCTGTTCCCTTGATTGTTTCAGTTCCTTTGGGTCGCAAGTTGGACAGGTGTACAGCGACACCTGCACCATGGCGTAGTGCATGTGATACAAACTTCCATGATGCTTCAATCCCATTGGGTCCCTCCATACTATCTTCCACAACAAAGACGGTGCAAGATACAGGTAGTCGGTGGTCTGGATTATCCATCCAGCTTTGCACTCGTCCAGTGCGAGAGATTAGTTCAGACATTATACTAAATCAGTCAGGTTAGGTGGTTGATAGTTAGGTCCCTTGAGAACCTTACCGTCTTCACGGTAGATAGGTTTGCCATCAGCTCCAAGCTTAGACATGTTGGAGGTGTGGACACGACGGATAGCCTGCTCCAGATCCCAGTCCATGTTTTCTGCATACTGAGCACAGACATAAACTAGATCAGCTAGTTCTTTCAAACAAGCTTCCCTCGTATGAGGCAGCATCTCTTTTATTTCATAGTCTGCCTCGATGAACTCTTTAAATTCCTCAACGATCAAATTCTTCTGCATCGTGCGGGAACTGAGCTCGTTCTGTATATTGTACGCTCGGCGGAACTCGATTGCACTGTTGCTTAAGAGTGACATATTCTAATTCATTGGTGAGATAGTGGATAGCCTTACGCAAGTCACTGTTGACAGTCGCTTCATTTTTATGACCTGCTCTACAAATGTATTTAATTGCGTTGCCGAGGTGGTAGTTTAGTCCTTGGTCTCTAATGAAATCCCATACTTCAACATTCCCACGTCGGTAGTATTCTGGGCTAGTGGCCATGATTTAAGTAGGTTTCGGATGGAGTTAGTTAAGCAGTAGTTCTGCTTAGTTAGTGCAAGGAAGAGAGTCCTAAGATCATCTACCCTTACACTAGGATGATTAATGTTTTCTTCGATTTGTTTGAGGTTAAACTCCTGCTCTAAAGTGAGCTCCAATACTGGAGGAGGAGGTAGGGGACCAAAGGATGGGTTGTCCGGCGTTGAAGTCATAATCATTTACAGTAAGGATCTTTGCAAGTCGTGCATTCATCAGTGCATCACGTTCTTCGAGATCCTTCTCGATAAATGCCCTAACAACTGCGTCCCAATTATATCCATACTTCTCAAACCAACTAGCTGCTCTCTTCATTCCCATTCCTGGCACTCCAGAGTAGCCGTCGGTCTGATCTCCGCTTAGCGTTTGGAGGTAGTGCATCTGTTCTCCCTCTTCGGGAGTCACACTCATCATCTCATCCATGTTATAGAGCTGACCTGGTATCTGTTTCATGTCCTTGTCAGGGGAGCAGATAACATTACCTGGATGCCATGTGGCATAGATTCCCATCGCATCATCTGCTTCTAAGGTATCCATGACAATGACCTCGTAGTTTTCGGTCAGTTCCCTGATGACACGTTTGTATCCACAGGGCTTTTTTCTGTTTCGATGCCCTTTGTAACTGGGGCTAATTTTTTTCCTGAAATTATCAGGGCTACTAAAGAAAAGGATAATACCCTCATAGAAGGGGATAGCATCCTTAATCTTAGTAAGATCGTTCTCTACATACTTCATAGCCTCACTGAAACGTGAGACAACCATGATGACATCGTCACCCCAGTCAATCTCATCTTCAGCTGCTGCGCATGCTTTGTAAACGATATAGTCTGCGTCAATTAGTAGTTTCAAGGTACTTAATTCCCTGGCTTAGCCGGGTGATATTATCTAGGGAAAATCCTAGCATCTTATTACAAGGCTGGCATAACCAACCTCGATGATCGTAGGTGTCGTGGTTGTGATCCCATACTGTAGCTGGTGCTACTTGGCAACACTGACATACCTGTCCTTCCGGGATAGGACCGGCTTCACTACGCTTCTGACGGTATAATTTCTGACACGTCTTACATTCACGTTGCACACCACATGATCTAGTGGTATTGACATTGAACTCAGACTTAGGTAAGTCTTGCTTACAGTGGAAGCAGTAGCTAGTGCACGTCTGCCCAGTTTGCTCCGATTTTTCCCTCGGCAGCAATGGGGATTCGGAGATCGTAGTACTCTCCGGCTCGTACAGCGGAGAACTCAAGCATGAACTTAAGGTCATCTGCGTGGTCGGGGTGGCACTCGTATTGGAGTTCGTCATGAATGAAAGCTAGTTGTGAACAGCAGAAAGGGTTATCATTAGCGATGACCATCCATCGCTTAGCTATGACACCTGCCGATCCCTGTAGTAGATAGTTGAGCGCTTTGTGTGGAGAATCAACGAGTACTTTTCTACCATCGATAGCCTTAACAAAGCCTCGATCAGCAGCAGATTTAACTGAACTAAGTAGATCACTGAGTCCTGGAATAGCTTCAATAAACGCTTCCTTAATTTCCCTCCCTTTAGCTTTCGCTCTGGCAGGGGTAAGTTGCTTGTCGTAAGAATAGCCAATCTTCTCGTTACCTGCTCCGTACAGGAATGCGTATGTTACTGTTTTAACCAGCTTCCTAGTAATGCCGATCTTATCTGCATTGAGCTGGTGGATGTCTCCATTGAGGAGGTTATCTCCGAAGTAGGTATCGTAGCGGGAGAGATAGTGACTAAGCATGCGGAGCTCAATGCCACTAAGATCAGCGCCGACCATAACCTGACCCGGAGTTGCTGTAAATAATCGTCGATAAGTTAAGTCACTGGGTACTTGCGCCAGATTGGGATTACGGTGGCTACATCTGAAGGTAGCACAGCCTACTGAACAGCTGTGATGTAGCCTCTTAGCACTCGTACATAGCTTCAGCCATGCGTTCACGCCTTCGCTCATCATCCCCAGTATCTTCGTTAGTTCCAGAATACGTAGGAAGTCTAGGGCTAAGCCAGTACCATGGTTCTTCAGTACCGTCTCGTCCACCATTGGTTTCCCAGTGGATGTCGTAGCCTCGGCTTTCCAGCCATCGAAAGTGGTCAAGATCCATGCTACGTGTTCTCGTGAGGAGGGATTAAAGTCTTTGAGTCTCGTGAACGTGGCACCTTCCACGTATCCTTGGCGTTTGTTATTTCGTTTTGGAGTGAATTCTGTTCCTGGGACGTAAGGGTACCTTCTTTGAAGTACTTGAGTAAGATCCCGAAGCTCTTGTCTGAGAGAACATTCAAGTTCCCGTGCAGCTTCTTCATCAAATTGCCATCCATGGAGCTCCTGTCGAGTGAGTATGTTTGCAACTTGATGTTCTAGCGCGACCCAAGAAGGTAAGGACGGAAATGTTCGCATAGTTTGCGGGTGACAATAACATCTTGTATGCAATAGTTTTGCATTTCTTCAGACCATTCTTTCCAGTCGGTAGTCTTTCCGAACTCTCCCTTGAATTCACCTAGTCTGTAACCGTATGACTCAAGGGAGTGACGACCATACAGTTTCAGTGGCATGTGTTGCCAGTTACGTTTCTTGTCTACCTCAATCATGTTGGGATGGTATAATCGAGAAAGAAGTAGGGTATCAACTACATCACCCTTAGGCTCAAAGAATGAGTAGAGTTTCTTGATGACTGGTAGATCATACCCTATGATATTGTGTCCAACTATCTTATCAGATTCCTCAAGGTATGTGATACCTCTTGTGATAGGTTCAGCAGTACCATTGTCATTGTAGATAGTTGTCGTGTCATCATCTGTGTTATAGACGACCATACAGTGGATCTGGGAAACAGCATGAAGCAGTCCGTCGGTCTCTAAATCAAAGATAAGCATTAGTACTTGGTTCCTTGAGTTGGGTTGTAAGGTTCATCGATGACCTTGTCATACCACTCAAGGGACTCAGGACTATAAGAATTTTTCGTCCCAGTCGAGCTGCACGATATTAGTGCTAGCAAGAGCGGCAGCAGCAATAACTTCTTCATGGTGGATTTGTTTTTTAAGTTTCTTAAGTTTACGTACTTCATCCTTTATCTCTTTGTATGCCTCCTTGGTGGGGATCTTGTCCCCCATTTCCATGGAGACAATCACCTCAACTCTACGTAAGAAGAGTTGTAAGGCATCATCTAAATTCATCGGTGGTTCCAGCAATAGGTTTTATCCACAAACTTAGCTCTCTTTACTGCTTCAGCTGTGGGTGGGTTAGGCTTATTCAAGATGTACATACGTCCGAAACTAGAAATCGGTTGTTGGGTCGAAGTCGTGGGATTGAGTTTCATCTTCAGTAAAGCGACAGGTTTCAAGGTTGTACTTTAGTTTGCATGCTATACCAGTTTCCCCAGAATAGCGATTCTTAAGGACTCGCACTGTTGTATCAGAGTGTTCATTTCCACTCTGTTGATCCCTTTCGAGAGCAATGCAGGCGTCAGAGAGCTGAGCAATTGCCGCGCTTCCACGCAATTGTCCAAGTGATACTCTTGCTCCCTCTTCATGTCCTTGGTCACTATGATTTCTCCTTAGGTGTGAGACTAGAAACAGGGCTATGCCTGTACGTTCTACTAATGACCTAAGTCTAGTCATAGTAGTATCGATCATTCTCCTTTCATCACCATCGAGTCCACTGAGGAGGATGCTAAGGTGATCCAGAAAGATAATCCGTGTATCGAGACCTGTTGCCATGTACTCAATACGATTGTAAATGATATCAGGATCGAAAGAACCGAAACCGTCAAAGAGATAGAGATCCCAAGTAGCGAGAGTAGCATCATAAATCTTAGTTAAATCAGCACGGTCATGTTCACCAATATGCAATGGCTTACCCACTGCAGCAGACATTAGACCGAGAGCAGTGCGCCGGTTTGATTCTTCAAGAGCCAGGTAACCGACCCGTCCTTCTTTTTGTAGTAGTGTACATGCAAGCTGCCGGCAGAAACTGGACTTTCCAATACCACTTCCTGCAGTGATCGTGACAAGCTCTCCGTATCTAATACCGTGTAGTAAGTTGTCGAGTCCGCTGAATCCGTATTCATAGTCGTTAGGTGGTAGTGGTGTGGTGACCAGTTCGAGTAGATTCCTACCCTCAATGATTCCGTCTGGTCTGTACGGTTTGGCGTCATAGATAGCACGAGTTACTGCTTGTACATCATTGTTCTGTAATGCCTCTGAGGCATCCTTGTAAGCCGCTAGACGGGCGATGCGCACCTTTCCAGGTGGTAATACACCAGCGCATTCTTCAGCAGCCTTAACGCCCGGCTCATCGCTATCGAAGAACAATACTATGTCATCGTATCCTTGGAGGAGTTCAAGATTGGCTTTAACAGCTTTCTTAGCAGACGCTGCCCCGGAAGGTAATGAAACCATCGGCCATCCCGGCATGCACTCAAAGCAAGAGGCTGCGTCGAGCTCTCCTTCTGTGATAACAATTCGTTTTCCTGTAGTAGGAAATAGATGCTGCGCGTAAAAAGATCCATCTGAGTCTCCTTCGTACCAGAATGATTTATCCTTAGACTTGACCTTGCAGCCAAGTAACGAACCAGTCTTGCTGTAATAATAGTGTCGTAAGAATTCTCCATCCCTGTAGATCTTATACTTCTGGCAGGTCTTTTCTGAGAGTCCACGCTTAGGCAAAGCCCGCGCTTCCCCTTGGAGGGTAACCTTCCCTTTTGTGGTCGGGGGACCACACTCATCATTTGATGGGGTGTACATGTGACAAGA
>CENZ01175359.1_pt1 | contig 10537 bp, 12 predicted proteins | sample 361341 | NCBI WGS metagenome assembly CENZ01 (sample SAMEA2619782, study PRJEB7988) | marine metagenome | biome: marine biome (ENVO:00000447); feature: deep chlorophyll maximum layer (ENVO:xxxxxxxx); material: "saline water (ENVO:00002010), including plankton (ENVO:xxxxxxxx)" | depth 50 m
AAGCTGAATTTTTTTATAATATTCATTGTTCCTCCAAATATATTTAAGATAATTATTTCACAAAAATTTGAATTAAAAAAGGTATTATTTATTGATAGAAGATGCGAAATTCCATGAGCAGTCAAAACTGGGGATATAAATTCTATCAAGAGATGTATTACCAAAGCTCTTTTCGAACAAGTTAAGCCATTTGTCTACTTGTTTAGGTTTTTTATCTTGGCTACCTACTTGTGCAGTAATTGTACCTTTCGGTTTTAAAATTCTTTTTAAAGAATTAATATTTTTTGCTGCTAGGTCGATACAATATTGGTCATCATTTAAATCAACAAATATTTTATCATATTTATTATCTTCTACATTTTTAATACTTTCGAAGGCATCACCCCATAAACATTGAACAGAGTTTTTTGTTGTTGCTTTATTTCCAACTTTAGAAAGATACTTCTCACAAACTTTAACTACTTCTGGATCTAACTCATACCAGTCGATAAGTTTAAATCCTTGAGTTATACATTCTCTTGCAACACCTCCATCACCTCCTCCGATTATAGCTGATTTATTCTTATCAGGGTTAAGTTTAAGACCAGAGTTCACAAATGTTGAACTATATAAATGCTCATCTTTTTCTGCTACTTGAAGCTCACTATCTATAAATAAAGATTTACCAAATTGTTCTAAATCTAAAATTTCAATATGTTGGCCTACTTTTGAAGTAAAGTCTTCTAAAACATTTTTGACAATATAAAATTTCTTTAATCCAGGGGTGCTATAGATATCATCGTAATATGTAATAGTGTCTCTATTAAATTCTTTTTTAATGATTCTTTTATGTTTAATCTCTTTTTTTAATATGTCTAAGGAAACATTTGGGTTTACTTTTCCGCATGTAAAAAAATCAAAACTTATAATTCCTTTTTCTGGAAATGTATGAAAGCTTATGTGGCTTTCAGCCAATAATGCTACTAAAGTAAAACCTTGAGGTTCAAATTTATATTTTGAAATTTCTAAAACAGTAACTTTTGCTTTCTTTGCAATTTTGTAAACAAGTTTTTCAAAAAATTTAGAATCATATTCTTTTTCTGTGCCAATAATATCTAAAGTGACGTGCTCCCCAACTTTCGTCATAAAAATTATCCTTTTTTATAATTTTTAATTTTTTCTAAAATTATGTCCATCTCATTAGATGAAAGAATTTTAGGTTCCCCCAATTTTATCGTATTTATATATTGATGGCAAATATTTTCTAACTCTTCTGCAAGCTCAAATGCAGAATTTAAATTTTCACCAAACGTTACTTGTCCGTGATTTGACATTAAGCACCCTTTTCTATTTTCAAGTGCTTCGATTATGTTATCGGATAGTTCTTGTGATCCAAAAGTTGCATACTTAGCGCATTTTATATTGTTGCCTCCTGCAAGAGCAATCATATAGTGAAATGCCGGAATATCTTTGTTGTGGGCAGATACAGCTGTTGCGTGTGGTGAATGAGCATGAACTATTGCATTGGCTTCAGGTCTTTTTAAATAAATATCTTTATGAAATCTCCATTCTGATGATGGTTTAAGTCCTTTTTCATCATAATCACCGTTTTTATTTACAAATACTATGTCATTTTCTTTTAAGGTTTCATACTTTACTCCTGATGGAGTTATATAAAAACCCTCTATACCTTTGTTATTTGCCCTGACAGAAATATTTCCTGATCTTAAAGGAGATAAATTAGTAATATTTAATTTTTGAGCAAAAATTACAATTTCTTTTAATAAATTAACCATTAAATAAATTTTTTAATCCTTCTTCTGATGCATTACAAATCCCTTTTTCAGTAATCAATCCAGTAACATATCGTGCAGGAGTTATGTCGAACGCTAAATTCATAGAATTGCTTTTTTCAGGATAAATTTGAATTTTAACAATATCGCCGTTAACATCCTTACCTTCTATTTTTGAAAGCTCATCAGAGTTTCTATTTTCAATTGGTATATCTTTTGAGTTTTTTGTATGCCAATCAATGGTTGAGCTTGGTAAAGCAACATAGAATGGTACATTATTATCTTTAGCTGCTAAAGCTTTTAAGTAAGTTCCCACTTTGTTGCATACATCACCATTTGATAAAGTTCTATCAGTCCCCACTATGCATAAATCTACCTCTCCTTTTTGCATTAAAATTCCTCCAGTATTATCAGCTATAATTGTATTTGGAATATTTTCCTCATTTAGTTCGAACGAAGTAAGATTGGCTCCTTGGTTTCTAGGTCTTGTTTCATCTACCCAAACATGCACTGGTATTCCTTTTTTATGAGCATGGTAAATTGGAGAAGTTGCTGTACCCCATTCTATTGTTGCGAGCCATCCAGCATTGCAATGAGTGAGAATATTAACGGTTTTCTTTTTTTTATTGTGAATTTGCTCAATAATTTTAAGTCCATTTAGACCAATATTTTTACAAAAAGAAATATCTTCGTCGCAAATCTTTTTTGCTTCCTTGACCGCAATATCAAAAATTTTATCACTATTAACACCTGAGATTTTTTTTATCATTCTATCAACAGCCCACTTGAGATTAATCGCTGTAGGTCTTGAATTAATTAAATCTTCTGATGATTTTTGTAAAAATGATTGATCATTTTTTTCTAGAATTGCTAATACTATTCCATAAGCTGCAGTTGCACCAATAAGTGGAGCTCCTCTTACTTCCATATTTTTTATGGCATTGATTGAGTCTTTAACTGTTTTCAGATTTTTAATTATAAATTTATGTGGAAGTTTAGTCTGGTCAATTATGTTTACAATATTATTTTCAAACCAAATAGTTCTGTACTCTTTTCCTTCGATTCTCATTATTTTATTCTATTCAAACTTTCAATTGGCCATGTTTTTTCTCTATCATACATTTTATCATAACAAATTGATTTATCAGTAATTTCTATCCATGGGTCTTTATCTTTTACAAAAATATGAGCTTGTGGTTGGATAGGATGTTCTAATGTTTGTGATCTTACCGCAACTCTACCTGCAGATATATTGTACCTACAAAAGACATATACTCCACAAATAATACAAAAATAGGCACTTACTCCTTTTCCACTTCCTGTAGGTAGAACGATTGATGCAACATCTCCTGCAACTTCTAAATCTTTCTCAAGAACCATTGTATGAATTACAAAAGATGAACCTGTAGATTTTTTACAATCTTTGCAATGACATGCTTGTGTAAATAAAGGTTTATCATTAACTCTATATTTAACATTTTGACAGCCACAAGATCCTTTTAGAAAACTTTTTTTCATTATATTTTCGATTTAATAAAATTAAGAATATCTGGATTATAATATTGAAAACAAAGTCCTTGGTTCATTTCATGACCTGGATTTTTTCTAGCCGAAATATTTTCTTGCCAGTTATCTCCTTTTACGACACAAGATTTTCCATTTATTGTATAATCTTCAGAAATAACAATTCTTTTAACACCCGGAACCTCTTCTAGCCAATCAGATAACAGTCCCTCCCATTTATCCTTAGGATGAGTAAAAGCTAAAACAGGAACATTATTTGATTGTTTAATATTATTAATTTGTCTCTCTCTAAGTTCAGCTGGACCCGGATATTTTTTTGCGAAATTTGACATTGCATTCTCGGGACCAACCTTTTTTACTTTATATTTAGTAGAGAGTTTACCAAAACAGGCTTGCATGTATGATATGCCTCCACCTACTTTTTCAGTATGAGCAGATAAAAACATCAAGGTAAGCAAACCCCCGCATGAATGACCTGATATAAAAATTTGTTTACTGGGTACTCCTAAATTAGTAAATTTTTCAACTAATTCTAAATTCTTTTCAACTCTTTTATCTAATTTGTGTTTACCTTCGTAAGGAGTTTTTGATTTCCACCAACTTTTTTTCACTGACATATCTCCAGCAAAGTCATTTGAACAAAAATTGTAAACCATAATCTTTTTGCCATTTATTTCCTCATCTATTAATGAAGCTTGGTTTCTTATTTGGTTTACCCAAATACATTCTCCCTTTTTTGCTCGATCGTTAGTATTCTGTCCATGATTATAAATAATTATAATCTTATTTTTAGGGTCATCAATATTCATACCTTCTTTAACTGAGGCTGATTTAGTAATAAAACCACTCTTTAAAATTTTTCCATTAGCATAAAGTGTATTTGAAAATGCTAAAAATAGTAAAATAAATAATATTTTTTTCATTTCTTTAACGCCCTTCCTGCTACTGTACTTAATTTTTGTATAGTTTTTTGTGTTCTTTTTTCAGGTGCTGTAATTATTGCAACATCTAAGCAATTATTTGTCGGATCTTTTGGATCTATATTCTTTTCGAAGCATTCAATTAAATTTTTTATCATATTTTTTGCTTTAGCGGCATTAGCTAATAGAACTTTTATTACTTGTTGAACATCAACATTTTCATGATCTGGATGCCAACAATCATAATCAGTTACCATTGATACTGAAGCGTATCGTATTTCTGCTTCTCTAGCTAATTTTGCTTCAGGCATGTTTGTCATTCCGATTACATCTGCATTCCAGGATCTATATAAATTAGACTCGGCGAGCGTAGAGAATTGTGGTCCTTCCATAACAACGTAAGTGCCGCCCTTCTGATAGTCTATTTTTTCTTTCTTTATAGATTCTTCGCATGCATTCATTAAACCAGTCGAAGTTGGATGAGCCATTGAAACATGAGCAACTATCTCGTCATCAAAAAAAGTTTTGTTTCTTGCAAAAGTTCTATCAATAAATTGATCAATAATAACAAATTTACCCGGTGGCAAATCTTCTTTTAAAGATCCAACAGCCGAGATAGAAACAATATCTGTTACACCCATTTGTTTCAAGGCTGCAATATTAGCTCTAAAATTTATTTTAGAAGGAGAGATATAATGCCCTTTTCCATGCCTTGGCAAAAAAAATACTTCTTTGCCACTGAAGTTAGTTTTTAAAATCTGATCAGATGGTTTTCCCCAAGGGGTTAATACATTTAGAAATTCACGTTCATTAAATTCTTCTACGTCGTATAAACCACTTCCTCCAATAATTGCTAGTTTATTTTTTGTCATACTTTCAAATTAATTTAATTGTTATATAATTTAAATAAAAATGAATCTAAAAGACTATATAAGATCAATACCCGATTATCCAAAAAAAGGTATACTTTTTAGGGACATAACTACATTAATTAAAAATGAAAAAGCATTTGCAAAAACGATAGATTTGATTGTTGAAAGATCAAAACAATTTCAAGTTGATAAGATTGCTGCAATTGAGTCTAGAGGTTTCGTTTTTGCATCAGCAGTTTCTTATATTTTGAAAAAACCATTTATTCTTCTTAGAAAAAAAAATAAATTGCCTGCTGAAACCCATTCTATTGATTTCAAATTAGAATATGGAAATGCAACAATGGAGGTACATAAAGACTCGATTAATGAGAAAGATAACGTATTGTTAATAGATGATCTTATTGCAACAGGTGGTACAGCTGAGGCTGCAGCAAAGTTAATTGAAATTTCTAAAGGTAAAGTTTCAGGTTTTATCTTTGTAATAAATTTATTTGATCTAAAAGGTTCAGATAATTTAATTAACAAGGGATATAAAGTAGAAAATTTAATGGATTTTCCAGGTCATTAGGTATTGGTAAGCCTTAACCATGAACTCTTTCCTATAATCGAGTTTATAATACCACTAACTCTACTCTGATAAATTTTTCTTTTATGATTATTAAAAATTAAAATAAATAACAAAAATTTAATTAAACCAGAAAATAAATGGGGAAAAATTATTAATAATGAAAAAAGATAGCCTTTATGCTTTTTATTGTAATAAAATTTTGACCACATCCAATGCCAATTCCTAAGATATTCCATTTCCTTATAATTGGTTTGATCCGATGAAGAAAAACCTAAATGATCAATTGACGAATTTTTAATAATATATATTTTTTCACCTTTTTTTTTTGTTTTCAAACATAAGTCATCATTTTCTAAAAACAGAAAAAAATTTTCATCAAAAAGATTTTTGCTATCATATTTATTTAAATTAATTAACATTGAAAATCCATCGAGATGATCAACTTCAAGAATATTTTCATTTAAAATTTTATATTTTTTATTTACTTTAAAATTTGGGTATTCTGATTTGCTGTTTAAAGGTGAGATTATTGCAAAATCTTTAATTTGTTTTGCTGTCTCAATAATAGTCTGCATAGAGTTTTTTTTTAATCGTGTATCAGGATTTAGAACATATGCGAATTGAGTTTTGCATTTATTTAGGCCAATATTGGTTGATGCGCCCATACCATTATTCTTTGATAGAATGACCTCAATATTGTCATATTTTGACTCTATTTCATTTTTTAAAATAATGTTATCAGAATTTTCTAATATGATTTTTTTTGATTCTACTGGAAGAGTGTCTAAACAATCATTTATGATTTTTTCACTTTTAAAAGTTACTATTATAAATGTTATATTGTTAAGATTTACTTCCATGAATATTAATAAGTATACTTAATGAAAGTATTATTGTAAAAAAAATAATGCGTAAAGTAATAGTTACTGGTGGTTTAGGATTTATTGGAAGTAATCTTATAAACTTATTATTAAAAAGAAATTTTTTTGTAATAAATTTAGATAAAATTACTTACTCATCAAATTTTTATAATGTAGCAAATTTCCAAAAAAATAGGAAATATAAGTTTATTAAATGTAATTTGGAAAATCAAAAAAAAATAACTAGAATACTTAAAAAATATAAACCATCGGGAATTTTTAATTTAGCTGCAGAAACTCATGTTGATAGATCAATTGATAGTCCAGAAAATTTTATTAAAAGTAATATAGTTGGTGTATTTCACTTATTAGAAGCAATAAGAAAATATAATTTTAAAAAAAAAAAAATTAAATTAATTCATATATCAACAGATGAGGTTTATGGAGATGTCTTAAAAGGTAGATCTAGAGAAGAAGACCCATACGGCCCAAGTTCTCCATATGCAGCATCAAAAGCTTCATCGGACCATCTGGTTTCTTCTTATATTAGAACTTTTAAATTACCAGCAATTGTTACTAACTGTTCAAATAACTATGGACCAAGGCAACATCCTGAAAAACTTATTCCAAAAATAATTTATAATATTTTAAATAACAAACCATTGCCTGTTTATGGTAATGGAAAAAATACAAGAGAATGGATTTTTGTTAATGATCATTGTGAAGCTTTAATTAAAATTTTTCTAAATGGAAAAATAGGTAATTTTTATAACATTGGTTCTAACTTAAATTTAACAAATATAGAGATTATAAAAAAATTATTGTTTATCGCAAAAAAAAATATGAACATAGGCAGAAGAGTTAAGATTAAGTTTGTAAAAGATAGGCCCGGCCATGATTTAAGATATGCTTTGGATAGCTCCAAGATTAAAAAAGAATTAAAATGGATCCCAAAAACAAATATTAAAGATGGTCTAATAAGAACGCTTATGTGGTATATTAATAACAAAAAATTTTATTCAAATATTAGTAAAAAAGATATTGTCAAAAGATTAGGAAACTAAATATGATAAAAAAAGGTATAATTTTGTCTGGTGGTCTTGGTACCCGAATGAGCCCATTAACAAAGGCTGTAAATAAACAACTACTTCCAATATATGACAAGCCATTAATTTTTTATCCTTTATCAATTTTAATGCTGTCTAAAATTAAAGATATATTAATTATTGTTAATAAAGGTCAGTTAAATCAATATAAAAAAATTCTACCTAATGGAAAAAATTTAGGGATTAGTATTACTTATAAAGAGCAAGTTTATCCAGGTGGATTGCCAGAGGCGTTTATTTTAGGAGAAAAGTTCATTGACAATAATAATGTTGCCTTGATACTTGGAGATAATTTTTTTTATGGACAATATCTTTCTCGTAAACTTTTAGATTGCACAAAACTTAAAATAGGAGCAAAAATTTTACTTCATAAAGTTTCAAAGCCCGATCTTTACGGAGTCGCAAAAGTTAACAAGAGAAATAAAATAATCGGTTTAAAAGAGAAGCCTAAAAAATTCTATTCAGACCTGGCGGTAACGGGTTTATATTTTTTTGATAAAAACGTCGTATCTTATTCTAAATCCTTAAAACCATCTAAAAGAGGGGAGCTAGAAATTACAGATTTGCTTAAGAAATATTTGAAGAAAAAAAAGTTATCAGCCGACTTTATTGGAAGAGGTGGTGCATGGCTAGATACAGGTTCTATAGAAGATTTCTATAAAACTAGTGCTTTTGTCTCTGCAATTGAAAATAGGCAGGATTTTAAAATTGCTTGTCTAGAAGAAATATCATTTCTTAATAAATGGATAGGAAAAAAAGAAGTAAAAGATTCAATTAAATTTTACGGCAATTGTAGCTATTCGAACTACCTTAAAAAACTTATTCAATAATGAAAATTAAAACAAAATTTAAAGATCTTTTTTTAATTCAACAAAATAGATTTTTAGATAACAGAGGATATTTTAAAGAATTGATTCAAGAATATAAGTTAAACTTAAAATTTCCATTTATAGTAATGTCTTTTTCAAAAAAAAATGTAATAAGAGGACTACATATCCAAACTAAGAATTCACAAGGGAAACTTTTATCAGTTATTAAGGGTAAAATATTTGATGTAGCTTTAGATTTAAGAAAAAATTCTAAGACATATGGTAAATATTTTAGTTGTATTCTGAGTGAGAAAAATTCTAAGTCAATTTATATTCCTCCTGGATTTGCCCATGGATTTTGTGGATTAGATAAAGAAAATTACGTAATCTATAGTTGTACAAAGTATAGAAATTCTAGAACGGAAGTTGGTATAAAATTTGATGACCCTTTTCTTAAAATTAAGTGGCCTGTAAAAAAACCTATAATATCCAAAAAAGACAAAAAAAATATTTCCTTTACTGAATATGAAAAGAAAAATAAATAAACAAAAAATACTTGTTACTGGTGGAGACGGTAGATTTGCTAAAATATTAAAAGAAAAAAACCAAAAACTTAATTTACATTTCTTATCAAAAAATCAATGTAACATTCTAAATTTAAAATCTATAGAAAAAAATACTAAAAAATATAAACCATCAATAATCTTACATTGTGCTGGATTATCAAGACCAATGGAAGTTCATGAAAAAAATATATCAAAAAGTATAGACCTAAATATCATCGGTACTTCTAATTTAGTAAAAGTTTGTGAGAAAAATAATATTAAAATAATATATTTTTCTACAGGATATGTTTACGAGGGAAAAAAAGGAAATTACAGAGAGAGTGATCCAGTAAGACCTTTTAATAATTATGGACTTTCAAAACTCGGGGGTGAGTGTGCTGTATCAATGTATAAAAATTCTTTAATACTTAGAATAACCATGACTGAAAAACCTTTTTTATACAAAAAAGCTTATGATAACTTAAAAAGTAATTTTATGTTTCATGATGATTTAGTGAATTTGCTTCCCAAGTTATTAAATAAGAGAGGAATAATAAACGTTGGTGGTAAGAGTCAGTCAATCTATAACTTTGCAAAAAAATATAACAAAAAAATTAAAAGAATTCGGGCAAAGAAAAATGATAAATTTCCGTTAAATCAGACAATGAATATCTCTAAAATGAGGAAAATATTATTTAGATAAATCGTATGGTAGCGGGAAGTGGGATCGAACCACTGACCTCGGGCTTATGAGTCCCGCGCTCTAACCAACTGAGCTACCCCGCCATTAAATTAACGTTGAGTTATAATACTTTTTATTTTTGATACAATCAACTTTCTTTAATATAATTTAAGGATCAAAATGAGTCAGTATAAAAATAAAGATTTAACTATCATAATTGTTATTTATAACTCTACCGAAAAAATAATTGATTTACTTCAACAGCTTCAGAATTTTGAAATAATAATTGTAAATAACGGAAAAAATGAACACATAATTTCCAAAATTAAAGCTCATAAAAATGTAAAATCAATTATATCTAAAGAAAAGAATATTGGTTTTGGTAGAGGTGTTAACTTTGCATTCGAAAATATTGATAGTAAGCATTTCTTAGTTTTAAATCCGGATATGTCGATAAGTGAAAGTGATATTATTAAACTTTTAGATATAATAAATACTGATATATCGTGTGGTATTGTATCTCCGTTAATTACCTCTGATAGTGATAGTTATGGAGCTTTTCCTGAGAAAGGTAAAGGTGTAGTGAGAAATCTTAACCAAATTAAATGTACAAAAATGTTAGATGAGAACGCTCCAAGTGGTCATTGCTGCGTTGATGTAACAAAGGGATGTGTACTGTTAATTAATTCTGAACTTTTTAAAAAAATAGGCATGTTTAATGAAAAATTTTTTTTGTTTTGGGAGGAGATAGATCTTTGTAAAAAGTTCAGACAGGCAAAATTAAGTGTAATTTTAGCCCCAGAAATAAAAGTAATACATCAAGAAGGTACATCTTCTAAAAACAATCTAACGAATTTTATTATAAGAAACTTTAACAAA
>CENZ01197325.1_pt1 | contig 10536 bp, 9 predicted proteins | sample 361341 | NCBI WGS metagenome assembly CENZ01 (sample SAMEA2619782, study PRJEB7988) | marine metagenome | biome: marine biome (ENVO:00000447); feature: deep chlorophyll maximum layer (ENVO:xxxxxxxx); material: "saline water (ENVO:00002010), including plankton (ENVO:xxxxxxxx)" | depth 50 m
CCATATACTATGACTCATGCAGCACTCAGTCCCAAGCAAAAAAAAGACATTGGTATCAAGAAAAATCTGATCAGAATATCTGCCGGATTAGAAGACACTGAAGATCTACTTGATGCTGTAAGAAAAGCTTTAGATTAGATTTTAATCAGATTCTTTGTCATGTTTATCCCTGCCTAAAGTATGAAGTTCTTGGTCAACACAATCAAAGTAATCAAGCTGAGAGACTGGTGCGCCAGCCTCAACTACATTTCCGTCCTTTAATTTTCTTGCTCTTACTGGTCTCCCTGCAGGTGGGCCAGATACCGCCAAGCAGGATGTTAATGCAACGCCTGTATAACCTTCAACTCCAAGATGAGAATATGGATTTTTAGCTTGAGCATAAGGACTGACTTCTTTAACCTGACAACCGCTTAAAAAAAATAAAAAAATTGTTAAAAAAAATACGTGTGCAATTGATGATTTCATTTAGAGGCCATTTTTAAAATGCCGATATTAATATTGTAAATTTAAGAGACGCTATTTAATTAATTTACAACTGCTTCAGACATCGAACCGGTGTCATCAAATGCAGTAAAACTTTGGATGATTCCTTCCTCAACTCTAAACATATGCAATGTTTCGGTGCTTAAGCCGTCAGCAGTCATATCTGAGTGCACAAAGACCATGTTTCCGTCAGAGTAGATTGCTTTATGTTCGATTTTAAAATTTGGCCAATGAACTGCAATAGGCTCAAAAACATTTTTAATTACTGCCTCAGGCCCAACATGTTTTCCAGTGGTTGGCATGTTACCAAATACAGTAAAGGTAAGATCATCAGCATGGAGGGCTTTCCACCCTTCTGTATCACCAGATGCAAAAGTTGCATAGGCTTTTTTTACTACATCTTTTGCATCCATCATTTTTTCGTGATGACCTGCATGCAGAGAAATTGTTGATATTAAAACTAAGGTTAAAAGTGTGTGTTTCATAATATTTTTTGTAATGAATAAAAAAAATATACTAACTTCAATTTTAAGAAATGTAAAAATTTTTAACTAAGAAATTTTTATTTCAGAACTTGATAAGCTTATTTAATTTTATTTTGATCATAAGATTTGTGACGACCAACTTCAAAACTCCTCTTTGCTTTATGTTTAGTTGCTCTGCCAGTTACCCTTTTTCTCCAATTCTTGTATGCCGAATGTTTTAAATTGCTTCTCATCAGCTCCTTAACAGCTTGCTCATTTAAGCCAAACTGAGTTTCGATAGCATCAAAAGGAGTCCTGTCCTCCCATGCCATCTCTATTATTCTTGATAAATCAGATTCATTCATGCTTAAAATTATATTTTAATAAATATGATTCTCTTTAATTTTTTTATAATGAAAAGTAATTATTTGTTTCTTCACTTACACTTAATTATTGATGAAAATTTTTTTAATAAAATCTGTTCCAAAAACAAATTGGAGCTCAGAAAAACCTTTAAATTATAAACCTAATCCTGCAACCCTTTTCATGCTTTGCTTTGGATTAGCATTATTTGGATTGGGTGAATCAATTATTATCACCGCAGGAGCTGGCATGAGTCCGTGGACAGTCTTAGCTGAGGGTCTTTCCAAAACCTTTGGATTGAGTATTGGAAAGCTTACTTTTTTGATAAGTTTGTGTGTGTTAATAATATGGATACCGTTAAAACAGACGCCAGGAATTGGCACGGTTTTAAATTTAATAATTATTGCAGCTGTAATTGAGTGGTCACTGCCATACTTGCCTCATCCTGAAGATTTTTTGATGAAAGTATTACAAGCTGTCTTTGGAACTTTGTTGGTAGGTTTTGCAAGTGGAATTTATCTTATTGCAAACTTAGGCCCTGGACCTAGAGATGGGTTAATGACAGGTTTTCAAAGAGTCTCAGGCTTGCCAATTGCCTGGGTAAGAGCTTTTATTGAATTAACTATAATTTCAATAGGTTGGAAATTGGGCGGAACTATTGGTCTTGCGACTTTAATCTTTGCATTTGGTATAGGTCCTGCGGTATCAGTCGGACTTTATAGTATTTCTGCAATATCTAAAAAATAATTTAAAAAAAAGGGTGCAAAAGCACCCTTTTATTTTCAAGATAAAATCTTAGAAATTATATCCAGCTTTAACGTACCAGAAAGCACCTTCGATGCCATATGGAGAAGTTTCATAATAAATTGCTCCGAGTACATTTCCTGGAACATCCTCACCAGCAGCGCCTGATGAACCTTCAATTTTTAAAGCTTCTGTATCAAACAAGTTTTGAACACCTGCTGAAACATAGAAGTTATCCGATAGATCAATGCTTACAGATGCATCAACAGTCCACTCAGCATCTGAGTCTGTGCCAAACCAATCAGCATGCACTGCATAATACTCACCATAGTAATTAGCTCTCACAAATGAACTAACTTTATCACTCCAAGTTTGAGCAACTGTGATTGTCATTCTATCTTCAGGAAGACCTTCCTCTAACCTTTTAATCTTTGAATCACCAGTTACAGCACCTGCGTTTGTAACCTCTGTCTCAGTATGATTCCAAGCAGCACTTATATCAGCATCAGCACCAAGTAGAACCGTACTGTAGGTTGCAACTAAATCATAACCAGTAGTTTCTGTATCAAAGTCATTTGTAAAGTAGTTTACCTGACCGATTAATTCTGGATTTGGAATGCCTGCTGCACCCATGGCTGTAACCTGAGCAGCAGTAGGTGCTGCATTACTAGTTAGTGCAACCCTATCTTCCAATTCAATCACAAAGAAATCAGCAGTTAGTGATAATTCACCAGTATTGTAAACAACACCAAATGATGTATTGGTAGCTTCTTCAGGTTTTAACTGCCCAGCGCCTAACTTAAATCCAGGTAATGTTTGAGCCTGAGTTAATTGTCCATCAACAAGCGTTGTTTGAGTGTTTACAACATTAACCTGTCCCTGTGTTGGAGCTCTAAAACCAGTACTTGTTGAAGCGCGCCATGCTAGATTTTCTGAAACTTGATATCTTGCATTTAGTTTAAAGTCATTAGTATCACCAAATGATGAGTAATCCTCATATCTAAAAGAACCACCAAGAAGGAAATCATCACTTACTTGATTTTCTAAATCAACATATAAACCATAACTTCTTCTTGTAAAAGCGCCTTGAGAATCAGGAGAAAATCCTGCAAACCCGTGAGAACCAACATTGAATCCTTGAAGTGCATATTTACCTGCTTTCCATGAAGCCTCTTCACCAGAGATAACTTCAAAAGTTTCCTCTCTCCACTCTGCACCATAGGCAACTGTCATAGAGTCAACTTGTCTTGTTAAATCAAAGTTAAAAACTTTTTCCAGTTCAATGTAGGACCCAGTATAAAAATTACGAGGTGTATCGGGGCCCATAGAAGGGTTAACAGTATTGTTCAAGCCAAAGTCAGCTTCGTTTCTACCAACTGATCCACTTAAATCATATGAATGACCAGCTAAAAAACCTTCAGCAATATCTCCTCTTCTACCAATTGTTAATGAAGTATCAGTAATGTTACCTAAGAATCTAGGTGTATACCCTCCTGGAGCAATTTCATTCATTAAAAAACAGCTTGGATCAGCCATGATAGCATCCCTCATAGCATAATCAGATGGATCAACTTGACCTGAATCACCTGTTCCATATGCACAAGTGCCATCTACGTTTCCAACAGCTCTGAAGTCACCAATTGTAAAAACACCGCTTCTGCCATCTGGATTACGATAATAGAATCCACCATCAACGTCTCTTTCTGAATAATTACCAAACATGTACGACTCTGAGCCATCACTGTTCGTAACTCCAGTATTCATAAAGAAGGTTACATCGTCATCAACTTTTGGAGCACCCCAAATCTGACAAGGGTTAGCAACAGCAGTGTTTCCACCTGCTGTTAAATCTGCACAGTCAGGTCTTTGTTGACTTCTGGAAGTATCATCAGCTTGTCTGATCTGAAAACTGGTTGTTACAAACCCATCTTGACCAAGAGGCATGCCGTATTTTCCAGCAATAGTTGTTGTATTGCCATCACCTTCGGTATATTCACCCATTTTATAAGAGAGGGTTCCACCTTCAGAGATATCATCTAGCACAAAGTTAATAACACCAGCAATGGCATCTGAACCATATTGTGCTGAAGCACCATCTCTGAGTACTTCAACTCTTTTAAGAGCAATAGCTGGGATTACTGAAATATCTGCACCCTGAGAGCCATCATTCACCCCGCCACCTTGGAAAGCGATGACTGAAGCGTGATGTCTTCGTTTACCATTTGTGAAGATCAAAGTAGCATCAGCTGACAAACCTCTTAAGTTTGCAGGACGAATCATACTCGCAGCATCACTAATTGGCTGCAAATGAACGTTCAATGAAGGAATGCTGCCTTGAAGCTGCATGAGAAGGTCATCTGTACCTGTCTTACTAATATCATCAGCACTAAGAACATCAACAGGAACTGGAGAACTAGAAACTGATCTAGGCTTACCACGAGTACCAATGCTGACAACTTCTTCTACAAATTCAGCATCCTGAGCATATGAATCTACTGCAAGCATGGAACTAACAGCAATAATTGTTAATAAGGATAGTCTTGAAACCATCCATCTAGCTTTATTTAACATCTTTTTTCCCCAAATATTAAAAAATTGTTTAAAAAGTATGCATTTTATATATTAATTTGCAACTTTTTAGTGCATTTAAGTAAGTGATGGATTTTATTTATAATTAGCATTTATTGATTGAAAAAACCAAGATAAGATTAAGAAATGATAAAAATAAATATTTTTAATGTATTATTTTTTGTATATCTTCATTGCGATTTGCATGCAGTTGAGGATCCATACAATGCCTACATATTAACTATAGATCATAGTTCTGATAAAGAATTAACTAACATAGTTATCAAAGATAATATTGATCTTGAGGGATTCCCTACAACAGCTGGATCTTTAGCAATTTTAGACAATATTGCTGAAAAAGATGCTTTTCTTGTTAAAAAACTTAAACAGGAAGGTTTTCACATCAGTGGAAAAACTAATTTAAGTGAATGGGCTAACTTTAGATCAGAAAAATCTATAAGCGGTTGGTCAAGTTATGGCGGCCAAACATTAAATCCTTATGGTGATAATCTAAATCCCTGCGGATCAAGCTCTGGCTCGGCTGTTGCTGTTGCATCTGGTTCGGTTGATCTAGCAATTGGCACTGAAACAAATGGCTCTATATCTTGTCCAGCTTCAGTCAATGGGATAGTTGGATTTAAACCAACAGTTGGGCTAGTAAGTAGGCAGGGAATAATTCCTATATCATCCACTCAAGATACAGCAGGTCCCATGGGAAAATCTGTTAAGTTAGTTGCAGAGGTTTTAGAAGCGATTGCAGGCCCAGACATTCAAGATACAGCTACTTTATTGATACCTAAAGATTTTAATTATGACTTCACCAGTGAATTAGATAAAAATAGTATTATTGGAAAAAGGTTAGGGTTGCTTAGATCTGGAGAAAATTACGAAGCCGCAAATCAATTGCTTGAAAAAATTACCAATCTAGTTACTAAGCTCGGCGGCACAATTGTTGAAATAGATGATTCTAGAGTCTATCCCAGCGAGGATTCATACTTCTTATTACTGTATGAATTTAAAATTGGTTTAGAAAGTTATCTTTCAAAGTCAAAAAGCTCTATTAAAACAGTCCAATCTTTGATTGATTTTAATAATAAGAACGCAGAAACAATGATGCCCTATTTTGAACAGGAAATTTTTCAAAAAAGTATTGGGACTGCTGGCATGATTAATGAATATAAACAAGCATTACAAATGGTCATATCGGTTAGAAATGACTTAGATAGGCTGCTAGAAGAAAATAATCTTGATGGTTTTATTGGTTTAACTAGAAACCCTGCGTGGAAAATTGATTATGAAGGTGGAGATAGGTCGGCGATGTCTAACCAAATGAGCTTTGGGAATGGTGCTTTTGCTGCTATTGCAGGATATCCCCATTTAACTATTCCCATGGCAACAATTGATGACCTGCCAGTTGGAATTTCAATCATTGGTGCTGCTTGGTCTGATGCTGAATTATTGAAGATAGGTTTTAGTTTAGAGTCAAACAGTGATCTATTTTAAAAATTAAGAGTTTACTTTTTGCCAATCAAAAAATTTTGTAGCAATAAAAAAACTAATTAGCATCCATAGAATAATTCCAAGAAAATTGAGATCAAAATTTATTAAAGTTGCTCCATCATTTGCAATATCTCTTATAGAAGAAGCTATAACACTCAGCGGCAAAATATGAGCTGTGGGTTGCAAAATCTCTGGTAGGCTTGTAATAGGAAAGAAAATTCCAGATAAAATCAGTTGAGGAAATGTAAAAAGTAATGCAATTGGTTGAATTGATTCTTGTGTTTTTGCCAAACTTCCTAAAAAAAATCCGATGCATAAAAAAATAAATGCGCCGAGGACTACTGCTCCAAATAGTGACATTAAACTTCCAATAATATTTATATCCAACAATCCAACTGCCAGAGCAAGAATTATTGAAAGCTGAATTAACACAATAAACATTCTTGCCAAAACAATCGAGATTATAAAGTCCTTTGGCTTTATTGGTGTCACAAATAATCTTTTTAAAATCCCTCTTCTTCTATATTCAACAAGATTATATCCGCTTCCAGCAACACAAAGATTCATTAACATGTATGCCAGAATTCCAGGTAACAAAAAGTCTATGTATCTTTGAGGTCTTGATTTAATGTCCTCTAGCTCCAAAGCAAACATTGGCTGAGCGCCTCTTATCTCTCGCTCAATTGAGAGTAAAGTAGACTCAATAGAATCTTTTATAAAGTCCACCTGCCTGACTTGAGAAGCATCAAGTAATAATTTTAGTTGGGCTATTCCCGATTGATTGAAAGTTTCAGGAATAATGATTAGAGCAGTAATATCTCCTGAGTTCAAACTATCCTTTAACTCAGAAACTGTGCCTTGTTGAACTAAAAATATTTTTTTATCTTCTAATAATTTTGTAAATTTTAAAGACAATTCATTTTGAGACTGATTGACTAAGCCTAAGTTCGTTGGGCTTGGCTCACCATCTGCGTATAAAAATACTCCAATCAAAATTAATGGAAAAATAATACTGAAAATTAATGATTGTCTGTCTCTGTAATAAATTTTAATAAAAGTGCTTCCAAGAAATATTTGAGATTTACTTAACATTATTTTTCTCTTAACTCATGACCTGTTAATGCCAAAAAAACATCCTCTAAATTGCCACGGGATGTGCGTTCAGGGATATTATTTGCGTAATCTTTAATAAGTTGTTTTGGAGAGTCTTGAGCTATAACAGAGCCTTCATCCATGATCGCTATTCGATCGCACAAATATTCAGCCTCCTCCATGTTATGAGTAGTTAAAACAATTGTCATCCCAGCCTTATTTAGAGTTTTAACAATTTTCCATATATTTCTTTTTGCTTGTGGATCTAATCCAGTGGTTGGTTCGTCTAAAAATAAAATTTTTGGATTGTGGACTAGTGCACAGGCAATGGAGAACCTTTGTCTTTGCCCTCCTGATAATTCATCAGGTTTCGCAAGGATTTTATTTTCCAAATTAAATTTAACAAGTAACTCCCTTGGCTCAACTGAAGCTGAATAAAGCGCAGCAAAAAGATTAATTAAGTCTGATAAATTTAATCGATCAAAATATTCACTTGATTGAAGCTGAACACCAATAATTTCTTTGACAGCATATGGGGATGATTCAACGTTAATAGAATCAATCTCAACTGAGCCACCGTCGATCTTATTTAATCCCTCTAACATTTCTAGCGTTGAAGTTTTACCAGCTCCATTTGGGCCCAATAAACCAAAGACCTCTCCTTTTTCAATCGATAAATTGATGCTATTGACTGCAGCAAAAGTCGCGCCTATCTTTTCTGGATTAAGATAATATTTGGTTAAATTTTTTGCTGTAATTATTGGCATTAGTTATAAAACGCAAAAAATATATTATTTAATTATTGAAATATCTTCTTTTGTTAATAATTTCTTATCGAGACTATTTAACAGAGGTTTTAAATTTTTTGCATAAGGTTTCCATCGACCCATTCCTCTCTTATTAATTGGCTGCCTTACCTGCTCTGAGCTAGCAGTTCTTACAGATCTGTCAGTTTTATGAAATGAAATACAACTTTCTTCAAATGGAAGATCCAGATAGCTCAAAATTCTTCTCACCTGCCCCTCCAAATCACTAATCACATCCTCATTATTCACTCTTAAAATTCTACCAGGCAACACACTATTCCAGTGATCCATAAGTTTAATGTAACTATTGTAATAGTTGCCAGCCTCTTCAAGTCCGTATGTAAATTCTTGTCCCTGAGCGAAAAGCTGCTTAAACATGCTAAAACAACAGTCTAGAGGGTAACGCCTAGCATCAATAATTTTTGCATTAGGAAGAATTAATTGTATAAGACCGATGTGTCTAAAATTATTTGGCATTTTATCTGTAAACATAGGAGCATCTTTACGATGAATTCTTGTTTCTTCTATGTAGGATTTACCCATCGATTCTCTTTGATCCTTGGTAAAGTCTTTCATAACTGTTGGATAATTACCCTTTTTACCATAAACGTCATCTCCTCTAAGGCTATGTGCAAGTGATAAAATATTTGGAAGTTCTAACGTTCCATCGATCATTGAATGAGAGGCTAAGATTTGCTCAATCAATGTAGAGCCTGCTCTTGGAAGTCCTAATATAAAGATAGGATCATTAGATTGATGGCCGCCAGTCCCTAAATTTTCAAAAAAACTTTTATTACAAACATCTATTTGTGATTGAAATTCATTGCTCATACCTTCGATTGAGTATTTACTTTGATCATTTTTAATCCTATTTCCGCTCTGAAAATGAAAAAATGCTTGATCATAGTCCTCATTATTCTCGTATGCTTGAGCAAGAGCAAAGTGAAAATACACCTTTTCCTTAAGAGATAAATCTACTCTTTCAAGTTGAGCATTCATAATTTTGAACTCATCATCTGAAAATGCATAGGTTTTTAGATTTGATAGTGAGAAAAAGGCTTCTCCATGATCAACTTTTACCTTATATGCCTTCTTATAACTTTTGATTGCATCTTCAGATTTACCTAAAGTTTTCTCAGCATGTCCTTTTGAAGTTAGCGCGCTATAGTTGTAGGGGCTTTTGAGAATAATATCATTAAAAATGTTAATAGCATTTGCGTTATCACCGCTTTGCATCATTTCAATTCCTTTTTGAGATTGATAAAAAAGATTGTCAGGAAATTTTTTGCATAAAATATCTACTTGTTGAGTAGTTTTTGAAAATTTCTGAGTCTTTCTAAGAACCATTAAATATTTCATTCTTAAATCAGCATCATTTGGATCAAAACTTGTGGCTTTCTCGAGAAGAAACTCTGCATCATCATAATAACCAAGTCTACTCGCGATATCAGCTAGTTGAGACATTGCATATGTATGAGTTGGATTTTTTTTAAGAAATTCTCTGCATTTAATTTCAGCAACACCAAGTCTATCTTCATTCATTATCTGATCTACATAGAGCAAAATATTTGGTAAATTTTTTAATTTATTTAACTGCTCTAGTGCTTGCGTCGATGCCTGAGCATTATTCTTATTATTAAATAATTCATGTAATGATTTCCACGATCCTATTAAAGCAGGATTTAATTCACAAGCTTGTCGATAATGAGCAATAGCAAGATCATCATTTCCACATGACTTATTGAGGTGTCCTAATTCTTGGTATGCTCTTCCCATATCTGGTGCGAGGGTAAGCAATGTTTCTATATATTTTTTTGAATCATCAAACTTTTTTAAATACCTCGCTGAAACACCTGCTAAATATAAACTATCTATGTGATCAGGATATCTTGAAAGATTAATTTCTAGAACTTTTAAGGCATCAGCGAATCTATTCTCTTTGACAGCAACAGTAGCCTCATTGATATCAACCAAAAGAGTGGGATCTTTTATATCAGCTTTGCCTTTTTTCATATTTAATTATCAAATTATATAAAGAAAAAGGGAGTAAAAACTCCCTTTATTCTTATGATTAGAAAATACTAAAAGTTATATTTTAGTCTTAAACCAAGAGTTCTTGGTCTGACAATCATTATTCTTTCTCTATCGAAGACAAATGTATTACTGATCTCAGCTCTTTTGTCAGTCAAATTATCAATATAGACTTCAGCAACCCAATTATCATTAGAAACACCTGCTCTCATATTAGCGAGTGAATAGCCGCTTTGAAGTGCTCTATTAGGCTCCATAATGTCAGAAAAACTGTCATCGGATATAGTTACTTGCCCCTGCCAATGCGCAGTATTTCCAGAGCTCATGCCCCACTCTTTTCGGGCAGCTATATTAGCTTGATATCCGGGAGCAAATGCTAATTCGCTTCCCTCAACAATATCATTAGTCAGTGCTAATCTTTTTGTAAGCTCTGTATCAAGCATTGAGAAGGCACCCGAAAGTACCCAGTCATTATCAGTTAAGTA
>CENZ01091369.1_pt1 | contig 10531 bp, 9 predicted proteins | sample 361341 | NCBI WGS metagenome assembly CENZ01 (sample SAMEA2619782, study PRJEB7988) | marine metagenome | biome: marine biome (ENVO:00000447); feature: deep chlorophyll maximum layer (ENVO:xxxxxxxx); material: "saline water (ENVO:00002010), including plankton (ENVO:xxxxxxxx)" | depth 50 m
TTTAAAGCTTCAGGACTTAAAGATCTTAAGAAAATACATCCTGATGCCGGTATCTTAGTTCATCCTGAATCTCCCCCAGAAGTGATATCAATGGCTGACGCAGTAGGCTCTACTTCTTATTTAATAAAAGCATCTCAAGATTTAGAATTCAATAAGTTTATTGTTGCCACCGATAAATCTATCTTCTACAAAATGCAGCAATTTTCACCTGAAAAAGAATTTTTTGAAGCTCCAACTGGAGGAGTTGGATCATCTTGTAAAAGTTGTGCTCATTGTCCATGGATGGGCCTCAACAGCTTAAAAAATGTAGAAATTTGCGCAAGAGAACTTACAAATGAGATAACACTTGATTCTTCACTTATAGAAGAAGCTCGAGTTCCACTTGATAAAATGATTAATTTCACGATCTAAGATGTTCAATCCAGATCTAACAAAGGTAAATTCTTCAGTTAATAATGCCCTAGAAGAAGATATTGGTCTGGGGGATGTAACGGGTGAACTAATTGATCCACTTAAATTCCAGGCGGCAGAACTTATATGTAGAGAAGAGTCAGTATTATGCGGTTCGAGTTGGTTTGATGCAGCTTTTAAAATACTTGATCCAAATATAGAGATAATCTGGAATCAAAAAGAAGGCTCTTTTATTAAAAAAGATACAGTTATCGCCAATCTAAATGGAAATGCCAAGTGCATGGTAGCATCGGAGAGAACGGGCCTAAACTTTTTACAAATGATGTCAGGCATAGCTTATAAAACTTATTCTTATCAACAAGAACTGTTAGATTCTGAAACTGTTCTCTTGGATACAAGAAAGACAATTCCAGGACTGAGATATGAACAAAAATATTCCGTATTAGTTGGAGGCGGACAAAATCATAGGATGGGACTTTATGATGCTGCACTTATAAAAGAAAACCATATCGCCTCAGCAGGATCAATTTCTGCAGCTGTTGAGAGCCTAAGGAGAAATAATTTAAAAACAATAGAAGTTGAGGTAGAAAATTTAGATCAACTTAAGGAAGCAATCGAATCAAAAGCTAATATTGCCATGTTGGATAATTTCAATGATGTTGATCTTGCAGAAGCCACTAAAATATCTAATGGCAAGATAAAATTAGAGGTCTCTGGAAATATAAATAGAGTTGAGCTAAAAAAATTGAAAAATTTAAAAATAGACTATATTTCTTCAGGCGATCTAACAAAAAATATTTCAGCAACTGATTATTCATTAATCTTTAAAACACTTGATTAGGACAGATATTCTAGTAATTGGAAGTGGCGCAGCTGGGTTGACTGCCGCTATAGAATTATCAAAAAAGTTCAAAGTTACACTTATAACAAAAAACTCTCTAATAGACAGTTCTACTTGGTATGCTCAAGGAGGTATAGCGGCCGTCATTGACAGTAAAGACTCGATTGAAGAACATTTAAGAGATACCTTAATTGCTGGAGATGGGCTCTGTAATGAAGTGGCTGTCCGACAGTGTGTTGCAGAAGGAAAAAACGCAATAGAATGGCTAGCTAATCTTGGAACTAAATTCACTCAAAACCAAGAAAATAAACTTCATCTGACTCAAGAGGGAGGCCACTCTAAACGCAGAGTGGTTCATGCAGATGATGCAACTGGAAGAGAAGTATCGAGCTCTCTAGCTCAGACTGTAAAAGGTAATAACAACATTAAGATTTTAGAAAATCATATCTGCATAGATCTGGTTACTGAAAATAATACATGCATCGGCGCTTACGTATTAGATATAGAGTCCAATAAAGTAAAAGCTATAAATGCTGGATCAACAATTTTGGCAACAGGTGGTGCAAGTAAAGTCTATCTCTATACAAGTAATCCTGATGGTTCATCAGGTGATGGCATAGGTCTAGCTTGGAGGGCTGGATGTAGAGTAGAGAATTTAGAATTTAATCAGTTTCATCCTACCTGTCTATTTCATCCCGAAGCAAAATCCTTTCTACTTAGTGAAGCTCTTAGGGGAGAAGGTGCAATATTAAAAAACCATAATGATGAAAGATTTATGGAGAAATACGATTCAAGAATGGAGCTTGCGCCAAGGGATATAGTTGCCAGATCAATAGATAAAGAAATGAAAATAACCGGTGCAGATAATGTCTTTTTAGATATTAGCCATAGAAAGCAAGAGGAAATAAAAAAAGAATTCCCTAATATTTTTATGCAGTGCAAACAGTTTGGTTTTGATATGACAAAGGAGCCTCTCCCTGTTGTACCGGCCGCTCACTATACTTGCGGCGGCGTTAAAGTTGATTTAAATAGCGAAACAAACGTGAGCAGTCTGTACGCGATTGGGGAAGTATCAAGCACAGGTCTGCATGGTGCCAATAGAATGGCCAGTAACTCCCTTCTTGAGTGCGTGGTATTCGCAAAGAAAGCTTCCGAACATATATTCGATAATTTTCAAAGAAATGAAGAAACTATAGCTGAATGGGATATTTCAAGAGTTACTGAAAGCCAAGAAGGCATAATAATCAGACATAACTGGGATGAGATAAGAAGATTGATGTGGGATTATGTTGGTATAGTTAGATCAAATAATCTTTTGAAGAGAGCTGAAATCTTCATGAAAAATATCGATCAAGAAGTTAATTACTTCTATGGTAAATATCTTATTACTTCAGATCTAATTGAGTTAAGAAATCTGGCATTAGTCGCCAATTTAACAATTAAAAGTGCCTTGAAAAGAAAAGAAAGTCGAGGTCTGCATTACTCGCTGGATTATCCAAATTTATTAAACAATGCCAAGCCTACTATTCTCGATCCAAAAAAATTGAAGATCTAATTATTTTCTATTAAATTTTGGAATTTCTCTTGTTAGTGACGCTGCTATACCAGATTTAAAATCTTCAGTTTTTTGCAATCTTACTTGTTCACTTAATTCCCAATCAACAATCTCTTCAACTTGCTCAGCCAAATTACCTCTTAAAGTAGCTCTTATTGATTCAACAGCCATAGGTGCAGAACTAGCAATCTCATCAGCTAATTTTTCCGAAGTAGCGATTAGATCGTCTTTAGAGACAAGTCTATCGGCAAGACCCATTTTAAACGCCTCCTCACCTCCTACTCGTCTGGCTGTAAAGAGCATATCCATAGCATACTGTTGCCCTACTACTCTTGGAAGCGTTACTGAAGATCCAAAACCAGGATGAAAACCTAATTTAGCGAAATTTGCTGAAAATCTTGCTTCAGGACAAGCTACTCTAAAATCAGCTGAAAGTGCGAGGCCAAGCCCTCCTCCAACAGCAGCTCCTTGGATGGCCGCAATAACTGGTTTTTTAGTTTTAAATAGTCTTACTGCTTGAGCGTATAGTTTCTTGTATGGAACAGATTTATCCAACATGTCCTCATCTTGACCAAAGTTTGCGCCTGCACAAAAATTCTTCCCTTCAGAACTTAAAATGATAACTCTACAGTCTGAAACTTCATCTAACTCTTCGTAGGCATCTGCGATTTGCTCAATTAGTAAATAATCAAAAAAATTATTAGGAGGTCTTCTTATTTCTACACGAGCTACGTTTTCTCTACATTCAACATAAATATCTTCATAAGTTTTCATATTTAATTCCTTAAGCTACTAAAAAAAGAAAGAAGGTCTGTTCTGCTGCCATCAACTTGCAATGTTCCATTTACCAAGGAAACAGGAAGACTCTTTAACCCTGTTAAAATTGCCTTCAAATCATCTTCACTAGATTTAATTTGTACTGAGGAGCCAGGTATTAAAAAAGGCTGTATTTCTAAGACACCTTTTCTTAGAAATAAAGAAAAAGCCTTTTGTGAATCGGTAAAAGTGAATAGTAATTGTATATTCTTATCAATTGATTTTTCTGGAATAACACTTACTTTCAAAACTTCCATCATAGATTCAATTGGATATTTTCTGACAACTTCTAAATTCGGTAATAAAATATCATTTGGTTGATAATCTATAGCAAGTTCTGCAGCACTACTTAAATAGTAATATCTCGAGTTAGGATTACTCTCTAATTCACCAATTGCCTGAAGCACAGATTGACGAAGCAGACGCGCCCTTTTGCTATCTGGTCTAGCGCTCAATAAATAGTCTGAAAGTTGTAAAGACCATTGATATTCTTCCTCTAAATAAGACTCTTCAGCTATTAACAATAAGCCTTCCCAGTCTCCAACTAACTTAATTATGTTTTCAGCCTCTTCCTTAGAAGAGAGGGGTTTTAAAGTTGATGGATTTCCATCAAACCAACCTAAATATCCTGAAAATACATTTCTAGCTGACCACGCAGGAGAGCCATAAAACTCTTGCAAAAAAGGAGAATCTCCGAGATGTTTAGGAAGTGCTATAACTTCAGCAATTTCATCAGGTCCCAATCCTAGATTCATTAATCTGATTGTTTGATCGTGTATAAATTGAATGCCGTCTCGATAAGTCGTTAATATAGAATTAATATTATTCTTACCAGACAGTGGTCTTGTATGACTAGGTACGAGATACTCTGGTTCTAAATATCTCATCATATCTATACTTTTTACCCACCCTGCCAAATCCCTATATGGTGTCCCTCTTATGGTGTATAGATTTGGAAAGGTTTTATAAACATTATCCCCAGGAAAAAGAGCCTTCTTTTCTGGTAACCAAACAAATAACTGATCATTAGTTTCGCCGGGAGCATGGAATAATTCTATTTTCACCCCGCTGACTTCAATTTTTAGAGTATCTGAAAAGGTTTTAGTGGGGTAAAGCAAACCTGGTCTTCTTCCATCTCTACCAATTTCTAAGAAAGGACCAATACCATTATTTTCAACTTCTTCCTTTGGTAAAACATTACCAAACATCCTATTACTTCTAGAAGAAATAATTGGACGAAGAATACCTATAACCCTTGAGATGTACTTAGCAGTGGTAGAGTGAGCGTAAATATCTGGATTGGATCCTTCCGCAAAAACAGAAGCTCCGTAAGTGTGATCTGCATGATTATGAGTATAAATAATAGCCTCAATGGGATTGTTATTAATATCATCAAATAATTTTTTAACTTCCCTTGCGGTTTCCACACTTCCGGTTGTGTCGATAATAATATTAGATTCCTTACCTTCAATTAAGATAGCATTTGCTAAGGCATAACCAACAGCCACGTGAACTCCCTCAGTGACTTCTATAACTTCTTTCTTAAATTCTGCACTATGAGCAAGCAGATCATCAGGAGTTGATGGAGCCGATACTTCTATAGGTTTATTTTCAGAACACCCGAATACGATTAAAAGAAATATTAAGAAGGCAAAGGGCTTAAGCATTTTAAAATTATATCAGCTATCTGTATTCAGAACTTTCATCCATCTTCTGGACTTATAGCGAATTGCTAGCAGTAGTCCTTTTAAGAAATAATCAGCTATAAGGGTTGCGTAAACCCATTCTATCGATAGTCCTAGATTATAAAAAAGTAATGCTAAAGGTACTCTCACCAACACTAAACCTATCAAGGTAATTATAAGAGGAGATTTAGTATCTCCAGCACCTCTTACAGCTCCACCAATCGAAAATTCAATTGCCATGAACGGCTGCATTATTCCAAGGATCCAAACAAAAATGACAGCTTTATTTACAACATCAACATCATTTATAAAAAATGTGGAAAGCTCTCTAGAATAGAGAGCCAAAAGCACCCCTAAGGTACCCATAGAAAGCATCGTTAGTCTTGCAGCCTTAAAACCAGAATCATAGGCTTTATCTGGATCTGATGCACCAAGGTGCTGACCAGTTAATGTTGCACCTGCAATTGCAAAACCATTGCCGACTGTAAAAGAGAGCATTAAGACATTTACACCAATGTTATATGCCGCAACCGCATCAGTTCCATACAGAGCAACTATCCAAAAGAATGAAAGCATCCCGAATTGAAAAATGAAAGATTCTAAACCAGCCGGATAGCTGATTGTTAAAAGTTGGCTGAGTCTCGCATAGGACATAGAACCAGCTTTGCCAATATTTACGGCAAGTTTTTTCCCAAACCATAGAGCTAATACTAAAATTGAATTAAAGGTAAATGCCAATCCGCCTGCAAGAGCTGCACCCACTACACCCATCTCTGGCATGCCAAATCTTCCTTCAACCAATCCTAATAATAAGATTATATTGACGATATTGGTTAGTAGACCTATGTATAGGGGTGTTTTAGCATCACCAGCCGCTCTTTGAGCTGTTGCTAAAACCATCGAAATAGCAAAGACAGGAGTAAAAGCAACCAATATCTTTGTATAGGAAACTGATAATTGTCTAGATTCTTCGTCTAATCCAAAAAGACCAATCATAAAATCTGCTCCTACCCAAAGCAGGATGACAGTAAAAAAAGATATTAATAAACAAAGACCTATAGAGGCTCTAGTTACTTGCGCGGCTTCAAAAGAATTACCAGAACCAATTGCTCGAGCAACCAAAGCTGTTGTACCAGCCATGATGGCCATTAATAAAGCTTGGAAAACCCAAAAAATTCTTTGACCGGTACCCACCGCGGCAACGGCTTCAGCACCTAACGAACCTACTGCCTTTATAGAAACAAGACCTACTGATGCAAATAAAAGATTACTTAAAATGGAAGGCCACGCCAGCCCCCAAACACTTAAAGATTCGGGATGAGTTATTTCTACAGAGTCTTCTGCGATCTGCTTTTTATCAATTTCCGTGGACATAAAAAAGGCTGCTATAGTATCACAATCAAAATGATGACTTATGGCTAAACTTTACTTTAATTACTCATCAATGAATGCAGGTAAATCTACAATGCTTTTACAGGCCAATCATAACTACATAGAAAGAGGTATGCAGCCTGAAATATATACTTCTAATTTAGATAAGAGATTTGGAGAAAGTGAGATAGTTTCTAGAATAGGACTTAAATCAAAATCTAATTTATTTGACATAAAAACAGATATTTACAAAGAAATACTAAATAAGAATGATAAGAAAGAAATTGATTGTGTTTTAATTGATGAAGCTCAATTTTTAACGAAGAATCAGGTAAAGCAGTTAGGGGATATAGTAGATCTATTAGATATTCCTGTATTAACTTTTGGAATTAGAACTGATTTCCAAGGCAACCTATTTGAAGGGAGTAAATACTTATTAGCTTGGGCCGATAATCTCAAAGAGATCAAAACAGTCTGTCATTGCGGTAGAAAAGCTACTATGGTTCTAAGACTAAATGAATATGGTCAAATTACTGAGGATGGCAATCAAATTGATATAGGCGGAGAAGAAAAATATGTTTCAGTTTGCAGGAAACACTTTAAAGAGAAGAATATAGGTTAGGTATGAAATATACCAACCATAAATCCGGTCATACAAGAGGCTAAAAGAGCTGCCCATAAAGCCTTTCCAGAAACAGATATTAGATCCATTCTCCTCTCAGGGATCATTGCGCTCATTCCGCTCAACAAAATACCTACACTACTGAAGTTAGCAAAGCCACACAACGCATAGAGCATAATAAGTCTGCTTTTATCACCTAACTCATAAGTAGAAGTGTCTGCTAGGTTTATATATGCCACAAATTCATTCAAAGCTGTTTTTATTCCTAATAATTGTCCGGCCATAATTGATTCACTCCAAGGTATACCCATAAACCAAGCAAGAGGAGCAAATATATAACCAAGAATTAATTCTAGAGTTATTGCTGAACCATTAAAATGAGGAAGAAGTCCTAAGATAGAATTTATTAAAAACACTAAGGCCATTACAACAATGAGCATGGCAATAATATTTAAAAACATTTCCAGGCCATTTTTAGTACCTTGAGTAATCGCATCCATACTACTCGAATAAAGCGATTCAGAATTATTTTGAGGAAATTCAGTCTTTTCCTCACTCGGAATCATCATATTAGCGAACATAATGGCAGCAGGAATAGAAATCAAAGATGCTGTTAAGAAATGTCCTATCAATCCGGCTCCATAAACTGGAGATAGCATTGTGGTATACACAACCATAACTGAACCCGCTATTGTCGACATGCCGGCAGTCATGATAACGAGAAGCTCATGTCTGGTCATTGAGGCAAGGTATGGTCTTATAAGTAATGGAGCTTCAACTTGACCCAAAAACACGTTTGCAGTTGCACCTAATCCAATTGGACCTCCTACATTTAGAGGCTTTTTGAATAGCAAAGAAAGGGCATTTACAATAACTGGTATAACTTTTAAGTGCCAGAGAAGAGCCGAAATAGCAGACATCAATATGACTAGAGTCAAACCACCAAAAGCAAAAATGAAAGTGCCACTAGGATTTGTTATATCAAAAGGAGCTCCAGGTGCTCCATCAGCAAGATAACCAAAGACAAATCCAGTACCGTAGTCATTTGCAGCCTTTAGAACCATCACTCCATCAGAAAGCACACTAAAAAACTGACCTATAAAATCTACTCTAGTTAGAAGGATTGTTAAGACTAGTTGTATGACAACGCCACTAACAACATATTTAAGATTGATAGATTTGATATTCTCACTAAAAATTGCTCCAAGACTAAGCAAAGCAAAGAATCCGATAGTTGATTGTAAATAATCCATTAGACTAGTTTAATTTCTTTTAACCTTTCTTGCAGATAATCTTCTGACAAAATCCCATCTGGATAATTATTTGGATTATCTTCTGTAATTTGATTCTCAAGAGTTTCAATATACCAATCAGGATTAGGATGAAAAAAATAAGGAATAGAATATCTAGAAGTAGATGCCTCTCCTCCTACTGCCCTAACTCTGTGGGTAGTTGATTTCAAATTGTTATTTGTAAACCTTTGGAGCATATCGCCAATATTACAAATAATGACATCCTCCTCAACAGAAGCTCGCAACCAGCCCTCTTCTTTAGATAAGATCTCTAATCCAGCCTGTTGTCCTCCTATTAGTAAAGTAATTAAATTGATATCCTCGTGAGCTCCCGCTCTTTCTCCTTCTTGAGTTAATTCAATTGGAGGGTAGTGGATTACTCTCATAACACTATTACCTTTATTAATATGAGAATCAAAATAGCCACCTTCAAGACCTAGGTGGATTGCTATTGCTTGGAGCAATAAACTGCCTAGTTGATCAAATTGGAGAAATAATTCATTAGTTTTATGTTTGAAGTTTGGAATGGAAGGTATGTCAATGTTATCTGGCATCCATTGTCTAAAAGGATCTATCGAATCTAATTCTCTTCCAACGTGCCAAAATTCTTTTAAATCGGGTTTATTAGCATCTTTTGGAGTTTCTATCTTGAATGGCGTATAACCTCTTGCTCCGCCTAAATCAGGATTAAAAAAATGTAACTTATCTTCTTCTGGTAAATTAAAGAAATCCTTAAAAATATCCTGAACTTCTTTTACAAGTTCTGTATCTATACCGTGGTCTTTGATACCACAAAAGCCCCACTTCCTAAAATTAATGCCTAATTCTTCAGAAAAAGAAGAACTGTCTTTATCAAAATCATTGAGTGAAATAATAGAAAAAGGAGTATGCAATTTAAATTTATATTTTGTAATTGATATATCTCGGTATGATTATAGACCAAATGAATAGAATATATGGATTTGGTAACGCCTTAATAGATCTTGAGATTCAGATTCAAGATGATGAACTGGAAAGTATCAATATAAAAAAAGGTAATATGCGACATATTTCTGAAAATGAATTAAAAACATTCATGGACAGATTCTCTAATAATATCAATTCTAGACTGCCAGGAGGTTCCATAGCAAATTCACTCTATGCCGCCAATCAGCACGGGGCTTCAATACACTTTTCTTGTTCGGTAGGTAAAGATGATTATGGAGACTATTTTATAGATAGTTTTGGTTCGAATAAAAACTTAATATCTTATGAGAGATCCCCTCTGCCAACTGGTATTTGTTTAATCTTTGTAACCGAGGATGGGCAGCGAACCATGGCGGCACATCTTGGTGCTAATCTAGATTTAAATGAAAAAGCACTAAATTTGGAGAAATTAAAGAATTCTAACTATCTATTATTTGATAATTTTTCCCTTTCTTCAAAAAATGGTTTGACTACTGTAATTGCTGCCCTACGAGAAAAGAATAATGCTGAAGTCTGTTTTGGTGTTTCTGACGAAATATTAATATACGAAAACTTGGAAAACCTAAAATGGTTAAGTCAAAATAAATTAGATTTAATTTATGGCAATCGAGAAGAAATAGCTAAATTAAGGAAAGAACTCAATTTTTTTGCTGATAATATCTTAGAAACAAATGGTGAGAATGGTGCAAGCTATAATGGCAATATAGCTCCTGCCCCTAAGATAGATATCATAAATTCTAATGGTGCCGGAGATGCATTAATTGGAGCCTTTTTAGCTCATAAAGGTAATTATGATGAAAAAACTGCTTTATTTAAATCTGTAGGCTATGCGTCTAGAGTGTGCAGAGTTAATGGTCCAAGACTAGCATAAAAAAAACGCCACTATTAGTGGCGTTTTTAATATCTTCAAAATTAGAATTGATATTTAAATCCTAAGTTCCATTGATATGAAGATTGACCATCTTGGTTATA